>Ga0247805_1000121_pt1 | contig 55654 bp, 47 predicted proteins | sample UWRJL044104R1_FD_180930 | JGI IMG/M metagenome (GOLD analysis project Ga0247805, IMG submission 180930) | Plant litter microbial communities from Arlington Agricultural Research Station in Wisconsin, United States - UWRJ-L044-104R-1 | ecosystem: Environmental > Terrestrial > Plant litter >...
CCGATCGACTCGACAACGCGCGACTACGACGCAGACTTTCTCGCACGCTACGACCGCCTCGAGGCCGGGCTCGCCAGGCCGCTGCGTGAGCTGCTTCCGCAGGTGCTCGTCGCGGGCGAACCAGCCGGCGAACTGTCTGCCGAAGGCGCCGCGCTTCTCGACGCAACGGGAACCCTCGCGCCCGGCGCCGTACTCTGCCCGCCCGAGGGCGATGCGGGAACCGGCATGGTCGCGACAAACGCCGTCGCACCGCGCACCGGCAACGTGAGCGCCGGAACGAGCATCTTCGCGATGGTCGTTCTCGAGCGAGCTCTGCAGCACGCGCACCACGAACTCGACGTCGTCACAACACCCGCGGGAGATCCCGTCGCGATGGTGCACTGCAACAACGGTGCGAGCGAACTCGCCGCCTGGGTCGGCATGTTCCAGCGATTTGCTGAGGCTGCCGGGTTCACGCTCAGCGCCGATGCCGCGTACAACGTGCTGTTCACAGAGGCACTCGACGGCGCCCCCGATGCTGATGGGCTCCTCGCTTACAACCACCTCGCGGGTGAGCCCATCGCCGAACTCACCGAGGGGCGGCCATTGTTCGTGCGCACCCCGGGGAGTCGGCTGACCCTCGCCAACACCATGCGCGCGCAGCTCTACGGAGTTTTTGCGACCCTCGCACTCGGCATCAAGGTGCTGGCCGATGAGAACGTCGCAATCGACCGCATGTACGCGCACGGTGGAATGTTCCGCACCGCGGGCGTTGCCCAGCGTTTTCTCGCGGCGGCTCTCGACGCACCGGTGGGCGTCGCCGACAGCGCCTCAGAGGGTGGAGCGTGGGGAATCGCCGTGCTCGCCGCCTACCTGGGCGAAGAACAGAGCCTCACCGACTTTCTCAATGAGCGACTCGCAGTCGCCGACCCAATCGACCCGAACCCCGACGACGTCGCGGGCTTCGCCACCTACCTGATCAGCTACCGCGCCGGCCTCGCCGTCGAGCGCGCGGCAGTCGAAGCGCTCTAACCGAAAGACATAGACACATGACCCGCTCCATCGTTCCGAACCTCGCGACAAACGAGGTCTGGTTTCTCACCGGAAGCCAGGACCTCTACGGCGACGACACCCTGCGCCAGGTTGCAGAGCAGTCGCAAAAGGTTGTCGAGACGCTCAACGCCAGCAGCGACATCCCGGTCACGATTGTCTGGAAGCCCGTGCTTAAGTCGAGTGATGCGATTCGTCGCGCGATGATCGATGCGAACTCTGACGACGCCGTCGTGGGAGTCATCACCTGGATGCACACGTTCAGCCCGTCGAAGATGTGGATCCACGGTTTCGACGCGCTCGCCAAGCCGCTTCTGCACTTTCACACGCAGGCCAACGTCGAACTGCCCTGGGCCGACATCGACTTCGACTTTATGAACCTCAACCAGGCCGCGCACGGCGACCGCGAGCACGGCTACATTCTCAGCCGCATGTCGATTCCGCGCAAGACGGTCGTCGGCCACGCTTCGAATGACGCGGTCGCGGCGAGCATCGGAACCTGGTCGCGCGCCGCCTCCGGCTGGAAGGCCGGCCAGGGCCTCAAGGTTGCCCGCTTCGGTGACAACATGCGAAACGTCGCGGTCACCGAAGGTGACAAGACCGAGGCCGAGATTCGCCTCGGCGTCAGCGTCAACACCTGGGGTGTCAACGAGCTTGTCGAGCGAGTGGATGCCGCAACCGACGCCGACATCGACGCCCTTGTCGCCGAATACCAGGCGGCCTACACCGTCGCGCCCGAGCTTCTGCCGGGTGGCGACCGTCACGAGAGCCTGCGCTACGGTGCGGCAGTCGAGATTGGCCTGCGCTCGTTCCTCGAAGAGGGTGGCTTCGGCGCGTTCACCGACAGCTTCGAAGACCTCGGCGGGCTGCGCCAGCTGCCCGGTCTCGCCGTACAGCGCCTGATGGCGGACGGCTACGGCTTCGGCGGCGAGGGCGACTGGAAGACTGCGGTTCTTGTGCACATCGCTGCGGTGATGGGCTCCGGTCTTCCCGGTGGTGCGAGCCTGATGGAGGACTACACCTATGACCTCACCCCCGGCGACGAGGTCATCCTCGGCGCCCACATGCTCGAGGTTGCACCCTCGCTCTCGTCGGCAAAGGCGTCGCTCGAAATCCACCCCCTCGGCATCGGCGGCCGCGAAGACCCCGTTCGCCTTGTCTTCACCGCCGACGCCGGCCCCGCCATCGTTGTGGCGCTGAGTGACATCCGCGAGCGCTTCCGCCTCGTGGCAAATGCCGTCACAAACGTCGAGCCGCCCGCCGCGCTTCCCAAGCTTCCCGTTGGTCGCGCCGTGTGGAAGCCCGCGCCCGACTTCACAACCAGTGCCACGGCGTGGCTCACGGCGGGCGCCGCACACCACACGGTTATGACCAACCAGGTCGGCATAGAAGCGTGGGAAGACTACGCGCGCATCGCCGGCATCGAACTTCTTGTTATCGACGAGAACACAACGACGCGCGGGTTCAATGAATCCGTTCGTTCGGGAGCGGCCTACTACCGATTGGCACAGGGGCTGTAGCAACAACTCAACACAAGACTTGCTCGGGTCGGCCTTTCGGCCCGAGACGAGACCCGGTCCACATGGACGAAACCGGGTAAGCACCACAGACAAAGATGTCCATCAATCGAAAGGAAACACAGTGAAGAAGAGAGCACTTCTGTCGCTAGTCGCAGCGGGCGCAATGGTCATGGGCCTTGCATCCTGTGCAGGCGGAGACCCCGCAACCGAAGGTGAAGGCGGCGGCAACGGCCAGATCATCGGCGTTGCAATGCCCACCAAGTCATCGGAGCGTTGGATCGCCGACGGCGACGCACTCAAGAAGCACCTCGAAGACCAGGGCTACAAGGTCGACCTTCAGTACGCAGAAGACGACATCCCCACCCAGGTCAGCCAGATCGAGAACATGATCACAAAGGGTGCAGAAGCCCTGATCGTCGCATCGATCGACGGAACAACTCTCACGAGCGTTCTCGAGACCGCAGCTGAGAGCGAAATCCCGGTAATCGCCTACGACCGTCTTCTTATGGACACGGACAACGTCGACTACTACGCAACCTTCGACAACAAGCTCGTCGGCAACCAGCAGGCATACTCGGTTCTCAACGGCCTCGGCCTTGCAGAGCTCGACGGAACGCCCATCGATGGTGCACCGGCCGGCCCGTTCAACATCGAGCTGTTCGCTGGCTCGCTCGACGACAACAACGCGTTCTTCTTCTTCGATGGCGCAATGGAGATCCTCCAGCCCTACATCGACAACGGAACACTCGTTGTAAAGAGCAACCAGACCGACATCAAGCAGGTTGCAACACTCCGCTGGGACGGCGAAACCGCCCAGAGCCGCATGGAAGACCTGATCACGGCGAACTACTCGGACGACAGCAAGGTCAACGCTGTTCTCTCGCCCTACGACGGAATCTCCCGTGGAATCATCAGCGCCCTCACCGACGCTGGCTACTCCGTAGGTGACGAATGGCCGACCATCTCCGGCCAGGACGCTGAGATCGACTCGGTCAAGGCAATCAACTCCGGCTCGCAGTACGCAACGATCTTCAAGGACACCCGCGAGCTCGCGAAGGTAGCCGGAGACATGGCAATCGCAGCGCTCAACGGTGACACCGTCGAGACGAACGACGACAGCACCTACAACAACAACAAGAAGGACGTTCCCTCGTACCTTCTCCAGCCCGTCATCGTAGTCAAGGACAACATCACGTCCGCGCTCGTTGACACCGGGTACTGGACCGAAGAAGAGGTCAACGGCTAACCAGCCGTCGATCTCGACTGAGATTCACCCAGCCGGTGGTGGGGAGTTCGCTTCCCACCACCGGCATCCCCCGTACAACCAAGCGAAGGAAGCTGGGCACCACGTGACCACGAACATTCTGGAGATGCGGTCGATCACCAAGACCTTTCCGGGCGTCAAGGCACTCGCCGACGTCACCCTCGAGGTCGGTCGCGGCGAGATCCACGCAATTTGCGGCGAGAACGGTGCCGGCAAATCCACACTGATGAAGGTGCTGTCGGGCGTTTACCCGCACGGCACCTACGACGGCGACATCGTCTTCGAAAGCGAGACCGTCGCCTTCCGCGACATCCGCGATTCTGAAGCAGTTGGCATTGTCATCATTCACCAGGAACTCGCGCTGAGCCCCTACCTCTCGATCGCAGAGAACATCTTTCTCAACAACGAGATCAAGGGCGCATTCGGCCTTATCGACTGGAACAAGGCGAACCTCGAGGCCTCAAAGCTTCTTGCCCGCGTTGGGCTCAGAGAGAACCCGACGACGCGCATCATGGACCTCGGAGTAGGCAAGCAGCAGCTCGTCGAAATCGCGAAAGCGCTCTCAAAGCGGGTCAAGCTGCTCATTCTCGATGAGCCGACCGCAGCGCTCAACGACGAAGACAGCGCGCACCTGCTCGACCTGATTCTGCACCTCAAGGAGCAGGGCATCACGTCGATCATCATCAGCCACAAGCTCAACGAGATCAAGAAGATCGCCGACTCCGTCACAGTCATTCGCGACGGAAAGACGATCGAGACGATCGCGAAGACCGACGTCACAGAAGAGCGCATCATCAAAGACATGGTCGGCCGCGACCTCGAGCACCGCTACCCCGACCACACGCCCAACATTGGCGAGGAGATTCTGCGCGTCGAAGACTGGACAGCACATCACCCTCAGGATGTCACGCGTGTCGTTGTCGACCGCGTAAACCTCAACGTGCGCCGAGGTGAGATTGTTGGCATCGCCGGTCTGATGGGTGCCGGACGCACCGAGTTCGCGATGAGCCTGTTCGGGCGCAGCTACGGCTCGCGCGTGACCGGCAAGGTCTTCAAGAACGGCAAGGAGATCAAGACCCGCACGGTGGCCGAGGCCATCGACAACGGTCTTGCCTACGCGACAGAAGACCGCAAGAAGTTCGGCCTCAACCTCATCGACGACATCAAGCGCAACATCTCTGCCGCATCGCTCGACAAGCTCGTGCACGTGGGGCTCGTTGACGACAACGAAGAGTTCAAGGTCGCCAACGAGTACCGCAAGAGCATGAACATCAAGTCGCCGACGGTTCTCGCAAAGACCGGCAAGCTCTCGGGTGGCAACCAGCAGAAGGTTGTTCTGTCGAAGTGGATCTACTCCGACCCCGACGTGCTCATTCTCGACGAGCCGACCCGCGGCATCGACGTCGGCGCAAAGTACGAGATCTACACGATCATCAACCGCCTCGCGAGCGAGGGCAAGGGCGTCATCGTGATCTCGTCTGAGCTGCCCGAACTGCTCGGCATCTGCGATCGCATTTACGCACTCTCTGAGGGACGCATCACCGGCGAACTACCCATCGCCGAAGCGAACCCGGAATCCCTTATCAAGCTCATGACCATGGAAGCCCCCCGCTAGCCCCGCGGGCTTAGGGAACTAGGAGTTATCACTAATGACTGACCTCAAGAAAACCGGCGGGGCACCAGCGGCTGCCGCCGACAACAGCATCAAAAACTCGCTCAAGCACGTTGTGCAAGACCTCGGCAAGAACGGCATCTTCCTCGCCCTCATTGCAGTGGTTGTGCTCTTCGCGTTCCTGACCGATGGCATTTTGCTCAGGCCGCAGAACATCTCGAACCTCATCGTGCAGAACGGCTACATCCTGATCCTGGCGATCGGAATGGTTCTTGTGATCGTGGCGGGGCACATCGACCTCTCGGTCGGATCGGTTGCGGCGTTCATCGGCGCAATCTCGGGTGTGCTGATTCGCGACGCAGGCTTCGACTGGTGGCTCGCGATTCTCGTCTCTCTCATCATCGGCGCGCTCGTCGGTGCGTGGCAGGGCTTCTGGATCGCGTACGTCGGTATACCCGCGTTTATCGTGACCCTCGCGGGCATGCTCATCTTCCGCGGACTCGCGCTCGTTGTGCTCGGCAACTCGAACATCGGCTCGTTCCCCGACGCCTATCGCGCGCTCGGTAACGGGTTCCTCACCGACCTGTTTGGTGAGTTCGAGATCGACCCGTTCACGATGATCATCGGTGCAGTCGCGGTCGTCGGACTTGTTGTGCAGCAGATTCGCACCCGCCGTGGACGACTGTCGTACGCACAGGATGTCGAGCCGCTCGGCTGGTTCATCGCGAAGCTCGTGCTCATCAGCGGTGGCATCCTCTGGATCGCCTACGCACTCGCATCGTTCAAGGGCATCCCGATCACGCTCATCGTTCTCGCCGTGCTTGTGCTCGTCTACGGAATCGTCGCGAACCGCAGCGTCTTCGGCCGCCACATCTATGCGATCGGTGGAAACCGTCACGCCGCAGAGCTCTCGGGCGTCAAGACGAAGAAAGTCGACTTCTTCATCTTCGTCAACATGGGGTTCCTCGCGGCACTCGCCGGGCTCGTTTTCACGGCGCGCCTCAACCTGGCTGGACCAAAGGCCGGCGACGGCTTCGAGCTCGAGGCCATCTCGGCTGCCTTCATCGGTGGAGCTGCAGTACAGGGTGGTGTCGGAACAATCGCCGGCGCCATCATCGGTGGTCTCATCATCGGTGTACTCAACAACGGTATGTCGATTCTCGGCATCGGCATCGAGTGGCAGCAGGCCGTCAAGGGCTTTGTGCTTCTGCTCGCCGTCGCCTTCGACGTGTTCAACAAGCGTCGCGCTGGCGGTCGCTAGAAGTTCGTCTCACTGATGCCCCGGTCGCGAGTTGCGGCCGGGGCATCACTGTACCTGCGCCAGCTGCCACTGGCGGGCCGCTCGCGGGTCGCTCCCCATCGGAAATTCAGGAGATCTGCACGCCCCAGGTTTGCGGGTGTGCGTAGTCTCGCTGCTCGGCGCCGGCGGCGCAGCAGATCTCCTGAATTTCCAGAGGGCGGAAGGGTGTGTGGTGCGGCCGGAGGTGCGGCGCGGTTCGGCGTCGGTGTCTGCGCCAGCGCCGGGCGGCGCTGAGAACCCTCACATTTGAGCTGCCCTCGGTGCGGCGGCAGCGGGGATGGCGAGGGCCGGCGGCGGGCAGGACGCAGCAAATGATTGGATGTCGCGGCTCGCCGTTACCGAACCGTAACATTGGGGTATTGATGCGCGGGAAATGTGAACGCTAACATCCAAGTGACCAGAATGACCTGGCCGGCCGGAGCCCCCAACGTGCGGCAATCACCACGCGAGGCGCCGGAACACTGAACGAGGAGGTTTAGTACATGAAGAAATTCATTGGTATCGCAGCGGTTGGGGCGATCCTTGTCGCTCTCACCGGCTGCGCAACTGACGCGGGCCCGGGCGACGGCGCTGCAAGCGGCGACATCGTTGTTGGTTTCTCGCAGGTCGGTGCAGAAAGCGGTTGGCGAACGGCCAACACCAAGTCCATTCAGGGTGCGTTCGAAGACGCGGGCATCGAGCTCAAGTTCTCTGACGCGCAGGGCAAGCAGGAGAACCAGATCAAGGCGCTCCGCTCGTTCATCCAGCAGGGCGTCGACGTCATCGCGTTCTCTCCGGTCGTTGAGACCGGTTGGGACACCGTGCTTCTCGAAGCGAAAGACGCCGGCATCCCCGTCGTTCTGACCGACCGCTCTGTCGACTCAGAAGACGAGACGCTGTACGAGTCGTTCCTCGGATCCGACTTCATTCTCGAGGGCGAGAAGGCCGGCGACTGGGTCAACACCGAGTTTGCTGACGCCGACAAGGTCAACATCGTTGAGCTTCAGGGCACAACCGGTGCGGCTCCGGCCAACGACCGCGCGGAAGGCTTCCGCAACGTCGTCACCGACCCGAAGTTCGAGATCATCGCGAGCCAGACGGGTGACTTCACTCGTGCGGGTGGCAAGCAGGTGATGGAGGCCTTCCTCAAGGCAAACTCCGACATCGACCTCGTCTACGCACACAACGACGACATGGGTCTTGGCGCCATCGAAGCGATCGAGGCTGCCGGCCTCGTTCCCGGAGAAGACATCAAGATCGTCACCGTCGACGCCGTGAAGGATGGCATGACAGCCCTCGCCGATGGCAAGATCAACTTCATCGTCGAGTGCTCTCCGTTGCTTGGCCCGCAGCTCGTCGAGATCGCAACTGCGGTCGCGGCAGGCGACGAGGTCGAGAAGCGCATCGTCACAGAAGAGACAACCTTCGATCAGGAACAGGCGAAGGAAGCGCTGCCGGATCGGCAGTACTAGAGACCGGTGGTCGAGCTTGTTGGGGCCGGTTGGTCTCGGCAAGCTCGACCTGGTTTCGACTTCGCTCAACCACCGACTTCGCTCCACCACCGACTTCGCTCAACCACCGACTTCGCTCAACCACCGACTTCGCTCAACCACCGACTTCGCTCAACCAGCGACTTCGCTCAACCATCGGCAAGCTCAACCACCGACTCGCTCCACCACCGCACTACTCAAAGAAGAGGCAGAGCCGCATGACACCCACGCCCATCGTCGAGATGACCGACATCTCGATCACCTTTCCCGGTGTTAAGGCTCTCGACAGCGTGAGCTTTCGTATGTTCCCCGGCGAGGTTCACTCGCTGATGGGTGAGAACGGTGCCGGAAAGTCGACGCTCATCAAGGCGCTCACCGGTGTCTACGGCATCGACGGTGGCACGATCACACTCGATGGCGACGTGCTCGTTGTCAACGGTCCGGCACAGGCGCAGGCCGCGGGCATCAGCACCGTCTACCAGGAGGTCAACCTCCTTCCCAATCTTTCCGTGGCCGAGAACATCATGCTCGGCCGCGAACCCAGGCGCGCCGGTCTTGTCGACTGGCGCGCGACTCGGGAGCGCGCCGCCGTGCTGCTCGAGCGCCTCAACCTCGACATCGACCCTGCGTCGCAGCTCAGTGACCACTCGCTCGCGGTGCAGCAGCTCGTCGCGATCGCGCGTGCGACAGACGTTCAGGCGAAGGTTCTTATTCTCGACGAGCCGACCTCGAGCCTCGACGCGGGCGAGGTCGCCGAGCTCTTCCGGGTGATTCGCGGACTCAAGAAAGACGGCGTCGCGATTCTCTTCGTCTCGCACTTTCTCGACCAGGTCTACGAGATCGCCGACCGGCTCACAGTGCTGCGCAACGGCTCGCTCGTGGGGGAGTACCTCACAACCGACATCCTGCGCATCGAACTCGTTCACAAGATGATCGGCAAGGAGCTCGCCGCACTCGACACTCTCGAGGCAAAGACGCGCACGGCAACCGCAGAATCAGAAGAGGTTCCGTACCTCAGGGCGACGGGCCTTGGGCGCAAGGGTTCTGTCGAGCCCTTCGACCTGCGCATCGGAGAGGGCGAGGTCGTCGGACTCGCTGGCCTTCTCGGCTCTGGCCGCACCGAGGTCGCTCGACTTCTCACCGGGGCCGATCACGCCGACAGTGGGGATGTCGCGATCCGCGGTGTGCGCAAGAGACTTCGCACTCCGCGCATTGCCCTCAAAGAGCGCATCGCCTACTCGTCTGAAGACCGCAAGAAGGAAGGCATCGTCGAAGACCTCAGCGTTCGCGACAACATCGTTCTCGCGCTGCAGGCCGACCGTGGCTGGTTCCGCCGCATTTCCAAGAAGCGGCAGGACGAACTCGCGCTCAGTTACATCCAGGCCCTCAATATTCGGCCGGCCAACCCCGACGCTCTCGTTGGCAATCTCAGCGGCGGAAACCAACAGAAGGTGCTTCTCGCCCGCTGGCTCGCTGTCGCGCCCCGGTTGCTCGTGCTCGACGAGCCGACGCGCGGCATTGACGTTGGGGCGAAGGCCGAGATTCAGAAGCTTGTGTCGAGTCTCGCCGATGAGGGTATGAGCGTTGTGTTCATTTCCGCAGAACTCGAGGAGGTTCTGCGTCTGAGTCACCGCATCGCCGTGATGCGTGACCGCAAGAAGGTTGCCGACCTGGCCAACGAAGACATCACTGTCGGCCAGATTATGAGCCTCATCGCGAGCGGAGCAGAAGCATGAATCGCCTGACCGACCTGCCGAAGAGCCGCCTCTTCTGGCCCATCGTCACCCTGCTTGCCCTGCTCATTCTCAACGTGATCGTTGCGCCGAGCTTCTTCTCGATCCGCATTCAAGACGGCCACCTGTTTGGCAGCGTCATCGACATTCTGCGCAATGGTGCGCCGACTCTCCTTGTGGCGCTCGGCATGACGCTCGTTATCGCGACGCGCGGCATCGACCTCTCTGTCGGCGCGGTCGTCGCAATCTCGGGCGCCCTGGCCTGCACGATCATTGCAGACTCACCCGACCCGGGGAGCGTCGGCACCGTGCTCTCGGCCGTCGGCGTCTCCCTGCTCTTCTCCCTCGTGCTCGGGTCGTGGAACGGCCTGCTTGTCGCAGTGCTCGGGATCCAACCGATCATCGCGACCCTCATCCTGATGACTGCGGGCCGCGGCATAGCGATGCTCATCACCGAGGGGCAGATCATCACGGTGTCGAGCGCTCCGTACAAGACGATCGGCGCCGGGTTCTGGTTCGGCCTGCCGGTGTCGATCATCATCGCGGGCGCGATGTTTGCCATCGCCGCGCTGCTGACCCGCAAGACGGCGCTCGGGCTGCTCATTGAATCGGTGGGCATCAATCCCGAAGCATCCAGACTCGCCGGTATTCGTTCCCGCGGGATCATCTGGACCGTCTACCTGTTCAGCGCCGTGTGCGCGGCGATCGCCGGCCTGATGATCTCGTCGAACGTCACGGCCGCCGACGCCAACAGCGCAGGACTGTGGATTGAGATGGATGCGATCCTTGCCGTTGTCATCGGAGGCACGAGTCTCGCGGGTGGCCGGTACTCACTCACGGGCACGCTCATTGGGGCGTTTGTGATCCAGACGCTCACAACGACGGTCTACACCGTGGGCATCGCTGCCGAGATCACCCTCGTCTTTAAGGCGCTCGTTGTTATTGCCGTGTGCCTTCTGCAGTCGCCGGTTGTGCAGGCGCGCATGCACAGAACGCGGCCCGCCAAAGTCGCAACACCCGAATCGACAACCGGAGCACGCGCATGACAACAACGATCCCTACTTCGTTCACCGACCGCCTCGGGCGATTCGTTCCGTCGTCGCGGTTCTCGAGCGTCATCGTCACGCTCGTTCTGCTGCTCGTGATGTTCGGCATCGGCGCCGGACGGTACCGCAACTTCGCGGCACCGCAGAACATCGCGAACCTCTTCGTCGACAACGCGTTCCTTATTGTTCTCGCCGTCGGCATGACGTTCGTGATCCTCACCGGGGGAATCGATCTGTCGGTCGGCTCTGTCGTTGCGCTCTCGACGATGATCGCGGCATCCATGGCTCGAGACGGCTGGCCGCCCGCGATAGTTATTGCCACCGTGCTCATCGCGGGGTCGACCCTTGGCCTGCTCACGGGGCTGGTGATTCACTACTTCAAGATCCAGCCGTTTATTGCGACGCTCGCGGCGATGTTTCTCGCACGCGGCCTCTGCTACGTGATCAGCCTCAACGCGATTTCGATCACCGACCCGTGGTTTACAGCAATGGCGCAGACGCGCATCCCGCTCGCGTTTCGGCTCAACATCACCCCGAGCGTCATCATCGCTCTTGTTGTTGTCGCGATCGGGTTCGTTGTTCTTCACTACTCGCGCACCGGCCGCACCGTATATGCGATCGGCGGCGGCGAGCACTCGGCGATGCTTATGGGTCTTCCCGTTGCGCGCACAAAGGTTCTCGTTTACGTGATCAGCGGCTTCTGCTCGGCGGTCGCCGGAGTGCTCTTCACCTTCTACACACTCTCGGGCTACAGCCTCACGGCAGTCGGTATGGAGCTCGACGCGATCGCGGCCGTTGTGATCGGCGGCACGCTGCTCACGGGTGGCTACGGTTTTGTGCTCGGCTCGCTGCTCGGCGTGCTTCTGCTCGGTGTGATTCAAACCATCATCAGTTTCGAGGGAACCTTGAGCTCATGGTGGACAAAGATCGTCATCGGCTCGCTGCTGCTCGTGTTCATTGTTCTGCAGCGCGTGCTGACCGCGCGCCGCAAGTAACGACCGGCCAATAAACTAGGGCAACCGACCCGGGGGCAACGACAGCTCGTGAGCACTGACGACAAGGCGCGAGCCGCGAACATCTTCGATGTTGCGCGCCTTGCCGGGGTGTCGCACCAGACCGTCTCGCGCGTCGTCAACAACCTGCCGAACGTTCGACCGGCAACGCGATCGCGCGTCGAGGATGCGATAAAGCAGCTGCGCTATCGCCCGTCGACGGCAGCACGTTCGCTCGTCACTCGGCGCTCACGCACGATCGGACTCATCACAACGGGCAACCCCGACTATGGACCGTCGAGCACTCTTCTCGGCTTCAACGAGGCGGCCCGCCAGGCACGGTATCTCGTGAGCATCTCGAGCATGCTCGAAACGGATGCCGCGTCGATGCGCCAGGCCGTCGAACTGCTTTTGAGCCAGAACGTCGAGGGTATTGTGCTCATTGCCGCGCACCGCGGAGCGATCGAGGCAATTCAGGGTATCGATCTCGGGGTTCCGCTCGTGGCCGTAGAGAGCTCGGGCCGGGTCGGTTTTCACAGCGTGTCGATCGACCAGTTCAGGGGCGCCTACGACGCGACGCGGCACCTCATCGACCTCGGGCATCGCAGCATCATTCACGTGGCCGGCCCCGATAATTCGATGGATGCGACGGAGCGGGTTCGCGGATGGCGCTCCGCCCTCGCAGAAGGTGGACTCGTCGCGCTCGAACCTCTCGTCGGCGACTGGTCGCCCGCGAGTGGTTACCGCATCGGCAAGCAGATCGCCGAGTCTCTCAACTGCACGGCGATCTTCAGCGGCAACGACCAGATGGCCCTCGGCCTGATGCACGCGCTGAGCCAGCACGGCATCCGGGTGCCGCAGGATGTGAGCGTCATCGGGTTCGACGACATTCCCGAGGCCGAGCACTTCTCGCCGCCGCTGACGACGATTCGACAGGACTTTGCCGAACTCGGCCGCACGGTCATGTCGACCCTGCTCGAGCTTATGCTCGACGGAACCCTCGAAGAGGCGCCGCATCCCGCGCCGCACCTCGTTGTGCGCGAGTCGACGGCGCCCCTCCAACCGTCGAAAACTGCTCCATAACTCGAGTTATTGAGCAGTTTTCGACGATGTGAAGCGGGCGTGGTGCTCGCGGTCGAAGCCGACCTCGCGGGTTGCGCCGGTCAGGGTCACCGCGTGCGTCACACGAATGTCGCTGCTCGACGCACCGATGCGCAACTCGATCACGCCGGGCTCGACGATGCGGGTGCCGGTGCGGCCCGTGAAACTCGCGAGGTCGGCGGGCACGTCGACCGCGACATCCATCGATTCGCCGGGGGAGAGGTCGAGGCGCACGAAGCCAACGAGTCGTTGCACGGGGCGAACGACCGATGCGACCGGGTCGTGCAGGTAGAGCTGCACAATTTCGGTGCCCGGGAGGTCGCCCGTGTTGCGCACTCTGATGCGCGCCGTGGCTGCGCCGTCGGTGGGCACGATCGTCGGGCCGTGGTCGAGGGCTGTCCACTCGAAGGTCGAGTAGCCAATGCCGTGGCCAAAGGCGAAGGCCGCTGTCGGGTCGAGATTCGACACTCCGGTCTTCGCAGCGAGGGGAGCCGCGAGGTAGGTCGACGGCTGCGCGCCGGGATGCGCCGGAACGCTCACCGGCAGGCGACCGCTCGGGTTGACGCGCCCGCTGAGCACGCCGGCGATGGCGCGCGTTCCCTCTTCGCCGGGGAAGAACGTCTGCACGATAGCGGCGGCCTCGGCGACTGCGCGCCCGAGGGCGTACGGGCGACCAGACAACAGCACAACTACAGTTGGCGTTCCCGTGTCGAGAATCGCGTCGAGCAACTGCTGCTGCCTGCCGGGCAGCGCGAGCGATTCGACGTCGCAGCCTTCGCCGCTTGTGCCGCGGCCGAAGAGACCGGCGCGGTCGCCGAGGGCGACGATCGCGACGTCTGATCGCGCCGCGAGTTCGACTGCCTCTGCTATCGCGTCGGTCGAGTCACCGTCGATCGTCGTACCGAGTGAGTGCTCGACGACGGAGTTGACGAAGACGGTTTCGAGCGACTCGAGAAGTGTCGGCAGCTCGATGCCGACGGGCTCGGTTGGATGCTGCACGCCGACGTGCGCGGGAAACGAGTAGCACCCGAGCGTCGAAAACGCGTTGTGCGCTGTCGGACCGATTGCCGCGATGCGTGCGGGAGCGCCCAACGGCAGCACGCCGTTGTTGCTCAGCAGCACCACTGACTGTTCGGCGATCTCGAGGGCGAGCGCGCGGTTGCCCGCGCCATCGAGGTCGATCGCGGCGCGAACCGCAGCCGTGTCGTCGAGGTCAACATCGCGCAGTGCGAGCGGCACGGGCGACCAGTCGGGGTCGAGCAGCCCGAGCTCGAGCTTCTGGGCGAGCACCCGGCGCAGCGCGCGGTCGATGAGTGCTTCGTCGACGACTCCCGTGCGCACCGCGTCGACGAGCGGCTCGCCGAATGTTTTGACGGTAGGCAGCTCGACATCGACGCCGGCCTCGAGTGCTGCCGCGGCCGCCTCGCCCCAGGTCGCGGCGACTCCGTGCAGCAGCTTGAGAAAGGCGACACCGAAGTAGTCGGCGACAACTGTGCCGTCGAACCCCCAGTCGTCGCGCAGAAGTGAAGTGAGGAGGGAGGCATCTGCCGCAGAGGGAACTCCGTCGATATCGGTGTACGCGTGCATAACCGAACGCGGACGCCCGTCGCGCATAACCATCTCGAACGGTGGCAGCAGAACGTCGGCCAGTTCGCGGCGCCCGATCGACACTGGGGCAAGGTTGCGGCCCGCTTTCGAGGCCGAGTAGCCCACGAAGTGCTTGAGCGTCGCCACGATGCCCGCCGCCTCGAGCCCGCGCACGTAGGCGGCACCGATCGCGCCGATCAGATACGGGTCTTCGCCGATTGTCTCTTCGACGCGGCCCCAGCGAGCGTCGCGCACAACATCGAGCACGGGGGCGAGGCCCTGGTGCACTCCGACGGCTCGCATGTCGTCGCCGATGCGCCGCGACATCCGCTCAATTATTTCTGGGTTGAACGTCGCGCCCCACGCGAGAGGAACCGGGTACGCCGTGGCGCCCCATGCCGCAAAACCCGCGAGGCACTCTTCGTGGGCGACCGCTGGAATGCCGAACCGGCTTTCGCGGGCGATGCGGGTCTGCGTGCGCATCAGTGAGAGTGCGCCGAGCCCCGGGTTAACCGGCGCCGTGCCGAAGGGGCGCGTGAGCTGGCCGAGACCATTGGGCAGAAGCGCGTCGAGGTCGACGACGTCGTCCATGTCGTGCTGGTGCGGAGCGACATCGCCACCCTCTTTAGACGCGCCAACCCAGACTCCGAACAGTTGGGCGATCTTCTCTTCGAGAGTCATCGCGGTGATGAGGGCGTCGACGCGCTCGGTCGCGGTCGCTGACGTGTTGTGCCACGCGGGCAGAGTGATGCTCATGGGGTTCCTAACCCTTGACTGCGCCGGTGAGACCGCCGACGATCCGGCGCTCAGCGAGCGTAAAGAAGACGAGAGCCGGCAACATCGCGAGGCTCGTAAACGCGAGAACCATCGCCGTGTCTTGCGAGTACTGCGTCGAGAACGCCTGAACCCCGAGCGGAAGGGTGAAGGTGTTCGGGTCGCTCAGCACCAGCAGCGGCAGGAGGTAGGCGTTCCAACTGCCGACGAACGCGAGAACGCCGACTGTCACAAGGCCGGGGCCAGAGAGCGGCAGCAGGATTCGGAAGAAGAACCCCACACGACTCGTGCCATCGATGGATGCCGCATCCTCAAGCTCGGGAGGTATCGCCCGGAGAAACGGCACAAGAATGACGATCGTCGTCGGAAGCGCGAAGGCAACCTGCGGAATGATGATTCCCGCGAGGCTGCCCAGCAGGCCGAGGTTCTGCAGCATCAGGTAGAGCGGAACGATCGCGACGGTGATCGGAAACAGCAGCCCGACAGTGAACAGAACGTAGAGGCCGTTGCGCGCACGAAAGTCGTAGCGCGCGAGCACAAACGCCGCCGAGACACCGAGTGCGACAACGCCGGCAGTTGTGGCGAGAGCCGTGAGCGAGCTGTTGCCGAGCTGCGTCCAGAAGGTCGCCGAGGTGAGAACCGCGACGTAGTTATCGAGGACCCACGGGTCGGGCAGCGCGTTCGGATTTGACGCGAGTTGGCCCGTCGTTCTAAACCCGCCGATGACGAGGTAGAGCACCGGGGCGACCGTGAGGCCGACGGCGATGAGCGCGATGAGGTAAACGAAGGGCTGACCCCAGTCGAAGCGACGGTTGGACATCAACCGACCCCTCTCGTGAGTGCGCCCTCTGTGTCTCGGCTGAGAACAAAGCGCTGGTAGATGAGCGCGAAGGTGAACGAGACGACAAACAGGATGACGGCGATCGCGCTACCGAACCCGAGCTGAGAGCGCTGGAAACCGAACTGGATCATGTAGGTCGCCATTGTGCTGCTCGCGTTCGCCGGGCCGCCGCCCGTCATTACCCAGACCATGTCGAAGAGTTGCAGCGAGCCGATGATCGACAGGAACGCCCAGATGCGAATAGTTGGGCCGAGCAACGGGATCGTGATGTACCGCTGCACCTGCCACCAGCTCGCGCCGTCGATCTGCGCGGCCTCGGTGAGCTCGTCGGGAACGCCCTGCAGACCCGCGAGAAAGAGGATGATCGCGAAGCCGACGTACTTCCAGCTCACAACGGCGAGCAGAGTCCAGATGACAACGTTGAGGTCGGCGAGCCAGAGCTGCCGCAGGTCGCCGAGGCCGACAGCCTCGAAGACCGCGTCGAACGGCCCGTGCGGCTGAAGGATGAGTCGCCAGGCGACGGCCGAGATGACCTCGCTGAGCACGTAGGGCACAAAGATGATGACGCGAAAGATCGATCGACCCTTCATCGCCCGGTTGAGCAAAAGCGCGACGCCGATCGCGATCGGACCCTGCACAATGAGCGACGCAACAACAAAAAACAGGTTGTGACTCATCGCTCCGATGAAGACCGGATCGCCGAGGGCGCGGGCGTAGTTGTCGAAGCCCACGAACTCTTCGAGGGGGCCGAGGCCGTTCCACTTGTAGACGCTGTAGTACGCCGCGAGAACCACGGGGAGAAGAACGAAGCCGACATAGACGAGAAGGGCGGGGGCAACGAAAGCCACGATCTCGATCGTCTTGCGGGTGTTTCTTTTGCGCCGGGGCGCCGCCGGCCGCGCGAGTGCGCGGCCGGCGACATCCGGTCTGGTGAGTGTTGTCGTCACGGATTCCTAGAGGGTTGCCGCTGCGTCATTCATCGCGTTGACGATGTCTTCTGGAGTTGCCTGGCCCGCGAACATGTTGGCGATCGCGTCGTTCATCGCGCCGCCGACAGTCGGTCCGTAAGCGGTGTCGAGCCAGAGCTGCACGTAGGTCGCGTTGTTGCGACCCTCGAGAAGCGCCTGCATGTTGGGGTCGCTCACACCAGTCTCGGCACCCGCGGCCACCGGGAGTCCGGCGCCCGTTTCTGCAAACTTCGTCTGCACGTCGACGCTCGCGATGTACTTGAGCAGTTCGACGCACTCCGGCGGAGCCTTGTACGAGCAGGAGAATCCGTCACCGCCGCCGAGGGCAGCGGTCGGGTCACCGGCAGAGCCGGGGATTCCGGGAAAGTTGAACCAGCCCAGGTCGTCGCCGAGACCTTCACCGTCTTCGGTGAGCCCGCCCATAACGCCTGGGTTCCAGTGGCCCATCAGCTCCATGCCCGCTTTGCCGTTGGCAAGAAGGCCGGCTGAGCTGCCTGCGCCCTGCTGGGCAGGAGTCGCGAGAAAGCCCTCCTGGAACGGCTCGGAGGCGATAAACGTTTCGAGGTCTGCGCCGGCGTCTTTGAAGCACGGGTCGCTGAAGTCGAGGCTCACCGATGCGGCCTTGAGTGTGTCGGGCGAGCACGACTTGAGCGCGAAGTTGTACCAGTAGTGAGCGGCCGGCCACTTGTCGCCAGCGCCCACGGCGATCGGGGTGATGCCCGCGTCCTTCAGCTTGGTGATTGCCTCGTTGAGCTCGTCGAGAGTTGTCGGGGTTGTCTCGATGCCCGCGTCGGCGAAGAGCGCCTTGTTGTACCAGAAGCCCTCGATGCCGAGGCTGAACGGCAGGCCATAGGTCTTGCCGTCGACCTGCCAGCCTGCGACGGAACCGCCGAGGCTTTCGAGTTCTTCGTCGACGTCTGCCGAGATGTCGAGCACACGACCGGCCTCGACCTGGGTCGCGAGCTCGCCGCCGCCCCACTGCTGAAAGAGGTCGGGCGGGTTGTTGCCACGCAGCGCATTGGGAATCTTCGTGCGCTGCAGCTCTTCGTTCTGAATCGCCTCGACGTTGACCGTGACGCCCGGGTGGTCGTCTTCGAACTGATCGGCAACCGACTGCCAGTAGCCCTTGAGCGGCTCGCCGGTTCCGTTGTGCCACCACGTGAGCGTGACGTCACCGTTGCTGTCTCCTGGAGTACTGTCACAAGCTGTGATGCCCGCGAGCGTCAGGGCGGTTACCGCCCCCGCCGCGAGCAATCGCGTAATGCTGCGTGTGTTCATCATTGAACGCCTCTCGAAAGTTTCGACAACTGCGTCGAAAATGATTAGGATGGGAGCAGTCTAGGTAGGGGTCTGCACCCGCACAAGTTGTTTTGAACAACAAATCGAATCGAAAGCACGCAATGGAATCGACACCGCGCACAAATCTCAGCGAAATAGCTGATGAGGCAGGTGTTTCGCTCTCAACAGTCTCAAAAGTGCTCAACGGACGATTGGATGTCGCGGCCGCCACCCGCGCGCGCGTCGAAGAGATCCTCGACCGAAACGGCTACCACCGTCGCACCGGGCTGCCCAATCGCGGCACCCTCATCGAACTCGTTTTTCCCGAACTTGAGACCGCCTGGGCGATGGAAATCATTCGCGGCGTCGAAAACGTTGCGAGCGCACACGGCCTCAGCATTGTGCTCACCGAGTCGGGCACGCGGCACTCGCCCGCCCCCGACTGGATCGAGGGAGTGCTGCGTCGCCGCCCCCTCGGTGTGGTGCTCGTCTTCTCCGATCTCGCGGAGGACTACAAGGCCAAGCTCAGGTCGCGCGCCATCCCATTTGTGATCATCGACCCCGCAGGCGACCCGGCGCCCGACGTGCCCTCTGTGGGCAGCGCGAACTGGTCGGGCGGGCTGATGGCGACACGGCACCTGCTCGAGCTCGGTCACACGCGCATCGCGGCAATCACCGGCCCAGAAGACATGATGTGTTCACTCGCGCGGCTCGATGGCTTTCGCTCAGCGATGAACTCCGCGGGCATTGCCGTCGACGAGAGCCTGATCAGGTTCGGCAATTTTGGGGTCGACGGCGGCAGGGATCATGCCCGCGACATCCTGTCGTCAGAAAATCGGCCGACCGCGATCTTTGCCGGAAGCGACCTTCAGGCGCTCGGCGTGCTCGACGTGGCGCGCACGCTCGGTATTCGGGTTCCGCACGACCTGTCGATCGTTGGCTACGACAATATTCAGCTCGCCGAGTGGACGAGCCCCGCGCTCACAACGATTCACCAGCCGCTGCGGCAGATGGCCGAAGAGGCAGCGCGTCTCGTCATTCGGATGAGCGAGGCAGAGCTCGAGACGATCCCCAGGATGGATTTGGCGATCCACCTGGTTCTGCGTGAGTCGACGGCACCCCTACCGTCGAAAACTGCTCCAAAAGTTTGATTGTGGAGCAGTTTTCGACGATTAGGGGCGGCGAGCGACGTACTGTTCGGCGATCACCGGGTGCGACGCGGGCTGCAGGTGCGCCGCGATCGGCGTCGACCAGTCGGGCGCGGTGCCCGTGAGCGCCCACGCGGCCTGACGTGCGGCGCCGGCGGCGACGTATTCGCCCGGCTCGGGGATGTCGACCGGCAACCCGAACACCTCGGCGGCGATCTGCTGCACGGCGGGATTCTGAGCGGCCCCACCGATGAGCAGGATGCGCTGCGCCTCGACCCCTTGGGCCGTGAGCGCGGCGAGGCCGTCGGCGAGCGCGGCGAGCATGCCCTCGATGGCGGCTCGCGCGAGGTTCTCACGCGTTGTGCTCGCGAGGGTCATGCCAAAGAGAGTTGCGGTCGCGTCGGGAAGGTTCGGGGTTCGCTCGCCCTCGAAGTACGGCTGCAGCACAAGTCCGGCCGAGCCGGGCTCGGCCGCGAGTGCGAGCTCGCCGAGTTCATCGTGCGAGACACCGAGCAGACCAGCGATCGAGTCGAGAATGCGCGCGGCGTTGAGGGTCGCGACAAGGGGCAAAAAGTTGCCCGTTGCGTCGGCGAATCCGGCGACAGTTCCCGACTCGTCGGTGACGGGGCTGTCGGTCACGGCAAAGACCGTGCCACTCGTGCCGATCGATACAACAACGTCGCCGACGCTCGCGCCGAGGCCAAAGGCAGCCGCGGCATTGTCGCCGGCGCCGGGGCCGATGACCCACGGCGTCGACGCAACTCGCTCGGAAGGCCCGAGCACCCGCGGCACGCTCACCGGGTGCCCGAGCGCAAGCTCGAGCAGCGGCAGGTCGTAGTCGCCGAGCGTGGGGTTCCAATAACTCGTGCCGCTCGCATCGGAGCGGTCAGTTGTCAGCTCGTCGAAGTCGGGGTCATGTGGCCCGAACCCGCGCAGTCGCCAGGTCAGCCAGTCGTGGGGGAGTGCGACCGCCGCAACGCGCGCCGCATTCGTCGGCTCTGCATCACGCAACCAGCGCAACTTGGTCGCTGTGAAGCTCGCCACCGGTACGCTGCCCGTGCGCGCGGCAAGTTCGGCGGCGCCGACCTCGGCGATGAGCGCGGCCGCGGCCGGGGCTGAGCGGGTGTCATTCCAGAGCAGGGCGTCGCGAATGACGTTGCCCGCGACATCCAGCACCACCATTCCGTGCTGCTGCCCGGCGATCGAGATTGCGGCGACGTCGTCGAGCCCACCCGCGTCGGCGATGGCTGCCTGCAGGGCTATCCACCACGCCTCGGGGTCGACTTCAGTGCCGGCGGGATGTGCCGCGCGACCCTCGCGCACGAGTGCGCCGGTGTCGGCGTCGCGGATGACAACCTTGCAGCTCTGGGTCGACGAATCGACGCCCGCGACGAGGGTCACCGTGCTGCCCTTGTGCAGAACTCCTGCAGAACGCGCGGGAGCGCCGCGAGCATCTGTGAGTGCGCGACGGGTAGCGCGGAAATTGCAGGAGTTCTGCGCAGCACGAGCTAGCGCGCCCCGAGAAGGTGCTCTGTGGCGAGCTGCTGCAGGCGCACGAAGCCGCCACCCTTGCCGCCGTAGTAGACGTCGGTGTCGAAGTCTTCGTAGGCCGAACGGTCTGCGAGGAAGTCGTCGTACGTCTCGCCGTCGTTCAGGGTGGGCACCGAAAGCTCGGGAACCTTTGCGGCCTGCAGCGCCTCCTGCACCTCGGGGTCGGCGCGGAAGGCCGCGGCGCGCTCCTTGAGCAGCAGGTAGGTCTGCATGTTGGCGGCGGCGGAATCCCAGACACCCTTTTCGTCTTCTGTACGCGAGGGCTTGTAGTCGAAGTGGCGCGGGCCGGTGTAGGTCTGGCCGCCGTCGGGTCCGCCGTTTTCGAGCAGGTCGACGAGTGCGAAAGCGTTGTGCAGGTCGCCGTGGCCGAAGACGAGGTCCTGGTCGTATTTGATTCCGCGCTGGCCGTTGAGGTCGATGTGGAAGAGCTTGTCGTGGAACAGCGCCTGGGCGATTCCGGCGGCGAAGTTGAGACCAGCCATCTGCTCGTGCCCGACCTCGGGGTTGAGGCCAACGAGTTCAGGGCGCTCGAGCGAGCCGATGAAGGCGATGGCGTGACCGAGGGTCGGCAGCAGGATGTCGCCACGCGGCTCGTTGGGCTTGGGCTCGATCGCGAAGCGGATGTCGTAACCCTTGTCGGTCACGTAGTCGCCGAGCAGGTTGACGGCCTCGCGGTAGCGCTCGAGTGCCTGGCGGATGTCTTTCGCTGCGTCGTACTCTGCACCCTCGCGGCCGCCCCACATAACGAACGTCTTGGCGCCGAGTTCTGCGCCGAGGTCGAGCTGGCGGAAGACCTTGCGCAGTGCGAAGCGACGCACGTCGCGGTCGTTCGACGTGAAGCCGCCATCTTTGAAGACGGGAGCGCTGAAGAGGTTGGTCGTGACCATGGGGATGATGAGTCCGGTGTCAGCGAGGGCGCCCTTGAGGCGGTCGATCTGCTTCTGGCGGTCGGCGTCGCTCGACCCGAAGGCGAAGAGGTCGTCGTCGTGGAAGGTGAGGCCGTAGGCGCCCAGTTCGGCGAGCTTTTCGACGGCGTGCACGACATCGAGCTGTGGGCGGGTGGGGCCGCCGAAGGGATCCGCGCCGTTGTATCCGATGGTCCAGAGTCCAAACGAGAACTTGTCTTCTGGGGTGGGTGTCAAGGCCATAAGAAACTCCTGAGCGTCGTTGCGCGGAAATGTTTGCGAACACAACATATCACCCCGACGCGATTGCGCAAGTGGTCACGGCCAGCAGGCCAAAAGGTAGGCTCGCCCCATGATCCACGACGACGTCGGCACACAGCGCGTGCCCTGGCCCGACCTCGCCGACGCCGAACGCGCCGTACTACTCGAGCTGCTGCTTCACGGCGCTCGCTCGCGTATTCGGCTCGCCGAGCGAGTCGGGCTGAGCCGGGCGAGCCTCACCCGCATCGCTCGCGAGCTCGTTGACCTCGGGCTCATCGCCGAGGGTGAGGCGCAGCTGACGAACGCGCGCGGCCGCCCCGGCGAGCAGCTCTATCTGCGCCCAGAGGCAGCACACTTTCTCGGCATCAAGCTCACCGGCGACACGCTCTATGCTGTCGTCACCGACCTCTCGGCCAACGTCGTCAGCACCCAGTCGCACCCCCTCGAGTCGAAAGAAGTCGATGACGTTGTGGCGCTCATCGGCAGTGTCGCGCGCGAGTTGCTCTCCGATCGCGCGCTGCCCTCAGCCATCGGTGTGGGGCTCGCCGGCGATGTGCTCAAACGTGACGGCACCCAGGTCGTCGAGCGCTCGGCCTTTCTCGGCTGGAGCGGCGCGACGCCCCTGCAGGTGCTCGTCGAGAGCGCCACGGGCATTCCCACGACAATCACCAATGACGTTCACGCGCTGACCGCCGCCCACCACTGGTTCGGCAGCGGAGTCGGGCGCGAGTCGCTCGTTGTCTACGGTCTGGGCGCCGGTATCGGCAGCGGCATCGTTGTCGGCGACGAGCTGATGGAGGGCGCCCACGGCCGCAGCGGACGCATCGGTCATTCACGCGTCGGTGGCACGGGCCGCGTCTGCGAGAACGGGCACAGCGACTGTGTGCACAGCTTCGTGACTATGCCGTCGATCGAGCACAATGCCGGGGTAGGGCCGGGGGAGTACGAGCTCGTTGTGTCCCGTGCCCGGGCAGGCGACATCCAAGCGATTGGCGCATTTGAGCTTGCCGCCTATGCCCTCGGCGCGGTCGTCGCGGAGTCTGTCAATTCGTTCGATCCCCAGCTCGTTTCGATAATGGGTGAGGGGCTCGACATGCTCGATTTTGCCCCGCGGCGGTTCGATGACGCGCTCGCCGAATACCTCGAACAGGTTGATCCTGCGGGCCTCACGATCGAGCGTCCGCCCTTCGATTTTGGCCTCTACGCGAGGGGCGCCGCCGTCGCGGCGATGCGCGAGCTGCTGCGCTGACCGCGCCAAACGTATTTTGTTGCAGCACTTGACAAATTCATTTTTGGCTCGGATGCTTGACCCGCGAGCTCGGTTGAGGTCGCTCACCAGCACCACACCAATCAAGGGAGATTGCAATGCGTTCACAGTGGATCGCATCAACCGCGGTAATCGCCGCAGCGGGTCTAGTGCTCGCGGGATGCTCAAGCGCTCCGGCCGCTGACGACAACGTTCTGACCCTCTGGCACTTCGAGGCCGAGAACAGCGCAACCGGCATCGCATGGGCCGAAGCCATCAAGGTGTTCGAAGAAGAGACCGGCGCGACCGTCGAGTTCGAGGAGAAGAGCTTCGAGCAGATCCGTTCGACAGCGAGCCAGGTGCTCAACTCGAACGAGGCGCCCGACATTCTCGAGTACAACAAGGGCAATGCAACGGCCGGCCTTCTCGCCAGCCAGGGACTTCTGAGCCCGATCACCGAGCAGGTCGAAGAGTACGGCTGGGACGACAAGCTCGCCCCCTCGCTGCAGACAACCGCTCGCTACAGCGAAGACGGCGTTATGGGTTCCGGCGAGTGGTACGGAATTCCGAACTACGGCGAGTACGTCACGATGTACTACAACAAGGATGCCTTCGCCGAGAAGGGCCTCGAGGTTCCGACAACACTCGCCGAGCTCGAGGCAGTTATGGCCGCGTTCGAAGAAGACGGCACAACGCCTCTCGCCGAAGCAGCGCTCGAATACCCGCTCGGCCAGCTCTGGTACCAGCTCGCTCTGAGCAAGTCCGACCGCCAGTGGGTCAACGACTACCAGCTCTACGAAGCAGAGGTCGACTTCAAGGGTGAACCCTTCACCTACGCGACCGACACCCTTGCCGACTGGACCGACAAGGGCTACATCTCGCAAGACGCCTCGGGCCTCAAGGCCGAAGACGCCGGCGTCTCGTTCATCGGCGGTGAATCACCGCTCTTCTTCTCGGGCAGCTGGTGGTACGGCCGCTTCCAGACCGAGATCGACGGCTTCGAGTGGGGCATCTTCGAGTTCCCAGAGTCCGAGCTCAACCTCGGCTCTGCGGGCAACATGTGGGTAGTTCCCGAGAACGCGAACAGCAAGGACCTCGCCTACAAGTTCATCGACATCACGATGCGCCCCGAGATCCAGGCTCTCATCGGAAACAACGGCGGTCTTCCCGTCGCGGCGGATGTCGCGGACATCACCGATGAGAAGAGCCAGGAACTCATCCAGGGCTTCAACGAGATCAACGAAAAAGATGGCCTGGCCTTCTACCCCGACTGGCCAACGCCGACCTTCTATGACGCGATTGTCGCCGACCTGCAGGAGCTCATCAACGGCACGAAGAACTCTGACGAGGTGCTCGACTCGCTCGGCGAGGAGTACAACTCGTACGCCGAGGACTTCCGCTAACCATCTGATCGACGTGGGTCGGGCGGGCACAAACGCCCGCCCGGCCCACACCGGAAAAGGACGATCCCATGGCAACACAAGTTCCCTTTGTGCGCACACCAAAGGCGCCGAAGCCCAAGCAACAGCCAGAAGTCAGCGGCTTCCCCGAGAGCGGGTCGAGCCGGGCCACCTGGTGGCTCTACCTGATTCCCGGCCTGCTGCTGCTGACCTTTGTGATTATCATTCCCCTGGTCTGGAACATCTACCTCAGCTTCACCGAGTACCGCGGCATCCGACCCCCTGAATTTATCGGTCTCGACAACTGGGTCGAACTCATCGGCGACGAAGACTTCTGGGCCTCGTTCCGCAACACAATTTTTATGATCATCGCGATGGTGATCCTGCCGACGACCATCGGTCTTCTTCTCGCAGCGATTCTCTTCGATGTCGTCGCAAAGAAGTACGGCGGCAAGCTCGCGAGCTTCCTGCGCGCCACCTATTACCTGCCGCAGATTCTTCCCGTCGCCATCGCCGGTATCGTCATCGGCTGGATCCTGCGGCCGAAGAACGGTGCGCTCAACGAGATCCTCACGGGTCTCGGTCTCGGTGATCTCGCTCACAACTGGCTGGGCAGCCCCGACACCGCGCTCGCGAGCATCATGGTTGTGCTCGTCTGGGTGCAGCTCGGCTACCCGGTCGTGATCTTTATGGCGGCGCTACAGCGCGTCGACCCAGAGCTCTACGAGGCAGCCGAGCTCGACGGTGCGAGCTGGTTCCAGCGCTTCAGAGCCATCACGATCGGCATGATCCGCCCCGAGATCTTCGTTGTGACCCTCACCTGCACAATCGCGGCCCTCAAGGTCTTCGGCCCGATCTTCGTTCTCACGCGCGGTGGCCCCGGCACGAGCACGCTTGTGCCGAGCTACTACGCGTACAGCGAGTTCTTCCAGTCCCAGCAGGTCGGATACGGCGCGACGATCGCGACCGCCCTGACCATCCTCATCGGCATTGTCGCCGTGCTCTTTATCAAGGCGCAAAACGCGTCTGAGCGCGCAGAAAGGAGCGGTTCATGACCGCCATCGTGCAGCGCCGCAGGGGAGGCATGAATCGCCCCAAGTTCACCGACGCCCTCGTGCTCATCGCCGTGATTCTCGGCGCAATTCTCATCGCCTTCCCGTTTGTGTTGATTCTCATCAACTCGTTCAAGTCGCCGGCCGATTACAACTCGTCGGGCCCACTCGCCCTGCCGACCCAGCTCTACTTCGACGGCATCGTGGCGTTCTGGGAGCGCGTCAACTTTCCGGAGAAGCTCTGGAACTCGATCTGGATCTCGGGCACCGTCGCGATCTTCGCCGTCGTGATCTCGGTGTTCAACGCCTTCGCGATCGGCATCGGCCGAGTGCGCGGTCGCACCTGGGTCGTCGTCGCGTTCCTCCTCGCGAACCTGCTGCCGCAGGAGGCCCTGCTCTACCCGCTGTACTTTATGTTCAAGCAGGTCGGGCTCTACAACAATCCGTGGTCGGTCGTCATCATCTTCACGGTGATCCAGAGCGCGTTCGGCACGTACCTTCTCTCTTCGGTCTACGGCACCTTCCCGAAAGAGATTCTTGAGGCCGCGGCTCTCGACGGCGCCTCGCGCTGGACGACCCTGTGGCGCGTCATCGTGCCGATCAGCCGCCCGACGCTGAGCGTTCTGGTGATCTTCTTCTTCATCTGGACCTGGAACGAGTTCCTCATTCCGCTGACATTCCTTGTCGACAACGCCAACCAGACCGTGCCCGTCGCGATCAGCGTGCTTCAGGGAGACAGGCTGATGGATGTCACGACAACGAGTGCTTCGGCGCTCCTCGGTGTCATTCCGACCCTCATTTTCTTCATCATCTTCCAGCGCACTCTCACTCGCGGCATCACCGCGGGTGCGGTCAAGTAATACGTAAGGCTCCACAATGAAGTTCACCGACGGTTTCTGGCAGGTGCGCCCGGGGGTCACTCCTCTGTATGCGCACGAGGCATACGACATCATCGACGGCGACGGGCAACTCGTTGTCACGGCACCGACCGGCGCGATCTTCTCGCGCGGCGCAACGCTCAACCGCCCCACGATCACCGTGACGCTCAGCTCGCCGCTACCCGGCATCATCGGGGTCAAGCTCGAGCACCACCAAGGCGCCGTCGACGCCCTCGGTTTCGACCTCGTCGGTGCGGAGCCCGGGCACGGAACAACCGTCGTCACCGAGACCGGCGGCACCCTCACGAGTGGCGACATCTCGGCGACGGTGACGCAGGGCGCCCCGTGGAACCTGAGCTTCTCGTCGAAGGGTCGCGCGCTCACCTCGAGCGGCAGCAAGTCGGTGGGCTACCTGCAACTGGCTAATGGTGCGCAGGTCGAAGCTGGCCCCGTCGGAAATGCTCGAGCAGCGACATCCGGGCCCATCGCTTCTACCTACGTTCACGAGCAGCTTTCGCTCGGTGTCGGTGAGCTCGTCTACGGTTTGGGTGAGCGCTTCGGCCCACTCGTGAAAAACGGACAATCGGTGGATGTCTGGAACGCCGACGGAGGCACGTCGAGCGAGCAGGCCTACAAGAACGTCCCCTTCTATCTGACCAACCGCGGCTATGGCGTGCTCGTCAACAACCCCGGCCACGTCTCGTTCGAGGTCGGCTCTGAGTCGGTCGAACGCGTGCAGTTCTCGGTCGCGGGCGAAAGCCTCGAGTACTTCGTCATCGCGGGTGAGAACCCCGCCCAGATTCTCGACCGGTACACGCAGCTCACCGGTCGGCCGGCGGTTGTTCCCGAGTGGTCGTACGGCTTGTGGCTCTCGACGAGTTTCACAACCGACTACGACGAGGCGACAGTCACGAGCTTCATCGATGGGATGGCAGAGCGCGACCTGCCGCTCAGCGTCTTCCACTTCGACTGCTTCTGGATGCGCGAGTTCAACTGGAGTGACTTCGAGTGGGACCCGCGCGTGTTCCCCGACCCGGTCGGCATGCTCGCGCGCCTGCACGACCGCGACCTCAAGGTCTGCGTCTGGATCAACCCGTACATCGGCCAGCGCTCGCCGCTCTTCGCAGAGGCAAAGGCCGCGGGCTACCTGGTTAAGCGCCCCGACGGAAGCGTCTGGCAGTGGGACCTGTGGCAGGCCGGGATGGGCCTCGTCGACTTCACAAACCCCGACGCGACGGCCTGGTACCAAGGCAAGCTGCGCAACCTTCTCGACCAGGGCGTCGACTGCTTCAAGACCGACTTCGGCGAGCGCATTCCGCTCGAGGTCGACTACTTCGACGGCTCAAGCCCCGAGCGCATGCACAACTGGTACACCCAGCTCTACAACCAGGCTGTCTTCGAGCTGCTCGAGCAGGAGCGCGGGCCGGGCGAGGCCGTCGTCTTCGCGCGCTCGGCGACCGTGGGCGGGCAGCGCCTTCCCGTGCACTGGGGCGGCGACTCGACCTCGACCTACGAGTCGATGGCCGAGACGCTGCGCGGCGGTCTCTCGATCGCCCTGAGCGGCTTCGGATTCTGGAGCCACGACATCGGCGGCTTCGAGGGCACCCCCGATGCCGGCGTCTTCAAACGCTGGACGGCTTTCGGTCTGCTCTCGAGCCACTCGCGTTTTCACGGCTCAAGCTCGTACCGGGTGCCGTGGCTCTTCGACGAGCTCACCGGCACGCCCGAAGACGACCCGCAGAGTGCGGTCTCGGTCACGCGCGCCTTCACAAAGCTCAAGCTGCGCCTGATGCCGTACCTCGCTGCGGCGGGCGCCGAGGCGAGCGCTACCGGTCTTCCGGTGATGCGCCCCATGCAGCTTGCCTTCCCCGACGACCCGGCGGTTGGCCACCTCGACCGGCAGTACATGCTCGGCGGCGACCTGCTCGTGGCCCCGGTCTTCACCCCGAGTGGCGAGGTCGAGTTCTACCTGCCCGCGGGAGAGTGGACCAACTACTTCACCGGCGCTGTCGTCACGGGCGGTCGCTGGCTGCGCGAGACGCACGGCTTCGACTCCCTGCCGCTGTACGTGCGGCCCGGTGCGGTCATCCCGGTCGGCGCGCGCGATGATCGCCCTGATTACGACTACCTCGACGGGCTCACGCTCGACGTCTACGCCGGGGGCGCTGGCAACAGCGAGCTCACCGTCACCACCCCAACCCGCGAGACCGCGAGCTTCGCCATCGAAAGAAACGCGAAGGGCGCGACGGTATCCTCGACGAGTGGTCGCGAGTTCAGTGTGCGATCTGCCGGCGGCGCGACAACCGCGTCGATCGGAGGAAAGGCAGAGATCCAATGGTGAATGCAGGCAACCCCGACTACCGCGATTCCGGGCTCGAGTTTCCGGCTGACTTCTTGCTCGGATCCGCGACGGCGTCGTACCAGATCGAGGGCGCTGCCCACGAAGACGGTCGCGGGCCGTCTATCTGGGACACCTTCAGCCACACGCCCGGCAAGATCACAAACGGCGATACGGGGGATGTCGCAGACGACCACTATCACCGTCTCGACGAAGATCTCGATCTGATGAAACGCCTCGGTCTCGAGGCATACCGTTTCTCGATCGCCTGGCCGCGCATCCAACCGACCGGATCCGGCCCGGCCAACAAGGCCGGGCTCGACTTCTATGGTCGCCTCGTTGACGGACTTCTCGCGCGAGGCATCCGCCCGATCGCGACTCTCTACCACTGGGATCTTCCGCAGGCGCTCGAAGACAAGGGTGGCTGGACCAATCGCGATACCGCCTACCGTTTCGCCGAGTACGCGTCGATCGTGGGCGAAGCGCTCGGTGATCGCGTCACAACCTGGACGACCCTCAACGAGCCGTGGTGCTCTGCGTACCTCGGCTATGGCTCGGGTGCGCACGCGCCCGGCGTGACGTCGAAGCTTGCGACCCTCAAGGCCGTGCATCACCTCAACCTCGCGCACGGTCTGGCACTTCAAGAACTCCGTCGTGTTGTCACGAATGACGCCACGTACTCTGTCACCCTCAACTTTCACGTTCTGCGCGACGGCGGCCACCAGTCTGACGAAGCCATTCGCCGCATCGACGCTCTTGCCAACCGCGCGTTCACCGGCCCGATGCTCACCGGCGCCTACCCGGTCGACCTTCTCGACGACACCCGCGAGATCACCGAGTGGGAGTTCGTTCGCGACGGCGACCTCGAGATCATCAACCAGCCGATCGACTTTCTCGGCGTCAACTACTACTCGACCGCGACCGTGCGCATGTGGAACGGTCGCGATGTTCGGCAGAACAACGACGGGCACAAACCGTCGTCGGGCACGGCCTGGCCGGGCAGCGAGCGCGTCGAGTTCGTTGCGCAAGAAGGTCCGTACACGGCGATGGGGTGGAACATCGCGCCGGAGGGTCTCGAAGAACTGCTCGTCGACCTGAGCGGCCAGTTTCCGAACCTTCCGTTGGTCATCACCGAGAACGGAGCGGCCTTCGAAGACGAGGTGCGCGACGGTGCCGTTCATGACGCGCAGCGCACCGACTACCTGCGCCGCCACTTCACGGCAGCACACCGGGCGATGAAGCGCGGCGTCGATCTGCGCGGTTATCTCGTCTGGTCGCTGCTTGATAACTTCGAGTGGGGCTATGGTTTCACCAAACGATTCGGCATCGTTCACGTCAATTACGAGACCCAGGAGCGCATTGTCAAAGACAGCGGGCACTGGTATTCGCGGCTCATCGAGTCGCACTCCATTCCTGAATAGGCACGCATCATGACTCTCGCGACCGAACCACAGGGCGGACGCGGAAACAGCAATGACCACGTTCGCCGGCACAACCTTTCTGTTGTGCTCGATCACGTGCACCGCTCTGGCGGGGTCTCGCGCGCGCAACTGACAAAGCTCACCGGCCTCAACCGATCGACGGTTGCGGCGCTCGTCGGTGAGCTCGTCGAACGACGCCTGGTGATCGAGACCGAGGCAGACTCGCACAACCAGGTCGGTCGGCCGAGCCCGATCGTGCGGCCGGATCCGCTCGCCGTCGCCGTTGCCGTCAACCCGGAGATCGACGCGATAACCATCGGTCTGGTTGGGCTCGGCGGCGAGGTGATCTCCCGCGAGAGGCACGTCACCGATCACTCTCTCTCGGCCGCCGAGGTTGTCGCGCTGTGCGCTCGCGTCATCGGAGGTCTGCGCGGTGATCTCGATGCGAACTTCAGAACGATCGGCGTGGGCGTCGCAGTGCCCGGCCTCGTGCGTGACTCCGACGGGCTTGTGCGCCTCGCGCCGCACCTCGAGTGGGTCGACGAGCCGCTCGCCGAAATGCTCGAAGAGGCGACGGGGTTCTCGGTCGTTGCGGCAAACGACGCGCACCTCGGTGCCCTCGCCGAGAGCACGTTCGGTGCCGGACGTGAGCTGAGCGACTTTCTCTACCTCAACGGCGGCGCGAGCGGCATCGGCGGCGGAATCATCGCGGGCGGCGAACCCCTCTCTGGGGCTGCCGGCTACGCGGGCGAGTTCGGCCACACACTCGTCAAGAGCGACGGTCTCGACTGTCACTGCGGGGCGACCGGATGCCTCGAGACCGAGGTGCGCAGGGCGCCTCTTCTGGCGCTCGTTGGCCTCACCGCCGCCGACGCTGATGACCTCGAGGGCGCGTTGCTCGCGGCAGAATCGCCCGAGGTTCTCGTCGAGGTGCATCGCCAGCTCGACTTTCTCGCCGTCGCGCTGCGCAACGCCATAAATACACTCAACCCGCAGGTCATTTTGCTCGGTGGGTTTTTGGGCACGCTCTACGCGGTCGCGCCACAACATCTCGATGCACTGCTCGCCACGCAGCCGCTTCGCGCATCGCGCGAGAACGTGCGAGTCGAGCGCGCGATGCTCGGCACCAACCTGCTGATGATCGGCGCCGCAGAGCTCGCCTTCGAGGCAGTTCTCGCTGACCCGACCGCCTTCTAACGGAATACCGACCGCGGGTCGGCAGTTAGGCTCATTCGGGGGAGTCACGCTGCCCTGTCACCGCGCGCCACCCCGGGCGCGGTCATTGGGCGCTCTGCCTCGCCCACGTTTTCTGCAAGGACCCCTTTTTTGACTACCACCGTGTACCCCGGCGATTCTCTGTCCGGGCGCCAGCGCCTCGTCTATGTGATTGTGCTCGGAGCCCTAACCGCTCTCGGCCCGTTCACTATCGATCTGTACCTTCCCGCTTTTCCGGCGCTCGAGGCTGACCTGATGACGACAGAGTCGGCGATCCAGCTCACGCTGACCGCAACGATGATCGGCTTCGCACTCGGCCAGCTCATCGTCGGCCCGTGGAGCGACAAGGTCGGTCGCCGCACTCCGCTGATCATCGCCACAGTTCTGCACATCGTCGCGAGCTTTGGCGTGGCCCTCGCGCCCGACATCGAGCTGGTCGGAGTCTTCCGCGTTCTGCAGGGCATGGGTGCAGCCGGCGGTGGTGTTGTTGCGATGGCGATGGTGCGCGACCTCTTCGGAGGCCTCCCGCTCGTTCGGATGCTGTCTCGCCTCGCACTCGTGAGCGGGCTCGCGCCGATCGCGGCTCCGGTCATCGGCTCGCAGCTGCTGCGCTTCGTCGAGTGGCGCGGCATCTTCTGGTTCCTCACCGCTTACGGCGTGCTCGTGATTATCGCCGCGTTCTTCTTCATCGTCGAGACTCTTCCGGCCGAGCGCCGTGGTGACAAGGGTCACTCGACCGTGCGTGAGCGTTACAAGGCCCTGTTCAGCGACCGCGTGTTCGTTGGCGTCGCTGTCATCGCCGGCATGACCTTCTCCGGTCTTTTCGCCTACCTCTCTGCGTCGTCATTTTTGTTCCAGACCGGATTCGGTTTCAACGCGCAGGAGTACGGCTTTCTCTTCGCCATCAACTCGCTCGGTGTCGTCTTCGGTGTGCAGGTCAGTTCGCGCCTCGCCAAGTACGTGGGCCCGCAGTGGATTCTGCTCGGCGCCGTGACCGGAATGCTCGTGTCGGCGCTGACGATCGTCGCGCTCGACCTGGCTGGCGCCGGCCTGCTGGGCATTACGATTCCGCTCTGGTTCTTCATTGCCTCGTGTGGTTTCGCGTTCCCGTGCCAACAGGTGCTTGCGCTCGCGAATCACGGCGGTGAGGCGGCTACGGCTGCCTCGCTGATGGGTGCGATCAACTTCGGTCTCGCCGGTGCCATCTCGCCTATCGTGAGCCTCTTCGGTGTGAGCGCACACACGATGGGCACCGTAATGGCGCTCACCGCGACCGTCTCGCTGTTCGTGATGTGGATTGTTGTTCGGCCGAGAACGGTGCCAGCGCTGAGTCGTTAATTAGGGTGGGAGCAGAAAGGCCTCAATGTCGCAGATGTTCCCCTCGGCGCTCGCAGCGCAAAGCACAAATGCTGCCCTCGCGCGCGGGTCGTTCTGGTTCGGCCTTACCTGTCTCGCCGGCTCGTTCGCGGGCATCGGTTCGATAGCGCTCGCGCGCCCCGGCTTCACGGCATGGGCGGTTTTTCCCGCGCTCGTTGTGCTCGCGCTCGGTGGGCTCGTACTGTTTCTGATGCCCGCGGCGCGGCCCGCGCTCGTGGTCGCGATTGTACTCATCGAGGCCGTTGGCATCGCCTGGTATGTCTCAACGGTCTTCACCTACCAGAACTCGGTGCCGTCTGATCCGTCGGCGAACAGCGACACCCTGTTTATCTCGCTCGCCACAACGGCGATGTTGATGTTCGGCGTCACGGCAGGTCGGCTGCTGCCCAACATCACAAGCGTGGTCGTGGCGTTCGTTCTTGCCGAGGGCACTGTCGCGATCCTCGCGTTCGCGACGCGACATCCAATCGTTGTGGATGTCTCGGCGACGGGTCTCTTCGCCGTTCTTGTGCTGACGATGATTCTTCTGCGGTTGAGTCGCGCGCGCTCGCGCTCGGCCGAACCGCTCATCGCGCGCGCGAATGAGGTGGACGCTGCGGCATCCGAGCGGGAGCGCGCCGACAGCCGGGTATCGGCTCTCGTTCACGACACGGTGCTCAACGAGCTTGCGGTGGTCTCGACCCGACCGCCCGGAGAGGTGCCGCAGAACGTGCGCGACCGAATCGGTGCAAGCCTCGCCCGTGTCATCGGCGAAGATGCGCAGGGCGGTGACGCGCTCGTCGCGGGGGAGTCGCTGCACCCAGCGCTTGCCGCGGCCGTCGACTCCGCGCGAGCCGCCGGTCTCGCCGTCACTGTCGAAGGCGATTTGGATGCCGCGTCGGCGCTGTCTGCGCGAGTGGCATCTGAGCTGGGTCTCGCGATCGGCCAGTGCCTCGGCAACGTGCTCTCGCACTCTGGCGTCGACGCGGCAGAGCTCGCGGTGATCGCGGGCGATGGAATTCTCACTGTGATGGTCATCGACTCCGGCAGCGGGTTCGTCGAGCAGTCGGTCGGCGGCGACCGCCTCGGGCTGCGCCAGTCGATTCGCGGCCGCATCGAGGGCGTCGGCGGGTCGGTGCAGGTCTGGACGACTCCCGGGGTGGGCACATCGGTGTCGCTCACGGTGCCGCTATGAGGCCGCACCACACTCCGCAACAGCTCGACCCGATCGGCGGAATCACCGCGCGCCTGATCGTTATCGTCTCGGGCGTGATTGCCGTCGCCGTTGCGATCGGTATGACGCTGATGAACACCGCGCAGGTATCGAACCCCGCGCTCGCGATTGTCGCGATCGTGGTTCTCGCGCTCACTGTCGCCTATTACATTCGCGCGTCGAGCCCGTTTCACGCACCGTTGCGGTTTGGGTCGCACGTTGTGATTTGTCTGGGCGCGTTGGTTGCCACGGCAATCGAAGCGGCAAGTCAGCGGGGAACTAACGCCTACGTGCGCGACGACTGGGGGCCGATCGCGATGGCTATCGTCGTCATCTCGCTCGGTGTCTATCGCGGGCACCTCGAGATTCTCGCCTGCACGATCGGCTCGTCTTTCATCATCGGCGGCATCGCCGTCGCGATCGCAGACTCTGGCAGCACCGTGACTCCGGTTCCGGTTGCTGTGCTGGTCGTGACAATGGTGATCCCCGTGCTCGGTAGCGGCTTTGCGTCGGCGTCGTTCTCGCGCACCCTTGTGCGCATTCTTCTTGCCTGGCGCAACTCGGTCGACGCGCAGGTCGCGGCGAGCGGCGAGGCGGCGGTTGCTCCCGCCGGGCACCTGGCCTTTCTCAACACAACAGTCATCCCGTTTTTGGATCGCGTTGTGACCACCGGGCAACTGCGCGAGGGCGACGGTGCTCGAGCGCGACGGCTCGCCCAGGAGCTACGCGTGCTGATGGTTATGGACGCGGAGCAGAGCTGGCTCACCGGCGTCGTCGATCGGTTTGATGACCCGGCTCGGGTCGCTGGTGAACTTAATTCGGCGCAACGCGGCTGCCTTCGCGCCCTCATAGCTCACGTGCAGTCGAGCGAGTCGTTTGCGCCTCGAACCGTTCGGGTTCGGCTCGGTCTCGAGAACGGGCACCCCGCAGGTGTGCTTGAGGTCGACACAATCTCGGGAGCTACTCCGCGCGCGCAGGTCGGACCGTACATCGCGGTCGCTCGCCACGTCTTCGCCCACGCCGATGCTGTGTTTACGCCCGGAGGGTTCGCGCTCACCTTCCGCGTCTGAGTATCTTCGAGGGATGGTCGAAAACGAGCAAGACCCAGCGGTAACCAAACGCATCTCCCGCCGCTGGCCGATTCTGAGCGCGAGCGTTGGCATCATCGCCGCGGTTATGCTCGGCCTCATCATCTTCATTCGCGGAAACACGCCCTTCGAAGCCGACGCGGAGTGGATGGAAGAGATTCTCGAGCACCGCAACCCGCTGTGGGAGGTTCCCTCGCTCGCGATGAACTACATCGGAGGCGGCTGGGTGAGCTTCGCGATTCCCCTCGTCGTCGTGGCGATCCTTCTCGTCATGCGCCGGTTCTGGGGTGCGCTGTTCTTTGCCCTCGCCCTCGGCATCAGCCCGCTCCTCGTTCAGCTTCTCAAGGGACTCTTCGACCGACCGCGCCCGGAGGAGATTCTCGTTGCGGCCGACCTCGGTTCGTTCCCTTCCGGTCACTCGGCTAACGCGGCGACGCTCGCGGTCGCTCTCGGATTTATCCTCTGGCGCTGGTGGGTGTGGGCAGCGGGAGCCGTCTGGGTCGTTGCAATGATGCTCAGCCGCACCTACCTCGGAGCCCACTGGGTCAGCGACACGATCGGCGGCGTGCTGCTCGGCATCGCCGTTGCAGTCATCGTTTGGGCACCGTTCGCCGAAAAACTCAGGGTCGAGCGAATTTCTCGACAAGCCGGTCGATAGTCATTGCCCAGCCCTCACGCATTCCGGACTCGAGCCACTCATTCACCTTCTCGTCAGATAGGTCGTCGGCGAACCAGGCAGTGAGCGAGAGTTCAGTACCCGATTGGATGTCGCGCAGCTCGATCGTCGTCTGCGGCACCGCGTCGAGGTCGTCGTCGATGGCGGGCCAGCCGCCGACCGCTCCCCAGCTGAAGACGAGTCGCTCGGTGGGAACGATCTCGCGGTAGACGCCGCCAGTAACGTACGAGGTCTCGGGGCTCACGACCATAAGAAGTCGCCACGCGCCACTCACGCGCAGATCGACGTCGATCGCTTCGCCGGGTTGCTCCATTCCGCTGAAGAACCAGCGCAGCTCGGCGGGGTCGGTCCACGATGCCCAGACGGCGTCGCGCGGGGCTTCGATGTCGCGCGTGAGTGTGAATGATCTGTCGTTCATGGCAACCCATGCAACTCCCGTTGTCGACGTGCGTCAAGGAGCGATACCTTCGCAGTATGAGAATCCTGCTCGTTGGCGCCGGTGGCGTCGGCAACGCCATCGCAAAGATCGCCGCCCGCCGTTCGTTCTTCGAGACGATGATCGTGAGCGACTATGACCTCGGCCGCGCCGAGGCAACTATTCGCTGGATCGAAGCAAAGCATGGGCCGCAGAACGGCAGATTTGTCGCGGCGCAGATAGATGCGTCAGACCCCGACTCCGTCGCATCCATCGCCTCGGCTCACGGTGCGACCCACGTGATGAACGCGGTCGAGCCCAAGTTCGTGCCGACCATTTTTGCCGGCGCGCTTGCCGCGGGTGCCGACTACCTCGACATGGCGATGAGCCTGTCTGAGCCGCACCCGACCAATCCGCACGAAGAGACCGGCGTCAAGCTCGGAGACGACCAGTTCGCGCAGAATCCCGACTGGGAGACCGCCGGTCGCCTCGCCCTCGTCGGCATGGGTGTCGAGCCGGGCCTGAGCGACGTCTTCGCGCGTTACGCGGCCGACCACCTCTTCAGCGAGATCGACGAGCTCGGTGTTCGCGATGGAGCGAACCTCGTTGTGCGTGACGAGGCGGGCAATGAGATCTTCGCGCCCTCGTTCTCTATCTGGACCACTATCGAGGAGTGCCTCAACCCTCCCGTGATCTGGGAGAAAGACACCGGCTGGTACACAACCGCGCCTTTCTCTGAGCCCGAGGTCTTTGTTTTCCCCGAGGGCATCGGCCCCGTCGAGTGCGTTAACGTCGAGCACGAAGAAGTGCTGCTGATGCCACGCTGGGTCGACGCGAAGCGCGTGACCTTCAAGTACGGACTCGGCGACGAGTTCATCGGAATTCTCAAGACGCTCAACCAGCTCGGACTCGACAAGACCGCGCCCGTGCGCGTTCGCTCGGCAAATGGCCCGGTCGAGGTTGCACCGCGTGATGTTGTCGCGGCCGGACTTCCCGACCCGGCGACGCTCGGCCCCCGCATGACCGGTAAGACGTGTGCGGGCCTCTGGGTGACGGGCCTCGGCCTCTCCGGCGAACAGCGCGAGGTCTACCTGTATCACGTGAGTGACAACGAGTGGACGATGGCCGAATACGAGAGCCAGTGTGTTGTCTGGCAGACCGCGCTCAACCCGGTCATCGCGCTAGAGCTTCTCGCCGCGGGAACCTGGACAGGCTCCGGCGTGCTCGGTCCGGAGGCGTTCGACGCGCAGCCGTTCCTCGACCTCATGGCACGCCCGATCGACGAGGGCGGTTACGGCCAGCCGTGGGGCCTAGAAGACCGCCTCACCGCTGAGTGAGCCCCTACCGGTGATTGAGCCCCTACCGGTGGTTGAGCGAAGTCGAAATCAGATCGAGCTCCTACCGGTGATTGAGCGAAGTCGAAATCAGATCGAGCGAAGCCGAGATCATGCCCATCCGTAAGTACACCCCCGCCGACCACACAGCCGTCTCGCGCGTCTGCCTGCTCACGGGTGCGGGAGGCGCCGACGCGACGGGACACTTCGAGAGCGACGAGCTCATCCCCGACATCTGGGCGAGGCCGTACCTCGCGCTCGAGCCCGAGTGGGCATGGGTCGTCGACGAGGGTAATGGCGCGGTCGGGTACATCCTGTGTGCGCCGAACACCAGGGGTTTCACCGAGTCGTATCGCGAGCGGTGGCTGCCGGTGCTCGCTGCGCGGTACGAGCACGTCGACCCGCCGCGAACCGAAGACGAACAGATGCGGCACCTCGGTTTCTGGCCGGAGCGCATGCTCATTCCCGAGGTCGACGAGTACCCGGCGCACCTGCACATCGACCTGCTGCCTGAGCTTCAGGGCAAAGGGCTCGGGCGCGAGCTGATCGCGACTCTCGCCGACGCACTACGCGCGGCAGGAGTGTCCGGCCTGCATCTCTCGATGGACGCGGCCAACACCGGCGCCCGCGCGTTCTACGACCGGCTCGGGTTTAGCGAGCTGCCGTCGAGCACGGCCGACGAACCGCTGCTGGGAATGCGGCTCTAACCGAGGTTTTCGAAGAACGTCGCGAGCGCGAAGATAACAGCGACAGCGCCGATGAAGAGCCATAGCGCCAAGCGATACGGGTGACGCATCCCGTACGACAGCACGCCGGGAAAACGCTCGATGAACTGTTTCTTTGGCATCGGTTCCGTGAGCACAACGACACGATCGCCGTACTGAGCAGTTGCGGCCGTGAGCTCTTCGAGGTTCCAGAAGCTGAGGTTGAGGCGGGCGAACGGTTGGCCCGCGACATCCATGACCGAAAAAATCTGCAGGTCGCTGCCGAACGTCGTCGTGATGTTTGGTGCGATGACGATCTGGCTCACGCCCGTCACGGGGATGTCGCGGCTCGCTCCGAGGATGGGGGTTGTGCGAATGTAGCCGGGCGAAAACTCGATTCGGCGGTTGCGAAAGAACGCGACGGCGAAGAGCGAGCTCGCTGCGATCGAGACGATGCCGAGAAGCACAGCTGCTCCAACGTCGTCGCCCTTCCACTGCGTGCGAAAGTACAGAACTATCGCGCCGATGACCGCGACAACGACGATTCCGATGGCGCCGGTGCGGCTGGGTCTGACTGTGTTCACGAGAGGTCAGACTATCGGGCGCGCTGGCTATGCTGATTCGCATGACGGATGCAGCAGCCCAGGTCGAAGCAGCGCGAAAGGCCCTCGCAGAGGCGGAGGCCGCGTTGGCTGCGGAGAGCGCCGCAGAAGCCTCGGCTTCGCTCGGCCCGGTCTCGACAAGCTCGACCACCGCGGGGCTCGGCCCGCTGACGACCGCCGAGGTCGACGCCATCCGCACCGGCTACGGCTTCGAGGGTCAGGTGCTCGAGATGGGCGCTCTCGTCAACGGTGACGCGCTCGCCGACGTGCCCATTCGCATTCCGATCGCGATGATGAACCGTCACGGCCTCGTCGCGGGAGCCACGGGAACCGGCAAAACGAAGACCCTGCAGGTGCTCGCCGAGCAGCTGAGCGCTGCCGGAGTTCCAGTCTTCGCGGCTGACATCAAGGGCGACCTCAGCGGTATCGCGAGCCCCGGTGCCGCGAACCCCAAACTTCTCGAACGCACCGCCGGCATCGGCCAGAACTGGTCGCCCGCCGCGACCCCGACCGAGTACTACACGCTCGGCGGGCTCGGCACCGGAATTCCGATTCGCGCGACAGTGTCGAGCTTCGGATCGCTTTTGCTCGCCAAGGTGCTCGGCCTCAACGATACCCAGGAGTCGAGCCTCGGCCTCGTCTTCCACTACGCCGACAAGGCCGGCCTGCCGCTGCTCGACCTCGACGATCTGCGCGCGGTTCTGAGCTTTCTCGTGAGCCCGGAGGGCAAGCCAGAACTCAAGGAGCTTGGCGGCCTTTCGAGCGCGACAGCCGGCGTTATCCTGCGCGAGCTCATCACCTTCGCCGATCAGGGCGCCGACGTCTTCTTCGGCGAGCCCGAGATCGACACCTCGCTCTTTCTTCGCACGGATGTCGCGGGCAAGGGCCTTGTAAGCCTGCTCGAGATTCCCGGGGTGCAAGACAAGCCCGCGCTGTTCTCCACCTTCTTGATGTGGCTGCTCGCCGATCTCTTCAACGATCTGCCCGAGGTCGGAGACATCGATAAACCCAAGCTCGTGTTCTTCTTCGACGAGGCACACCTGCTGTTCAAGAATGCCTCGAGCGACTTCATTGAGTCGATTACGCAGACGGTGCGACTCATTCGCTCGAAGGGCGTCGGAATCGTCTTTGTCACGCAGACTCCGAAAGATGTTCCCACCGACGTTCTCTCGCAGATCGGTTCGCGGGTGCAGCACCAGTTGCGCGCCCACACGCCCGACGATGCGAAGGCCCTGCGGTCGACGGTGTCGACCTACCCGACGAGCGGTTACAAGCTCGGCGAAGTTCTCACGAGCCTCGCGACCGGTGAAGCGATCATCACGGTGATGAACGAGAAGGGCGCACCGACTCCGGTCGCCTGGACCCGCCTTCGCGCCCCACAGGGGTCGATGTCGCCTACGCCCGCAGACGTGATGAAGGCGACTGTCGAGGCGTCGCCGCTGCTCGCCGAGTACGGCACAATCATCGACCGCGAGTCAGCGCGCGAGATTCTTGCCGAGAAGATGAACGCCGCGGCCGCTGCCGACGATGCAAAATTGCAGGCAGCCGCCGCAGAGAAGGCGAAGGCGTCGACCGATGCCGAACTCGCGAAGGCCCAGCGCGAGTGGGACAAGCTCGCGAAGCCGAAGACGACGACCACCAAACGCACTACAACGCGCACAACGACGAAGCGCCAGCCGAACGTGATCGAAGACGTTCTCGGCTCCCGCACCGGCCAGACGGTGGTTCGCGAAGTGCTGCGCGGAATCTTCGGAACCCTTAAGCGCCGTTAGGCACCATTCCGGCGAGCGCGAGAGCGCCGTAGACGAGGCCGCCCACAACGACCATCGCCGCCGAAAACACACAGGCAGCAACCGCGGGGCGCCTTTCGAACCAGTACAACAGGCCCGGATATTCAGCATGGATGTCGCGCAGGTCAGACGTCGGCAGTTGCGCGATCGGTATGTCGAGGATCTCGCCGACGGCTTGCATGCTTTCGAGCGACCAGAACTGGCCGCGCAAGCGCATCAGCTGTTTGTCGTTCGCGTCGCACACAAAGAGTTGTGGCAGGGTCGCTGTTCCATCGCCGTGGAAGGTGGGCGCGAGAAGGATGCGCGCTATCTCGTCGCGGTCGTGAAAGTCGAGGCGACCGAAGAAGCCGCGCTCCGCGATGCCGTTCTCGCCCACCCACACCGCTGTGCGGAAGAACGCCGCGCTCGCGATCGTGAACAGTATCGACGCGAAGATCTGCATTCCGAGAACGACCGGCCACGCGCCATCCGGAATCGTAAAGACATACAGCACGATGAGCACTGGCCCGAGAAAAGCATTTGTCGCGACGAGTGCCTGAGTGAAGAGGTAACGGTGCGGACGCAGCGCCGTGTAACCCGCGGGAGGCTGCTTGAGCCGCGTCACAGCAGTGACCTGACTGAGCTAACCAACGAGTTCACGTTTCTCTCCTCGAAGAAAACACTACTTACCGATTTGATAGTTTCGCATGCATTTTCTCACCGATCGACAGACTTGTCTGTTGCCGGTTGAGCAACGGGTAGCGCTACCCATTGGCGCGAGCACCTGAGAGGTCTACTGTCGCTGCGAGAGAGAGACTCACCTCTACGCGTGGAAGGATCCGCCGATGGCACAACTTCTTGGGGCAGACGTTGACGAACTCCGCGCGCTCGCGAGTTCGTTCGACGCGGGTGCGCAGCAGCTCGCCGGTGCCGCGGCCGCGATCACAACGCGCCTGCTTCAGACCTCGTGGGAGGGCCCGGACTGCCAGCAGTTCATCTTCGACTGGCAATCCCGGTTACGCCTCACGCTCGTGACAACCGGCACACGGCTGCACGAAGCGGCAGTTCTGCTCAACACAAATGCCACGGAGCAAGAGACGGCGAGCGATGCGAGCGGGGGAGGCACAGCGCCGGTTCCTCAGACGAAGCCCGACAAAGATCCCGATCCCGATGGCGTCGGTGACTACGAAGACATCGATAACGAGATCCCTCTCGACGACACCTCGCTCACTCCCTTCAACATCATCCAGGGCTCGCTCGGCGATTGCTGGTTTCTCACCGGCGCCGGCTCCCTCGTTTGGTTCGATGCCGACTTCATCGCAGAGCACATCAAGGAGAACCCCGACGGCACCTGGACCGTCACCTTCTACAAAGATGGCAAGCCCGTCGAGATCACCGTCACCCCGAGCGTTCCCGGCAGCGCGGCCGAGGGCAAGGACGGCGAGCCCGACTGGATCTCGATCTACGAGAAGGCCGGCGCGATCTACATGGGCGGGGCGTATGACGACCTCGATCTCGACACCGTCAATCAGGCGTACGAGATGATGACCGGTAAAGACGCGACCTATCACGGCGAGATCAACCTGTCGGAGATCAGGGATCTGCTCAAAGACGGCCCCGTTGCCGTGAGCACGGAGGCCGCTGAAAAAGACACCTTCTGGTTCTGGGAAGACCACGTCGACGACTCGGCGATCGTTCCCGGCCACGCCTACATGGTGCTCGAGGTCGGCGATCACAAGAACCCCGACACCGGCAAGACCGAGCAGATGATTCGTGTGCTCAACCCGTGGGGCCCCGGGGGGTCACTCGATGGCGACGAGAAGGCAGCCGAGCTGTGGCTCACCGAGCAGGAATACCGCGATAACTTCCGTGGCGCCACCTCGGTGAATATGAAGTGAGGCGCATCAGCACCCGGTGTCGGTGACGTCTATCTCGAGGCTGATCTCCGTTGACGTCTTGTCGACGATGCGCAGCTCGGCGCCCGTTGCGTCACGCGAGCTGATGCCGGTAAACCCGCCGTCGATGGAATCCTCTTCGGTGATCTCGCTGAAGCCGTGCTTCTCGAGGGTGGGGTTGAGTGCGTCGATGACGTCACTCCAGCCGCCGGCTGCGCCGGGCAGGTCGTCGGCCTGCTGATCGGCGAGCCACAGGCTGCACGGATCATCGCTGTTGCCGGCGAGCACCCTGTCGCTGCTGTCGCCGGTCGACCAGGTCACGGTCGGATATGCCGCGGTGAGAGTGGCGAGAATGTCGTCCATCACGGGCTGGTACTCGGCGGCGGCCTCGGTCGAGTCGATGGTCGGGGCCGCTGGCTCTGGCGTTCCGCAGCCCGCAAGGGCGAGGAGAGCGACGGCGGCGACGGTTGCGCTGGTAGCTAGACGACCCATGAGCGACCCCATTCTTTTGCGCCAGGTGCGGCGTGCAGCCAGCGTACCGTCGCGCTCTCGGCTCACCCATGGGCAACTCTGCCCATGGCCTTTGGGCCGCAGCGTGGCTAGTCTCGCACCATGACAGACAGCAACGGTCCGGTCACGGCGCAGCAGGGCAGCCAGCCCTCGCTCGGTGGAATCCGCATCGGGATCATGAACGCCGCGACCATCGACGGGGTCTCAAAGGCGAAGCTTCTCGTTCGCCCTCCGTCTGGCGACGTGATTGTTGTACTGACAGCTGGTGAACCCAAGAGAATTGTGGATGTCGGCACTCTCGTTCTCGACGAGGTGATCCCCGCGGTTGCCGACGAGAGCGCAATAAGCGTGACTCTTCGCCTGCTGCCCGAATAACTACACGTGGCTTGTGCGACACGGCCTATGGGCATGCCTGCCCATAGGTGAATCGGCAGGGGCGAACTAACCTCGTCGCAGGCGAGAACCTTCGGTCGCGCCGCACGAAGGGAACAAGCCATGCCGCAGTACCTGGGTGCGAACGTCGACGAGTTGCGCGAACTCGCGCAATTCTTTGACACGAGTGGGCAACAACTCTCGTCGATAAGCACGGTGCTCACCACGCGCATCATGCGCTCGTCGTGGGAAGGCCCGGACAACCAGAACTTCGTTGTCGACTGGCAGTCAAGGCTCGCTCCTCACCTCACCCGCTCGTCGGGAGCCCTTCACGCCGCGTCGCAGCTGCTCGTCGCCAACGCGCTCGAGCAGGAAGCGGCATCCGATGGTGGTGGTTCCGCTGGCGGGCCATCCGACGGCCTGCCGCGAAGCACAAACCCGCTCAACCCCGACATCGGCGACATGAAGGACTACGAGCCGTTCGACGGCGAGATCTCGTTCGACCCCAACGACATCCGGTTCTACGGAACCGACGACTACATGAGGCCCGACGTTCAGCAGGGGCAGTTGGGCGACTGCTGGTTCCTCTCGGGAGCCGGCGCGATCGCTCTCTACGACCCCGAGTTCATCGAAGAGCACGTGAAGTACAACGATGACGGCACCTACACGGTCACTATGTACCGTGACGGCAAGCCGGTCGAGATCACCGTCGAGGCGAGCGCGCCAGGCGACGCCGTGAGCGGAATGCGCGGCGCGAACTGGGCGACCGTCTACGAGAAAGCGGCGGCCGACTACTACGGCGGCGAGTACAGCGATCTCGATGGCGGGCACTCTGACGACGCATTCGAGGCGATGACCGGTGGCGAGGGCCGCCGCGAAGGCGAGCTCAACTTCGACTCGATCAAAGACCGGCTGGCCGATGGTCCGGTCGCTGTTGCGTCCGAACGCGCCGACCCCTACTTCTGGTTCGACACTGTCGACGAGGGTTCCGAGGTCGTCGGAAACCACGCGTACATGGTCGGCGGATTCAGCGACTCGAACCCCGAAACGGGCGCAAAGGGGGAGCACATTCTTGTGATCAACCCGTGGGGCACCGGTGACCTGTGGCTCACCGAGCAGGAGTACAAAGACAACTTCGCAACTGTCTATTCGACAGAGATGGACAAGTAGGAGCACAACATGACAACCATCGACGGACCGGTTACGGCAGAACAGGGCAGCCAGCCCACTGTGGGCGGCATGCGCATCGGCATCATGGAGGCCGCGACGATCGGCGGCGTCTCGAAAGCGAAGCTGCTCGTGCGCCCCGAAAGCGGCGAACGCATCCTGGTGATCACTGCCGGGCAGCCGGTTGAGATCGAGGGCGTCGGCTCGCTGAGCCTCGACGAGGTCATTCCCGAGGTCGAGGGCGAGAGCAAGGTGCGGGTGACGCTGTCGCTCATCGCTTAACGAGGAATCGCCCACACGAATGGTGGGCGATTCTTGTGGCGGAGAATGGGGGATTCGAACCCCCGAGGGCTTGCACCCAACCAACTTTCCAAGCTGGCGCCATAGGCCACTAGGCGAATTCTCCTGGCAGTCGTACCGGTAAACGGATTGACCTCGTGAAATCATACGGCACTCGGGCGCACCTCGCGTGCGGCGGCATCGGCTACCATTGATCTCGGCTCCTCACGTGGTGCTATCTTGGCCAACTCCCCCAGGGCGGAAACGCAGCAAGGGTAACCGGGCTCTGGCAGGTGCGTGAGGGGTCACTTTCTTTTAACGTGGATGTCGCGCACGCCAGCCTGTTCGCTGCACGGGCACGGAGCGGGTGGGCGGCTCGCAAGTCGGCCCCGCGACATCCACCCCGCTTGGTAAGGGTCACCTCACCCAACGTTCAGGTCGCACCCATAGAGTTGTCGTGTGGCTCGCAGCATCTACATAACGTCAGCCGAAGGACATTCGGGCAAGTCGTCGATCGCACTCGGAGTGCTTGACACTCTGAGTCACGAGGTGGAGCGAGTGGGGGTGTTCCGCCCCATCGCGCGCTCGATCACCGAGCGCGACTACGTGCTCGACCTTTTGCTGCAGCACGACGGCGTCGATCTCGACTACGACGAGTGCGTTGGCGTGACCTACGACGACGTTCACGATGATCCGGATGCCGCGCTGCAGAAGATCGTCGAACGCTACAAGTCGGTCGAGCAGCAGTGCGACGCAGTCGTCATCGTTGGTAGCGACTACACCGATGTGGGAAGCCCAACCGAGCTGGGCTACAACGCGCGCATCGCCGCCAACTTGGGCGCTCCGGTGCTGCTCGTGCTGACAGGCCGCAGCGTCGACGAGTCGCGCGGACGCACCGCTGCCGAGATGCGCCAGATCGCCGAACTGAGCGTGCCAGAGCTCACAAACGCTCACGCGAGCATTCTCGCCGTCGTCGCGAACCGTGCCGATGCCGACAACCTCGACGCGATCAGCGCTGCCCTCGGCGACGTGGCGCATGTGCCGGCGTGGGCGATTCCAGAAGACCCTTTCCTTGTCGCGCCGACCGTGAGCGGAATTATGCACGCCGTCGACGGCGACCTCCTGCAGGGCGACGAAGAGTTGCTCAACCGCGAGGCCCTCGGCGTTGTGATCGCCGCGATGTCGATGGAGAACGTGCTGCCTCGCCTGATCGAGGGCAGCATCGTTGTTATCCCGGGTGACCGCAGCGAGATGCTTCTCGCGGCCCTCACCGCTCACGCTTCCGACACCTTCCCGTCGCTCGCCGGAGTTGTGCTCAACGGTGGATTCGAGCTGTCGCCGACGATCACTAAGCTCATCGCCGGGCTCGACCAGGCGCTGCCGATCATCACAACTGAGCACGGAACCTACGCAACGGCCCAGCGCATCGCGACGACGCGCGGACGCCTCGCGGCCGACTCGCAGCGCAAGCTCGACACGGCCCTGTCGCTGTTCGAGAAGCACGTCGACACGCGTGCGCTCGCCGATGCCCTAAGCCTCAGCCGCTCGGGCGCCGTGACTCCGCTGATGTTTGAGTACGACCTCATCGAGCGCGCGCGCGGCGATCTCAAGCACATCGTGCTTCCCGAGGGCAGCGACGACCGCATCTTGCGCGCCGCCGGCACGCTGTTGAGCCGCGGAGTTGCGAAGCTCACGATTCTCGGCGACGAGAACGAGGTGCGCTCGCGTGCCGCCGGCCTCGGCGTCGACATCTCGGCCGCCGCGATCCTGAGCCCGAAAGACCCCGAGCTGCGCGAGCGATTTGCCGAGGAATACGCGCGCGTGCGTGCACACAAGGGCATGACGGTGGATGTCGCGCGCGACATCGTCACCGACGTCTCGTACTTCGGCACAATGATGGTGCACCTCGGCCTCGCCGACGGCATGGTCTCCGGTGCCGCCCACACCACCGCCCACACGATCAAGCCCGGCTTCGAGGTCATCAAGACAAAGGCCGATGTCTCGGTCGTCTCGAGCGTCTTCTTTATGGCCCTCTCCGACCGCGTGCTCGTCTATGGCGACTGCGCGGTTGTGCCCGACCCGACGAGCGAACAGCTCGCCGACATCGCGATCTCTTCCGCAGGAACCGCGAGCCAGTTCGGAATCGACCCCCGCGTCGCCATGCTCTCGTACTCGACCGGTGAGTCGGGCTCCGGTGCCGACGTCGAGAAGGTTCGTTCAGCCACCGGACTTGTGCGCGAGCGTCGTCCAGACATCGTCGTCGACGGACCGATTCAATACGATGCGGCGGCGGATGTCGCGGTCGGCGCCTCGAAGATGCCCGGCTCGCAGGTTGCCGGTCGTGCAACCGTGTTCATCTTCCCCGACCTCAACACCGGCAATAACACCTACAAGGCAGTGCAGCGCAGCGCTGGCGCTGTCGCCGTCGGCCCGGTGCTGCAGGGCCTCAACAAGCCGATCAACGATCTCTCCCGAGGTGCCCTCGTGCGCGACATCGTCAACACGGTCGCCATCACGGCGATCCAGGCACAGGGGGCCGCGTCGCCCGCGGTGGTTGAGCCGCCTTCGGTGGTTGAGTCGCCCTCGGTGGTTGCGCCTGTCGAAACCAGATCGAGCGAAGCCGAGATCACAGGAGCACAGTCATGACCCAGGTCTTCGTCGTCAACTCGGGGTCGTCCTCGATCAAGTACCAGCTCATCGACGTGGAGACTGCCACCTCGGTACTCTCGGGTTCGGTTGAGCGCATCGGCGAGCCGGGGCATCCAATCAATCACACCGAGGGTGTGCGTGACGTTCTCGCTTCGCTTGGCGACGACCACTCGATCGCCGCGGTCGGTCACCGCGTTGTTCACGGCGGATCGCTCTTCGCAGAAGCGACGCTCATCACACCCGTCGTCGAGAAGGCGATCGATGAGCTGTCGGCCCTCGCGCCGCTGCACAACCCCGCGAACCTGCTCGGCATTCGGGCGGCGCGTGAAGCGTTGCCCGATGTTCCGCACGTCGCTGTGTTCGACACGGCGTTTCACCAGTCGATGCCGGCCGAGGCCTACACCTACGCCATAGACCGCGAGCTCGCGGCGAAGCATGGCGTGCGCCGCTACGGGTTCCACGGCACGTCGCACAAGTACGTCTCAGAGCAGGCCGCCGCGTTCCTCGGTCAGCCACTCGAGCGTCTCAAGCTCATCGTGCTGCACCTCGGCAACGGCGCATCCATCACCGCCATCGACGGCGGAAAGTCTGTCGACACCTCAATGGGTCTCACCCCGCTGCAGGGCCTCGTGATGGGCACCCGCTCTGGCGACATCGACCCGGCCGTGCTCACCCACCTGCACCGCGTCGCGGGTCTTGGTTTCGACGAACTCGACGACCTGCTCAACAAAAAGAGTGGGCTGCTGGGTCTCACCGGATCCGGCGACATGCGCGACGTGCAAAAAGCGGCGGCCGATGGTGACCAGGCCGCGCTCGACGCGCTCGCCGTCTGGCGTCACCGCATCAAGCACTACGTCGGCGCGTACATCGCCCAGCTCGGTGGCGTCGACGCGATCATCTTCACGGCCGGAGTCGGAGAGAACAACGCGCTGCTGCGTCGACGCGCTCTCGCGGGGCTCGAGTTTCTCGGCATCGAGATCGACGACGACCGCAATGAGTTGCTCTCACGCGACGAGCGTCGAATCTCACGCGACGGCTCCAGTGTTGAGGTGCTCGTCATCCCGACAAACGAGGAGCTCGAGATCGCGCGGCAGGCGCTGGCCCTCGTCGGCTAGGGCACGCTGCACGACGCGGTCGCCGCGAGAATGTTGAGAACGCCGTCTTGTTTGACGAATGTTCCCGTCGGCCCCGGAACGGAAACCCATGAGCCGTGACTGCGCGCCACGACCGTAAACGTGTAGGTGCCGGTGTTGGCCGCACCACCCGCGATGACGGCCGAGGTTCCCGTCGTTGTGCTGGAGATTGTGACGCCTGTGCGCGTGAGCGTCCAGGCATAGTCGACGATCGGCGCGGAGCCCGCGGGAGTCGCGGGTGCGACCCACGTGAAGGTTGTGTTCGGGGGCGGGCCGAGCAGGTTCGCGCCGCCACCGGAGCACGTCAGTGTGCCGGGAGGCCGCACAGTGCCAGCGGTGAGGCTGCCGCGGCTGAAGTTGGCGGTCGTCCACGCGGCTTCGGTGAGTGCGGGCGGCGAGACCGCGATGCCCAGCACCGTGGCGACAACGCCGGCGGCGGCGATTGCGGCAAGAATGCGTCGAGAGTTCATCGCGCGTCGGCTTTCGCGTGGCGCATAACTGTTGCCGAGCCGCGGGGCTTGCCGTGCACGCGAGCGCGTGACGGTGCCGTGTCGCGAGCCGCGACATCCACCGCAGAATTTCTTGAATCGTCTCTCGCCCAGAACGCCCAGGTGACGAGACCGGCGGCCGCGAGAGTAATCGCGCCGAGAACATAGGGGCTCGAGAACCAGACGAGAACGGTTGCGAGAGCCGGAACGCTGAAGATCACAAGACGCACTGTCGAAACAACGTACGGCACGGGGTCTTCGGCCTCGTTCGCGTCGCCCTTCATCGTGATGCTGCGTTCGTCGCCGACGGCAGGGGAGACGGATGTCACGCGGTGAGTGACCGGCAGCGCTCCGACTCGCGAGATCGTCGCGATGTCGCCGACCTTGACCTCTGACGCCGGAATCTCGCGAACGATCGCGACAGAACCCGCCGGAATGGTCGGGGTCATCGAACCGGTCTTGAACATCACAAGAGTGATGCCGAACGCCACAGACAGGATGACGAGCACAATGCACACGACCCCGCCCGCGGCCGCGAGGGTGAGTGCGACGTTGCCTATGCGCGACGCCGCACTCACCTTTCCGCTGGAACTTCTGAGTGACATTTAGCTCACTGAGGTTGCGGTGAACAGCCAGGTAACCGTTGCGTTGTTGCCCTGGTAGCTCGAGGCCGCTGTGGACTGCACGCGCACATCGAAGCAGTAACGGATTTCTCCGCCGGCTGCCGCGATCGATGCCTGAACCGGAACTGCGGGAACCGCGCTCACGGCGAGGTACGTGCTTGACGAGCCGGCGACGTACAGCGGCGAGCCCGACGAGAACGTTGTCGACGTGCAGGTTGCGGCTGCGGCGACCTGAACGGCGCGGTACTCCAGCACGGGCGCGAGTGCTCCTGCGGGCGTCGCGCTCGTGAGGGTCACGTTGCCCGCCACGTTTGTCGCGGCCGTTGTTCGCACGTTGAGCGTTGCGTAGTGCGAGACGGTCGGTGACATTGCCGTTGCGTTGAAGACGAGAGCGACGCCCGGCGACGTGGTGTTGCTCGCCCAGACGCCCGCCGACGAACTCGACTGCGTGTTGAACGTGCTCGCTCCGAAGGTGCCGGTGGCGTTTTCATTGTTCGTCCAGGCCGCGAGTGTTGCGGCCGCGCCGATCCCGAGTACGAGACCACCCGCGAGGATGGCTCGTACCCGAGTCGTGCGTGACCGCTTGGCGGTCAGTCGATGCGCGCCCATCGTTAGACGACGGATGTCGCGACGAACTCCCAAACGCCGGTTGCACCGGTGCCCTGGGTGAGTGCCGGACCGGCCGTGACCTGGAAGCAGAGGAACGCGTCAGCGCCGGCTGCCGTGCCGTCGACGCTCTGGGCGAGGTCGAAGGTGTCGGCATCGGTGACAGCGTCGAGCGCGGTTCCCGCGGGAACGATCTCGATGCCGACCGCTGTGGGCGTGCACGCGGCGACGCTTGCGACCTGCTGGATGCCGTAGGTGAGGTTGGTTTCTGCCGTGCCGGCGCCGACCGCGGAGACAAGCTCGACCTCAGCGTCGAAAGTCGTTGTGGGGGTCAGGTGCAGCACAAACGGTGCCGAGACAGTTGTGTCGGGGCTCAGGTTGTCGAAGCCGGCAGAGAAGCTCAGTGCGGCAGGAGTTCCGGTGGGGTGGTTGGCGAAGTTCGCTCCGTCGATGCTGCCGACCATGTCGAACGAGCCCGCTTCAAACTCGGCACTCGCGAACTCGGAGTCGTTCCAGGCGGCGAGGGTGATCGCAGCACCCACCCCGAGTACGAGGCCTCCGGCGAGAAGTGACTTTGTGCGACGACCCCAGCGAGCGCGCGTTGTAGTGAGTGAGTTGATCATGATTGCTCCATCTCCGTCCGAGTTGCGGCGACGGCGCCGGTCCGTGCGCGCCTACCCGAAAGGCGCAATGTGACACGGATTTACTATCCATTGGGATAGTACGTTGAGGAGCACAGACCGGTCTACCCCCCTGTAGTGGTTACTCCACAGCGTTCGCCGAGGGCGCACACGTGTCAGACGCGGCGGCTACTCTTGACGGGTGGTCACCGCCCTCTATCGCCGCTACCGGCCCGAGACATTCGCCGAACTCATCGGACAGTCGCAAGTGACCGATCCGCTGCGCACGGCGCTGCGTACCGATCGCGTCAATCACGCCTACCTCTTCAGTGGCCCGCGAGGCTGCGGCAAGACGACATCGGCGCGAATTCTTGCCCGCTGCCTCAACTGTGCAGAGGGCCCAACAGACACCCCGTGTGGCGTGTGCCCCTCGTGCGTAGAGCTCTCCCGCGATGGCGGCGGCTCCCTCGACGTCGTCGAAATTGACGCCGCATCGCACAACGGTGTCGACGATGCGCGCGACCTGCGCGAGCGCGCCGTGTTCGCCCCTGCCCGCGACAGGTTCAAGATCTTTATCCTCGACGAGGCGCACATGGTGACGCCCCAGGGCTTCAACGCGCTGCTCAAGATCGTCGAAGAGCCGCCGGAGCACGTGAAGTTCATCTTCGCCACAACCGAGCCCGAAAAGGTCATCGGCACCATTCGGTCGCGAACCCACCACTATCCCTTCCGGCTTGTGCCCCCGGCCCAGATGCTCGAATACGTGCAGACCCTGTGCGATTCAGAATCCGTTTCTGTCGAGCCCGGAGTGCTCCCGCTCGTCGTCCGCTCTGGTGGCGGATCAGTGCGTGACACGCTGTCACTGCTCGACCAGCTCATCGCCGGGTCCGAAGGCACAAATGTTGAGTACGAGCGCGCGGTCGCCCTGCTCGGCTACACGCACGGCGCCCTCCTCGACGAGATCGTCGAATCGCTTGGCGCGCGCGACAACACGGCAGTCTTCGGCGCCGTCGATCGCATCATTCAGACCGGTCAAGACCCGCGTCGCTTCGTCGAAGATCTGCTTGAGCGTCTGCGCGACCTCATCGTGGTTGCGGCAACCGCCGATCACGCGGCCGCCGTTCTTCGTGGGATTCCCGCCGATCAAATCGAGCGGATGCAACACCAGTCCGCCGCGTACGGGCAAGCCGAGCTCTCCCGTGCGGCAGACATCGTCAACGCAGCGCTCACCGAGATGACGGGTGCGACATCACCGCGACTGCACCTTGAGCTCATGATGGCTCGCATTCTCGTTCCGCAAAGTGACGAGTCAGAGCGTGGCTCGCTCGCACGTCTCGAACGCCTCGAGCGCCGCATCGGAGTCGAGGGTGCCGCGGCACCCGCTGCGGCACCGTCACGCCCCGCGCCCGCGCCGGTGGTCGAGCGTGCTCCGGTGGTCGAGCGTGCCTCGGTGGTCGAGCGCAGTCGAGACCAGGCCGAGCCTGTCGAGGCGGCCACACCCGCTCCGCCAGCGGTCGAGCCCTCGGTGGCCGAGCCCGCGGTGGTCGAGCGCAGCCGAGACCAGGCCGAGCCCGCCGAGGCAGAGCCCGCGGTGGTCGAGCGCAGCCGAGACCAGGCCGAGCCCGCCGAGGCAGCACCCGCCGCCCCCGCAGCCCCGGCCGCGACATCCACCCCTGCCGAGACAGTTGGTCCGCTGACACTCGGCCAGGTCAAAGACTCCTGGCCCGAGATTCTCGAGATCGTGCAGAGCGCGAAGCTCAACGCGTGGCTCGTGCTGCAGACGGCGACCGTGCGCAACTTCGAGGGCGACGTGCTCACCGTCACCTTCGTGAGCGAGAACGACTCGAACAGCTTCAAGCAGCCCAACCCGAGCGGCGATAGTGTGAGCGAGCACTTGCGCTCCGCGATCCTCAAGGTGCTCGGGGTGCGCGTCAAGTTCATCGCGCGGGTCGAGAATTACGTGGCGCCCGTGCCGTCAGATGCCGATGCGCCCGAACCCTCGGCCCCGGACACCGACTCGGGTGGGTGGGCTGTTGCGTCCATCCCCGGATCGGACGAGCCACACCCCGACGCCCCCATCGTTCGCGCCCCGCGCGCCGCGCCCGCCCCGAAGGCTTCAACCGACGGCCGCTACGGCGAGGCCGTTGTGCGCGAGATTCTCGGCGCGAGTTTCATCGAAGAACAACCGCACACGGCCCGCGTCGTGCCACGACCGGAGTAACGCGTGTACGAAGGAATCGTTCAGGAACTCATCGACGAACTGGGCCGACTGCCCGGTATCGGCCCGAAGTCTGCCCAGCGCATCGCGTTTCACATCTTGCAGACCGAGAGCTTTGACGTCACACGACTCTCTGAGGTGCTCGCCGAGGTGCGCGACAAGGTGCGCTTCTGCGAGATCTGCGGCAACGTCACCGAGCAGCCGACCTGCACAATCTGCCGCGACCCGCGTCGCTCGCACGCAACAATCTGTGTCGTAGAAGAAGCCAAGGATGTTGTGGCGATCGAGCGCACCCGCGAGTTCCGTGGGCTGTATCACGTGCTCGGCGGGGCGATCAGCCCGATCGACGGCGTCGGGCCTGACGACCTCAGCATTCGCCAGCTTCTCGGCCGCCTCAACGACGGCGAGGTGACCGAGGTCATCATCGCGACCAATCCGAACCTCGAGGGCGAAGCCACGGCGACCTACCTCACGCGGCTTCTCGTCTACCCAAACCTGCGCGTCTCGCGCCTCGCCTCCGGCCTGCCCGTCGGCGGCGACCTCGAGTACGCCGACGAGGTCACCCTCGGTCGCGCGTTCGAGGGTCGGCGTACGGTCGAGAGCTAGTTCGCGGCCGTCACTGTTCCTCGTTGCCGCCATTCGGTCGGGGGCAATGAGACCGAACGGCGGCCCGGAGGCGGTCAGCGCGTCATCGTGAGCAGCAGCACCTCGTCGGGGTGCGGCGGCGACCACGGCGCCGACGTGAACCGCAGCACGCAACTCGAGCGCTCCTGGTCGAGATCGAGCACGATCGTCACAAAGCCGGGGGCCAGCGCGAGCACGGCGTTACCGAATGCGATGCCCATGGCGACGCACTCGTAACTCCACGAATCCGAGCCGGTCTCGAGCCGTTGCGCTGGCTTGAGCGTGTCGAGCGAAACCCGGTTGGCGAAGGCCTCGAGCTCGGCGACCGAGAGGCGCTCGACGAGGTCAGACGACGGCGGCGAGAAGTAGGTTCCGCCAGCGACAGTTGTCACCCCCAAGTCGAGAAGCATTCGGAGTCGGGCTGGAACCGCGCGCGGGTACGCCTCCGCGTCATCCACCCAGCGTTGCATTTCGTCGTTTGCCGCGATGATCGTGCTCAATCGGGTCACCCAAATTCTGACTAAGATCGTTGAGGGTCCGGCGTCGGGCCTGATGCCGAGAACGTCCGGGAGTACCACGTGAGCCTGATCGTACAGAAGTACGGTGGATCCTCCGTCGCAGATGCCGAAGGCCTCAAGCGCGTCGCCAAGCGAATCGTCGAGACTCGCAAGGCTGGCCACGAGGTTGTTGTTGTTGTGAGCGCCATGGGCGACACGACCGATAACCTTCTCGATCTCGCTGAGCAGGTCGTTCCGATCGCCAGCGGCCGAGAGCTCGACATGCTGCTGAGCGCCGGCGAGCGCATTTCAATGGCACTCCTCGCGATGGCGATCAAGAGCCTCGGAGTCGAGGCCCGCAGCTACACCGGCAGCCAGGCCGGAATGATTACCGATGCGCAGCACGGCTCTGCACGAATCGTGGATGTCACCCCCAAGCGTGTGCGCGAGGCCCTCGATCAGGGAGCAGTGGCAATCGTCGCGGGCTTCCAGGGCTTCAACCGCGGAACCGGCGACATCACAACGCTCGGCCGCGGCGGCTCAGACACCACGGCCGTCGCACTCGCTGCGGCGCTCAAGGCCGACGTCTGCGAGATCTACACGGACGTTGACGGTGTCTTCACGGCAGACCCGCGCGTCGTCAAGAGCGCCCACAAGATCGACGTCATCACGAGCGAAGAGATGCTCGAGCTGGCCGCCGGTGGGGCAAAGGTTTTGTACATCCGCGCTGTTGAGTACGCGCGTCGTCACGGTGTTGTGTTGCACGTGCGTTCGTCGTTCAATAACAACGAGGGCACATTAGTCGTAGCCGAGAAGAAGAACAGTGGAGAGAACGTGGAAGAGCCGATCATCACGGGTGTCGCCGCCGACCTGAGCGAGGCGAAGAT
>Ga0247805_1000123_pt1 | contig 54424 bp, 50 predicted proteins | sample UWRJL044104R1_FD_180930 | JGI IMG/M metagenome (GOLD analysis project Ga0247805, IMG submission 180930) | Plant litter microbial communities from Arlington Agricultural Research Station in Wisconsin, United States - UWRJ-L044-104R-1 | ecosystem: Environmental > Terrestrial > Plant litter >...
GCCTGCGCCTGCTCGCCGTGGTTTCGGCGGACTCGCACCGAAGGGTGACGCGTAATGGACCGCAGCTTCGAAGAATATTCCGTGCCCGTCGACCCGATGGACGAACTCCAGTGCGAAAGTTGCCAGTAAAAATATGGGAATCCTAGGAACCGGCCTGCAAGACGGCCTCCTTCTCAAACCGATCAAGTACCAGTGGGCGATGGACCTGTACGACCAGGCTGTAGCCAACACCTGGTTCCCGAATGAGATCCAGCTCGGCGAAGACATCGCCGACTTCAAGAAGATGACAGACGAAGAGCGTCACGCGGTGACGTTCCTGATGTCGTATTTCAACCCGAACGAGCTGCTCGTCAACAAGGCTCTCGCGTTCGGCGTCTACCCTTACGTCTCCGCCGCGGAGTGCAGCATCTACCTCGCGAAGCAGATGTGGGAAGAAGCCAACCACTGCATGAGCTTCGAGTACGTTCTCGAGACGTTCCCGATCGACCGTGAGAAGGCATACAACTCGCACGTGGACATTCCTTCGATGGCGAAGAAGGAAGAGTTCGAGATGAAGTACATCCGTCGTATGACGGAGCAGACTCTCGACATCACAACCACGGAGGGCAAGAAAGACTTCGTGCGCAACCTCGTTGCGTACAACGTTATCCTCGAGGGCGTCTGGTTCTACTCGGGCTTTATGGTCGCCCTGTCGTTCCGTCAGCGCAACCTGCTGCGTAACTTCGGTTCGCTTATGGACTGGGTTGTTCGCGACGAGAGCCTGCACCTCAAGTTCGGCATCAACCTCATCCTGACGGTGCTCGAAGAGAACCCCGACCTCCAGACGGAAGAGTTCGCCGAAGAGATCAAGCAGATGATCCTGGACGCCGTCGAGATGGAAGAGGAATACAACAACGACCTTCTTCCCGGCGGAATCCTCGGCCTCAACTCCACGTACATCAACCAGTACGTGAAGTACCTCGCCGACCGTCGCCTCGAGGAACTCGGCTTCGAGTCGCACTACAACGTGTCGAACCCGGCCAAGTGGATGGCAGCTGCGAACGACACCCTGCAGCTCGTCAACTTCTTCGAGTCGACGAACACGTCGTACGAGTCGAATGCTTCGGCAACGGTCAAGGCCAAGGTCGAGCAGTAAAACGAATGAAGATCTCCAACGGGCTGCCTGAGTATCTATCGGGCCTGCCCGTTGGAGATCTTTCTCGTTTTGAGGAGCTTTCAGCGCGCGTCGACGCTGTGGAGGCGCCGGCATCGATCGCCTCGTTCGTTTTTCTGCCCAATCAGGTCGGCCACCCCGAGTTCGAGGACGCCGCCGAGGTCTTCTGGCAGGCCGTCACGGAGCTCTATCTCAAGAACCCGCGCACCGACGGCGAGCTGCCGCTTGTTTATTGGGGCTTCCACTCGCTTGACCTGCTGCTGCGTCGGTCGAGCAACGGTGTGCTCGTGACCGATCGCACCCTGTATCTCGTCGACGCGGGTCGTTCGTCGGCGGCCTTTTCGCTGGTGGATGTCGCGGCCATCCGCGTCGAGGGCGACGACCTGCGCGTTGACTCGAAGACCGGCCCCGGCGCAAGCCTCGGGCTTGCTCAGGCGCAGCGGCTGCTCGAGCCCGACACGGCATCGAATGCGGTCGGCTACCTCACCGCTGTTCTTGCAGCGCTGCCGCGCACGGCCGAGGCGCCCGCCGCCTCGCTCTCTTCTGCGGAGCGCATCTCCCGGTCGAACCTGTCGTCTGACTTCCAGCTCGCCGGTCGCTCCAGCGACGCCAAGAGCCTGGCGAAGCTCGCCACCAAGTGGAAGCTGCCGGCGACCGAACCCGTGCTCTTCGCCCTATCGAGCGCCACGTTCGCGGGCGTGTACGGGTTCGCGGTCACTGCTTCAACCCTGTATTCGCGCGACCTCATGGAGCCGCTGGAAAGCACCGCCCTCGCCGATGTCGACCCCTCGGCAATCCACTGGGATGCCGAGGCCAAGAACTTTCGGGTCAACGCATCCCAGACGATTCCGGTGCTCCCGTCGATCACCGATGACAATCGCGAGTACTTTCTTGGGCTATTGCGCGAGATGCTCGGCTAGTCCTCCTCTCGAATCGCTTTACTCTCCCGCGACGAGTGCTTACTCGAAGCCGCTGCGGCTCCTGGCCGGCCAGTTGCGAGCCCGGGGCTCGGGTAACGTGGACAGGTGAAATTTGAGAGTGTTGAGTGGCTTGACCCACGTGCCGTAGCCCTGCGTGAAGCCATGGACGTCGAGACGACCGCGATGTATGCGGGTCGCGCGTCCGACCAGACTGACGCCGAAACGGCGGCAGTTATGGCGGCCCTGACGATCGAGCCGTCGAGCATTGTGCACACGGTCATCGCGATCGAGGATGACGGCACTCCCGTTGCGCACGCCGCGCTTCGACCGTTCGAGGGCGAACTCGAGGTCAAGAAAGTATTCGTCGCAAAGAACGCGCGGGGGAGCGGCGTTTCGCGAGCGATCATGACCGAGCTCGAGCGCGTTGCTGCGGAGCGCGACATCCATTCGCTCGTATTGCAGACCGGCGACCTGCAGGTGCCGGCGATCGCGCTCTACCTGTCTTTGGGCTACGAGCAGATCGCCGTGTACGGAAAGTACACGGCGATCCCGTTCGCGCTCTGCTATCGCAAGACGCTGTAAGCGACGCTTAGAGGGCAGCCAGCTTGCGGCGTCGGCTCATGATGAACAGCAGGAAACCTGCGACACCGAGTAGCCACGCGACGAGGACTGGTCCGCCGACGGTTGCTCCCGTGATCGCGAGTCTTGTGATGAGCGGCGGGATCGGAATGACTCCCGCGTCGAGGTCGAGGCGGTCTTCGTCGAGTCCGAGTACAAACGGCGCCGTGAATCCGGTCGCGAGGATCGCGTCGGAGTCCAAATCGATGTCGGCACCCGTGGTCAGCAGGGTCAGCTCGTAGTCGTGGGCGTCGAGCCAGAGCTTGTCGAACTCGACGGTATAGGTGCCCGAGGGAATGCTGTCGAAGAGATAGCGGCCGCTCGCGTTTGTGGTCGTCGATCCCGTGACGATGTTGCCGTCGGCGTCGACTCCGGCCAGGCGAACGGGAACACCGGCGACGGCCTCCATCGTGCCGTCCTGGATGCCGTTTTTGTCGGCGTCGACCCAGACGAAGTCGCCGACCGATGACGCGAAGACGTTGATGACGTCGTTGACTGGTCCGACACCCTGCAGCACGCCGTCGGCGTTGGCCTCGGCGACGTTGTTGTAGAGGTCACCGTCGGCGTTGTCGACCGGGGTCATCCGCACGGTGACGGTGAGCGTGTAGCCCGAGGCAACAGCGCCCGTCTGGCGCGTGCGAACGCCGGTGACGGTGTCGAGACCGGTCGGGCAGGCGGCGCCGACCCCGCTCACGATGGCCCCGCCAACGGGTGCATCGCACCACACGGTTGCGCCGCCGGCGAGGTTACTCGCGTGCTTCGGGTCACCATTGATGGATGTCGTAGCTCGCGCCGTGTACAGAATCGTGGGCGTTCCGGTCGTTGCGGTGGCCGTAACCGACTGCAGGTTCAGGTCGCCTTCGAAGTTGTTGCCGTTGAGGCCGTCTACCGGGAGCGTGTCGATGATGTCGGGATTGCTGATGTTGTCGCTGTCGACGGCGGCGAAGACGACCTCCCAGCCGACGGTGCGTGGGGTTGTCGCTCCGGCGGGGTTGACCTCAACCGCGGACTCGATGGCTGTCTTCGCGAGACGGATGCCGGGGGAATCATCGACCTGGATCTCGGCCGTGTCGGTGCGCACGTTGGTCGCCGAGGCGTCGCCGCCCGCTGTCACTCGCGCGTCGTTGATGTAGGTCCCGCCGGGAGCGAAGGGGTCGAGCGTCACGTCGTAGAGAATCGGCGTGAGCGGTGAGTTCACAACGACCAGGCCGTAGTTCCAGCGCAGGTAGACGCGGTCAGCGGCGCAGGCGAGCGTCGCGCCAACGGGTGCGCCGAGCTGGTTGATGTCGGGTGTCACCGATGCGCCGCCCTGGAACTGCGAGCTGACAAACGACTGGCGCGCGGGCAGGCAGTCTTCGACGTAGACGTCGGTCGTCGCACCCGTTGTCACGCCCGCGGTGATCGAAGGTGAGATGCGGTAGGTGATGTTGTCGCCCGTCTCGTACACGGGGGTCGAGGCGCCGGTGAACAGCCCGGTGTCGGGGTTGCGCACCTGCTTGACGATTCGCGCGACGGCCGTTTGCACCGTGACGCGGTCACCGAGGAGTCCGCCGTGGTTGGAGGCGACGTAGGTCGACGGGTAACGGAGGGTGCCGTTGGCGGCGATCGTGTCGGCGAGGTCGGGAGCGGTGTTTGTGGAGCTCAGTTCAAGCTTGGACGATGCCCAGTTGCCGATGATGTCATTCGTCGCAACCGTGTCGAGCACTGTGAGGCCGATGCTGAAGTTCGCCGTGGTTACGTTCCGTTGGCTCGTGACCCCGGGGCTTGCGAAGACGATGCGTACGGCTCCCACGCCAGTGAAGATGTTCTGAGCTTCAAGCGTCGGGTCGTTGCCGACCACGTCTGCCGGGTCGGTTTCCCACCCGGTTGTTTCGTTCAGGCAGTCGTTCGCGACAGTGCGGTTTCCCGTGCCGGCGCGGTATTCGACGGTGAAGTCGTTCGCCCCGATGTCTCCGCTCGAGAGCCAAATTGCCTTGCCGTTCGAGGGGAACTGCTGCACGTAACCGACAGTTCCGAACGGTGCCGCCGCCGAGGTTGTGCCAGCCTGGAGTGCACGCCACTGGTCTTCGGTGAGCGCGGCTTTTGTGTTGTCCCACGCGTCACAGATGACGGCAATTCCCGGGCCGTATCCGGGAGGGCTCACGGTGCTGCGCATGATCAGGCTGGTGATCTTGCTTCCGGCCTGCACGATGCCCGCACCATCTCGGCCGTTGCCCGAGCCGACTGAGCCGGCCCATTGACCGGCGGAGTAGCCGTTGCCGCCGCTGTTTGTTGGGTTGCCCGGCTCGCCGGTGAAGGTCTTGCCGAAGCCGCCACCGAAGACGATCTCGGTGTTGCCGGCGCGATAGTTGTTGAGCGTGTTGGGCTCGCTCACCAGCGGGTTGCCCGCGATGTCGGTTGCTGCGAGGTCGGTGAACTCGTTGCGGTAGCTGATTTGGTACGCGTTCGAGACACCGTTGAGTGCGCCGATTGCCGAGATTGCCGCTACCGGAAATTCGACCTTGACCCATCCCGAGACGATGTACGCCCGGTTGACCGGAACCGTGACGTTGAAGGTGCCGTTGACTGTCGGGTAGTGGTTGGCGGTGGTGTCCGCACCCGTGATGGTGATGGGGGTGACGCCCTGGCCGTTGGGCACGCAGGAGATGGTTCCCGAGTTGGTCACGGCGTTGGTGCCGCTACCCGCGCCGAGCGGGAAGAACGACGATCCGTCGTTGAGGCCGGTGACGGAGCCACATCCGACAATGGAGGGAGCGAAGTCGGGGTTCCACCCGGGCGAAGAGAATTGGGCGGATCCAAAGAACGCCTCGGGGGTGAGGTCGTCGTTGAAGGTGATCGGGCTGGAGAGCGGCGTTGTGCCCTTTCCGTTGGCCTGCACCGACAGCAGGATTGGGTAGCGCAGTGTCTGGCAACCGGTGAGCCCGGCGAGTGCGTAGGCCGGGTTCGTGCAGGCCACCGTATCGATATCGACAAAACCACTCTGGGTGTTATTGACGTTCATGCCGTTTTTGGAGAGGTCGTAGATCGGCTCTGCCGCAACCTCAACGGCCGGTAGCGCGGTGGATGTCGCGCCCGCAGGCATTTCGGTGCTCGCCGCTGTTGCGGTGAACTGACTCATTACGGTTCCGTCCGGAACCTCGCTGCGCACCTTCGAGACGAACAGGTAGTCGATTGTGTTCGAGCCGGTGGGCCGGTTCGCCACGCGGCAGACAACCGTCTGCTGCGCAAAAGCGTTCCAGCTGAGGTTCGTGAGGGGGGTCGGAAGCGTGCCGAGCGCAGCCGGGGTGATGCTCGAACCGGGCGAGAGGCAATCGGTGGGCAGGCTCGTGATCTCCTGGCCCTTGGGCAGGGTGAAGGTGACGGTAGGCGTTGTTGCCTGGCCGCCACCGATGATCGCTGGCTCGTTGCGCACACTCACCGTGTAGGTGATTGTGTCGTTCGTGCGGATGACGTCGTTTGTCGCGTTGGCGTCGAGCGCGTCCCACGCGGCGGTTCCCGTTGCCTGCTGGGTCACAACAACGAGGTTCGTGTCGCCGACGGCGGCCTGGGCGGCCATGGGTGACAAGACGGCTGCGGCGATCGCCAGCACGGCAACTGCTGCTGCGGCGGATCGGGCGCGGGGGGCTGTGATCGACAAGGCGGGTACTCCTGAATGCGGCATCGGCTACTTCTCGGGCGAAAGGTGGCCGCTGGGTGTGCGTCAAAAAAATAGAGAAAGTCTCGACTCAATAGTTTCGGAGTTTTGCTCCGGTTCGCTACTACCAATAGTCGCGATTGCACCCCCAGTACGCGGGGTGCGGCGAGCATTTTTGGCGACTTTCACAAATCGCCGTCATAGAACCGTCGGTGCACACTCTTTGCACCTTCAGATTTGCTGATCACCGCCCCTTCGCACGCGGCGCGCGGTTGAATAGCGGTGTGCGTGGCACTGAGCCACCTTCCTGCGCTGACAGATTGGATGTCACCATGAAGCTCGTGCTCGTAGTCCTCACGTCGGTTCTCTGGATCGCTTACCTGTTCGGCGCGACTGCCCTGGTTGTGGTGAACACAGAGCTGGAGAGTGCTGGGCAGTTACTGCTCTTCACGAGCGGGGTCGTGGTTTTTGTTGTGGCATCGGCCCTGATTCTCGGGGCCTTAGTGTCGCAGGTCGCTGATCCGTCGACCGAGGCTGGGCGGCGCTACTACCGTCGCTTGATGATCCCCGCGGTCGGGCTCGCGATCGTGGCCTCTGTGTTGCTCGTGATCTTTGGGGTCGTCAACGCGATGCCCGCCTGGATCACCACTGTCGTCATCGTCGCCGGATGGGTGGTTTCGATCGTTGTGCTTGCTGCGGGCGAACGCTATCGACGTCGCACCTCTCCGCCGCGCCAATCCGATGCATCATGGACACCCATCAACCGCGGCCGCGCGTTTCGCGTGATGGCCCTCACCTTTGTCATCACAACTGTTGTGGCTGCAGCGCTTCTCGTAGCGGTGTTCACGGCTGATGGCCAAGACGACGGACCCATCATTGTGCAGATCGTCGTGGTCTCACTAGGTTTCGGCGCGCTCGCTGCATCGTTCGTCGCGTTGCGGCACGTGTGGCCGCTGTCGACGAGGGTCGGTGAGATTTTCGGCACCGATTTGGAGAGTCGCAAGGTTGTAACGCGCGCGGTTGTGCGCGGCAAGAGCGAGCAACTCGACGAATCGCAACAGCGTATGGCGAGCACCTACGCGAGCCTGATGCGCGACCTCGTTCCCGTGCAGGCGACGCAGAGCATTCTGGTTCTCGTCGGAGTTCTCTGTGTGCAGGTGCCGAATATTCTCAACGGTGTATTAGAGGGGATCGCCGTCTGGCTTGCGGTAGTCGTCGCGATCGCGCTTGTTGCGTCGTCAATCGCGTGGTCGTTGCAGTTGCGCAACGTCAAGCGGTACGCCGAAGCGCACCCGCAGGCTTACAGCTCTTCGGCGAGTCCGGCGTAGAGCGCCGCGAAGCGAGACTCGTAGCCGTCGAACTGCGGCAGGGGAGAGCCCGTGCGCGCGGCAACGAGATTGTCGAGGTAGTACTCCCAGCCCGGGCCAAACATCGCAGCGAGTGCGGGGTCGACGAGATGGTGCACAAGCGACACCTCGGTCTCGTCGTCCACGACGCTCAGCCGAAGCTCGAGGTGAAAGTCGTCGCTCGAGAGCTCAACCCTCGTCGGCTCCTCACAGGCATCGATCTGCATGGCAAAGACCGGCGCTCCCTCTTCGAAGGCCATCGTGACGTGCGCCGTGTCGCCCTCGCGTGTGAACGGTCCGTACCAGCCTGTTGTGCCGTCTGAGGTGGCGACGCTCTGCCAGACCTCCTCGATGGGGGCGTCGAAGCGACGCGTCACAACGAGTTCTACGTCGTCGGGTGAGATGCGGGTCAGTGTCATTTGGGTGCCATCCTTATCGCTCCGTCGAGGCGAATAGTTTCGCCGTTGATCATGGGGTTGTCGATGATGTGGGCGACGAGCGCCGCGAACTCCGAAGGTCTTCCCAAGCGCGATGGATGCGGCACCTGCGCGCCGAGCGAGGTGCGAGCCTCTTCGGGCAGTGCGGCAAGCATCGGCGTCTCAAAGATGCCGGGCGCAATGCTCACAACGCGAATGAGGTGGTGGGCGAAATCGCGCGCGAGCGGGAGCGTCATACCGGCGACACCGGCCTTCGACGCGGCGTAGGCGGCCTGACCGATCTGCCCGTCAAACGCGGCGACCGATGCCGTGTTGATGATGACACCGCGCTCCTCGCCGATCGGATCAAGTGTGGCCATACGTGCGGCAGCGAGCCGAACAACATTGAAGGTGCCGGTGAGGTTGATGCCAAGGACGCGCTCGAAGGCCTCGAGTGCGAGCGGACCGTCACGCCCGACCGTGCGACCGGGGTCGGCGACGCCCGCGCAGTTCACAACGATGCGCACGTCACCGGCGACATCGAGGGCCGCGAGCACGTCGGCCTCCGAGCGAACGTCGCCATCCACATCGGCACCCCGCAGGTCAAGTGTTGTCACTCGCGCACCTGCTGCCCGCAGCGCAGTTGCCGTCGCGAGGCCAAGACCGGAGGCGCCGCCGGTGACGAGAGCCGCGACATCCACGGTGAGCATCAGAGCTTCTCGATGATCGTTGCGTTTGCCATGCCCGCGCCTTCGCACATAACCTGCAGGCCGAAACGTCCGCCGGTGGCTTCGAGGCCGGTGAGCAGGGTGGCGAGCAGGCGGGTTCCGCTGGAGCCGAGCGCGTGACCGAGAGCGATCGCGCCGCCGCGCGGGTTGAGGCGCGACGGGTCGGCGTCGAACTCGTTCAGCCAGGCGAGCGGAACACTCGCGAACGCCTCATTGATCTCGTACTGGTCGATGTCGTCGAGGTTGAGCCCGCTGCGCTCGAGGATGCGTCGCGTCGCCGGCATAATTCCGGTGAGCATCTCGATCGGGTCGGAGCCGGTCACGGCGAAAGAGTGGAACCGTGCCCGTGCACGCAACCCGAGCGAGGCCGCCATCGACTCGCTCATGATGAGCGCGGCCGAGGCCCCGTCGGTGAGCGGCGAGGAGTTGCCGGCGGTGATGTTCCACCCGATCTCCGGAAAGCGCGCCGCAAGCTCCTCGCTATAAAAAGCGGGGTGCATCTGCGCCAAGGCCTCGGCATTCGTGGCCGGGCGGATCGTCTCATCCACCCCGTCGCCAAGAATTTCAGACGCAAAGTCGCTGGATGTCGCGAGCCGATGTGAGCGCACCGCGAAGGCGTCGAGCTCCTCACGCGAGAGGTTCCACCGCGCGGCGACAAGCTCGGCCGAGATGCCCTGGCCAACGAGCCCGTCGGGATATCGGGCGCCGACACGAGGCCCGTAGGGGTCGAGGCCGTTCGTCGCGTAGTTGATCGGGTTGCTGCTCATCAGCTCGACGCCGCCCGCGATTACAACGTCGTAGGCTCCGGCGATCACACCCTGTGCCGCAAAGGTCGTCGCCTGCTGGCTCGAGCCGCACTGCCGGTCGATTGTTACAGCCGGAACGGACTCCGGAAAGCCGGCCGCGAGCACTGCACTGCGCGTGATGTTGACGGCCTGGGTTCCGGCCTGCGAAACGCAGCCGCCGATGACGTCGTCGACGAGGGCCGGGTCGAGTCCGTTGCGCTCGACGAGGGCGCTCAGCACAGACGCGAAGAGGTCTGCCGGATGCTCGTGCGCGAGCGCGCCGCCCGACTTGCCGCGACCACTCGGGGTTCGAACTACGTCAACAATGACTGCCGTTGTCATACCGGCACTCTAACCGCTCAGGTTGCGCTGAGCTCCAGTGTCGGAATGCCCGCGCGCACCTCTTCGAGAAACAGCACGATCGTGGCCGCGACACTGCGATGCGTCACATCGTTGAGGATGTCATGACGCCCCTCGTGCACAACGGCCACCCTCGCGTTCGGCAGTCTGCCGTAGTACGCCTGCACCTCGGTGACGCCCGCGACAACATCGGATGCCCCATGGATCGCCAGCACGGGAACCCGCAGGTTTGTGGGCACCGGCAGCGTCAGCTCGCGCGGCACATCGCGGGAGAGCGCGAGCGGGTCGAGGGCGTCGGCGTCCTGCAACAGTCGGCGGTGAGCCGGGTCGGCCGTGCGCGCGTCGAGCTGGGTGTGCGCGTCGGCGAGAATGCCGAGCGAGCTCGGAAGGCCTGCGGCGACAACCGCTGCAACACCCGAGCGCGCGCCACTTGCCAGTTCGAGGGCGAGCAGCGCACCGGCATCCGAACCGATAAGAACGACCGGCAGCGCATCACTCTCGGCGACGAGGCCGCGCACAAGCGACGCGGACGACCTCGGGCTCTCGCTCACATCGTGCACAACACGAACGCGGTAGGCGTCGGCCGAGAGACGGCGAGCGAAGCGCGTGTAGACAGTCGTCGATTCGCCTCGGCCGGCGAGCACAATAAGCGTTCCGCGCGCCGAGGCGCCGAGGGGTTCGTCCCAGCGTTCGATTGTCGGAGGGGTGCTCATGGGACGACGGTAACGCGGGTGGCGGGCACGATTCCAGCGTCGGCTCAAAGAAGGCTGTGCGCGCGTCACATAGCGCGTTTCGGCGCAACAAAACGCAAAGTGAGTTGCCGTATTCGAGGCGACACCCGAGGCTTGGATGGCGCGGGTCACGCCCTGCGCCGAGAGGAAGACATGACTGGCACTGTTCGAATCGTTGGCGTCTCAGGCAGCCTCAAGGCACCGTCGCGCACCATCGAACTCGTCGAGCAGATCGTCGAGGCACTCGGTCGGCATCTCGACACCGAGGCGACTCTCATCCGAGTAAACGAGCTCGGGCCGCACTTCGCCGGTTCGCTCAACCGCTCCGAACTGCCCGCCGAAGTCGAGAACGCCCTCGTCGCCATCGAGACCGCCGACGTGCTCGTTGTCGCGAGTCCCGTCTACCGCGCCTCCTTCACCGGACTCTTCAAACACCTCTTCGACTTCGTCGACCAGTACGCACTCGTCGATACCCCGGTTCTGCTCGCGGCGACCGGCGGAAGCGAACGGCACGCGCTCATCATCGAGCACCAGTTCCGCCCGCTGTTCGGCTTCTTCCAAGCGCTCACGCTGCCGCTCGGAATCTACGCTCACGACTCAGACTTCACCGACTACAAGATCTCGAGCGAGCGCCTCCGGGAGCGCATTGAGAAGGCTGTCGCCAAGTCGGTTCCCCTCATTCGTGGCAACCTCGCCGAGCGCGAGGAAATCGAGCGGGCGCTCGATGGAGAGGCTCTGCCGGAGGCCGACCCGCGCGCGCCGGTGCGGTTGATCTCGTAAGTAACTTGCGGGTTTCGATACGCTCGCTAGCGCTCGCTACTCAACCAACGAGGTACGGCTACCGCTCGCCGCTCTTGGTGGTTGAGTAAGGCGCTCTGGCGCCTGTATCGAAACCTGCCGAGTCTGAGGTTTCGATACGGCCGCGGGCGGCCTACTCAACCACCAAGTGCCTGGCGCTCGCTACTCAACCAGCGAGGCACGACTACCGCTCGCCCAGCACCTTCGAGATGCGCTGCAGTGACACAGGCTCCGCCGTGCCGAGGTGCTGCGCGAACAGCGAGATGCGCAACTCTTCGAGCATCCAGCGCGCGCGACGAATGTACGGCGCTGCGGCGGGTGCGAGCGGCAGCGAGCCGCCCGCAGACTCGTAGCGAGCCGTCGCTTCTTCGACCTCGGTGAGCCACGACCGGTCACGGCCGGGGTTCTCCTGCAGCTTGGCGACGCGATGCGTGATGCCCGCGAGGTAGATCGGGAGCCGGCGCAACTGGGTGAGCCCGGCGGTCGAGACAAAGCCCTTGTAGACGAGGTTCGCGAGTTGCTCTCGCGCATCGGCGAGCGGCGCCATCAGCGTGAGACTGCTCGCCGCGCTGATCGCCTTCTCTGCCTCTCGGCTCGCGCGCAGCACAGAGCTGACCTGGCCGACAGTCTGGAACATCGAGTCGAGAATCGTCGCCGATACCCGATCGCGCGCCGCCTCGAACTGCGCGCGGGTGTGGATCAGCTCATCGCCGACAACCGCGTCTATACACGCAGCCATGCAGTCGTCGAAGAGTTCCGCGGTCGAACGATACGGGCTCGCCGCGAGATAGAGCTTCTCCTGGGTGGTCAGATGGTCCTGAACGTATGACGTCGGCGAGGGGATCGCGAGCTGAAGCATCCGTCGCACGCCCGCCTTCATGCCCCGCGCCTGATCGTCTGCCGTTGCCATCAGCCGAATCGAGACGGTGGAGCCCATGTCGACGAGGGTGGGGTAACCGCGCACGGTTGTTGTGCCCTGCTTGGTGTCGAGCGTGAGGGGGAGTTCGTCGAAGTCCCAGGTCGTGAGACCCGCGCGCTCGATGGCATTGGGCGTCGCCGCGGTGACGCGCGCAACCGAGTCGCGCGCGCGGCTCAGCAGGCGCACGCGCAGGGAGCCGAGGTTCTTGCTGCGGGCGACCTGCTTGCCGCGGTCGTCGAAGACCGCAAACGTCATACGCAGGTGGTCAGGCAGTCGGTCGGTCTCGAAGTCGTCGGGCTCGACGGGGGTGTACGTGAGCCGGCGAATCTGCTGCGCGAGATACTCGGTGATCGACAGTTCGGTGAGGTCCGCGTCATCCGGAATCGCATCGATGAGCTTGTGCGCCCAGTCGGCCGCCGGCACAACGTTGCGGCGAATCGCCTTCGGCAGGCTCTTGATGAGCGCGATCACGAGGTCGTGTCGTAGCCCGGGCACCAGCCAGTCGAAGCCCGCGGGTTTGAGCGTTGCGAGCAGCGAGAGCGGAACGCGCACAGTCACGCCGTCGTCTTCGGCGCCCGGCTCGAACCGGTAGCTGAGCTCGAGGCGCTGATCGCCCTGCGTCCACGTGGTCGGGTACTCGTTCTCGTTGACCGTCGCGTCCGACTCCTCGTCGACGAGCGTCTCCGCGGTCATCGTGAGCAGGTCGGGCGTCTCGAGTCGCGCCTTCTTCCACCACGCCTCGAACGTGCGCGTCGATGCGATGTCGTGCGGAAGGCGCCGGTTGTAGAACTCGAAAACCGCTTCATCGTCGTTCAGGATGTCGCGGCGCCGCGTGCGCTCCTCGAGCTCGGCGAGTTCCGCACGCAGTGCCCGGTTCGCGCGGTCGAAGGCCGTGAGGCTCTTCGAGACCCTGTCGATGTCCCAGTCGCCCTCGACGAGCGCGGAGCGGATGAAGATCTCCCGCGCGTACCCGGCATCGATGCGCGCGAACTGTGCCCGGCGGCGCGCGATGATCGGTACGCCGTAGAGCGTCACCTTCTCCCACGCGACGGCCGCGCCCTGCTTGCGCTCCCAGTGCGGCTCGGAGTACGAGCGTTTAACGAGGTCACCGGCGATCGGCTCGGCCCACGCGGGGTCGATCGCGGCATTTGTGCGCGCGAACAATCGCGAAGTCTCGACGAGCTCTGCACTCATAATCGCGGCGGGCTGCTTCTTGGCGAGCGCCGAACCGGGGAAGATCACAAAGCGCGACTGGCGCGCGCCAACGAAGTCCTTTTTCGCGACATCCTTGATTCCGAGCTGGCTGAGCAACCCGGCAAGAATCGAACGATGGATGCCGTCGGGGTTTGTACTGGCGTCTCCCACGTGCAGGCCCAGCTGCTTTGCCATTCGGGTGAGCTGGCGGTAGACATCCTGCCACTCGCGCACCCGCACGAAGTTGAGGTACTCGCTGCGGCAGAGGCGGCGGAACTGGTTGCCGCTGAGCTCTTTCTGCTTGTCGTCGAGGTAGTTCCAGAGCGCCAGTAGCGACAGGAAGTCGCTCGTTGGGTCGGCGAACCGTGCGTGCTGCTGGTCGGCCTGTGTGCGCTTTTCGAGCGGGCGTTCGCGCGGGTCCTGGATCGAGAGGCCGGCGACGATCGCCATCACCTCGCGAGTTGTTCCCTGCTTCTTCGACTCGATGATCATGCGGGCGAAGCGGGGGTCGATGGGCAGCAGGGTGAGCTGCTTGCCGATCTGGGTGATCTTCGCGTCGCCCTCGACGGCGCCGAGTTCTTTCAGTAGGTCAAGGCCGTCTTTGATGCCACGGGAGTCCGGTGGTTGCAGGAAGGGGAAGGCCTGGATGTCGCCGAGGCCGAGGGAGATCATCTGCAGGATGACCGCGGCGAGGTTTGTGCGCAGGATCTCGGGTTCGGTGAACTCGGGTCGCGCGAGAAAGTCTTCTTCAGAGTAGAGACGGATCGCGATGCCGTCGCTTGTGCGGCCGCTTCGGCCGGAGCGCTGATTCGCTGAGGCCTGGCTGATCGCCTCGATCGGTAGGCGCTGGATCTTCGACCGCACGCTGTACCGACTGATGCGCGCGGTGCCCGCGTCGATGACGTAGCGGATGCCGGGAACCGTGAGCGAGGTCTCGGCAACGTTTGTCGCGAGCACAATACGGCGGCGGGTGCCCGCTGTCGAGGAGGGCTGGAACACTTTGTGCTGGTCGGCGGAGGAGAGACGGCCGTAGAGGGGGAGCACCTCGGTGCCCGGCAGGTTCCTGCCGCGAATCGACTCTTCGGCGTCGCGGATCTCGTTCTCGCCGCTCAGGAAGACAAGAACGTCGCCCGAACTCTCGAGCGCGAGTTCGTCGAGAGCGAGGTTGATGCCCTCCATCGGGTCAATGGATGCGGCGACCGGTTCGTCGGAGCCGTCGGCGGCTTCGACGGCGTCGGCAACCAGCGGGCGGTAGCGCACCTCGACCGGGAAGGTGCGGCCGGAGACTTCGATGATCGGCGCCGGGGTTCCGTCGGCTGCGGCGAAGTGGCGCGCGAAGCTCTCCGGGTCGATCGTCGCGCTCGTGATGATGACCTTGAGGTCGGGGCGCCGGGGGAGCAACTGCTTGAGATAGCCGATGAGGAAGTCGACGGTGAGGCTGCGCTCGTGCGCCTCGTCGATGATGATTGCGTCGTACTTGCGCAGTTCGCGGTCGCGGTGGATCGCGTTGAGCAGAATGCCGTCGGTCATCAGCTTGATGCGCGTGTTTTTGCCCGAGGTGTCGGTGAATCGCACCTGGTAGCCGACGGTCTGGCCGACCTCTTCGCCGAGCTCCTCGGCAATACGCTCGGCGACGGTGCGCGCGGCGATGCGGCGCGGCTGGGTGTGGCCGATGCTTGTGCGCCCCAGCTCGAGGAGCATCTTCGGAATCTGGGTTGTTTTGCCCGAGCCGGTCGAACCGGCGACGATAACAACCTGGTTCTCCGAGATGGCGCGCATGATGTCCTCACGGCGCTGCGTTACCGGAAGGTCAGCGGGGTACCGAATCTCGACCGCTGGGCTCGCTGCTGAGCGTGGTTCTGGGCTGCTCTCTGGGCTGGACATAGCCTTCTATCGTAGGCCTCCGGCGGTACTGGCCGAGCAACACCCCGGCGAGAACGAGCGCGACGCCGAGAGCCTGCTGCGGGCCGAAGACTTCGGCGGCCACGAGCACACCGAGCGCGACCCCGGTCACCGGGTTGAGCAGCCCGATGAGCCCGACCGAACTGGCGGGCAGATTGCGCAGCGCAACGAACCACGCGACGTTCGCAACGGCAGTCGCAACAATTGTGACGTAGGCGAATCCGAGGACGGCGGGGCCGTCAAGGGAGGGGAAGGGCCCCTCGACGAGAGCCGCAACCGGTGCAACGAGCAGCGACCCCGCGATGAGCTGCCAGGCCGTGATCGAGAGCGCGCTTGTGCCGGTGCCCCAGCGCTTCGCGAGGATGAACCCGACCGACGACATCAGCATGGCGGCGACGGAGGCGAGCGCTCCCCAGAGGTTGAGGCCCGCGACATCCACGAACAGCATGATGCTTACACCGCCGAAGCCGATCGCCGCGCCGACGAGGGCGATGATCCGCGGGCGTTCGGCGAGCAGCGGCCACGCTACGAGCGGGATCACGAGCGCCGAGAGCGCCATCAGCGTTGAGGCGATGCTTGTCGGAAGCAGCTGGGCGGCGACGTAGACGAGGATAAAAAACGCGCCGACGTTGAGGGTGCCGAGCACAAGGGACTTCCACCACCAGGAGCCACGCGGGCGCTCGCGGGCGAGGGCGAGAAGGATGAGTCCGGCGGGGAGTGCTCGGATGACCGCGCCCCACAGCGGGTAGTCGGCCGGCAGCAGTTGGCGCGTCACGAAGTAGGTGCTGCCCCAGGCGATGGGCGCGATGACGGCGACGAGCAGCCACTTGATCCGGATAGTTTCCACGGAAGCTATTGTAGCTTCCGCGGAAGATATATTGGGAGAATGACCGACGATCACGTCTCCCGCATCCAGGCCGACTGGAACCGCGAACGCCCCGAATTGGATGTCGCGCCCATCGGCGTCATCGGCAGGCTGCACCGGTTGGCTGCCGCACTCACCGAAGAGCTCGTGGCCGTCTACGCGCAGTTCGGCCTAACGGAGGGGGAGTTCGACGTGCTGTCGGCGTTGCGCCGGGCGGGAGCTCCCTACGAGCGGGCACCCGGCGAGCTCGCCCAGCACACAATGGTCACAACGGGCGCGATCACCAAGCGGATCGACCGGCTCATCGACGCCGGGTTTGTGACGCGCAGGCAATCGGAGGTGGATGCGCGCGGCCGGGTTGTCGGGCTCACGCCGGCGGGTGTCGCGATCATCGACGCCGCTGTCGTTGCGCACCTCGAGAACGAGCGGCGCCTTCTCGCGCAGCTCGAGCCAACCGAGGCGCGCACGCTCGAGGTCGTGCTGACGAAGTGGCTCGCCGCGCACGAGTAGAGCGTTCCGTGCCCGGGCACCGAACCGTGGCCCGGGTTGCAACCCCTGCCGCCGTTCGCTGCCCGGGCACGGACCGGGTCTTGTGACGCAAAGTGGTTTGTGTTACAAAGTACTCATGACCATTCACGACACAGGCGACGAGCCGCTCGACCCCGCAGCCATGCTCGCGCTCTCGAGACAGCAGCAGGCGAAGGTGAACACGACCTACGCAAAACCCATGGTCGCCATGCTCGCGAGCTGGGCGATCGCGTGGGGCGTCGGTTTTCTTGTGCTCTGGTCGGGGATTCCGGAGAACAACTCGCCGGTCTTCGTGCCGCAGCCGGCCGCGACAATCATCTTCGCGCTGCTCATCGTCGCAGCGAGCGTCACGTGTGCGGTGCTCGGAATTCGGATGAACCGCGGCATCCGTGGCAGCTCGAACTATGCGGGCGCGGTCTACGGTATGACGTGGTCGATCGCGTCGTTCGGCGCCGCCGCAATCGGCGTCGCGCTGCTCAGGGCGGGGATGTCGTCGGAGCTCGCGGGCCTCTTCTTTCCCGCGATCTACAGCCTCGTCGTCGGAATCATCTACCTAGCCGGGGCGGCGATCTGGCGCGACAAGGGCCAGCTCATCCTCGGTATCTGGATCATCGCCGTCGGCAGCATCGCGCCGTTCTTCGGCTACCCGGGTAACTTCCTGCTGATGTCGATTCTCGGCGGCGGCGGGTTCGCGGTCGGTGCCATCGCGATCGCCGTCAGCCTCGCATCCACTCGTCAGCGGGTTGCTCGTGGCTGAGCTCGATCCGGTCATTCACGCCCAGGCGCGACTGCGGATCATGGCCACCCTCGCGACACTCGACGCCGACGGGAGCATTGCTTTCCCCCGGCTGCAGGAGCTGCTCGACATGACAGCCGGAAACCTCTCGACGCACCTGCGCAAGCTTGAAGAGGCCGAGTACGTCTCGCAGGAGAAGGCCTTCCGCGGGCGCACCCCCGTCACGTTCGTCGCGACGACGAAGAACGGGCGCCGCGCCTTCGAGGACTACATGGAACAACTCAGAACCCTTCTAGGAGGAGCATCATGAGCACACTCGCACGCCTGGACGGCGTATCGCGCAGCTATGGCGCGGTCACGGCCGTCGACAATGTCACGCTCGAGATCAACTCGGGCGAGATCCTCGGTCTGCTCGGCCCGAACGGTGCGGGCAAGACCACGCTGATCTCGATGCTGCTCGGCCTTCGGCGACCGACATCTGGTCGCGTTCAGATCTTTGGAAGCAGCCCGGTGGATGCCGCGAGCCGCCGTTTCATCGGAAGCACCCCACAGGAGACCGCCCTCCCCGAAACGTTGCGCGTAGGCGAAGTCATCGATTTTGTTGGCTCGCACTTTGCCGAGCGCGCGTCGACGGGCGCGCTCGCCGAAGAGTTCGGGCTCACCGACCTGCTGCGTCGTCAGACCGGCGCGCTCTCGGGCGGACAGAAGCGTCGGCTCAGCGTTGCGCTTGCCTTCGTCGGCAACCCGAAGCTTGTGTTGCTTGACGAGCCGACCACGGGTCTCGATGTTGATGCGCGGCGCACACTATGGGACGCCCTACGTCGCCAGCACAACGCGGGTGCGACGGTTGTTGTTACGAGCCACTACCTCGAGGAGATCGAGGCGCTCGCCGAACGGGTCGTTGTGATGGGGCAGGGGCGCGTGCTCGCCGACGACTCGCTGCAGGGTGTGCTCGACCGGGTAGGGGTGCGCATCGTGCGGCTGGACTCGCCCGATCCGATCGCGGTGGCGGCACTGCCGGGAGTCGTCAGGCATGACTCCGGCACTTACTTTGTCAACGATTCGGACGCCTTCCTCGTCGAACTCGTGCGGTCGGGTCTCGCCTTTCGCGACCTGACTGTTCGTGGCGCGAGCCTCGAAGAGGCGTTCCTCGCACTTACGGAGGTTGCAGCATGAGCGTTCTCACCCTGTCGGCCGTGCACGCGAAGTACACGCTGCTCGAGACGATCCGCATTCCCATCTCGATCATCGGCACACTGGTCTTTCCGACGCTGTCGCTGCTCTTCTTCGTCGTTCCGCAGGCGAGCATCTCGCAGGATCCGCTCTATGCCACGCAGGCCGTCATTTCGATGAGCGTGTTCAGCGTGATGGTGGGCAACCTGTTCAGTTTCGGGCTGGGCATCGCCGAGAGTCGGGCGAAGCCGTGGGAGCCGTACCTGCGCACGCTGCCCGCACCGGGAATCGTGCGGGTGCTCGGGCACATTCTCTCGACCGGACTGATGTCGCTTCTGGCGCTCGTTCCGCTGCTGCTCGTCGGCGGGTTGCTGACAGCGGCGACAGCGACCCCCGCACAACTTGTGTTCGGCCTGTTGGCCGTTGCCGTCGCATCCCTCCCGTTCGCGCTTTTGGGTATTTGTGTCGGCTACTCGATGTCGATGAAGGCGGCGATCGCGGTGATCCAGGTCACGTTCTTTGCTCTCGCCTTCGGTGGCGGACTGTTTTTGCCGCCGATCCTGTTTCCCGACTGGCTCAATGCGATCTCACAGTTTCTGCCCTCCCGCATGGCGCGCGACTTTGTAATCTGGGCGGTGGAGGGCGGAGAGCTGGCGCCCCTCACGTGGATCGGTCTCGCCGCCTGGACGATCGGGCTGCTGGCACTCGCCCTTGTGTTGTTCCGTCGGGACGAGGGTCGGCGCTACCGCTAACTAGAGTGAATGCATGACTGTTCCCACCATCACACTCAACGACGGCAACCAGATTCCTCAGCTCGGCTTCGGTGTTTTTAAGGTCGACCCGGGCGAGACGGAGCGCATCGTCACCGACGCGCTTGAGGCTGGCTACCGCCACATCGACACCGCCGCGATCTACGGCAACGAGGAGGGCGTCGGCGCGGCCCTTGCGAAGTCGGGCATCCCGCGCGACGAGCTGTTCATCACAACAAAGCTGTGGAACTCGGCCCAGGGCACCGCGTCAGCCCACGCCGCGATCGACGAGAGCCTGACAAAGCTCGGCCTCGAGAGCGTGAACCTGTACCTCATCCACTGGCCGGTTCCGAGCAAGGACCTCTACCTCGAGAGCTGGCTCGCCCTTGAGGAGATCAAGGCAGCGGGCAAGGCAACATCGATCGGTGTCTCGAACTTCCAGTTGCCGCACCTCGAGAAGGTCATCGCGGGCAGCAGCACAGTGCCGGCTGTCAACCAGATCGAGCTGCACCCCGAGTTCCAGCAGCGCGACATCCGCGAGTTCGCCGCCGCCAACGGCATCCACATCGAGGCCTGGGGCCCGCTCGGCCAGGGCAAGTACGACCTCTTCGGCAACCCGGCGATCACGGCGGCCGCCGAGGCGACGGGCAAAACCCCCGCGCAGGTCGTAATCCGCTGGCACCTGCAGCACGGCATCATCGTGTTCCCCAAGTCGAACAGCGCCGTGCGCATCGCGGAGAACTTCGACGTCGTCGACTTCGAGCTCAGCGCAGACCAGGTCGCGGCGATTGACGCACTCGACGCGGGCAACCGCGTCGGCGCGAACCCCGACGAAGTGGCCTAGTCGCAACTAGCTAGTCGAAGTCGAGCTTCTCGGTCGTGTCGATGTACTTCCACTCGCCGTCAACGAGTGCGAAGTACGTCGTCACGGCCTGCCACGGCGCTGAGAACCCAGCGCGCTTCAACGCACCGTCGTCGTCTTTGAACGCGTACTCGCTCTGTCCGTAGACGGCGAGCCCGGTTGAGTAGACGAGCTGGTTGTTGTCGGCGGTGAGTTGCGCGTCGTCGATGGTGATGGCCGTCGGCGTGTACCAGAACGGCATCACCTGCTGCTCGAGGTAGAGACCCTCCGCATTGGCCGCCTCATCGAAGGTCGCGAGGTAGTCCTTCGCGCCGCCGAAGGCGTATTCGAGAGCCTCTTCGCAGGTGCTGTCGGCAGGAGCGTCGGCGAGGTAGATGACGCGCTTCTCGACGTAAAGGTCGGAGTACCTGGAGCAGGCGAGCGCCCAGTCCTCGGCCTTGATCGCCTCGTAGTTGGCGACGATGAGGTCATGCGCAGCGGCAATGCGCGGGTCGCTGCTGCGCTCAAACTCGGGCAGCGCGGGCGCCGTGTACTCGGGGAACGGGCCCTCTTCGATCGGGCTTTCGAGGGTGGGCTTCGCGGGGGCGCGCTCGGCGTCCGAGACGAAGAGCGAGCAACCGGCGAGCAGCGGCACGGTCAGGGCAAGGGCGGCGATGGCACCGAATCGAGAGATCGTCACGCGAGGAGCTTAGCCAACGAGCGTGACAGTTTCTCCGCGCGGGGTGTCGATGAGCAGACCTGTTCCGGCGAAGGCCTCATCGAATTGCGATCGGCTCTCGCTGAAGTGCTGCCAGTCTGAGGTGTGCAGGCCGACCACGATTGACGCTCGCAGGAGCGCGGCTGCTGCCGCGGCATCCACACCGCTCAGGGTGAGATTGGCGTCGAGTGACGGCACGCGCGCCGCACCCGCGAACAGCACGGCGATGTCGACGCCGTCGAAGCGACCGGAGATCTGCTCGACGAGGGGGAGCGAGGCGTTGTCGCCGCTCACGTAGAGGGTCGGTTCGCCGGGTGCCTCGAGCACAAATCCGACGACCGGGCCGACGTGCGGTTCGCTTCCGGGAGGGCCGTGCAGGGCAGGCACGATCGTGACGGTCAGGGAGCCGAGCTCGAACGTCTCCCAATCGTCGAAGCCGAGAACGCGCGCCCCGAACAGATCGCTCGCGGCCTGCGGGGTGCTGATGGTTGTGACGCCGGTGGCGAGCAGCTCCATGCCCTCCCAGTCGAGGTTGTCTTTGTGGCCGTGATGGCTGAGCAGCACGAGGTCGACAGTGCCGAGATCAGAGCGGTGGATGCCTGGCCCCTCCGTCTTGACGAGCGTTGTGCTCCCGGGCTCGGAGTACACCTGCGGCGGGTCGAAGGTGGGATCGGTGACAATACGCAGACCCGCGTATTCGATGAGCGCGGTTGGCCCGCCTATCCAGGTGATCGTCGTCGACATACCCTGAGACTATGCCCAATCGCCTCGGCGCTGCAGTGAGTCCCTACCTGCGTTCGCACGCCGATAATCCCGTCGACTGGTTCGAGTGGGGTGACGAGGCTTTTGCAGAGGCCGCCCGCCGCGATGTGCCGGTGCTTGTGTCGATCGGCTACTCCACCTGCCACTGGTGCCACGTGATGGCGCGCGAGAGTTTCAGTGACCCCGTGCTCGCCGGCTGGCTCAACGAGCACTTCGTCGCGATCAAGGTCGACCGCGAAGAACACCCCGACGTCGACGCGAGTTACCTCGCCGCGGCGAGTGCCTTTACGTCGAACCTCGGCTGGCCGCTCAACGTTTTTGTCACGCCCGTTGGAAAGGCGTTTTACGCCGGAACCTACTTTCCCCCTGCACCGGTCGGCCAGCACCCGGCCTTCCGAACAGTGCTCGAGGCGGTCGTCGACGCGTGGACCAACCGCCGCGACGAGGCAGAAGCCAACGCCGCGCACATCGCCTCCGCGCTTGGCGCGCTGGGCAACCGGGCGCCCAGCGCACTGCCGACCGACTTCGGCCCCGTCGTCGAGTCGCTCGCTTCGTACGAAGACCCGACCCACGGTGGCTTCGGTGCCGCGCCAAAGTTTCCGGTTGCGACGGTTGTATCGCTCCTTCTCGACCTCGGCGGCTACGACGGTGCCGACGACCTCGCCCAGCGCACCCTCGACGCCATGGCCGCTTCCGATCTGCGCGACCCCGTCGAGGGCGGCTTCTTCCGCTACTCGACCCGTGCCGACTGGGGCGACCCGCACTACGAACGCATGCTCTACGACAACGCGCTGCTGCTCGACTCCTACGCGCGCACCGGCCGCGTTGACGTCGCTGCCGGCATCGCCGATTTTCTCCTGAGTGTGCTGCGTCAGCCGAGCGGTGCCTTCGGTTCCGCGCAAGACAGTGAGAGCGTCATTGACGGTGCGCGCAATGAGGGTGGCTATTACCGATTGGATGCAACGGCTCGCGCCGCGCTCACACCGCCCGCCGTCGACCAGAAGATCCTCACCGGCTGGAACGGCCTCGCCATCGGCGGCCTCGCCCGCGCGGGCTCGCGCCTCAATCGCCCTGATTGGATCACGGCGGCGCAAACAGCGGCGGACTACCTGCTCGCCATCCACTACGTCGACGGTGTGCTCACGAGGGCCTCGATCGGCGGCCGCCTCTCCACGGCCCGCGCGACACTCGAAGACTTCGGAATGTTCGCCGGCGGCCTGCTCGACCTAGCGCTCGCGACGGGCGAGGTGCGGTACGCGACTGCCGCGCGTGCGCTCGTCAATGCGACGCTCGAGACGGCCAGCTTCACCGTGCCCGGCGGCCCCGACCCAGTGCTCGCCGCGCACGGGCTTGCCATCGCATCCGACCCGAGCGAAGGTGCCTACCCGAGCGGGCTCAGCGCCATCGCGGACGCGGCCCACCGCCTCTACCTGCTGACGGCCGAGCCGCGCTACGACGCAGCCTCGCGGGCTGCGATCGAGACAGTTGCGGCACTCGCCGTTGCACAGCCCATCGCGTTCGGCGCGGCCCTGAGCGTCGCGGCCGCGTTTGCTAAGAAGGGGCGGCAGCTGGTTGTTGTCGGCGACAGCGGACCAGTCGCTGACCTGGCCCGCAGCTGGGACAACTCGGGTTCCGTCACCGCCGTCGTCTCGAGCGAGCAGGCGGAGGCCTTTGCGTCAGCCGGTTTCGAGCTCTTCGCGGGGCGCGGCACTACTCCCGGGGTCACCACCGCCTACCTCTGCACCGACTTCGTCTGCGCCCTGCCCGTCACAACCGCACCCGAACTCGCGAAACTCATCACCGGCTAGCTGTCACACTTCTCGCACTGCCGGCCATTTCCCTTGTGATGGCGGATCTCCCGTCACCCCCGTCGATTGGTGCACAGTGAACAAGCCAGACCTTGATGAACTTCTCGCCGGTAGCCGCCCGGCGTTCGCCCCGAAAATTGCAACCGAGGCAGCGCTCGATGCGCTGGTGTTCGAGACCAAAAACGCCGGCGGGCGCACGCGAACGCGCCGCGCTCTGTGGCTCGTTCCGGCGGCGGCGCTCGCGGCCGGCGCACTCACCGCGGGTGCGGTGGTCGTCGACCAGTACACGCGTATCGACGTTCCCGTGGCAATCGAGTACACAACCGACACCGGGGTGCACGTCGAGTGCACGGCAAACATCGAAGGCGGTAACTTCTTCTCGCCGCAACCTGCGGCGGTCATCAATCGCTACAAGACCTACAACTTCACCGGGGTCGGCCAGCGGATCTACGACTACGCGGTTGTGCTCACCGGTGACGAAGTCGGCACGTCGGCCGTTCTTCCCGACTCGTCGGAGTGGCTGCCCGACGCAAGCTTTCCCGGCTACTCCGAGGAGTTAGCGCTCAGCCACTCGATGGGCTCGTTCCTGCTGCTCGATCCTGCGATCGAGCTCAATCTGAACGGCAACACAGAAGCCGAGCTCACCTCCGACTGCGCCGGGCTCCTCCATTGACCACAACAACCACCCGCGCAACGTCGCGCACGGTGAGTGACGAACTCAGCGATGCCTTCCGGCGCGAAGCCGGGAGCATCCTCGGATTCTTCATTCGACGTGACGTTGCACCGGTCGACGCCGCCGACCTCGTGAGCGAGACCTTCCTCGCCGCGTGGAAGAGCTCACGTCGCTCAACAATCGAGCCCGCGATGCTGCGGGCCTGGTTGTTCGGCATCGCGCGCAACGTGCTGTCGCAACACCGTCGCGGGCGCACGCGTCGCTCGGCCCTTGCCGACCGACTGCGCTGGACCCTCGACGAGGCGCACGTGCAGACCGCGACCGAGCCCACCCTCGCCGAGCACATTCGCGAACTCATCAGGCAGTTGCCCGAGATCGATCGGGAGATCGTGCAACTCGTCTACTGGGACGGCTTCACACAGGAGGAGGTTGCGACGATCATCGGCAAACCGGCGACAGTTGTGCGCGCCCGGTTGTCGAGAGCGCGGGGCGTGCTGAGGGAACAGCTAGCCGAAAGCGACGACTAGGCCGCGACGACGGGCGCCGCGGCATCCGCCACCCACTCGGTAAGCGACCCGTCGTAGAGCGCAACGTTGCGGTGGCCGAGGAGTGTGAGCGCGAGCGCGTCGGCCGCCGCAGCGATTCCAGCGGAGCAGTAGACGATCACCTGCTCCTCGTCGAGAACCGGCGCGAAGGTTGTGCGCAGGGCGTCGAGCGGCAGAAGTGCGTTGGAGTCGCGGGCAACGAGTCGCCCGGCCGGCGCACTGTGGCTACCGGGAATGTGGCCGAGGCGCGAGCGGTGCCCGGCGTCGCCCGCAAATTCTGCCGGCGGCAGTCCGCAGATGAGCGCCGCGGAGACCTCGCCCGCGACAACCCGCTCGACGTGAGCCTTGTCGGCCCAGAGCTCCGGGCGCTCGGTTGCGCGGAACGAACCGGTGCCCGGCTCGACGTGGCCAACGTCGGTTGTGCGCTCCTCGGCCTTCCACTTCGTGAGTCCGCCGTCGAGCACAGCGACATCGTCGTACCCGAACGCGCGAAACAGCCACCACACCCGCGACGCCCACTGCCCGACCGCCGAGTCGTAGACGATGACCGTTGTGTTGTTATCAATGCCGATGGATGTCGCGGCCTCAGCGAACTGCTCTGCCGACGGTCGCGTGAACGGGTACACCCCGTCGGGGTCGGAGAACACGTCGAGCAGGTCTGCGAACACCGCACCATCGATGTGCCCGTCGAACAAAAACGAGTCGTGCCCGCTGAGGTAGGCGTGCTTTCCGTTGGGTAGTACCGTCGGCACAACTGTCGCGTCGACAATGACGAGGTTGTCTGCACCGAGGTGGTCGGCGAGCCACTGGGTCGAGACAACGGGGGAGCTGAGGTGCGGTCCTGAGGTCATGCGATCACGCTACCCAGATCGCTTAGAAAACATCAGGGCTTCCGCAACCTGCCGTAATGGTTCACCTAGGGTTGAGTTATGAGCCGAACTTTCGTCGCAGCATCCATCGCCCTTGTTCTGGCCGCTTCGCTCTCGGGGTGCCTCACGATCAACCTTCCGCCCGAGGGGCCGGAGACGATTCGCTCGAGCAACACCGCGTTCCCAACGCCTCAGAACAACGACGATGACGACGAGACGGAAGACGTGCTCTGCATCGAAGAAGACGTTGTGCTCAACATGCCCGACGTGGACTACGTCGTCACCGGTGATTGTGACTCGGTGACGATCGAGGGCGAGGGAGTTGATGCGACTATCGTCGCAACAAAGTCGCTGGTTGTGCGCGGCAACGACAACGACGTTCAGGCCCTCGAGCTCGGCTCGATCCTCGTCAATGGTCAGGGCAACAGCGTTGAAGTCACGGTGACGTCGCAGATCACCAAAATCGAGATCGCCGGCAACGATAACGACATCGAGACCTTAGGCAGCATCATCGACATCGTGTTCAACGGCAGTGACAACGAAGTCGACTACATCGGTAACGTCGACAAGCTCGCCGACAACGGTTCAAACAACCGTGTCGGGCCGCGAACCTAGCGGCAGCTAGCGGACGGTCTTACGAGCCGAGATCACACCGGTGTCGAAGCCGAGTAGGTGCAGTCCGCCGTTGAAGCGCGCGTGCTCGACCTTGAGGCAGCGGTCCATCACAACCGTGAGGCCCTTGCTCTCGCCGTATTCGGCGGCTTCCTGGTTCCAGATGCCGAGCTGAACCCAGACGGTCTTCGCGCCGACGGCGATAACGTCGTCGATGACCGACGGGATGTCGCTCGCCTTACGGAAGACGTCGACGATGTCGGGAACCTCGGGCAGATCGGCGAGTGACTTGTACGACTTCTGGCCAAGGATCTCGTCGACCATCGGGTTGACGAAGTAGACGCGGTAGTCGCTCGACTGCAGCAGATAGGTCGCGACGAAGTAGCTCGAGCGCGACGAGTTCGGTGACGCTCCGACAATCGCGATGGACTTCGCGCCGCGCAGAATCGCGAGGCGCTCCTTGGCGCTCGGTCCGACCCAGGTGCGCTGCGACTTGAGCAGCTTCGCAAGCGGTGATGAGGCTGGGATGTCGCAGCTCAGCCCATTGGGAAGGTGCGTTGTGACGACGTCGGGAGCCTCGGTGGTTGAGCCGGTCGAAACCATCAGTTTCCTCCAGTGGCGATTGTCAGAGCCTGGTCGAGGTCATAAACAATGTCCTCGGGGTCTTCTATTCCGACGCTAATACGAACGACGCCCGGAAGCACGCCCGCCTCGAGCAGCTGCGACTCGGTGAGCTGCGCGTGGGTTGTCGACGCCGGGTGGATGACGAGGGTCTTCGCGTCGCCGATGTTGGCAAGGTGACTGGCGAGGTTGACCGACTCGATGAACTTCTGGCCGACCTCGCGACCACCCTTGACCACGAAGGAGAAGACCGAACCCGGTCCCTTCGGCAGGTACTTCTTCGCGCGCTCGTGGTGCGGGTGCTCCGGCAGGCCGGCCCAGTACACCTTCTCGATGCGCGGGTCGGCGTCGAGCCACTCGGCGACGATCTTTGCGTTATCGACGTGCGCCTGCATGCGGAAGGGCAGCGTCTCGACACCCGTTGCGAGCAACCACGCCGAGTGCGGCGAGAGCGCGGGGCCGATGTCGCGCAGCTGCTCGGCGCGCAGGCGCGTGAGGAAGGCGTACTCGCCGAAGTTGCCGTGCCAGTTGAGTCCGCCGTAGGAGGGAACCGGCTGGTCGAACAGCGGGAAGTGCTCGTTTGCCCAGTGGAAGCGGCCCGACTCGACAACAACGCCGCCGAGGGTTGTTCCCGCACCACCGAGGAACTTCGTCGCCGAGTGAACAACAACGTCAGCGCCCCACTCGATCGGACGGGAGAGGAACGGCGTGGCGATAGTCGAGTCGACGATGAGCGGGATGTTGTGCGCGTGGGCGACCTCGGCGAGCCCCTCGATGTCGGCGACCTCGCCGGACGGGTTGGAGATGATCTCGGCGAAGATGAGCTTGGTCTTCGGCGTGATGGCTGCGGCGTAGTCGGCGGGGTCAGTGGAGTTCACAAACGTCGTCTCGACGCCGAAACGGCGGAGGGTGACATCCAACTGCGTAATGGATCCGCCGTAGAGGCTCGCGGCCGCCACGATGTGATCACCGGCGCCCGCGAGTGCGGCGAAGGTGATGAACTGCGCGGAGAGTCCGCTGGCGGTGGCGACAGCGCCGAGGCCACCCTCGAGCGATGCGACGCGTTCTTCGAAGCTTGCGACTGTCGGGTTGCCGAGGCGCGAGTAGATGTTGCCGTACTTCTGCAGAGCGAAGCGGGCCGCGGCGTCGGAGGTGTCATCGAAGACGAAGGCGCTCGTCTGGTAGATGGGCAGTGCGCGGGCTCCCGTCACTGCGTCGGGGATGTTTCCCGCGTGGATTGCCCGTGTTCTAAATCCGTATTCGCGATCAGCCATGTGATTACGCTACCGGTCTGTGTCGTCGTATGACGCGCGAGCCGTAACCCAACGTCACCGCGGCTATCGCCAGGTCGGCAGCCACCAGTGGGATGCGAGGAAGTAGTAGTCGAGCTGCACGCCGGTCCAGAGCGGCCAGAAGTAGGCGCTCGCCGCAACGACGAGGGCGAGGTAGCCGCCGACGAACACAAAGCCCCGATTGCGGAACCAGGCCGGGTCGTCACGCGAGCCCAGGATGTGCCCGATCGCGAACGTCAGGCCGAGGATCATAAACGGCTCAAAAGCGATCGTGTAGAACTGAAAAACGGTCCGTTCGGTGTATAGCAGCCACGGCAGGTAGCCCGCACCGAACGCCATCAGGATGATGCCCGTGCGCCACTCGCGATAGCGCACGAGGCGGTAGATCAGGTAGACGATCGCGGCCGTTGCCGCCCACCAGATGAGCGGGTTGGCGATGCCCGTTATCGATTCGCCGCACAGGTCAGCGAGACATCCATTCTGTCCGCGTTCACTACCTTCGTAATACATGCTCGTTGGCCGCACCATCAGCAGCCAGGTGAGCGGGTTGGCCTGGTAGCTGTGCGGACGCATTTCGCCGACGTGATAGTTGTAGACGCTCGTTTGGTAGTGCCAGAAGCTCTGCACGGCGAGCGGCACCCACTCGAAGGCGCCCTTCCAGGCGTTGTCGCCCTCGGTCGCCCACTGCCGGTAGTAGCCGCCGTCGGTTGTGAACCAGCGCGTCCAGGTGACGAGGTATGCGGCAAGCGCGATCGGCACGGTGAGCAGAAAGCTCACCGGTGCTTGCTTGAAAACGGTGCCGGTCACCCAGAACGCAACGCCGAGCCTGCGGCGCGCGAGGGCGTCGACGACAAGCGTGTAGACGGCGAAGACGGCGAGAAAGTAGAGGCCGTTCCACTTGACGGCTGTCGCGAGGCCGAGCGCGAGACCCGCGGCCATCAGCCACGGGCGCCAGAGCAGCACCGGACCCCAGTCGGTGGGTTTCGCCCGCACCTTAATTTCGAGCCGATGGATGCTCCACTCCCTGTCGAGCAGAATCGCACCGAACGCGAGCAGAACGAAAAACATCACGAAGTTATCGAGCAGGGCAACGCGGCTCATCACAATCGCGTTGCCGTCGATCGCGAGCAGGCCACCCGCGATGCCGGCCAGCAGGGTCGAGCCCAGCAGCTTCCTGGCGATGAGCAGCATCAGCACTACCGCGAGAATGCCCACGATCGCGGTGCTGATGCGCCAGCCGACGCTGGACTCGGGGCCGAACGCCGCCATGCCCAGGCCAATGAGGTACTTGGCGAGCGGCGGGTGCACAACGAATGACGCGTCGGTCGAGAAGACATCGGTGTTGCCCGCGGCAAAAAGCGTGTCGGCCTCTGCCGACCACTGCGCCTCGTAGCCGAGATTCCAGAGCGTCCAAGCGTCTTTGACGTAGAAGGTCTCATCGAAGACGAGGGTGTGCGGGCGGCCGAGATCCCAGAGTCGCGTGACGGCCGCGACGAGAACAACGACCGCAGGCACGCCCCAGTGCCACAGTCGGGCGAACAGTGGCCGCGACATCCGGGCGTCCCACCACTCGTCGATTCGGGAACGCACCTCGCGCGCGTAGCTCACCTTCTCGGTTTCGAGGCTGACCGCTAACGGGGCAGCGACGATCTCGTCGAAGTTGGGCTGGCTCACTCGTTCATGCTAGACGGGCGGCGCGAGTTGGTCGGGCGATTCGGCTCCCGGCGGCCGTCGCCGTGGGGCCATCCGCACGGCCCCGACGCTCGCCGCGATCACGAGCGCGATGCCCGCCGCCTGCAGCCACCCGATCTGCTGGCCGAGAATGAGAAAACCGGCGGCCGTCGCGATCGCGGGGGAGGACGCCATCAGCACCGAGAAGGTTTCTGCTTTTACCCGCCGCAGCGCGATGAGCTCGAGCGCGTACGGGATCGCCGACGAGAGCAGTGCGACGGCCGCACCCAGCAGCAGGATCTGCGGCTGCAGCAGGGCGGTTCCCGCTTGCGCGATACCGAGGGGCAGGGTGATGATCGCGCCAATTGTCATCGCGATCGCCAGTCCGTCGAGACCGGTGAAATGTTCGCCCGTCTTACGCGAGGCGAGGATGTACCCGGCCCAGCAGGCACCGGCAGCGAGCGCGAAGAGCACGCCCTCGACATTGAGATCGTTGAATCCGCCCTGTCCGAGAAGCAGCACGCCGCCCGCGGCGAGCGCCGCCCACAGCCACGCGGCGGCACGCTTCGCCACGATGACCGAGAGCACGAGAGGCCCCAGCACCTCGAACGTCACCGCGGCCCCGAGGTGGATGCGACTGAGTGCCTCATAGAACAACAGATTCATTACGCCGAGCGAGATGCCGAAGAGCACAAGCACGCGCCAGCTGCGTGCCGGGATGCCGCGCAGCTTTGGCCGCGCGACAGCGAGCAGAATCGCCGCCGAGAAGAACAGCCGCAGCGCGACCATGCCAGCTGGCCCGACGCTCGGAAACACGAGCACGGCGATCGATGCCCCGACCTCCTGAAAGACGAGTCCGACGATAACGAGGCCGATGGCGCTCAGCGGGGCTCGGGACTGGGGCACTGCTTAACCCTAGGCGTTGGTTTTCGTCGGCTCTTCCGCGAGCTCACTGCCGACATCACTGTTGAGTTCGCTGTCGACATCACTGCCGAGCTGCCGCTTCGTGTCCCAACGCAGCCAGAAATAGGCGGCGAGGCTCACAACCGTAAACACCCCGAGAACGAGCGCCCACGGGCCGTACTTCTCACCGAGGTCGCCCCAGCTCTCCGGCTTCGGCGCGACGACAAGGAAGAACACAACAACGACCACCGCGTAGATGCTCGCCCACACTCGCTTCGAGTGCATCCAGAGGTCATGACCGTCGAGAAAGAGGAACGGCAGCATCGCGATGAGCATGCCCGTGAGTCCCTCGGTCGAGAGGGCGGCGAGGGTGTCCTGAAGCAGCGCCGTGCCGAACGTCGGCTCGACCGAAGCGAGACCCGCGCTCACAAAGCTGTAGGCAAACCACGAGATCACGGCGACACCGAGAATCATCACCGTGCGCACAACCCGAGCACGAGAACGCAGAGCGGCGGATGTCGCGGGCGGGAAGCTCAGGCCCAGCATCAGGCCGAACAGAAACCCGGGCGAGAAGTCGAGAACGCGCGACAGGATGACGCCGATCACGGTGATGATGAGCGTGTACGGCCGCAGCGAGATCGTCGTCGGCAGCGCAAACCGGCGGTTCATGATCCAGCTCGTGAGCAGGTATGCGCCGTAGGAGACAACGAGTGCCGCGATGAAGCAGGCGATGAGTAGCCGCAGCGAGGCAATGTCGACGCCGAACGAGGGGTCTGCGAAACCGGAGATCAGGGTCGCGACGGCGAGCAGCAGCACACCGGAGACGACCGGGTGGTTGCTGAACCAGGTGAAGCGGCGCGGCGCACGGATTCCACGGCGGCGCTGCATGAACTTGTACCTGTCTTTGACGGCCGCCGTCAGGATCTCGGCGGGGAAGGCAACCAGCACAAGAAACACCAGTCCGGCGAGAACCGCCGAACCGATCGCAACCGGGCTCGCGAGGGTCTCCCAGAACGGGCGAATCGAGTCGCTCACACCGTTCGCGGCGCCGGGCACGTTGCGCCGGGTGCGCACGTCTGACGCGGGCACCGCAGCCGGATCGGCGTCGGTCGCGCCATCCACCGCTGCAACGGGCTGTGCTTCGACGACAACGGGCGTGCTCGAGACCGACGGTGTGCGGCCGGGGGCGGTGACTGTCACAACGATCGTGTGGTCGCCCGGTTCGATCTCAAGCGGGATCGTTGTGTCGAGGGTGAAGGTGCCGTCCGCGCCGACGATTGTGGAGCCGAGCGAGATCGGCGTCGAGTGGATCTCGGCCGCAACGACCGTGCCAGGCGGCAGGTTCGAGCTGGAGATGCTGAATGCGTCGCCCGGATACAGCGAGCCGCTGGTGCCACCGAGGGCGACCTTCCAGTCGAGCGGTTCTTCCGGTGCGGGCGTCTCAGAGACGACCGGCGCGGGGGTCGGGGCTGCCGTCGTCTCCGGGGTCGGGGCCGCGGGTGTCACAACGGCGCCCGTCACGACAACCCGCTGCGACCTATCGCGTGCGATGAGCTGGCCATCGAACCGCAGCGCGAGTTCGACCGTGTACGTGCCGCCGCGTGTCGGCGCTGTCGGAAGTGTGCACTCCCACTGGTTGTACTCGAAGATCGGATCGCAGACGAACTGCGTGCGGTTCGAGCCGCCGATCGACATCGTGCCGGTCACGACCATCGTGGGGGAGACGTCGGCGCCGTCAAGGATGCCGTTCAGGGTCAGCGAGTCGCCCTGCGCGAGGGTGTAGTCGGACGGGCCGCCGTCCCCACCGACGACAAAGCGGAGTCCGCCCACGCTGAGGACGAGTCCGCCCCCCGTCGCGAGCGAGCGCACCGCACCCGACCAGTACGGTTTCTGGGTGACGGAGAGGTCGTACTCGCCGGCGAAGACCTGTGTCGCAACCGCACACGAGAAGGTTCCCTCGTTGTCAGTCGCGGTGATGCACGTCACGTTGCCCTCGTCTGTCGCGATGACAGCGCGCACGGTTGTGGCGTTGCCGCCCGAGGAGGGGGCGCCTCGCCCGTGGATCGTCACGTTCGGCGCCGCCGCGTAGAGCACTGATGACTCTCCGTCGGACTCCAGGTCGAAGACCGCGGGCGGCAGCAGCACGCTGACGGTCGCCGTGCCGAGCAGCTCGAATTCCTCGCCGTCGTTGACGTAGTAGGCGCTGATGTCGAGCTCAGGCGAGGAGTTGAAGAACTCCAACTCACAACTGAACGCGCCGGTTGCCTCGTTGACCGGCGCAGCACATTCGCCGTTGCCCCTGATCAACAGCGTGCCGCTCGCGGGATCGGCGATGCCCGACACCGTCAGCCGCTCGGTGCGCACCGTGGAGCCGTCGAGTCCAGCGGCAAACGAGAACAAAGCGGGGTTGGATGCAGCGAGCGTGATCTTTTCACCGGGCGCGATGGTCGCGGGGCTGGTCACAATCGGCTCGGCAGCGGGTGTTGCGGTCGGCGCTGCGCTGGGCTCCGCGGTCGGTGCTGCCGGCTCTGCTGGTTCGGGCTCTGCTGGTTCGGGCGCAACTGGTTCTGCCTCGGCGGGCTTCTCGTTGGCGGGCTTCTCCTCGACGGGTTTCTCGTTGGCGGGCTTTTCTTCAGCGGGCGCCACCTCGGACGGGCTCGGCGTCGGCTCGGGAGCGGGTGCCGCATCCACCTCGCCGGTTGATGAGGTCAGCGCGGGGGCGTCATCCGCGGCGAGCGCGAGCGCCGGGGCCGCGAGTGCTGGGGTGAGCGCGATTGCGAGCGCGATGCTCGCGGCGATGAGGCGTCTGGACATGGGTCTCCCTGTGGATCCGGGGACCCGGATAACGCGACATGCTATCGCCTACGGGAGTCGGGAGGGTTAACGAGCCGGATGGGACAATGGCCAAGTGATTATCCTTGCCGCAACACCGATCGGAAATCTCGGTGACGCGTCGAGGCGTCTCATCGAGGCACTCGAGAATGCCGAGACGATCGCCTCGGAAGACACCCGAACGACGATTCACCTCATGCGCGCCCTGGGCATCGAGAACCGGCCGCGCCTGATTCCGCTGCACGAACACAACGAGACCGAAAAGGCCGCCGAGATCGTCGAGCTCGCGCGTACCGCCGACGTGCTTGTGCTCTCGGATGCGGGAATGCCCGCGATCAGCGACCCCGGCTTCCCGCTCGTCGCCGCCGCTGCTGCCGCAGGCGTAACGGTCACGGCGCTTCCCGGGCCGAGCGCTGTGCTCACCGCCCTTGCTGTCTCCGGGCTGCCGACCGACCGGTTCAGCTTCGAGGGGTTCCTGCCGCGCAAGAGCCGCGTCGCCTACTTTGCGGCGCTCGCCCGCGAGGAACGCACGATGGTCTTCTTCGAGAGCCCCAACCGGTTGCCCGCCGCGCTCGCCGACATCGTGAGCGCTCTTGGCGCCTCGCGTCGGGTGGTCGTGTGCCGTGAGCTCACGAAGTTGCACGAGGAGGTGCGGCGCGGCACGGCCGCCGAAGTTGCGGAGTACTTCGCGGAGGGAGCCCGCGGCGAGATCTGCATCGTCATCGAGGGCGCGGCTCCCGCGACATCCGACCTGCCGACCGGAATCGCGCAGGTACTCGCCCTCGTCTCAGCTGGTCTGCGACTCAAGGAGGCCGCGTCGGAGGTCGCCGAACAGACGGGCCTGTCGAAGCGTGACCTGTACGAGGGCGCGCTGGCCGCCAAGTAGCGAGCGAGCGATCACTTTCCGCCCCTCGTTGCGAAACGAAGGGTGGAAACTGACGGTTCGAGGCCTCGACTTGCCAAAGTTCGACCCAGAATCCGTAGGGACGGTCGATCTCGGGCAACTCGAGGCTGAAAAGTCGCGCGCCCGGCGGAGTGGACCCAAATCGCGGTTATCCGGCGCCGCGGCGACACTTTGGATCCAGTCGCGGGGCGATGGATGTCGCGAGCCGCAGATCTGGCGCGTGAGATGCCGCGATTGTCTAGTGACCCACGAGTAACTAGACATCTGCGGCAATTGGCACCCTACGCGCCGCAGAGCACCTCGTCATCGGGGTCATCCGAGGTGAACCCGACCGAATTGCCGAAGTGCGCTGTGTGGCCGATACCGTAATTCCCCGCATAGTCGAGGCGGAAGTCCGTGACTCGCCCAGTGGGAGACGTTGCCTTGAGGTGCGCGATGATCGACACGTCTTCGCCCGGGCGCACGAGTGCTCCTTCCACTGGGATCCATCCAGACTGACTGACGTCGTGCAGTCCCAGAATCCCCACCCCGCCGCGCTTCTCGAGAACCTCCGCTGGAATGACCCGTATGCCCACGATCTCGACACCTTCAACCGTGTCTGCGGTCATCGCACGTAGCCGGATGTCTTGAGTGCCTTCGTTCGAAAATCGAGCGACACCGAAGAGCGCTTCGTCCTGAGTCTCCGATGTCATGCACGCGGTGTAACCGCTCCACGACTCGATCGACTCGGTGAGAAACACCTCGTTGACGAATCCCGCGCCCGTGGCAAGCGCAACGACGGCACCGCTCGCGACGAAATAGCGACCAAAGTTCATGCGCGCCAGACTAGGGCGCTACTCGCACCCACTCGGGTCGCCCACGTAGAACTGCACGTTCGACGAGGCCGTGGCGCCGAGGGCCGTGCCCGAGCCGGTGTAGCGAACGTGCGCGCCGGCGAGGTGCGCCGACTCGCCCGGCGAAAGCGCGACCCGGATGACGACGCTGATGTCTTCGCCCGGCTCGATGACCGCGTTGCGGAGGGGCACGCGGTCGTCCCAGCTGGGGTGGTCCTCGTCCGGTGGGTACGGCATAAGGCCGTAGCCGAGGGTTGTGCCGTCGGGCTGGGGGTCGCTGATCGCCACCCAAGTGTCGGTCACGGTGAGCCCCTCGAGGGTGTCGAAGTCAATCGCCTTGAGCGTGACATCCGAATCGCCGTCGTTCCAGAGGTGGATGCCGAAGCTGAGGTCGTCCGTCGTGTGCGGGGTGCAGGTGATCTCTCCGTCGCCAGCGAGGTACAGCGGGCGCTCGCCGAAGACCGTGAAGCCAAAGCCGACAGCGGCGAGAACCGCGAGCGCAGCGCTGGTGCCCACAATAAAGCGACCGATGTTCATGTCGCAGAGCATACGGCGGTAACACAACGCCGTACAGCTTTAGACTGGAGCAATGGCCGCCGGAGACTCCTTTTACATTGCGACGCCCATCTTCTATGTCAATGACGTACCGCACATCGGTCACGCGTACACCGAAGTTGCGGCAGACGTTCTCGCTCGTTGGCACCGTCAGTCGGGTGATGACACCTGGCTGCTCACGGGAACCGACGAGCACGGACAGAAGATTTTGCGCACGGCTGTCGCCAACGACACGACCCCGCAGGCCTGGGCCGACAAGCTCGTCAACGAGGCCTGGCTTCCGTTGCTCGAGACGATCAACATTCGCAACGACGACTTCATTCGTACAACCGACAAGCGGCACGAAGAGGCAGTAACGATCTTTCTGCAGAAGCTCTACGACGACGGGTACATCTACTCGGGCGACTACGAGGGCTACTACTGCGTCGGCTGCGAGGAGTACAAGCAGCTCGACGACCTGATGGAGACCCCCGACGGCGACTACGCCGGCCAGCTCGTCTGCAAGATTCACGGGCGCCCGATCGAGGTGCTCAAGGAGACGAACTACTTCTTCCGCATGAGCGACTTCCAGCAGAAGCTGCTCGACCTCTACAACACGCGCCCCGACTTCATCCAGCCGGAGAGCGTACGCAACGAGATCCTGCAGTTTGTGAAGCAGGGGCTCAGCGACCTGTCGATCTCGCGGTCGAGCTTCGACTGGGGCATCAAGATTCCGTGGGATCACTCGCACGTCGTCTACGTCTGGTTTGACGCGCTGCTCAACTACATCTCGGCGATCGGGTACGGCACCGACGACGACAACTTCAAGCGTCGCTGGCCCGCGACGCAGCTCGTCGGTAAGGACATCGCGCGATTCCACGCTGTCATCTGGCCCGCGATGCTGATGGCCGCAGGACTCGAGGTTCCCAAGCAGGTCTTCGGCCACGGCTGGCTGCTCGTCGGCGGCGAGAAGATGTCGAAGTCGAAGCTGACCGGTATCGCGCCGAGCCAGATCACCGACACGTTCGGCGTTGACGCGTTCCGTTACTACTTTATGAGCGCGATCAGCTTCGGCCAGGACGGCTCGTTCAGCTGGGAAGACCTCTCGGCCCGTTACCACTCCGAGCTAGCGAACGGCTTCGGCAACCTCGCCTCGCGCGTCGTTGCGATGGTCAACAAGTACTACGACGGGCTGGTTCCCGCTCCGGGTGCCTACACCGATGCCGACCTCGCCATCCAGGCGACGGTCAAGAAGGCGGCAGACAAGGCCGACGCCTCGATCGAGAAGCTCGCGATCCACGAGGCGATCGCTGCCATCTGGACGATCGTCGACGAGCTCAACGGTTACATCACGGTGCAGGAGCCGTGGGTGCTCGCGAAGACCGAGGAGACGCGCGAGCGACTCGGCACGGTTCTCTACACAACAGCCGAGGGCCTGCGCGCGCTCGCTGTGCTGTTGTCGCCGGTCATCCCGGAGGCCACGGCTAAGCTCTGGACGGCTCTCGGTGCCGCCGCCGGACTTGGAGAACTCACAGATCAGGTTGTGGTTGATGCGGGACACTGGGGCCAACTGCCCTTCGGAAGTCGCGTCGCCAACCTCGACGCACTTTTTCCGCGAATCGAGACAACAGGGGAGTAACACAACATGGGCGAGCACATCAGGAGCAGGCACCTCAGCGAGGATCGCGACCTGACCCATCCGCCCGTGCCCGAATCCCTCGTCGTCGGCACCTACGACAACCACACGCACCTCGAGATCTCTGACGGTGTGAACCCGCTCGGTTACCGCGAACAGCTCGACCTCGCGTCGAGCGTCGGTGTGCGTGGCGTTGTGCAGGTCGGCACCGACCTCGAGACGAGTCGCTGGTCGGCGGAGGTCGCCGCCCACGAGCCCCGTGTGCTCGCGGCAGTCGCCATCCATCCCAATGAGGCCCCGCGTTATTTTGAGGCGGGCAATTTGGATGTCGCGCTTGCCGAGATCGACGAACTCGCAAGTCGCCCGCGCGTGCGTGCCGTTGGTGAGACCGGGCTCGACTTCTTCCGCACGGAGGAGGGCGGTCGGCACGCTCAGCACTACGCGTTCGAGGCGCACATCGCGATCGCCAAGAAGTACAACCTGGCGCTGCAGATTCACGACCGTGACGCGCACGATGAGGTTGTCGAGACCCTGCTGCGGGTCGGCGCCCCCGAGCGCACGGTGTTCCACTGCTTCAGTGGCGACGAAAAGCTCGCGCGCATCTGCACCGACAACGGTTGGTACACGTCGTTCGCCGGCACCGTGACCTTCAAGAACGCGCAGAACCTGCGCGATGCGCTCGACATCATTCCCCGCCACCTTTTGCTGGTCGAGACGGATGCGCCGTACCTCACGCCCACGCCCCACCGCGGTCGACCGAACTCCTCCTATCTGCTGCCCCTCACGGTGCGCGCGATGGCCGCCCATATCGGCACCGATGTCTCGATGCTTGCGGCGCAAATCTCGTCGACGACGGAGTTCGTCTACGGACTGTGGGATGCTGAACCGGTGACTGCGCCCCATTCTCCCTACGACAAGATCGAGGCGTGAGCGCACTGCTCGGTGCGGTGGAGATTCGTGATCTCGCCGCGCTCCTCGATATTCAGCCCACAAAGAAGCTCGGCCAGAACTTCGTCATCGACGCGAACACGGTGCGCAAGATCGTCGCGACCGCGGGTGTCACCGGCACCGAGACCGTCGTCGAAGTCGGCCCGGGCCTCGGCTCGTTGACCCTCGGTCTGCTCGAGACCGGCGCATCCGTTGTGGCCGTCGAGATCGACAATCGTCTCGCCGACCAGTTGCCCATCACTGTCGCGGCGAAGCAGCCTTCGGCGGAGCTGACGGTGATCACGCAGGACGCCCTCACGATCACCGAGCTGCCGGATGCCCCGAGTGTGCTCGTCGCAAACCTTCCGTACAACGTGTCGGTGCCCGTGCTGCTGCACTTTCTGGAGCACTTCCCAACACTCGAACGCGGACTCGTTATGGTGCAGGCCGAGGTCGGCGAGCGTCTCGCGGCCCCGCCCGGATCGAAGGTCTACGGCTCGCCGAGCGCAAAGGCCGCGTGGTACGGCCAGTGGAAGACGAGTGGCAAGGTGAGCCGCCAGGTCTTCTGGCCGATCCCCAACGTGGATTCGATTCTCGTCGGCTTCTCCCGGGCGGAGCTGCCGGGAACGGAAGCCGAACGCGTAGCAACGTTCAAGATCATCGACGCCGCTTTTCAGCAGCGCCGGAAGATGCTGCGGCAGGCACTCGCCGAGCTTCTCGGGGGATCAGCCGCGGCATCCAACCGGATTGAAGCGGCCGGGCTTGCCCCGACGTCGCGCGGCGAAGAACTCACGGTGCTCGACTTTTTGGCGATTGCTCGGGCGGAAGTGTACACCGACAGTTCCGCTGGTTAGTGAGCCAGTTTCGCTCGGCTAGATTTAAGAAATGACGGTACACGCACGGGCGCCGGGCAAGATCAATGTCTTCCTGAAGGTGGGGTCGCTCCTCGACGATGGTTACCACGACGTCGCAATCGCGTACCAGGCTGTCTCGCTCTACGAAGATGTGCGCGCCTCGCTTGCCGACGACTTCTCCGTGACAACAACCGGAACCGTTGACATCTCGCGCGTGCCGAACGACGGCTCGAACATCGCGATCAAGGCAGCGCGACTGCTCGCCCGCACGACCGGCTATCGCGGCGGTGTGCATCTCGAGATCGACAAGCACGTGCCGGTTACGGGCGGCATGGGCGGCGGATCGGCGGATGCCGCGGCAACCCTTCTGGCCTGCGACGCGCTGTGGGGCACGCAGCTTCCCCGCGAACGGATGCTCGAGCTCGCGGCCCAACTCGGCGCCGACGTACCGTTCGCTCTCACCGGCGGCACGGCGATCGGAACCGGTCGCGGAGACCAGCTGAGCCCCGCGCTCGCGAAGGGGCAGTTTCAGTGGGTGCTCGCCCTCTCCGACTTCGGGCTCTCAACCCCGGCCGTCTACAGCGAGCTCGACACCCACCGCGACCGTCACGCACAAGACATCTTCCCGGCCTCGATCGCGCCCTCCGTTGACGCGAACGTGCTGCAGGCGCTGCGGGCGGGCGACCCGCGCATGCTCGCCGAGACCCTCTACAACGACCTGCAGGCGCCCGCGCTTCACCTGCAGCCGTCACTCACCGAGGTAATCGAACTTGGGGAGCGCAGCGGCGCTCTCGCGGGAATCGTTTCCGGTTCCGGCCCGACCGTCGCGTTCCTCGCGGCCGATCTGGATAGCGCGCTCGAACTGCAGATCGCGCTTTCGGCGGCGCGGCTCAACGTCGTGCGCGCCACCGGCCCGGTGCACGGCGCCCGGCTCATCAGCTCGTAACTAGGCGTTCAGCAGCATCCCCGGCTTCGCGACGTACGATTCGAGGATGAACCCGCGCGCCATCTCCCTGTGGGCCGCGCTCGTCGGCGTGCTCTCCGCTCTTTCCGCCCTTGCCGTTGCCGAGGCCGTCGCCCTCCTCGTCGAGCCCGGCAGTGCGCCGCTGTTCGCGGTCGGCTCCTGGGTGATCGACATCATCCCGCCCTGGGTCAAGGACGCCGCGATCGCCCTGTTCGGCACCGCCGACAAGATCGCCCTGTTCGTGGGCCTCGGCATTTTGGTGCTGGCTCTCGCCTGCGCCGCGGGCATCGTCGAGTACCGCCGCCCGCCGTTGGGCAAGGTGATTCTGCTCGCCGTCATCGCGATCTCCCTGGTCGCCGTGCTCACCCGGGCCGAGTCGACGCTGCTGTGGGCAGCCCCGACCCTCGCCGGACTTCTCGCCGGCGCGCTCACCCTGCACCGCATGACGCGCCGCCTGCACCACTGGGAGGGATCCTCGCCCGCGCTGCCGCTCGGCGGCCCCAACGAGACGATCAGCGGACGCATCGATCGCCGCGGCTTTCTCACAATGGCGGGCGCGGTCGCGGGCGCATCGCTCATCGTCGGTATCGGTGCACGCATGGTCAACGCGAGCGTCTCCGCTGTCACCGCCGTGCGCGACGCAATCACGCTGCCCAAGCCTGCCGTCGTAGCCGCGCCGATCCCCGCGGGCGCGGAGCTCGACGTGACCGGCATCAGCCCGCTGGTCTCCTCCAACGGAAGCTTCTACCGCATCGATACGGCGCTGCAGGTGCCATCGGTCGACACGGCGAACTGGTCGCTGCGCATTACCGGCATGGTGGAGAACGAGATCGAGATCGGCTGGGACGAGCTGCTCGCCCTGCCGATGGTCGAGAGCTACGTCACACTCATGTGCGTCTCGAATGAGGTCGGCGGCACTCTCGTCGGTAACGCGAAGTGGCTCGGCTACCCGATCCACAACCTTCTCGCGCGCGCGAAGCCGCTGGCCGGCGCGGACATGGTGCTGTCGACGAGCGTCGACGGCTGGACCGCCAGCACACCCCTCGAGGTGCTGCAGGATGAGCATCGCGACAGCATCCTCGCGATCGGGATGAATGGCGAGCCCCTTCCCCTTGAGCACGGCTTCCCCGTGCGCATGGTCGTTCCGGGCCTCTACGGTTATGTCTCAGCGACGAAGTGGGTGACGGAACTGCGGGTGACGCGGTTCGCCGACGCAAACGCCTACTGGACGGACAGGGGCTGGAGCGCACAGGGGCCAGTCAAGACCTCATCTCGAATCGACGTACCGCGTGCCGGTCGCCGGATCACGGCCGGGAGTACTCCGATCGCGGGTGTGGCCTGGGCGCAGCACACCGGAATCGACGGGGTGGAAGTGCGTGTGGATAACGGGCCGTGGGTGCCGGCGACCGTCGCGACGGCGATCTCGGCCGACACCTGGGTGCAGTGGGTATACGAGTGGGATGCGACGCCCGGTCAGCACGAGATCCAGGCGCGGGCAACGGATTCCGGCGGTGGAGTGCAGAGCGGCGACGACTCGGTCGGAGTTGTGCCGAACGGCGCAGAGGGCTGGCACACCGTGACGGTCAGCGTCGACTAGGGCGTTCGTTCGAAACGCAGCACGTTGAGGTCGGCGATTGTCTCGCTCGAGACGAGCCGGTAGCCCTCCGCCGCGAGGATTTCGGTGGTCGCCGGGCGACGATCCCGGGTGATGCTGGTGATCAGGTAAGCGACATCCGCGCCCTCGAGCCGGTCGAGGTTCTCGGCGAGCTTGCCCCGCTTCTCCCAGAGCCGCCAGGACTCCGCGGCGGGCGTTTCGAGCGTGACATCCACGGTGCCCTCGAAGGCGGAGGGGTAGGCATAGGAGACGACGCGGGCGGTGGCGAGCGGGTGGCGCTTGAGATTGCCCCAGATGATCGCGGTCGTGGTGCCCGGCGCATCCAGTGCCCGCTCGGCGCCGACGGTCTCTGCAACCGTCGACCACGCCGTGTTCTGCTTGGCCTCCACCTCGCGCAGCTCGGCGAGCTGGGGGATTGCGATCGCCACGAGTGCGGCGATCGCCACCACCGCGAGGCGGCGACGGGGAAGCCAGTCGATGGCCGCACCGATCACCATCGCCACAAACGGCACGGTGAGGGCGACATAACGCGGTGAATACAGATCCATATCGGAAAAAGTGGTGATGCCGAGCAGGATGAGACTCGGCACCACCAGTACGGGGAGAAGCACCGCGGCAAGCGAACGGCTCGCGGCGGTGCGCAGGAGGGCGACGGTGCCCAGGGCGAGCAGGATCCAGCCGACCCAGGCGAACGGTTCGCTGTCGAAGAAGAACTGCTTGAGCAGCACGTGCTCGATGGTGTCGTGTGAGATCTCAGGAATCCACTGCACCTGCGCGGCCTGGCCGCGCACGAACAGGATGAACGGCGTCAGCACGAGAGTCGCGGATCCCGCCGCGATCACCCAGTCGCGCAGCACACTCCCGCGAAGCGCCGGCGGGCGACGCAGCCACCACACCGCCATCGTGATGGCGTGGGCGACGACAACGAGAGCGACATAGACGAAGAGGATGCAGGAGAAGACGACGACAACGGCGTAGATGATCCACGCCCGACGGCTGGAGCGGTCTGTGCTGGAGCGGCTGACGGCCCGCACAAGCAGCAGGGTCACAAGCACGGCGAGAGCTGTCGAGAGGGCGAACGAGCGGCCCTCGCCGCCCATCCAGATAGTTCGGGGGAGGATCGCGAAGACCAGGCCGGCGATGACGCCGAGCGTTGGGCGACGGAATTCGCGGCAGAGCAGCACAATCAGTGCGGCGGCTGCGCCCACGGCCAGGGCGCTCGGCGCACGCAGTGCGAGAGGGGAATAGCCGACGACGTCGAAGACCGCGTGCATTCCGAAGTAGTAGAGCGCGTGAACGGCATCAACGGTCTGCAGCATGTCCCAGAGCTGGGGCCAGCTTCGTGTCGTGGCGGTGATCGTCGCGGCCTCGTCGTACCAGACCGAGGGGTTCGTTATTCCGATCAGCGAGACGAGAAGCGCGATGGCTCCGACGACCAGCGGGGCGAATGCCCGGTGACGGGATGCCGCGTCCAGCACCTCAAGTGGGGTGCGACGCGACGGGGTGGAGATGGGGGTGGTGCGTGTTTCACGCTCGAGCAGGCCGGTCATGTCGGTCCCTTTCGTTGCGTGAGGCGGATGGTGAATCAGAGGAGACGCACTATTCGAGGCTAAGTGACGAAAGGCCCGCTCCACGTGTGCGGAGCGGGCCTCTCAGGCAATGGTGCAGATTACGCTGCGGCCTTTGCGGTGATCTTCGCGATGCCGACGACCAGCTGGTCGGTGACTGCGTCGGTGCCGTAGGTCTCGTTGAGGAGAGCTGCAGCGTCCGGGCTGATCAGAACCGTGGTGCCCTCGAGCACTGCGTTGCCGTCAGCGTCCTCGGAAAGCGGGTTCAGCGTGGTGCCGTCGAGGTTGAAGAGGTAGACGTCGTTGCCGACGAGCTCTCCGTTGGCCTCAACAGTTGCGAACAGCTGCGAGGTTCCCGGGTCGATGCGGAAGTCGGTCAGGTCAACCTTGATCGTTCCGTTGTCGAGCGAGATACCCGAGCCGTCGTGCTCGATGGAACCCTGGACGTAGGGACGGTAGTCCTCGGCCGGGTCGTAGTAGTCAACGTTTCCGCCGGTGATCGGGAAGGCGAGAACGCCTTCGGCGCTCAGCGTTGCGTCGCCGATGACTCCGGGGGTGAGGCCGAGCGAGGTGATTGCCTCGAGGAAGCCTGCGTCGAGTGTGACCTGAGTGTCAACACCGGCGAGCTCGGGGATCGAGGCCAGGGGTGTCGGGTCTGCCTCAGCTGACGGGGCGTCGGGGGTGTCGGTCTCGGTAGCGGTGGAGCAGCCAGCGAGGCCTACAACGAGCATGCTCGCGGCGGCGATGCCAATGGTGAGCTTGTGGAATTTGCGCATGATGTTCATCCTTTGTGAAGTGGTGACTTGCGGTCGTGATGGAGGTTCGCCACCGACCCACAAAGGGTTTGGGTCAGATTGGTTCCGTTACCGTTTTGTTACCAACACAGGTCGCCTCGAATGTGCCCCGATGCCAGTAAACCACTGGGGTCGGAGGCGATAAATCGTGACAACAGCGACTATCAGAATTGCTGCAAACATGCTCCAACGGGCCACATCCACGGTCGGCAGCAGCAGTCGCGCGGTCAGCGCGAGGGGTACGGCGAGCCATTCCCAGCGCCCCGACATGGCCACCATCGGCACAAGCAGAAGCGCGTACCAGGGGTACCGCGGCGTGACGGCCATAAGCACAACGCCGATCATGATCGTCTGGCCGAGCCACGGGTTGGTGGGATCGGTCTTCCTCCAGACCAGAACCGCGGTCGCCGCCACGATGAGCCCCACGATGATCACGCCGGCGAGCCCATCAGCGAACCAGGAGAAGAGCACAAACCGGTCGCCCGACTCGTAGCCCTCCTCGCTCAGGTAGCCGGGGAGGTAGCCGAGCACACTCGGCCCGCTCGCGATGAGGTAGGGAACGTAGAGGAGCGCGAACGCCGCGATCGATCCGACGATGACCTTCCAGCCCTGACCGCGCAGAAGGGCGGGGGCGCCGATCACGGGAATGAGCTTTGCCGCGATCGCGGCACCGAGGGCGATGCCGCCCCGCCAGCGCCGTCCCTGCGACACGAGGATCGTGGCGACCACGAGCAGCACGGCGCCGACCATGTCGATATGGGAGTTGGTGACGCCCTCGGTCGCGACCAGCGGGCACCACGCCCAGAGTGCGGCCCAGCGCACGTTCATATCGCGCCGGCGCAGTTCGCGCACCAGCAGGGCACTCATGGCGATGCTGAGCAGCGCGCCGAGCGCCTGCATCGGCCAGTACTCGGCATCCGGGCTGACGAGGGCGCGCACCGCCACGAAAACCAGTTCGCTGGTCGGCGGGTAGATCGTCGGCACCGGCGCGCGATTGAGAGCTGTACAGAGGATGTCGCCCGTGCCCTTCTCTCTCGAGGTGAGAATGCGAGAGCCGACGCATTCCAGTTCGCCGTCCGCTCCCTCGACGGGTTCGGGGAACAGCCACTCCGGCCGCAGCTCCTCGAGCGCGGGGTCCGCGGGCACATAGTCATAGGGAGAGTAGCCCGCGTTCTGAACGATGCCATCCCACGCGTAGCGCGCCGAGTCGGTGCTGGTGTTCGGCGGTCCGAACATCGCGGCACCCGAAATGGCTATCGATCCGGTGATAATGAGGATGACGGCAGCACGCGCCGGTACGGCCCGCAACGCGAGCACGGCGAGTGCGAACACAATCCAGAGCCCGGCGGTGACGTAGACGATGGGTGCGATATCCCCCTTCTTCTCGTCATAGAAGGGGAGAAGGGTCACCGAGAGCGCTGTGCCGACCGTGAGTACGGCGATAGTGAATCCGGTCAGAAAGGTTCGCATGCATCCCATACTGTCGGAATTGCTGTCTGTTCCGAATACCCTGAGAGACAGCACGAAGAACAGGGGCGTAACCGGATGATCGCGTGGCGAGTGCAGAAGCTGCTCCACCAAATCCGCAGCGCGCTTGCGGCACCCTCCCGCAACGCACGCATGGCCGTCGTCGTCGGCCGCCTGCTGGGGGCGGCCTTCCTCATCTGCTTCGGCACGGGACTCTTCAGCCACTTCCTGCAGGAGCCGTTGCCCTGGATGGTGTTCCCCACTCGCCCGATCTTCATCTACCAGCTCAGCCAGGGAATCCACATCACCGCCGGCATCCTGTGCTTCCCACTGCTGTTCGCGAAGTTGTACTCGATCTTCCCCGAGCTCTTCCAGACCCCGCCCATTCGATCCTTCTGGCACTTCCTCGAGCGCGCATCGATCGCGCTGTTTGTCTCTACCTCGATTGTGCAGATCGTCACCGGCCTGCTGAACACGTACCAGTGGTACGCGTTGTTCCCCTTCCCGTTCCGCCAGACGCACTTCGCGCTGTCATTCGTGATCATCGGCTCGCTCGCGATCCATATCGCGGTGAAGCTGCCGACCATCCAGAAATACTGGCGCCGCAAAGACAACGTTGACGACAAGGGCGCGCTGGTCGTACACCAGGAGTACGTCGACCGACCCGTTCCCGGCTCCGACGTTCCCAGCCGTGGCCTCACCGGCAAGCTCTTCAACTGGATCGACGAAAACCCCGAACCCGCGCCCGAGACCACCCGCCGTGGCTTCCTCCTTATCGTGGGTATCGCGGGCGCCGCCGTTGTGGCCACTACTGCCGGGCAGTCATTCCGGGTGCTCGACTTCGCCAACATCTTCGGCCCGCGCAAGAACGGCATCGGGCCGAATGCGCTGCCCGTAAACCGCACGGCAAAAGCGGCAAAGGTGACCGAGTCGGCGGTAGCGGCGTCCTGGGTGCTCAGCATGGTCAACGGTGACCTCGTCCGCACTTTCACGCGCGAAGAGTTGCAGAAGCTGCCTCAGTACGAGGTCGAACTGCCTATCGCGTGTGTCGAGGGCTGGAGCCAGATGGCGAGTTGGAAGGGTCCGCGCCTGCGCGACCTGGTCGCCGCAGTCGATGGCAAGGCCGGCACGAGCATTCGCGCGACGAGCCTCGAACAGGACAGCAACTACGCGGTGATGGACATGCCTCCCGAATACGTGCAAGACGAACTGACCCTCGTCGCCCTCGAGCTCAATGGCGAGGAGCTCGACCTCGACCACGGCTACCCCGCCCGGATGATCGCTCCCGGTCGCCCCGGCGTGCTGCAGACCAAATGGCTCAGCAGAATAGAGATGACCTGATGAGTGCCACCCGTAAGATCCAGATCGCTCTCGTCGTGGTCGGCGTTGGCCTGCTCGCCCTGGGCGGGCTCACCCTGCTCGCTGACGTCAACCCGAAACGGTACCTCGGCCTCGCCACCTGGCTGGTCGGCGCGCTCATCATCCACGACGGCATCATCGCTCCGACCGTGTTCGCCATCGTGCTGTTCTTCCGCCGCGCCAACAAGAGCCTCCCGGTTGTGCTGCTACTGATCGTGCAGGGCGCGCTCGTTGTCGGCTCGATCATCGTGCTGATCGTGCTGCCCGAGATCCTCAAGAAGGCGATTGGCACTGCCAACCCCACGCTGCTGCCGCTGGACTACACGCTAAACCTTGCGCTTTTCCTCGGCGGACTCGCCGTGCTCACGGCCGCAGCCGCGGGTGCCTACCTGGCGCTGAGGCGACAGAAGGCGCGCTCACCGCTCAGCCAGGACTGACGCAGTTCCAGCCCGTGCAGGGCGCCGAGTTCGACGATCGCGTCGAGCCCGATCTCCGCCCACGGGAACGACTCGCTCTCGCCTCCGCGGGTGTCGAGAAGCGTGGCGGTGAAGCGGATGTCACGGCTCGTGTCGGCGTGCAGCTCGACAACGAGGTCGCCGGTGGGCGTCAAAAGCTGGGTACAGCGCTCGAGGAGCGCCGAGACATTTCCGCCGATGCCGACGTTGCCGTCGACGAGCAGAGCGGTCTGCCATTCGCCCTCGCGGGGAACCGTGTCGAAGATGGAACCCTGCACCACCTCGAGGCCCGCCTCGCGGGCGATCTCGATTGCGGTCGCCGACACGTCGATGCCGAGCACCTCGAGTCCGATGTCACGGGCGGCGCGCACCATGCGGCCAGGGCCGCAGCCGATGTCGAGAAGCGGGCCGGTCGCGGCGCGCAGCAGGCTCAGGTCGGCGTGGTCAGCTTCGGCGTTCCAGCGCGAGACATCCATTGTGGTTCGAGTCAGCAGGGCGCCGTGCGATTCCTGGCCGACGAGAGTCACGGGCGCGTTGCCGCGTAGGGCGTTCGCATACGGCTCATCGCCGCCGGAGCCGAAGGTGGCTCGTGAGTCACCGTCGACGTTCAGCACGGTGGTCACGAGAGCACCCCGAATCCGGCCAGCGTTGAGGCGAAGGTTCCGTCGGGGGCGATGCGCGCAACCTCGCGCGCGGAAACGATGGTGTCCACGTCTGTGAGGGTCGGCAGCAGCGACACCCGGAGGCCGGCAGTCGTGAGTCTTTCGAGCTGGATGGCGCCCGTGTCATCCCGGGACATCGGCACGCCGCGAATCAGGTCACCCCTCGGCTCGGCCATGCCGAGCGCCCAAAAGCCGCCGTCGTGAGCGGGACCGTAGAAGGCATCGACGTCGTCGGGCCAGGCGTCGAACGCCGGGGCCAGATCGGTGGCGCGCACCTGCGGAGTGTCCATGCCGATGAGCAGCGTCGGTCCCTCGCAGGCATCAAAGATGGCAGCGAGACGTTCGTCGAGGGTGCCTGAGGGTTGAGGTGTCATTTCGTAGGGTTCGGAGCCGAGGGGCTTCCGGTTGCCATCGAAGAAAAGAATTCTGCGAGTTGCCCGAAGATTTGCCATTGCGGTGAACGTATCGGCGAGTGCGGCTGCCGCGACGACCGCCGCCTGCTCCAGGGAGAGCGGCGGATGGAGACGAGTCTTCACCCGGCCGGCGATGGTCTCCTTCGCAATGATGATGAGTGTGGTCACGTGATCGCTCCCCGGCGGCTGCGCTCCTCGGCGAGCAGTCGAGACATGTCGGTCACGGCGGTAATGGTTCCGCGAACCGTTCCGGTCACCTTCGAACGGCCCACGCGCGGCGAGTACGGAGTATCGATTTCGAGGATGCGCCAGCCCGCCGAATTCGCGCGCAGCACCATCTCGAGCGGGTAGCCGCTGCGCCGATCCTGCAGGTCGAGGGAGAGCAGCGCCTCCCGGTTGGCTGCTCGCATCGGGCCGAGGTCGTGCAGGTCGAGTTTCGTTGCCCGACGCATGAGCCCGGCAAGGCTGCGGTTGGCAATACGGGCGTGCACCGGCCAGGCGGAGCGGGTAGTGGGGCGACGTCGACCGAGCACGAGGTCGACCTCTCCGGCAGCCACCGGATCGACAACCAGCGCGAGGTCGCGTGGGTCCATCGAGGCGTCGGCATCGCAGAACGCGACAATGGGTGCGGTGGCCGCGATCAGGCCAGCATGGGCGGCCGAACCGAAGCCACGGCGGGGCTCGGTCACCACGTGCGCGCCGAGGGAACGGGCCACCTCGGCAGAGTCATCCGTTGACCCGTTGTCGACAACGATGGCGCGATAGCCCTCGGGCAGTCGGCCAAGGATCCAGGGCAGCGCGCCGGCCTCGTTGAGACACGGCATAACGATGTCTACAAGCGCGTCGGAGGTCCCCATCCGAAAACTCTATCCGCGTAATGTGACCGGCTTGTGTCAGGGGCTTGTGTCAGGCGCTTCTGTCAAACGGAGCGGCGCACCGCGGCACGCAGCGGTGCCGTCGCAAACTCGCGCATCCCGTCGTCGAAGCTCACGGTGGGTGCCCAGTCGAGTTCGGTGCGCAGCCTCTCGGATGATGCCGTGATGTGTCGCACGTCTCCCAGCCGAAACTCGCCGGTCACCACGGGCGGTAGTCCGTCGGCGTGCTCGCTGAGCGCGGCGGCGAGGTCACCAATGGTGTGTACAACGCCGCTGCCGACGTTGAAGGCGCGCGAGTAGCCGGGAGCGGCGGTCGCCGTGTGGTCGATAGCTGCCAGATTGGCGGATGCGACGTCCCGAACGTGCACGAAGTCGCGACGCTGGGCGCCGTCCTCATAAACCCGCGGCGCCTCGCCGCGTTCGATGGCCGAGCGGAACAGCGACGCGACCCCGGCGTAGGGGGTGTTCTGCGGCATGCCCGGCCCGTAGACGTTGTGGTACCGCAGGGCGGCCACGCTGCCGCCGGTGGATCGCGCCCACGAGGTGGCCAGGTATTCCTGGGTGAGCTTGGTGATCGCGTAGACGTTGCGCGGGTCAAGGGGGAAGGTCTCGTCGATGAGCTCCGGCACAAGCGGCTCGCCGTCGGCGCCGAGCGGGTCAAAGCGTCCTGCCTCGAGGTCTGCAGCGGTGCGGGCGGGCGGCTGCGTCACGCCGTGCGGGCCGCGATAGGCGCCCTCGCCGTAGACCACCATCGAGCTCGCGAGCACAAGGCGCCGCACCCCGGCGTCCGCCATGGCGGTCAGCAGCACGGCAGTGCCGAGGTCGTTGGACGCGACGTAGTCAACGGTGTCCGACATGTCGACGCCCAGCCCGACTTTGGCGGCCTGATGGCAGACGATGTCGACACCCGCGAGAGCTCGTTCGACCACCGAAGCGTCGCGCACGTCGCCCTCGACGAATTCGATCCGCGGGTCTGGCGTCGCTCCGTCGCCGTGCACGTCGGCGCGCAACGAGTCGAGCACGCGCACGGTATCGCCGCGCTTGAGTGCCGCCTCGACGATGGTGCCGCCGATGAAGCCGGCTCCGCCGGTGATGAGCAGGGTCACTTGACGCTCCTGCCGAGCACCGTCGCGACCTCGGCGGGGCTGATGAGCTCGCGCGGGGCGAAGCCGTCGGGAAGCGCCCCGATGATGGTCTCGATCGCGGCGACGATGCGCGGCTGGGCTTCCGCGAGGCGGGCGAAGACGAGCTCGGCGCTGACGTCCTCGGTTGAGTCGACTGAGTCGGCTGCATCGGCGGCGGGCGCGAGGCCCGCGTCGCTGTCGGTCACGAAGGCGAGGGTGACAGTCGCGATGTTCAGCTCGGCGGCGAGCGGAACCTCCGGGTAGAGGGTCATGTTGACGAGGTGGGCTCCCGCCGCGCGGAACCACAGTGATTCTGCGCGGGTCGAGAACCGCGGTCCCTGGATGACGACTACCGTGCCGGAGGGCACAACGTCCGGACCAAGCGCGTCGGCCGCGATCCGCAGCAGGGTCGGGTCGAACGGATCCGCCGCGGCCAGGTGCTGCACCGAGCCCTCGTCGTAGAAGGTGTCGGCGCGACCCGAGGTGCGGTCGATGAATTGGTCGACGAGCGCGAGGGTTCCCGGCGGGTAGTCGGGGCTCACACCGCCCACGGCAGCGCTGGAGAGGATAACTTTTACTCCGAGCGAGGCGAGCGCCCAGATGTTGGCGCGGTAGTTAATAAGGTGCGGCGCCGCCGAGTGGTCAACACCGTGGCGGGTCAGGAACGCGACGCGTCGCCCCGCGAGTTGCCCTACCGTTACTAGCGCGGGGCCATAGGGGGTCTCGACGCGCCGCTGCTCGCTCTCGGCCGGGTCGAACAGTGTGTACAAACCCGAGCCGCCAATAACAGCAAGCTCAGGAACGGCGAGCGCAACGTCAGTCATGCCTCAAGCATGCCCCATGCGCAGCACGGCGGGCCCGACGGAGAGGCGTCCGTCACTGAGTGGTTCACAGCGCATGCCGCCGCGGCCCCGCAGTGCCTTGTGGGCGCCGGGCGCGAGCGTCACGTTCATCCACGCGCACGGGTTCGCGGGGCGGTGGGCCACAAAGAACACCGGGCCGCTGCCGGAGTCAATCGAGAAGATCTCGCCGCGCATCGCGTCGATGGGCATACCGCGAACGATGATATTGCGCCGGGTGTTCTCCGCCGGTGGCACAGTGAGCAGGCCGAGTTCATCCCGAATCGCGTCGAGCGACTCGGCAGCCATAATCGTCACCGAGGCCTGACGGTGAGCGCGTTGGCCGAAGTAGCGGTCGCCGACCACACCGAGCCCCGCTCGGAATTCGATGCTGTCGAACACCTCGCGCGTTGTGGCGGCGATCGGGCCATCGCCGGGGCGGCCCTCGTAGCGGTGCACGGGGGAGGAGAGCAGCAGCTCGATCCTCACGTCGATTGCTGGTGCCATGAACTCAACGCTAAGCCCCAGACGGTAGTCTCAAACCCCTATGGCACACCTACTCGGCGCTGAAGCGCTCCACCTCGAATACCCGACCCGCGTGATCTTCGACAAGGTCACTATCGGCCTTGAAGAGGGCGACCGCATCGGCATCGTCGGGCGCAACGGCGACGGCAAGTCGACACTTCTCAAGATGCTCTCCGGGCGCCTCGAGCCCAACGCCGGTCGCGTGACGCGCCGCAACGGCGTGACACTCGCCGTTCTCGACCAGTCGGACGACCTCGTCGACGACCTCACGGTGCACCAGACGATCATCGGCGACATCGACGAGCACGTCTGGGCGGGAGACCCCCAGATTCGCGACGTCATCTCCGGCCTCGCTGCCGACATCCCATGGGAAGCCAAGATCAGCGATCTTTCCGGTGGCCAGCGCCGCCGAGTCGCACTCGCTGCCCTGCTTATTGGCGAGCACGACATCATCTTCCTCGATGAGCCCACTAACCACCTCGACGTCGAGGGCATCACCTGGCTTGCCGGTCACCTCAAGAAGCGCTGGTCGACAAACGCCGGAGCGCTTGTGGTCGTAACTCACGACCGGTGGTTCCTTGACGAGATCTGCACCGCAACGTGGGAGGTGCACGACCAGCTCATCGAGCCCTTCGAAGGTGGATACGCCGCGTACATCCTGCAGCGTGTTGAGCGTGACCAGATGGCCGCGACGATGGAGTCGAAGCGCCAGAACCTGATGAAGAAGGAACTGGCCTGGCTCCGCCGCGGAGCACCCGCGCGAACAGCCAAGCCGAAGTTCCGCATCGACGCGGCAAATGAGCTCATCGCGAACGAGCCGCCGGCGCGCGACTCTGTCTCGCTCGCATCCATGGCTATGCAGCGTTTGGGTAAGGACGTCGTCGACCTCGAAGGCGTGACCGTCACGTACCCGCCGAGTGGCACGTCGGCTGTTCCCAAGACCGTTCTCAACGACGTCACGTGGCGCATCGCGCCGGGCGAGCGCACCGGAATTCTCGGTGTCAACGGCGCCGGCAAGAGCACACTTCTGTCGTTGGTAAGTGGCACGCTGATGCCGACGACCGGCAAGGTCAAGCGCGGCAAAACGATCAAGGTCGCGACGCTCACGCAGCAACTCGCCGAGCTCGAAGACGTCTGGAACGACCGCGTCAGCGAGGTCATCGGCCGCCACAAGAGCAGCTACGTCACGGGCGGCAAAGAGATGACGCCGACCCAGATGCTCGAGCGCGTCGGCTTCACGAGCGCCCAGCTCAGCACTCCCGTCAAAGACCTGAGTGGTGGACAGAAGCGTCGCCTGCAGCTGCTGCTCATCCTGCTGAGCGAGCCGAACGTTCTTATCCTCGATGAGCCTACAAACGACCTCGACACCGACATGCTCGCCGCGATCGAAGACCTCCTCGACACCTACCCCGGCACGCTGCTCGTTGTCAGCCACGATCGGTACCTGCTCGAGCGCGTCACCGACCAGCAGTACGCGGTGATGGATGGCACGTTCCGTCACTTGCCGCGTGGAGTCGACCAGTACCTCGAGATCCGCGCCCAGCAGCAGAAGGGCGGCTCGTCGTCGAAGGCGCCGCAGGCAACTGCCGCCAACAGCTCGAAGCCGCAGCTCGGTGGTGCCGAACTGCGCAATGCGCAGAAGGAGTTCGCTGCTGCCGGCCGCAAGCTCGAGAAGCTCGCCGCCGAGATCGCGACGCTGTACGAACAGATCGCGCTGCACGACCAGTCCGACTACGCGGGACTCGGCGAGCTCACCAAGGGCGTTCAGGATCGCGAATCGCAGCAGTCGACTCTCGAACTTCGCTGGCTCGAACTCAGCGAACTGCTCGGCTAGGGGTGGGCGCCTCGGTTCGCACGGCTTCATCGCGCATTGCGGGCCTGGGCATCTTTTTGCCTCAAACGACCCGCACGACGAAGCAGACCGAGACCGACCTGCGCGCCGCTAACCCGAAGCTCAGGCTCGCGACGGGGCTCATCAAGCGTCTCACCGGCGTCGACAGCATTCACGTGCGCGACGAGGGTGTGCAGACGTCCGACCTCGCGCTCGCCGCGGCTCACAAGGCGCTCGACGAGAGCCCCGGCACGATCGACCTCGTCATTTTTGCGAGCGCGAGCCAGGACCTCATCGAGCCCGCCACGAGCCACATCCTTGCCGCCAAGCTCGGTTTCGACTGCCCGGTGATGGACGTCAAAAACGCCTGTAACTCGATGATCAACGGAATGCAGGTGGCCGACGCGCTCATCGCGAGCGGCCAGTACCGGCGCATCCTCGTCGCGAGCGGTGAAGCACCGACGAGCGGCGTGCGGTGGTCACTCGCTGATAACGCCCAGTTCATCAGGTCGTTTCCCGGCTACACCATGAGCGATGGAGGTG
>Ga0247805_1000124_pt1 | contig 53620 bp, 47 predicted proteins | sample UWRJL044104R1_FD_180930 | JGI IMG/M metagenome (GOLD analysis project Ga0247805, IMG submission 180930) | Plant litter microbial communities from Arlington Agricultural Research Station in Wisconsin, United States - UWRJ-L044-104R-1 | ecosystem: Environmental > Terrestrial > Plant litter >...
CAACCTACAATTGCAGCTGCTTTCTTTAATTTCATTTCTGCTTTTCTATCTGCTGTATTTCCAGTATGATAATTTATCAAACCCGTTTTTCCCCTAACTTCTTCTCCTTTTTTTAAACCTGCTGCGTATCCTTTATCTTCTAAAATAACTACTTTTTCCCAGTCTTCTTCACCTTTAACCTCAATTTTATCTGTAACATTCTCAACACGACCACTTTTTCCATAAACAATTTTTTCAACTGCATATTTACTTAAAGTATTCTCAGCATCTTCTCCGTCATATTTAAACACGATTGTGTATTCTTCAAGTTTTACAACTTTTCCGCTTACATTTTCTCCATTGTGTTTTGTAATCACATCAAGCTGAGCATTTGCAACATTCAAACCTAAAATCAAGGCACCGACTATTAAAAATTTTTTCATAGTTATTTTCTAATTATTTTGACAATGCAATATATAAAAAAAACCTACAATCAATTGTAGGTTTTTTTATAAAATAATAAGCAAAAATCAATTATCCGTTGATAATTTTTTCTTGGTGTTCAATACTTTCCTGGTGGATAGATTTGAATAATTTAGTAATAAATTCTTCAGACAATCCTTTTTTAGAACCTTCTGCTACCATTTTCTCTTGGATTTCGTTCCAACGAGAGTTTTGCAACACAGCAACATTATTTTCTTTTTTCACTTGACCAATTTCGTCAGCTACTTTCATTCTTTTTCCTAAAAGCTCTAATAAATTAGCGTCCAGAACGTCGATATTAGCTCTTAATTTAGACATTCTTTGTTCGAAATCAGCAGTATCTCCGCTTACTTTTCTAATTTTCAAGTCTTTCAAGATTTGTTTCAACGCATCTGGAGTAACTTGTTGAGCAGCATCAGACCAAGCATTATCCGGATCATTATGCGTTTCGATAATCATACCATCATAGTTCAAATCTAAAGCTTCCTGAGTTACTTCAAGAATCATATTACGATTTCCTGTAATGTGAGATGGATCGATGATTAATGGTAAATCAGGGAATTTATTTTGCAATTCGATAGCAATTTGCCATTCTGGAATGTTTCTGTATTTCGTTTTTTCGTAAGTAGAGAAACCTCTGTGGATTACTCCTAAATTTTTGATACCAGCCATGTGTAAACGTTCTACACCACCTAACCATAAAGCCATATCTGGATTTACTGGGTTTTTAACCAATACAATTTTATCAGTTCCTGCTAATGTATCAGCAATTTCCTGAACTGCAAATGGATTAGCTGTTGTACGAGCTCCAACCCATAATACATCGATATCATATTCTAAAGCTAATTTACAATGAGCAGCAGTAGCAACCTCAGTTCCCATCAACAATCCTGTTTCTTCTTTAGCTTTTTTCAACCATTTTAATCCTATTTCTCCAATTCCTTCAAATCCTCCTGGACGAGTTCTTGGTTTCCAAATTCCTGCTCTAAATACGCTTACATCAGAATTTTTCAATTCGTGAGCAATTTTTAATACTTGCTCTTCAGTTTCAGCACTACAAGGTCCTGCTATCACAAATGGATGATTCAATTTGAAAGCATCCAACCAATTTCTCATTTCTTTTGTGTTTTCCATCTTTTTAGTTATTTATTCTTTTAATTATGTGTTGTTATTATTCTTCTATTTTTACTTTATTTTTTAACGCTTATTCCGTTTAGTATTTCTCTAATTTTATTTACGCTTGCCATTTCTTCATAAATTGCATTGTAATCATCCTGCATTAATAAATCTCTAAACTGAGTCAGATTCGAAATATATTCTTCTAATGATTCTAAAACCTGAGCTTTATTCTGTTCAAAAATAGGCGTCCACATGGCTGGCGAACTCTTAGCTAAACGCACCGTACTTTCAAAACCGGAACCTGCCATATCAAAAATATCCTGCTCATGTTTTTCTTTATTAATCACTGTTTTTCCTAACATAAAAGAACTGATGTGCGATAAATGCGAAACATAAGCAATATGTTTATCATGCGATTTTGGATCCATATAACGAATACGCATTCCCAAAGTTTTAAACACTTCCAAAGCTTTTTCCTGTAATTTGAAAGCCGTTTTTTCTACTTCGCAAATGATGTTTGTTTTATCTCTAAACAAATTTCTTAAAGCTGCTGAAGGTCCCGAAAATTCAGTTCCTGCAATAGGATGAGTGGCAATAAAATTTCTTCTTTTAGGATGATTAGCTACCGCTTTACAAATTGGGTTCTTAGTCGAACCTACTTCTAAAACAATGGCGTTTTCTCCAACTAAATCCAATACTTGAGGCAATAAACTAATAGCAACATTTACAGGAACCGACACAATTACAAAATCTGCTTCATGCAAATCTTCCATTGTAGCCGCAACATCAATAACTCCTAACTCTAATGCTTGTTGCAAGTGCTTTTCGTTATTGTCTATTCCGTAAATAGTAGCTTCAGGATAAAGTGCTTTGATGTCTAAAACCATCGAACCACCTATTAATCCTATACCTATTACAAATACTTTCATTTTGTTAAAATCTATCTATTGCTTCCTGTACTTTTTCTTCCTTTACACATAATGCAAATCGAATATATCCTTCGCCATTAGAACCGAAAATTGTTCCCGGAGCAATAAAAATATATTTTTCATGCAAAATCTGATCGATGAACTTTTCTGCCGATTCTATTCCTTCAGGCAATTTTGCCCAAACAAATAATCCTACTCCTGCTGCATAAACGGTACAACCTAACTTTTCAGCCAATTGCTCTGTTAAAACGCGGCGTCTTTTATATATTTCATTCATGGAATCAAACCATGATTGATCACTTTTTAATGCTTCGATAGCTCCTTTTTGGATTCCAAAAAACATTCCGCTATCCATATTACTTTTCACTCTTAAAACAGCATCGATAAGCTCAGCATTTCCGGAAACCATTCCTACTCGCCATCCTGCCATGTTAAAAGTTTTACTCAATGAGTTCAACTCTAAAGCCACATCTTTAGCTCCCTCTACCTGCAACAAACTCATCGGATTGTCGTTCAAAACAAAACTGTATGGATTGTCATTCACTAACAGTATATTGTTTCTTTTAGCAAAAGCGACTAACTTTTCAAACAAATCTAAACTTCCTCTGGCTCCTGTTGGCATGTGCGGATAACCTATCCACATTAGCTTCACTTTCGATAAATCTAATTTTTCTAAAGCTTCAAAATCAGGTTCCCAATTATTGGCTTCAGCCAAATCATAATAAACTGCTTCTGCTCCTACTAAATTCGTCACAGAAGTATAAGTTGGATATCCTGGATTAGGGATTAAAACCTGATCTCCTTCGTTCAAAAATGCCAACGAAATGTGCATGATTCCTTCTTTCGAACCCATCAAAGGTAAAATCTCAGTATTTGGATTTAATTCTACCTGAAAATTATTCTTATAGAAATTAGCCATACTACTTCTCAACTCCGGCAAACCTTGATAACTTTGATATCCATGTGCATTTTCATCTTGAATAGCCAATGCAACTGCATCAAGAACAGCTTTTGACGGTGCCAAATCAGGGCTTCCAATTCCCATATTGATAATTGGTTTTCCTTCTGATGCCAATTGTCTCACTTCCCTCAATTTAGATGAAAAGTAGTATTCCTCAACTGTATTTAATCTATTTGCTGTTGTAATCATTTTATTCTTAGACTTTGAACTATTCTCGAATTGACAATGTGCTTTATTTATTATTCCTTTTTAATCTAAACTGATAAAAGGTTTGGTATTTCTATATTCTCCCAAAACTTTAAAATATTCCGCCATAATGGCTAATAATGATTTTGCTTTGGCGTAATCTTCATATTTTTCAAAAGTAACATCCACGAAAAAAGAATATTTCCAAGGTGTTTCAATTTTTGGCAACGATTGAATTTTAGTCAAATTCATTTTACAATCGCTCATTACATTCAAAACTGCCGCTAAACTTCCACGTTTATGATCCAATTCGAATTTTATAGAAGCTCTGTTAATTTCGTTTTCTGGAACAAATGAATTCTCTTTATTGATAATAACAAAGCGAGTCATATTATTTTTTATTGTTTGAATTTCGGGAGCCAAAATTTCTAAACCATACATTTCTGCAGCTACTTTACTGGCAATTGCAGCAACACCTTTTAGTTGATTTTCCTGAATTCTGCGAGCTGTTTCCGCTGTATCCTTATCTTCAACTAATTTAATGTGTGGGTATTGTTTCAGGAAATCCATACATTGCAATAATGCCATTGGATGCGAATAAACTTCTTTTATATCAGCAATACTTTGTCCTTTTAAAGCCATCAAATTTTGATGAATTCTCAAATAATGCTCTCCTATTATATGTAAATTATTCTTGTCGATTAATGCATAGTTTGGAATAATTGGACCTGCAATAGAATTCTCTATAGCCATTACTGCCTGAGCTGATTTGCCTGACAAAAGACTATCCACCAATTCGTCAAAAGACAAACACTCATCTACAACCACATCCTGATCATAATATTCCTGAGCAACCTGATGATGAAAAGAACCTACTATACCTTGTATCGCAATTTTTGTTTCCATTTATTCAAAAAAAAATCCTGATTTTCATCAGGATTGTATATTAGTTTTATTTGTTTATCTTATATTTTCAAATTACCATAGCACAATCCTTATCTCTCGCTAAAGAAATAAAAAGAAGTACTAAAATAGAAACGGTTATTTGACATCTGATATAGAATTATCTGTAAATATTTTTTTTACTTTGCAAATGTAGAATTAATTTTTAATTCAGCAAAAAATATTTTGCATTTTGTACAAAAAAAATAAAGCAATGGTTTTTCTGTTTATTTTTGCTTTAAATATCAAAGAAACATGTCAATAGAAGTAAAAAATATTTCCAAAAGTTATGGTGACCAAAAGGCATTGAATAACATTTCATTTTCTATAAAAAAAGGAGAAATTGTGGGTTTCTTGGGACCAAATGGAGCTGGAAAATCAACCTTAATGAAAATATTGACAACCTATCTTGCCGCTGATGAAGGTACAGCCTTAGTCAACGAACAAGACGTAAACAGCAATCCAAAAGCAGTTCAACTTTCTATAGGTTATTTACCAGAGCATAATCCTTTATATTTGAACTTATACGTGAGAGAATATCTGGCTTTCAATGCTGATGTTTACAAAGTAGCTAAATATAGAATCGAAGAAGTAATTCAACTCACAGGATTAAACACCGAAAGTCATAAAAAAATAAGCCAACTTTCCAAAGGATATCGCCAACGTGTAGGACTGGCTAATGCTCTTCTTCATAATCCGGATGTATTGATTCTGGATGAACCCACGACAGGATTAGATCCCAATCAATTATTAGAAATACGAAATGTGATTAAAAATGCAGGAAAAGACAAAACTGTTTTTCTTTCTACACATATTATGCAAGAGGTAGAAGCTATTTGCGACCGTGTAATTATTATTGATAAAGGAAAAATTGTTGCCGATAAAAAATTAGATCATTTAATCTCAGAAGATAAACAGCAAATTATCGAAGTTGAATTTGATTATAAAATTGAAGAACAAGCAATAGCTAAAATAGAAAACTTAATAGGGTATAAAAACACTCATGACATGACCTGGGAACTGACTTTTAAAGCTGATAAAGATATGCGTCCTGCGGTTTTTGATTTTGCCAATGCCAATGGCCTAAAAACACTACAACTCAATCAAAAGAATAAAAATCTGGAAGCTATATTTAGAGAGATTACTAGTAAGTCGGCAGATTTCAGATAGCAGTCAAAAAAAGCTCGTTTAAAATAATTTTAAACGAGCTTTTTTATTAACAAAAAACAATACAATTATTTTTAAATGAAGTAATGAACAATTCAAAATAAAGAATATATTTACAAATAAATAACCTTTTCAAAAACCTCTTAAAATGAAAAATTTTTTATTACTAGTAGTTTTGTTTTTTTCAATACAATTAGGCTACGGACAAGAAAAAACAACACACCCTAACCAGAATTCACTTTATAATTCGGCTGGAATAGACGCAAAACCAGATTTTCCAGGAGGAATCAAAGAGTTTCATAAATACATTGCAAAAAATTATATAACCCCTCCTGAAGCAAAAGAAATAAAAGGAAAAGTATATGTAACTTTTGTAGTTGAAATAGATGGAACTCTTACTAATATAAAAGTTTTACGAGATTTAGGTTTTGGCACAGGAAAAGAGGCAATTCGAGTTTTAGAACAAAGTCCAAAATGGATTCCGGGACAACAAAAAGGAAGGCAAGTTAGAACTCTTTTTAGTTTACCGATTTCTATTAATGGATTTTAATTTAAAATATGAGATTTCTCAATTAACTAAAAAAGCATCGTTTCTTACCGAAACGATCCTTTTTTTATGATTCGAACGTCTAGCCCAGATAGCAGTGAAAATCCTTTTCTTATCTCTTTTTTTGGAGATAAGAAAAGATTGTAACGAATAGCTGGATAAGCTCCTAAAAAATTTTGCTTGCTATTTGATGAATATTATCTGATTTCCCCATCGAATAATAATGCAAACAAGGCACTCCAAATTCAATTAATTCCTTAGACTGTTGAACTGCAAATTCTACCCCTATCTGGCGAACTGCTGCATTGTCTTTAGCATTTTCAATTTCGCTAATTAAACTTTCTGGCATATCCAACCAAAAAACTTGTGGCAACAATTGCAAATGACGTTTTACCGCTACTGGTTTGATTCCAGGAATAATTGGAACTGTAATCCCAATTGCTCGGGCAGCTTCGACAAATCGGAAATAACGTTGGTTATCAAAAAACATTTGAGTTACAATATAATCCGCACCAGCTTCTACTTTTTCTTTTAGCCTTTTCAAATCGGCTTCTAAGCTTGGTGCTTCAATATGCTTTTCAGGATAACCCGCTACACCTACACAAAAATCGGGTGCATTTGCAATTGGTAATTCGCCATGCAAAAACTTTCCGGCATTCATTGCTTTAATTTGTTTCACTAAATCTACAGCGTATTGATTTCCACCAATGGCAGGTTCAAAATATTTTTCGCCTTTCATAGGATCTCCACGTAAAGCCACTAAATTATCAATGTTCAAATAATGACAATCTACTAATAAATATTCGGTTTCTTCTTTAGTAAAACCACCACACAACACATGAGGAATTGCATCAACACCATACTTGTGTTGGATAGAAGCACAAATCCCAACTGTTCCCGGACGCATACGTGTAATACGACGATCAAAAAGCCCATCTTTTTCGATATACACATATTCTTCTCTCGAAGTCGTTACATCAATAAATGGCGGTTTAAACTCCATTAATGGATCAATATTTACGTATAAATCATTGATATTACTCCCTTTTTGAGGCGGTACAATTTCAAAAGAAAACAAAGGTTTCCCTTGGGCGTTTTCTATATGCTGCGTTACTTTCATTCTACAATTATAAGTTATAAATTATGAATATGAGTTGAGAATCTAAAATTAAGAATCGTTAATCAACAATCATAAATCAATTAATCTGCAATATTAGGACTCAACCATCTCATGGCTTTGTCTGTCGAAATACTTCTTCGTTTAGCGTAATCAATTACCTGATCTTCTTTTATTTTTCCAAGTCCGAAATACCTACTTTCAGGATTGGCAAAATAATAACCCGAAACTGCCGCTGCTGGCCACATTGCCATACTTTCAGTTAAAGTTACTCCAATTTCTTCTTCCACTTTTAACAATTTCCAAATCGTTGGTTTCTCTAAGTGGTCAGGACAAGCAGGATATCCAGGAGCAGGACGAATTCCGGCATACACCTCTTCAATCATTGCTTCTGTTGTTAAAGCTTCATCCGGAGCATAACCCCAAATTTCTTTACGGATTTGTTCGTGCAAATATTCGGCGAAAGCCTCAGCCAAACGATCTCCTAAAGCCTTAACCATAATCGAATTGTAATCGTCTAAGTTATCTCTGTATTCATCAGCCCATTCATCTACCCCAAAACCTGTTGTTACACAGAAAGCTCCCATATAATCGGTCACTCCATTGTCTTTTGGTGCAATAAAATCAGCCAAAGCGATATTTGGAGCTCCCTTAGTTTTCTGTGCTTGCTGACGCAAAGTCAAGAATTTTTCCAACTCTTTTCCGTTTTCGTCGTACAATTGAATATCATCATCATTCACTTGATTCGCAGGGAAGATTCCGTAGATTCCTTTGGCAGTGAATTTCTTTTCTTTCAAAATTACTTCCAGCATTTCTTTTGCATCCGCAAAAACTGAAGTTGCTTGCTCACCTACTACCTCATCAGTTAAAATTGCCGGATATTTTCCAAACAATTCCCAAGTTCTAAAAAATGGCGTCCAGTCGATATAAGGCACCAAAACATCCAAATCTACTTCGAAACTTTTTGTTCCAATGAAATTAGGTTTCTTAGGCGTATAATTTGCCCAATCCAACTGCAATTTATTCTTACGGGCATCTTCAATCGTTAAGAAATTTTTATCTCTTGAACGATTTAAAAATGTTTCTCTAAAAGAATCGTATTCTTCACGAATACCAGCCATGTAGGCTTCCTTATTCTGATCTAATAAATTTCCTGCTACTGTTACCGCTCTCGAAGCATCATTAACATGTATAGCAGTAGCGCGATACTGTGGTGCAATTTTCACGGCAGTATGTGCACGTGAAGTAGTTGCTCCACCAATCATTACTGGAATAGTTAGATTTCTTCTATCTAATTCTTTGGCCAAAAATACCATTTCGTCCAGCGAAGGCGTAATCAAACCACTCAAACCAATAATATCTACTTCGTGTTCCAATGCTGCTGCAATAATTTTCTCTGGAGGAACCATCACCCCAAGGTCGATGATTTCATAATTATTACAAGCCAACACCACCGCAACAATATTTTTTCCAATATCATGAACATCTCCTTTTACGGTTGCCATCAATATTTTTCCGTTTCCTTCTTTGTCACCTACCTGTTTAGCCGCTTCGATAAATGGCAACAAATAAGCCACGGCTTTTTTCATTACACGCGCTGATTTTACTACCTGAGGTAAAAACATTTTACCAGAACCAAACAAATCCCCAACGACATTCATTCCTGCCATCAGGTTGATTTCGATAACCTCAATTGGTTTGGTAGCCGCTAATCTGGCTTCTTCTACATCTTCTTCAATAAAAGCATCAACTCCTTTTACCAGCGAGTGTGTGATTCTTTCCTGTACCGTTCCAAAACGCCATTCCTGTACTTCTTTTTCATTCGTCTTTGGACCGCCTTTTACATTTTCAGCAAAATCTAATAATCGCTCGGTAGCATCATCACGACGATTCAAAATCACATCTTCTACATGCTCTAATAAATCCTTTGGAATATCGTCATAAATAGTCAACATCTCTGGGTTTACAATTCCCATTGTCATTCCGTCCTTGATAGCATGATACAAGAAAACCGAATGCATTGCCTCTCTTACCGTATCATTTCCACGGAAAGAAAATGAAACGTTACTCACACCACCACTAATGTGTGCGTGTGGTAAATTTTCTCTCACCCATTTCGTTCCTCTAAAAAAATCAAGTGCATTCAAGCGGTGTTCTTCCATACCAGTTGCCACTGGAAATATATTCAAATCGAAAATAATATCCTGTGGAGGAAAGTCCACTTTATTCACCAAAATATCATACGAACGTTGGCAAATTTCTACTCTACGCTCGTAATTATCGGCCTGACCTACTTCGTCAAAAGCCATAATAATCGCCGCTGCTCCGTAACGTTTAATCAATTTAGCATGATGAATAAACTGCTCTTCGCCTTCTTTTAGCGAAATTGAGTTTACCACACATTTTCCTTGTGCTACTTTCAATCCTGCTTCGATAATATGCCATTTTGAACTATCAATCATAATAGGCACACGGGCAATATCCGGTTCGGCAGCAATCAAGTTTAGGAATTTCACCATTGCATATTCACCATCCAGCATTCCCTCATCCATATTAATATCGATGATTTGCGCTCCTCCTTCTACCTGCTCCTTAGCAATACTAAGTGCTTCATCGTATTTCTCCTCTTTGATCAATCGAAGAAATTTTCTAGACCCTGTAACATTTGTACGCTCTCCAATGTTTACAAAAACACTGTCAGGCGTAATAATCAAAGGTTCTAATCCCGATAAAACTAAATTTCTTCTTGGTTCTACTACTGCCATTTTTTTATTTTGAGTTACTAAGTCCCTAAGATTCTTAGGTTCTGAGTTATTTATTCTATATTCCATATTTCCTGCAAGGTTTTCAAAACCTTGTAGATTTAATGTTTTTATATCAACGAAATAAATTCTATTGCTACAAAATGAGTCGTTCCTCCGGAACTTTTATATTTTTATTCTCTTTACGGCACTGAATACAAATCCATGCTGTCTGAATTGTCATTTTTTTTTTAACATTTATACAGACTCATAATACTAATCCAAACACCAATAATCAAGAAAATTATATTAACAATGTATCTAATGCTTTCTTCTTTCTGTAACCAATGTTTATTTTGAAACCAAAGAAATTGATGGTTTTGCCAATTAGTTAATCCAATATGAATTACTCTAACTGGAGGTTCATTATTCCCAAAATAATTTAAAAAATAAATGTGTCTTTTTTTATATTCCAAACAATGTATTTTCGAGAAATAATTCTCTTTCTCTGTAAAAAGCGGATGAGAAACATTGTCTTTAATATATCTACCACGTTTAATCTTAATTGTTTCTCCGGGAAATAAAGTTGTCAAATGACCCGTATTTACTTCTTTTGATGTTAATACTTCGATTATCATATTTTGATTTTAACACTTTCTCCAGATTTACAATCTATGCACATCACATTATCAAATCTACAACGTCGCCGTTGAAACTCTTGGCTTGTATTTTGCCGCAGCTTCTGCAATCATACGAATATGATCTGGAGTTGTACCACAACAACCACCAATGATGTTTACTAAACTATCTTCTAAATATTCTACAATAAAAGCCTGTGTTTGTGCTGGTGTTTCGTCATATTCTCCAAAAGCATTTGGCAATCCGGCGTTAGGATGTGCAGAAATATTGAAAGAAGTATTGTGCGACAAAGTCTGTAAATACGGTTTCAACAAATCGGCTCCTAAAGCGCAATTGAATCCTACGCTCAATAACGGAATATGCGATACCGAAATCAGGAACGCTTCTACCGTTTGTCCTGAAAGTGTTCTTCCTGAAGCATCAGTAATTGTTCCAGATACCATGATTGGAATATTAATACCGCGTTCGTCTTTTACTTCTTCGATAGCAAAAAGTGCCGCTTTAGCATTTAGAGTATCAAAAATAGTTTCAACTAACAATAAATCGCAACCACCGTCCATCAAAGCTTCTACTTGTTGTTTGTATGCAATGCGCAAATCATCAAAAGTTACTGCTCTGTATCCTGGATCATTTACGTCTGGAGACATACTCGCTGTTCTATTTGTTGGCCCAATTGAACCGGCAACAAAACGAGGTTTCTCTGGATTTTTGGCTGTAAACTCATCGGCTACCTGACGGGCAATTTTTGCCGATTCGTAGTTCAACTCGTAAACCAAATCCTCCATGTGATAATCGGCCATACCAATAGTTGTCCCTGAGAATGTATTCGTCTCCACAATATCAGCTCCAGCCTCAAAATAAGCGGCATGCACTTCGGCAATTGCTTTAGGCTGCGTTAGTGACAACAAATCGTTGTTTCCTTTTAGAGAATGAGGAAAATCTTTGAAACGCTCTCCTCGAAAATCTTCTTCCGAAAAATTGTAACGTTGCAACATGGTTCCCATAGCTCCATCGAGAACGAGTATTCTTTTTTTGATTTCTTCTTGAATGCTTGGCATAACTTATTTTTTTGCCGCTAAGGCACTAAGGCACTAAGCTTTTGTTTTTTATTTGTTTCCTTAAAATCACTTCTGCTGGCTTTTTAGCCCTGATGGAAGCGATTATCCTATTGCATTTGCGACAAGCGAATGCAATAGATAGTAGCGAACAGCAGGAAACCCTATTAACTGAAAAATCCTTGTGTTTCGCTCCTAATTATTTTACAATTTGGAAATGCAAAGTAAAGCATTAGCCGTACCACTTGCAAGTGTTTTTTTTTTAGCTTCTGAGAAGCTAAGTCCCTAAGATTCTAAGAAAAAAAGCCCAAACCATATTTCAAGTTTGAGCTTTCCTATTTGAAAAATCTTAGATTCTCAGAATCTTAGAAACTTAATTTTAGTTGATCGCTTTTACAACCGCTTTTGGCGCTTCTTTACGAGTTCCGTCAAATCCGTCAACACCTGATACAGTTGTGTATTTTAATACATAACGTTTTCCTGGATTGATAATTTGGTATGCCGCTTGACACATTAAAGTGGCTTCGTGGAAACCACAAAGAATCAACTTCAATTTCCCTGGATAGGTATTAATATCTCCAATAGCGAAGATTCCCGGAATATTAGTTTGGTAATCTAAAGCATTGTTTACTTTGATTGCGTTTTTCTCAATTTCTAGTCCCCAGTCTCCGATAGGTCCTAATTTTGGAGTTAATCCAAAAAGTGGAATAAAGAAATCAGTTTCAATTTTACGGTGTGCTCCGTTTTCTTCAATATCAATTGATTCTACGTGCTCTGCTCCATTGATTCCAACTACCTCAGCAGGAGTAATCATGTGGATTTTTCCAGCATCTTTTAATTCCTGTACTTTTTCTACAGAATCTAAAGCTCCACGGAATTCGTTTCTTCTGTGAATTAAAGTTACTTCAGAAGCTACATCTGCTAAGAAAATACTCCAGTCTAATGCAGAATCTCCTCCTCCGGCGATAACTACTTTTTTGTTTCTAAAATCTTCTGGATTTTTGATAAAGTATTTAACCCCTTTGTTTTCGTAAAATTCGATATCCTCAATTAAAGGTTTACGTGGTTCAAAACTTCCTAAACCACCTGCAATAGCAATTACTTTAGCGTGAAATTCTGTTCCTTCATTTGAAGTTACAATAAAAGTCCCGTCTTCTTGTTTAACAATAGTTTCAGCACGTTCTCCAAGTGTAAAACCTGGTTCAAACTGCTTAATTTGCTCCATTAAATTATCTACTAAATCACCAGCTAATACTTCTGGAAAACCTGGGATATCATAGATTGGTTTTTTTGGATATAATTCTGAAAGTTGACCACCTGGTTGTGGCAATGCATCTAGAATATGACATTTTAATTTTAATAATCCTGCTTCAAAAACGGCAAATAAACCAGTTGGTCCGGCTCCTATAATAAGAATATCTGTTTCTATCATTTTTTGTTTTATTTATAATCATTCTTAATTGCAAAGAAACGAAAAAAATCAAATGTATCACATGATTTATATCATTCGTTTTTTACGAATTACACTTTTTCTATTTATTTCTTTAATGATTGAGTAATCTCATTCATTTTTTGAACCTTTTCTTCAAAATCACCTTTTAAGGTTTTGCGATAATCATTCAGGTTTTGCACCATTTGATTGATATCCTCCGGAATTACTTCTTCAAAAAACTCTCGTAAGCGTTTTGCTGTTGTAGGCGATTTTCCATTGGTGGAAATAGCAATTTTGACATTTCCTTTGGTTACAATTCCTCCTAAATAATAATCACATAAATCAGGTGTATCGGCAATATTGCATATCAAATATCTTTTTCTGGACAATTCGTACACGCGTTTATTGACTTTCAAATCATCCGTACAAGCAATAACCATGTTGCGTTTTTTCAACATTTTTTTCTTGAATCTTTTCTTAGTCAATTTAACCGAAGGATGAGCTGCGGCAAGACTAACCAATTCTTCTAAAAAATGTGGAGCCACCACTTCGACTTTTGCATTAGGACTGGATTTGAGTAAAAAAGATAACTTTTCTAAGCCAACATTCCCTCCACCCACAATTAGTACGCTAAGGTTATGCAACTTTAAAAATATAGGATACAACTCATTGCGTTCTTGTGCTTCCGATTGCAAACCTATAGAGTTTGTATCTTTAATTTCACTCATAGTTTTATGATTATGCTTTAGCTAAATCTTGCTCTCTGTATGCTTCTAACTTTGCAAAAAACGAAATTGCTTCTTGAATGTATTGTTTAGCAAAAGCTTCAGAAGGCTCGTTTTTATTGATTTGGTATACTAATTCTTTAAAAGAAGTTCCTAACTCAATTTTGTTTCCTTCAACAAAAACAGTATCAAATGAATCAATGATTCCAGCGTGAGTGTTTGTTTTTTGTTTTTCAGCTAATAATAAAGCTTTCGCTCCATTTACAAAACCAGCATAAGCCTGATAGATTGAATCTGACCATTTTCCTTCTTCGAAAGATTCTTGAGCAACGATTAATTTATCTTTAGCTTCGTATAATAATGTAGCCACTAAATCAATAACTACACCAGCACATTCTCCTACTCCAACTGCTTTTACATAATTATCAGCATTACCCCAATCCACGAAATCTTCTTCGGTAAGATTAGTAACATCTGCTAATGGTTTCAAGAATTCGTAGAAATACTTTTCTCCATTAGTATCGTAATAATCTAAAAATTTAGCTCCGTTACCATTCGCTTCAAAATCATTTAAGATTAAACGCAAAGCTTCTGGTCCACGACGGCTAGGGATTTTAATTACTTTATCGGCAAAACGACCGTTTCCGTTTCCTAAAATTCCTCCACCCAATAATACTTGTAAAGCTGGCGCCACTAATTTCCCTGAATTTATTGACATTCCCTGGAAACCAATTTCAGCCATATTATGTTGTCCACAAGCATTCATACAACCACTAATTTTAATTGTGATTTCTTTGTTGTTTGCAAATTGTGGATATTCTGCTTTTAACACTCTTTCTAATTCATCAGCAATACCTGTACTACTTGCAATACCTAAATTACATGTATCTGTACCTGGACAAGCCGTGATATCTCCAATAGTATCATAACCTAAACTAACCATTTCTAATTTGGCTAATTCCTGATAGAAAAATGGTAAATTTTCTTCTTTAATATTACGAATCACAATGTTTTGACGTAAAGAAAAACGCAATTCATTTGCTCCGTAATTTTTAATCAAATCAGCTAATAATCTCGCTTTATCAGTATAAAAATCTCCTAAAAGAACCTTTACTCCAATAGCTACATATCCAGCTTGTTTTTGTGCAATTACATTTGATTTTTTCCAGGCTTCAAAAGCTTCAACGTCATCAATAGTAACTGTTGGCACTTCTAATAAAGGCTCAGCGATAGCTCCTTCAAAAGCAGTTGTGTCAATTTCGTAGCTATCAAAAGGCAATGCTTTTTTCTCTTCTTCTACTAAACGTAAAAACTCATCACGACCTAAATCTTTGATTAAGAATTTCAAACGTGCTTTTAAACGTTTAGCTCTTTCGCCATAACGGTCAAAAATACGGATTACACCTTCGGCAGTTGGAATAATTTGGTTAACGGGAACAAATTCAGAAAGCAATTCAGCGTGAGAAGGTTGAGAACCTAATCCACCACCAAGCATAATTTTAAATCCTTTTTGTCCATCTACAATTTTAGGGATAAATCCTAAATCGTGTAAATAACTCAAAGCAGTATCTTTATCTGACGAAGAGAATGATATTTTGAATTTACGTCCCATTTCTTGACAAATTGGGTTACGCAATAAATATTGGAACAATGCATGAGCATAAGGTGTTACATCAAACGGCTCATCTACATCTACACCAGCTAATTCACTTCCTGTAATATTACGAACTGTGTTTCCACAAGCTTCTCTTAAAGTAATATCGTCTTTAGCCAATTCAGACCAAAGTTCAGGTGTTCTATCCAAACTTACGTAGTGAATTTGAATATCCTGACGCGTAGTAATGTGCAAACGTCCTGTAGAATATTTATCTGAAACTTCAGTAATTCTTCTTAGTTGTTCGCTAGTTACTTTTCCGTAAGGTAATTTAATACGAATCATTTGTACGCCTTCCTGACGCTGACCGTAAATACCACGAGCTAAACGAAGACTACGAAAACGTTCGTCATCAATTTTTCCTCCACGGAATGCATGTATTTTTTTCTCTAAATCGATAATCTCTTTTTGGACAATCGGATTTTCTATTTCTGTTCTAAAACTTTCCATTTTTTATTTCTTAGTGTGAATGGTTGGTGATTGGTGGTTGTTTGCAGAATAACTTTCAACTAAAAACCCACAACGATCAACTATTTTATAAATCCTACTCCTGCAGTTGTATTAGTTGATGGATCAATTAAAATAAAAGCTCCATTTGATTTATTATCATCATAAGCATCAAAATACAAAGCTTTGCTTAATTTGATATTTACTTCACCAATTTCGTTAATTGCTAATTGAGTAGCTGGAGTTGTTCCAGAATAATCTGTTGCAATTACATTCTTGATGCCATCTACTTTTGCCAAAACTCTATTTGTATTGTGTTGGATTAAGTATTTAGTTCCTGCTACTAACTTTTTGCTGTCCATCCAGCAAATTGTTGTAGTAATATCTTTTTCAACCTTAGGCAACTCACCTGATTTTACAATCATATCACCTCTGGTAACATTGATATCATTTTCTAACTCAAGTGTAATAGATGAACCCGCAACTGCCTCGTCAAATTGCTCATCAAAAAAGTGAATATTAGTTACCTTAGATTCTGTTAAAGAAGGTAATACTGTTACAGCATCTCCTACCTTAATATTGTTCCCGTACAATTTTCCAGCATATCCTCTAAAATCGTGGTATTCTTCCGTTTTAGGACGAATTACAGTTTGAACTGGAAAACGAGCTTTTCCATTATCATAAACATCTTTAGATTCTAAAGCTTCTAAATGCTGTAAAATAGTTTGTCCAGTATACCAAGGCATTTTTCCTAAACTTTCTACAACATTATCTCCTGTTAAAGCACTTAATGGAATATAACTTACGTTTTGTTCCTTGTATGAACTCTTAGCGTTTAATGCCTGAAAATCTGCTTTGATTTTGTTGTACACTTCTTCCGAATAATCAACTAAATCCATTTTGTTTACTGCAACAATAACATCTTTTACTCTCAATAAATTATTGATAAAAAAGTGACGGTATGTTTGCTCAATTACACCTTTACGAGCATCAATCAAGATGATAGATACTTGTGAAGTTGAAGCTCCTGTAACCATGTTACGAGTATATTCTACGTGACCTGGAGTATCAGCAATAATGTAACTTTTTTTAGCAGTAGAAAAATAAATGTGCGCTACATCAATAGTAATTCCTTGCTCACGCTCAGCAACTAATCCATCAGTAGCCAACGAAAAGTCTAAATAATCATATCCTTTTTGTTTACTACTTTTTTCAATTGCTTCTAATTTATCTGTAGTTAACGATTGCGTATCGTATAATAATCTTCCGATTAGTGTACTCTTTCCGTCATCTACACTTCCTGCCGTTGCTATTTTTAAAACTTCCATTTTATATTTTGTTTAAAGAATAAGAAATCCTATTAAAAACGAATTTCTTATTCTTTTAATTTTTAAATCCTTAAAATCTTTTAATTTATATTTTAAAAGTACCCTTGTTGTTTTCTTTTTTCCATTGCAGCTTCCGAACGCTTATCGTCAATACGAGCTCCACGTTCAGAAATTGTAGATTGTCTGATTTCTCCAACTACTTCTGAAATTGTAGCAGCATAAGAATCTACAGCAGCGGTACAACTCATATCTCCAACAGTTCTAAAACGAACAATCCTTTCTTCAATAACCTCATCTTCATCTTGGAAAACAAAAGGAGAATGAGACCAAATCATACCATCTCTAATAAACACTTTACGTTTGTGAGAAAAATAAATAGATGGAATTTCAATTTGCTCTTGTTCAATATAACTCCAAACATCAAGTTCTGTCCAGTTTGAAATAGGGAATACACGTACATTTTGTCCCAATTCAATTTTACCATTCAATAAATCAAATAACTCAGGACGTTGGTTTTTCTCATCCCATTGACCGAAATCATCACGAACAGAAAAAATACGTTCTTTAGCTCTTGCTTTTTCTTCATCACGACGAGCACCACCAATACATGCATCAAATTTAAATTCTTCAATAGCATCTAAAAGTGTTGTAGTTTGTAAACTATTTCTACTTGCGTAACGACCTGTTTCTTCAACTACTTTCCCTTCATCAATAGCATCCTGTACATTACGAACAATTAACTCCAAGCCTAATTCTTTAACTAATTTATCTCTAAATTCGATAGTTTCAGGAAAATTGTGCCCCGTGTCTACGTGCAACAATGGAAAAGGAATCTTAGCAGGAAAAAAAGCTTTTTGTGCTAATCTCACTAACGTAATTGAATCTTTTCCTCCTGAAAAAAGCAATACTGGCTTTTCAAATTGAGAAATAACTTCTCTAAATATGTAAATCGCTTCGCTTTCTAAAGCATTTGTTTTTAAAACTGAACTCATTATTATTTGGTAATTTGTTTATTTATTAATTCGATTAAACGTAAAAACGATTAAACTTTATTTTCCATGTAATCCACACTCTTTATGACTTTGTTCCCAATACCATCTTCCTGCTCTAATATCTTCTCCTTCAGCAATTGCTCTGGTACAAGGTGCACAGCCAATACTTACAAATCCTTTTTTATGCAAGCTGTTTTGTGGCACATTATTATCATCTATATATTTTTGAACCTCTGCTAAACTCCATTTTAATAATGGATTGAATTTTACGAGGTCAAAATTAGCATCATATTCAAACAAATGCAAATCGCTTCTGTTTTCTGATTGTTCCGCTCTTAATCCTGTGATCCAAATTTTATTTCCTGCCAATGCTTTTTTAAGAGGCACTACCTTACGGATAAAACAACATTCTTTTCTGTTTTCAACAGATTCAAAGAAACTATTTGGCCCTTTTTTCTCCAATAATTCTTCAACTGCCTTAGCTTCTGGAAAATAAACTTTGATAGGTAATTTGTATTTTTTTTGTGTTCTATGAAAAACATCATAGGTTTCCTGAAAAAGTCGCCCTGTATCAAGGGTAAAAATAGTAATAGGTGCTTCAGATTTTGCAATTATCGAAGTAATCACCTGATCTTCCTGCCCAAAAGAAGTTGAAAAAACCACTTGATCTTTGTATTCGCTAGCTAAAAAAGCAAAAGTTTCTTCAATAGAAAAATCTTTCGTTTTTTCTAACAATGCTTCAACTATAACTGTACTCATATTGTCTTTTGTCTTTATATAAATTTCGAAAGTGTTTTTAAACTCAAAATAATAATTAAAATTCCAACAACAATCATCATTGGTTTTCTTTGAATTTTATTCACTAAATAAGCTGCAAGAGGAGCAGCGATAACACCTCCTAAGATTAATCCTAATATCACCTGCCAACCTTGTATTCCTCCAAACAACATAAAGGTAATTCCACTGGCAAATGACACAGCAAACTCAGCTGCATTTACAGAACCTATGGTGTAACGAGGGTTTCTGCCACGCCCCAACAAAGTTGAAGTTACAATTGGTCCCCAGCCGCCACCACCGACAGAATCCATAAAACCGCCAAAGATAGCTAGAATTCCTAGTTTTTTCGTCTTCTTTTTTATTATATTTTTCCTTAATGCTTTTATAACAATAACAATTGCCAGAATTATCATGTAAACAGCAATAAAAGGCTTTATAACATCTCCGTCAATCACATCCGATAACAAATAAGCTCCAGTAATAGAACCTATCACTCCTGGGATTAAAAGATTTTTTAATAATTTCTTATTTATATTCCCAAATTTATGGTGCGAAATAGCCGAAGCTCCTGTAGTAAACATCTCTGCTACGTGTACTCCTGTACTACTTATTGCTGGAGAAATTCCATAAGCCAACAAGAAAGAACTTGATGTTGCTCCATATCCCATTCCTAAAGTTCCATCTACCAATTGTGCAAAAGCACCAATGGCAAAAAACACTAAAAATTCTTTATCAAATCCTGACACAAAACCGTCCCAAGTAAATTCATCATAATGGTTGCAAGCCAGCATAACTATTAGTCCTATTAACAAAACAACTGGGACTATTACTAACAAACGCCCATTTAAAGAAAAATTCCACTTAATTACACTACTGCTTTCTGCCATTATTTATTTGATTTAAAATTCACAAAACTATTACCCTATCGGTTTACTAGATTACTCCGCAAAATTACTATTTATTTCCAAAACAAAAAAACAATACCTGCGTTTTTTACAGCAATACACCTATTAGCCAGATACATCTAGAAAAAAGACTACAATTTAAACCTCAATTTACTCTCATTCAAATAACTGAAACCTATTGTTAGAATAGACAAAGTATCTTTTATAAATAAAAACACAAAGTCTATTAATTCAATAGGATAATAGTAAAATTGTTTTTATTTTTGCCGAAAAATTTTCTATGGATTTTCAAATAGGACTAATAATCGCTGGTCTGGCTGTTGGTTTTGTAGTAGGTTTAACAGGTGTAGGAGGAGGCTCTTTAATGACTCCTATATTATTATGGTTTGGTATCCCGCCTACAACTGCTGTTGGAACAGATTTATTATATGCTGCTTTCACTAAAATGGGAGGTGTATTTGTACACAATAAAAAACAAAATGTCAATTGGAAAATTACAGGCTGGCTTTCATTAGGAAGTCTTCCCGCAGCAGCTTTAACTTTATGGATACTTGACAATATAAAAACAGACATTACAACAATAAATGCAGTTATCAAATACAGTTTAGGATGGGCGTTGCTTTTTACTTCAATAGCTATTTTATTCAAAACGAAAATTGCGAAGTTTTCTCAAAAACATGCTGGCGACAAATTCCATAGCGAGAGCACAACTCAAAATATGTTAACCATTGCAATTGGCGTAATGCTAGGAGCAACTGTAACCCTTACTTCTATAGGCGCTGGCGCTTTAGGAACTGTTACATTATTTTTCCTTTATCCACTTTTACCAACACCTCGACTAGTAGGTACCGAAATTGCACACGCTGTTCCTTTAACTCTTGTTGCTGGAATAGGACACGCATCAATGGGAAATTTAGATTACATGTTATTAGGACAACTACTAATGGGATCACTTCCGGGAATTTTTATTGGAAGTATGTTAAGTGGAAAAATTCCTGATTTATACCTAAGAAACGCCATAGCAATCATGTTATTTTTTGCAGGATACAAATTGATTTTCTAAAAACCATATAAAATAAAAAAATACCCCTTTCATTTCTGTTGAATGAAAGGGGTATTTTTTTTATACTGAAAACTATTAAAAAGCAATATCTGCCAAAGAATTATTTTCTAATATCATCAATGTGTTATCACGTACTTCAGTCATCAATCTTCTAACAGCACAAGTCGCTTCATCATTACAATCATCACAAGGTTCATAAAAATTATGGCTGGCACAAGGCAACAAAGCAATGGGCCCTTCGAGAATACGATACACCTTAGCCATACTAATATCCTTGGGTTCTTTAATAAGATAATAACCGCCACCCTTTCCTTTTTTGGCACCCAAAAATCCAGAGTGACGCAAAAGCAGCAAAATACTTTCTAAAAATTTTAGCGAAATATTTTCAGACTTTGCAATATCAGCAATAGCCACAGGAGTTTGATCTTCCTGGCGAGCCAAAAAAGTCAAAGCTTTAATTCCGTATTTTGTTTTTTTAGAAAGCATTTTTGATTTATGATTGAAGATTAACGATTGCTGATTTATGATTTAAAAAAATCAACAACACCTCTTTATAATTACAACAAAATTATATTTTAAATTAAAGAACAATGAAGATTAACAATTGTGATGTAATAGAATAAAATCTACAATCAAAAATCGTTAATCTTCAATCTGAAATCCTTAAGAAAGCGCCTGCTCTAAATCGGCGATAACATCTTTTACCGTTTCTAAACCTACAGAAACACGTACTAAACCTTCAGTAATTCCCACCGATAATTTTTCTTCAACAGACAATTTACTATGTGTTGTAGAAGCAGGATGTGTTACAATTGTTTTAGCATCTCCAATATTTGCCGAAAGCGAACATAATTTTATTTTATCCAAAAATGCTCTACCAGCATCAATACCACCTTTAATTTCAAAAGCAATAATGTTACCTCCTAAAAGCATTTGCTTTTTGGCTACTTCATATTTAGGATGCGATTTCAAGAAAGGATATTTCACACTATTTACATTAGGGTGACTTTCTAAAAACTCAGCCACTTTCATTGCATTTTCACAATGTCTTTCTACTCGAAGCGCTAATGTCTCAATACTTTTCGACAATACCCAGGCATTAAATGGTGACAAAGCCGGTCCTGTATTTCTTGAGAAAAGGTAAATTTGACGAATCAAATCGGCTTGACCTACAGCCACACCTCCTAAAACACGTCCTTGTCCGTCCATTAATTTTGTAGCCGAATGAATAACGATATGTGCTCCGTACTTAATTGGTTGCTGAATATAAGGCGTTGCAAAACAGTTATCGATTATCAAAATCAAATTGTGTTTTTTAGCAATTTGTCCTAATAATTCCAAATCAACTACGTCAACTCCTGGATTGGTAGGCGTTTCAGCATATAAGATTTTAGTATTTGGTGTGATAAAACTCTCAATTGTTTCTGGTTGATTGATATCAAAATACGAAGTTGTGATATTCCATTTTGGAAAATAAGTCATAAACAACGCATGAGTCGAACCAAACACACTTCCGGCAGACACGATATGATCACCTGAACTCAACAAAGCAGCAAAAGTAGAATAAATAGCGGCCATTCCGGTTGCAAAAGCATAACCAGATTCAGCACCTTCCATAACACAAACTTTGTCAACAAATTCAGTTGTATTAGGATTAGAAAAACGGCTGTAAATATTACGTTCTTTTTCTTCCGTAAAAGAAGCTCTCATATCCTCCGCATCTTCAAAAACAAAGCTTGAAGACAAAAACAAAGGTGTAGAATGTTCTTGGTAATGTGTTCTATCTATGTGTGTACGTATCGCTTGGGTTTCAAAACCAAATTCTTGTTCGTCCATTTTTTTTATTATTTTAAAGCCATTTCACTGAGATTCGCAAAATTTTTTCTTGTTCTTTCTCACTAAAAAGCTTAATTATTATATTATTAGTTTTAGATTTTCGCTAATTCTACTCCGTTCAAAATTACTTTATAATGAATTGTAGCTGTAGGCTCCACAGTTTTAGAAACCGAGCAATATTTTTCGAAAGACAATTGCGCAGCTTTAGCCGCTTTGTCTTCTTTAATATTTCCTTCCAAAGAAAAAACCACATGAATATCTTTAAACGGTTTAGCTTCTCCTACTTGTACACGCTCTCCTTCAACCTCAGCTTTAAAAGAAGTAATTTCCTGACGTTGTTTTTTTAGAATCGAAATCATATCAATTCCGCTGCATCCAGCCACACCCATCAAAACCAATTCCATTGGACTTGGTCCCATATCATTTCCTCCAAAATCTGGACGCGCATCTACATTTACAATATGTCCTCTTTCATTTTTTAATTGAAAGTGGAAGTTTTCGTTTACTCTGTCTAATGTTATTTTCATCTTATCCCCTCCCCAACCCTCCCCAAAGGGAAGGGAGTTAAGACTGGAGGTATCGCCTGTATTAAATTAATATTATTCTATAAATTTCACGTTCAATCTGAATTCAAAAATCACTAATCAGAAATCTGCAATCTACTATCCTTTATCCGATAATCTCAAAATATCTCCAAAAACTCCTCTAGCAGTCACAGCAGAACCTGCTCCAGCACCTTGAATTACAATTGGTCGGTCTCCGTAAGATTCCGTGTAAATTTCGAAGAAAGAATCTGAACCTTTTAATCCGCCTAGAGCCGTATCCGAAGGAACTGAAACCAATTTCACTTCCAGATTTCCTTTGTCATTTTGTAAATCACCAGATAATTCACCGATGTATCGTAACACATGATTTGGTTCTTGTTCACTTTTTATTTTATCATAAATTGGATCAAATTCTTTCAATTTATTCAAGAAATCAGCAACATTTCCTTCACGTAAATGCTCCGGAATTAGATTTTGAATTGCAATTTCTTCAAATTCATTTTGCAAATCCAATTCTCTGGCCAAAATCAATAATTTTCTACCTACATCATTTCCACATAAATCTTCTCTTGGATCTGGTTCAGTATATCCATTATCAATTGCTTCTTTCAGAATGTCACTAAAAGGGACATCTTTTGCTGAAAAATTATTGAATAAATAACTCAACGTTCCTGAGAAAACACCTTTAATCTTTGTAATATTCTCTCCTGAAAGATGTAATAATTTAATCGTATCAATTAACGGTAAACCTGCACCAACATTGGTTTCATACAAGTAGCTTTTTTGATTATCAGTCAATACTGTTCTCAGCTCTTTGTAAAAACCATAACTCAATGTATTGGCCACTTTATTCGAAGAAATCAAATCAAAACCATTTTCCACCAAAGGAATATAATTTTCAACAAATGCAGCACTTGCCGTATTATCAACTGCAATCAAATTCTCTAAATGATGCTCATTTGCGTAAGCAATAATATCATCAATAGTGTAAGAGAAGCCATTAGTTTGAATTTCGTTAGTCCAATTTGGCGTTACTCCATCTTTATTCAACAAAACGCTTTTAGAGTTGGCTATTGCAAAAACATTCAACTTTATATCTTTTCTTTTTTCGATAGCAACTGCCGATTCTAGAATTTGATTAATCAAAGTTCCACCTACTAATCCATGACCAAAAACAGCAATATTGATTTTTTTAGCTACTCCAAAAATCTCTCCATGAATTACATTTAATGCTTTATTCAATTCGGATTTTTTAAACACCAAACTCACATTTTTTCCTGTCACCGTATTGTTGAACAAAATTGGTACAATTTTGTTTCGAATCAAAGCCGTATAAGGTTTATGAAACGTACTTAAATCTTGTCCAATAATCGAAATTACCGCAACATCATCAGTCACCGAAATTTTATTAACGTCTTTAGAATAAAAATCATTTTCGAATTCTTTTTCTAATTCAATCATGGCTTTTGTAGCCTGAGATTCGGCAACAACTAAACCAATTCCTCTTTCAGAGGAACCCTGAGAAATAATACTTACACTAATATCATTATCACCCATTACTTTAAAAATACGGGCATCCACTCCTGTTTTCCCTAATAAACCTCTACCTTCAAGATTTACTAAAGCTAAATTTTCTAAAACTGAAAGCGTTTTAATTCCTCCTGTTGTTGAAGTTGCAGTTATTAAAGTTCCTTCGTTTTCATGATTAAAAGTATTCAATATTCGCAATGGAATATTTTTCTCTAACAAAGGAATTATTGTTTTAGCATGTAAAATTGTAGCTCCAAAATTAGCCAGCTCATTTGCTTCGTTAAAAGTCAAATGATCAATTTTCTTAGCATCAGAAACTAAATCAGGATTAGCTGTGTAAATTCCATCCACATGAGTGTAATTCTGAAGTTCCTCAGCATTTAGATAATTTGCTAATAAAGAAGCAGTATAATTACTTCCATTTCTACCTAAAGTAGTCGTCACATTATTGTTATTAGAACCAATAAAACCAGTTACAACATTAACCGAAGCGCCATTTTCTTTAAAATACTGAATAACATTTTTCTTCGAAATTTGCTCCAGCGGTTGCGCATCGCCAAACTTTGAATCGGTTTTTAAGAAAATTCGAGAATCGGCAAATCGGGCATTGATTCCTTTTTCGATTAAAATTGCTGTTAATAATTTTGCAGAAAGCAATTCACCAACAGAAAGAATTTGATCTTTAATTTTAGAACTATAATCGCCTATTAAGCTTACTCCTTCGAATAATTTATCCAAAATAGCGAACTCTTCAGACAAATCAACTGCGGAATACTCATCTTGTTGGTATTGTTTGAATTTTTCAAGCAACACTTTATAATCTGCATTTTTAGCCGCTACTCCAAGAATTTCTTCTAGTTCGTCAGTTGCTTTTCCACGTGCAGAAACAACAATAGCAATTTGTTCTCCTTTGTTTACTTTATCAGCAATTATAGAAACTACTTTATTGATTCCTTCGCCATTCGACAAAGATTTTCCTCCAAATTTTAATATTTTCATCTCAATTATATTTTTGTATTGCTACTAAAAATAGGAGCAAGTAAGTTGTTTAATTGTTCGTACTCAATCAAGAAAGCATCATGTCCGTGAATGGATTCTATTTCCTGATAAGAAACGGCAACATTATGTTTTTTTAATTCTTGAAAAGTGTCTTTATTTTCTTTTGCGGTAAAAAACAAATCTGAATTTATACCAATGATGTGTATCGAAGCTTCAATTTTAGAAGCAAATACATCAAACGAATCACTGTTTCTGGTTACATCAATTGTTTTAAGCAATTGATTCATCATTTTATAAGAAGCCAGTTGAAAGCGTTTTTGCAATTTTTTACCGTGATGAAGCAACCAACTTTCGATATTAAATATAGCTAATTCTTCATTAATAGTTCGGTCAAATTTCAATTTGAAAGATTCTGGTGTTCTGTAACACAACATCGCATGAATTCTTGCGTCTTCAATTGGATTACAGGAATTTTTTAAAATTTGCTCTTGCAAAAAACAATTCGCAATCAACCAATCCGTCGATTTCCAGTCGGTTGCAATAGGAATTACATTTAGAGCTAATTTTGGTTCTAGAGCAATCATTTCCCAGGCAATTCCACCTCCTACTGATCCACCTATGATAGCATACAATTGCTGAATTTTAAGTTCTTTTACTCCCGCAATAAATAGTTTTGCAATGTCTCTGGCAGTAAAATCAAAATAATTTTCTACAATAGCACCATCGTATCCATTTCCTGGAACATTAAAGGCTAGAATGCTGTATTTATTAGTATCAATAGTTTTATTTTCTCCAATTAAATCATTCCACCATCCAGTTGCACCAATAACCTGAGAGTTTCCGGTCAAGGCATGATTAACTAAAACAACTGGAGCTGTATGCAATTCTGGACCAAAAAGCTGATAACTTAAATTGATAACAGGATATAGTACACCACTCTCGGTAGTAAAATTTTGTATTATAATAGGATTGGGATTATTTTCCAATTTCAAATCTTTAATATGATTGATGATGGAAATATTAGAAAGAAAGCTAAAGGAAAGCTTTATCATTGTTATCTTTTCCTGAAATTCAGGATAGAATGTAGCACCTTCTTCGTTTGCAAAGGGTTGCTAAGCTTTCATCGGGTCTATTCCCTCGAGCTTTCTTTATAACATTTCAATACGTTTACGAACTTTAAAGGTGCAAAGTAACTACTATTTTTTCAAACAAACAAATTTTGCTGGTTTAGTTTTAAACCAACAATTTTATAATAAACAAACGCAAGTCATAACTGAACACAAAATCCAGAAATCACCTGCGCTTGAGACCTATATTTACAAAACTATATTTAGATAAACAGTGTTTCATTTTCTTTAGAATACATCAAAAACGTTAATGAATCAGATGCTTTCTTTTGATCTTTAAAATCCACATCTGTGCCAATACCAAATCTGTTATTTGTCAATTCTTCCCTATTCTCGTTTTCTGTACCATTATTAGCCCTTATATCTCTTATAAAGTCTAATGCTCTTGTAATCAATTCTTTTGTGTTCATAATGTTTAAATTTAATTAATTCGACTTGTTTTTATTTGTTGTTTGCTCTAATTATAAATGTATTCTAAATAAAAAAACCCTTTTGGCCAGTGTACCAAAAGGGTTTATAGTATATAAACGATTCTTTTGGGTATCAACAGACTATAGCCTTTGCACAAAGCATAGAGACTGTAAACTGTTTATTTTTCTTATTATTAATAGTAATCATTATTTCTGTTTGTTTTTTATTATTTGTTCTAACAAAAAAGCCCCTTGATTTCTCAGGAGGCTTTTGCTATATTTTAGTCTTATTTGAATAAAAAAATTAAGCTATCGCACTCCTGCGGATTTCCTTAGTTTGTACCATCGATTTTTTACAAATAATAAAATTCATTTTTTCTTTTTCTTAGAGTCACAAAGATATAAATTTTTCTTTATCACCAATTATTTTTTCTAAAAATTTTAAGCTAAAAACACTAATTAACAGTTAATTGTATTTTTTAACATTAATTTTAAGTTCTAACCTAAAAAACAAATCAAATAAGAGCTTTTTTCCCAAGAAAATTTATAAAAATTAACTCCATTCCACTCTTCTGATTTGATATTTCAAAGATATAACTGAAAACACAATTAAATATTAACCCTGTTTTAAATTAATGTTATTATAAAGTATCAAAAACAGCTTTCAAATCGGCTTTCAAGTCATTAATATCTTCTAATCCTACTGACAATCGAATTAAATCCTTAGAAACTCCTGAAGTTAATTGTTGCTCTTCTGATAATTGTTGGTGTGTAGTACTCGCTGGATGGATAACTAAAGATTTTGTATCACCAATATTTGCCAGCAATGAAAACAACTTTGTTTCATCGGCTACTTTTTTAGCTGCATCAAAACCACCTTTCAATCCAAAAGTAAGCAATCCGCTTTGTCCTTTTGGTAAATACTGTTGTACTAAATCATAATACTTGCTTGATTGCAATCCTGGATAATTCACCCAGGCAACCTGATCTTGAGATTCTAACCATTTTGCTAATTCCAAAGCATTTTCACTGTGTCTTTGAATACGTACAGACAAAGTTTCTAATCCCTGAATAATCTGAAATGCATTAAACGGACTCAAAGCCGATCCATAATCACGTAATCCTTCAATTCTAACCTTAGCAATAAATGCCGCAGCCCCCAAAGCTTCATGATAAACTAATCCGTGATAACCAGCATTAGGCTCTGTAAATTCAGGAAAGCGACCGCTACTCCAATCGAATGTTCCTGCATCAACAATAGCACCTCCTAATGAAGTACCGTTTCCGGCAATATATTTTGTCAAAGAATGAATCACAATGTCAGCACCATATTCAATTGGTCTCAATAAAGCTGGCGAAGCAACTGTATTATCAACAACAAAAGGAACTTTTAATGCTTTCGCTTCAACCGAAATCGCTTTTAAATCCAATACATCTAATTTTGGATTTCCTAAACTCTCTACAAAAAATAGCTTCGTGTGTTCTGTAGCTGCTTTGGTAAAATTAGCCACATCCGAAGGATCAACAAAAGTGGTTGTAATTCCTAGTCGAGGTAAAGTTGAATTAAACAAATTAAATGTACCGCCGTACAAACTACTAGAAGCTACAATATGATCGCCTGTTTTTAATATAGCCAACAACGCCGTAAAAATGGCAGCTGTTCCTGATGCTGTAACCACTGCAGCAATTCCGCCTTCTAAAGCAGCCAAACGCTGTTCTAAAATATCATTAGTAGGATTGTTTAATCGTGTATAAATATAACCTGGTTCTGCAAGACCAAATAAATTAGCCGCATGTTCTGAATTATTAAACACGTAAGAAGATGTCTGATAAATAGGAACCGCTCTGGTTCCTGCGTGTTTTGTTACGTCATGTCCAGCATGTAAAGCATTTGTTTCAAATTTTAATGTACTCATGTTTATTTTTTTATAATTAATATTCCAAAAAAAAACCTCCCAATTTCTCGGGAGGCTTTGCTAAATCTATGTTTTTAAGTTTAAGCAATACTGTACCCGCAGAATATATTCTGTTTCTTGTTGCACATTATCGCTTTTACTGTTTTCATTTTCTAAAATTTCTGAACCAAATTTACGTAAGTAATTTTTTAAATTCCAACTATTTTAATATAAATTAACATTTTAAAAAAGCCCTCATTTTGTATCCATATTAACTCAAAAATATCTGGTATTTTTTTCTTTAAAAAAATTAGCCAAGATTAATTTACATTTCAAAAATGGTTTCATACCTTTGCACAACAAAATACAAGAGGAAAAATTTGAACTGATTGCAACCTCTTCATAATGAAACGAATTCATTATGGATGCTGAAAATTTTTCAGTAGAAAAAAAATGCTAAAGCAGAAACTCTCCTTTAGCCCTTTTTGCAATTATTTTTTCCTCGCTTAATATTAAAAAATTATATATTATGGCCTATTTATTTACGTCAGAATCTGTGAGCGAAGGACATCCAGACAAAATTGCGGATCAAATTTCAGATGCATTAATCGATAATTTTCTAGCATTTGATGCTGACTCAAAAGTAGCTTGCGAGACCTTAGTAACTACTGGTCAAGTTATTTTAGCAGGAGAAGTAAAATCGAATACTTATTTAGATGTTCAACAAATTGCTCGTGAAGTAATTAGAAAAATTGGATATACTAAAAGTGAATATATGTTTGAAGCGAATTCTTGTGGAATTCTTTCAGCAATTCACGAACAATCAGCAGATATTAATCAAGGTGTTGACAGAAAAAATCCTGAAGAGCAAGGTGCTGGTGATCAGGGAATGATGTTTGGTTATGCAACTAACGAAACAGAAAACTACATGCCTCTGGCTCTTGATTTGTCTCACAAACTTTTGAAAGAATTAGCTATCTTAAGACGTGAAAATAATGAAATTACTTATTTACGTCCAGATGCAAAATCTCAGGTAACCTTAGAATACAGTGATAACAATACGCCAGTACGTATTGACGCAATTGTAATTTCTACACAACATGATGATTTTGACGAAGAAGCTACCATGCTTGCAAAAATCAAAAAAGACATCATCGAAATTTTGATTCCAAGAATTATCGCTAAAAATCCAGAGCATGCTCATTTGTTTAACGATAAAATTAACTACCATATTAACCCAACAGGAAAATTTGTAATTGGTGGACCTCACGGTGATACCGGACTTACAGGTAGAAAAATTATTGTAGATACTTACGGTGGAAAAGGAGCTCACGGTGGTGGTGCTTTTTCTGGAAAAGACCCATCTAAAGTAGACAGAAGTGCTGCTTATGCTACACGCCATATCGCTAAAAATTTAGTTGCTGCTGGTGTAGCTGACGAAATTTTAGTTCAGGTTTCTTATGCTATCGGTGTTGCTCAACCAATGGGTATTTTTATTGATACTTATGGAACTTCAAAAGTGAATTTGACAAATGGAGAAATCGCTAAGAAAGTAGAAGCTATTTTTGATATGCGTCCTTACTTTATCGAGCAACGTTTAAAATTAAGAAATCCTATTTATAGCGAAACAGCAGCTTACGGACACATGGGACGTACTCCTGAGGTAGTTACTAAAACTTTTTCGGCTCCTGGAGGTGAAGAAAAAACAGTAACTGTTGAATTGTTTACCTGGGAAAAATTAGATTATGTTGCCCAAATAAAAACTGCATTTGGATTATAATTAAACATACTGAATTATATACAAAAGAGACTATCCCAAAAAGATAGTCTCTTTTTTTGTCAGACAAATTAGATTTTTTAGTTACTTTATAATCTTAAATCAATCTACATGAAATTCCCTTCCTTCCAGCGAACTGTTGATGCTATCCAAAAAACAGTTTACAGATTTCCATTAGAAACACTGACAGCTATTATAGGAACCATTATTGCAATGTTTCTGGCAGAAGAACACAACAATAATTTAGAAAATCTCTACACCAAAGTGCTTTTAAGTTGTTCATTATGTTTTGTACTTTTTCTTTCTATTAGCTTGTACTTTACCAAAAATATTAAAAAAAACCTCATTCGTTTTATAACTTGTATTGTACTTGGAACAATTGTAATTCTTTTTGTATTTCGCTTTTCAGATAAGATCAAGCAAACCGAATTTTTCCAATTTTTCACATTAAACATTGCCTTACATCTTTTAGTCTCTTTTGCAGCATTTCTAAACAAAAAATACAATCAGGATCATTTTTGGGAATTCAACAAACAGCTTTTTATTCGGATTCTAACTGCTGTTTTATATAGCATTGTTTTATATTCTGGATTAGCTCTTGCGCTGTTAGCTGTTCATAATTTATTCAACATTGAACTTTATAACAAAATCTACTTTCATTTATTCCTATTCATAGCTGGAACATTCAATAGCATCTTTTTCTTATCTGGAATTCCTGAAACTAAAAATCCATCAGAAACACTAGAACTTAAATACCCTGAGGGTCTAAAAAAATTCACCCAATATGTTTTAATCCCTTTAATTAGTATTTATCTAGTTATTCTAATTGGTTACGAATTAAAAATAGTCTTTAGTTTCTCTTTACCAGTAGGTTGGGTTTCAAACCTGATTTTAGTGTTTGCTGTTTTTGGAATACTTTCTTTATTACTAATTCATCCTATTGCTCATCAGGCCGAAAATTTATGGATTCGCACGTTTAATAAATGGTTCTACTACTTACTTGTTCCACTGTTAGCATTGCTTTACTGGGCTATTTTATATCGAATTCAACTATACGGAATAACACATGAACGTTATTATGTATTAGCATTATCGATTTGGCTAACGTTATTAGTTCTTTATTTTATCATCAAAAAAGAACCAAAAATAATATTCATTCCAATATCTATGTGTTTGATTGCATTATGCACGCTCATTGGACCTCAAAGCGCCGATTCGGTTTCGAAAAACAGTCAGCTGAATCGCCTTGAAAACTATTTATCACAAAAAGGTAAAATCAAACTCAGTTTTGAAGAAGAACAAAATCTGAGCAGTATTATTGATTTTTTAGTACGAAATTATGATGCAGAAATTCTATTGCCTTTGGCAGATAAAAAACTCGATGCTTTGTTACAAAAAAACAAAAAACCAGATAGCGATCAAATTATGAAAGCTTTAGGTTATCAATATCGCAGTCAATATGATGTTAAAGATGATAAAAACTTATACTACAGCCATTATGAAAATGAAGGAGAAACTATTCAGAACATACATGATTATGATTTATCATTTAACCTTTCTGATAACAATCCTTTAAATTGTATCGAATGTGTTACCATCGATCATAAAAAATATTCTTTACATAGTACAACCACTAAATATGGTATTGATTTAAAAATAAACAACGATGTTATTCCTTTAAAAATTGAAGAATTTATTATCAAAAACATCCATTTCAATGGAAATTCAAACGATAAAATTGTTCAAAAAATTGAAAACAGTAAATACACTTTGCAACTGACTTATTTGTACGCTTATGTGAATAAAGAAAAAAACAAATCTGTTGTAAATAACTACAGCATCAAAGTGCTTTTAAGAATTAAATAGCTGGATTTCAACAAAAAATCTATTTTTTAATTAGAATAATTTAGTTTAAAAAAAAGAGTGACAAAGTTTAAAATTTACCTATTTTTACAAATCAAGAATTAAAAAAATTTAAAATCGTAACACCGTAATGCACATAGCAGTAGCAGGAAATATAGGATCAGGAAAAACCACATTAACGGCTTTGCTATCCAAACACTTTAAATGGGAACCGCATTATGAAGATGTAGTAGACAATCCTTATCTAGATGATTTTTACCATCAAATGGAACGTTGGTCTTTCAATCTTCAAATTTATTTCCTGAACAGTCGTTTTCGTCAAGTGATACAAATTCGCGAAAGCGGAAAAAAAGTAATTCAAGATCGAACGATTTATGAAGATGCTTATATTTTTGCCCCTAACCTGTATGCTATGGGATTAATGACCAATCGTGATTTCCAGAATTATTCTACTCTTTTTGAGTTGATGGAATCTACGGTTAAAGCTCCTGATTTATTAATTTATCTAAGAAGTTCCATTCCAAATTTGGTTGGACAAATCCACAAACGCGGACGCGAATATGAAAATTCAATCTCAATTGATTATTTAAGTCGTTTGAATGAACGCTACGAAGCCTGGATTCATACTTACAACAAAGGAAAACTATTAATTATAGATGTTGATAAAATTAATTTTGTTGATAACCCCGAAGATTTAGGAAATATCATCGAAAGAATTAATGCCGAATTAAACGGATTATTTTAAACACAAAGAAGCCGCTTCAAAATTGAAGCGGCTTCTTGATTATCCAAAGTAGTAATCTGGAATTATATATTACAATTCGTCATTATACCATTTGGTAATTTCTTCTTTAGTTTTTCCGATTTTTTGTTGTAATCTTCCAAACAATTCGTCTTCCTTACCTTCTTCGTACAACAAATCGTCGTCTGTAAGTTCAGCATATTTTTGTTTCAATTTTCCTTTCAATTCGTTCCAGTTTCCTTTGATTTCTGTACTATTCATAATTTCTAAGTTTTAATTTATTATTAATTTTATTTTTGAGTAATATATTGACGTAACATCCACGATTTATTTTCATGCTTTTGAAGCAAACCTGTTAAAAAATCAGCAGTACCATAATCATCACTTTCTTCAACAGCTTTAACAAAAGATCTTAGCTGTTTTAATACCGTTTCATGATCTGATAAAAGTTCTTTAAGCATTTCTTGTTGGTCTACCGTTTTTGGATTTTCCTTTAAAACAGAATGATCAATGAATTCTTTCATTGTTCCAATAGCTTTTCCCCCCAATTTACTAATACGTTCCGCTACTTCATCAATTTCCTGTTCTAAGGCTGTATACTGGCTTTCAAACAACTTATGCAACTCCATAAAACTATTTCCTGAAACATTCCAGTGAAATTTTCTTGTCTTTGTATACAGTAGCACTTCGTTTGCTAAAACCGTTGTTAAACAATTAATACTTGACTCCAGCTCTTTTTTTGTGATTCCAATTTTTGGTTCCATTATATTACGCTTTATGTTATTTAATATGTTCTTTACAAAGATATTATAGCAATACACTTATTGTCTTACACAGTTTTTTGAGATTGTTATAGAATTCCAAGTTATCGTGTTTTTACTAATTTTAGCCAGCCCTTTTTATCAATATAAAAAAAATGCCCCGCAAATTGCGAGGCATTTTTACATATTATAATAAAAGACTATTATTTCGAAACATCAATCTTAGCCTGAACTTCTTCATCTGTTCCTTCAAAACTTTGAACATCTACTTTTCCATTTGATGTAGTGGTAATAGTAGCTTTTACTTTTCCATCCACATTTATCTTCTCGATAGTGACTTCTTTAGAAATAGCATTGGTTGTCGTTAAAACAGCATGTGCATGATGCTCACAATTTTTATTCGTACAACCTTTAGCAATGCATTCTTCTTCCGACATCGAAGTACAAGCTCCCATTGTAGTACAACAAGAAGCAGTTGGTGCAATAGTATGACTTCCGTTGCCTAAAATTGGAGCAATAACTAAACCAATCAAACAAGTTAATTTAATTAAAATATTCATCGAAGGTCCTGAAGTATCTTTAAAAGGATCACCTACCGTATCTCCAGTAACTGCTGCTTTATGCGCATCCGACCCTTTGTAAGTCATCTCTCCATTAATTAAAACTCCAGCTTCAAAAGATTTCTTAGCATTATCCCAGGCACCTCCGGCATTATTTTGAAATACAGCCCAAAGCACTCCGGAAACGGTAACTCCAGCCATATAGCCTCCTAACATTTCTGCAATTAATTGATTATTGCCTCCGTAAACCAGTTTCCCTAAAATTACAATTGCAATTGGAAAACCAATGGTCAAAATTCCTGGTAACATCATTTCGCGCAAAGCGGCTTTTGTCGAAATCTCCACACATTTTCCGTATTCTGGTTTTCCAGTTCCTTCCATAATTCCGGGAATTTCCTTAAATTGACGACGCACTTCATACACCATATCCATCGCAGCTTTTCCAACAGAATTCATTGCTAATGCCGAAAAAACTACAGGAATCATCCCCCCGACAAATAACATGGCCAATACAGGTGCTTTGAAAATATTAATTCCGTCAATTCCTGTAAAAGTTACATAAGCAGCAAACAAAGCCAATGATGTCAATGCAGCCGATGCAATTGCAAAACCTTTTCCGGTTGCAGCAGTAGTATTTCCAACAGAATCTAAGATATCTGTTCTAGTACGAACTTCTTTTGGCAATTCGCTCATTTCGGCAATTCCACCAGCATTATCTGAAATTGGTCCAAAAGCATCAATTGCTAATTGCATAGCTGTTGTAGCCATCATTGCAGATGCTGCCAAAGCCACTCCATAAAAACCAGCCAAAGCATACGAAGACCAAATTGCGGCAGCAAACAACAACACCGTTGGGAAAGTAGAAATCATTCCAGTTGCTAAACCTGCAATAACATTAGTTCCTGCACCAGTTGCTGATTTTTGTACAATTGCCAAGACAGGTTTTGTTCCCAATCCAGTATAATATTCGGTCACAGAAGAAATAGCTCCACCCACAATCAAACCTATAATGGTAGCATAAAAAACTCTCATAGAAGAAATGTCTTTTACTCCTTCTCCAAAAAACTCCATCTTCATTGTGGCTGGCAACATATATTGCACTAAGAAATAACAACTCAAAGCGGTTAAAATAATAGAAACCCAATTTCCTTTATTTAATGCCGTTTGTACTTGGGCTTCTTTAGCATTATCATCGGAAATTTTCACCAACATGGTTCCAATAATAGAAAATAAAATTCCGAAACCTGCAATCGCCATTGGTAATAAAATAGGACCAATTCCTCCAAAAGCATCCTGAATGTTTCCACCCATATCTTTTATAACATAATTTCCTAAAACCATTGCTGCCAAAACCGTTGCTACATAAGAACCGAATAAATCGGCACCCATACCAGCAACATCACCCACATTATCTCCAACATTATCTGCAATTGTAGCTGGATTACGCGGATCATCTTCTGGAATTCCTGCTTCTACTTTACCCACTAAATCAGCACCTACATCGGCAGCTTTAGTATATATTCCGCCACCAACACGAGCAAACAAGGCAATAGACTCAGCACCTAAAGAAAATCCAGCAAGCGTTTCCAGAACAACTGTCATTCCTTCGGTGTCAGTCCAGACACCTCCCATAAAAATCTGAAAGAAGAAAATAAAAAATCCTGTCAAACCCAACACAGCTAATCCTGCAACTCCTAATCCCATAACTGTTCCTCCGCCAAAAGAAACCTTTAATGCCTGAGGTAAGCTTGTACGAGCTGCCTGTGTTGTTCTTACATTAGTCTTGGTAGCTATTCTCATTCCCATATTTCCAGCCAAAGCAGAAAAGAAAGCTCCAAAAACAAATGCAACGACTATTAATAAATGTGTTTTAACTCCCGGAATAAAGGTAATTCCGGCCAGTACGACGCTTGCTAAAATTACAAAGATGGTTAGCAATCGGTATTCCGCCTTGAGAAAAGCGAGCGCTCCCTCATAAATGTGTTCGGATATCGTTGCCATCTTACCATCTCCGGCATCTTGTTTTAGAACCCAGGTTCTTTTAATTGACATAAACAGCAGTCCAATAATTGCCATAACTATTGGCAAATAAATCATAAATTCATTCATAAATTCATTTGGTTAAGGTTAATAATCAACAGTATACAAACGAATTTAAACAAAAAAAGCAATACTCCGGAGGAATATTGCTTTTTTTACAAATTTATGGTCTAAAAATTATTTAATACTAAATAATCCTTCTGCTTTATTTTCAATTGCATTGAAACGATCCGTACATTCTTTGATGATCGCTTTAGCTTCACCTAAATCTCCCCATCCTTCAACATCTACTTTTTTGTTTTCAAGATCTTTATAAACCTGGAAGAAATGCTCAATTTCTTTTAGTAAGTGTGGGTTAATATCTGACAAATCATTTAATGAATTCCAAATTGGGTCAGAAACTGGTACACAAATAATTTTTTCGTCTGGTCCTTTATCATCTGCCATGTGGAAAACTCCAATAGGTTTAACTTCGATAACACATCCAGGGAAAGTTGGCTCATTAATCAATACCAATACATCCAATGGATCTCCGTCTAAAGCTAAAGTTTCTGGAATAAATCCGTAATCAGCTGGATACATCATTGAAGAGAATAACATTCTATCAAAACGCATTCTTTTGATTTCGAAATCATACTCATACTTATTTCTACTTCCTCTTGGAATTTCGATAAGAACATCGAAAGTGTTTATTTTGTCTGCAGTCATTTTATTTATTATCTTAAATTGATTTTATTTTGGGCACAAAAGTAATTTAATTCCTTATTTATAGCAAAACATTTCTATCTAAAAGACACTCAAAACATTTGATTTGTTTTTCTTTTATTCTAGAAGTAAAACCCGAAGGAACCTTTTACTGAAAAACGCTGTGTATCAGGAACGTTTAAATAATTTCCTCTCCACGTAAAATCGATACGGAAGACTTTAAAAATATTCCCAATTCCAGCACTGTATTCCCAGTAAGCATTCTCTGGAGCTTTGTAAACCAATCCCGAAGCATTAATATTTCTATTAGCTTCTGATATGGTTCCGTAAACTGTTCTTGCTCCAATAATTTCTCTCCAGTTTAATTTTCTCATAAAAGGAATTCTTGAAAATATACGCCCTCCAAAGTTATGTTCCCATTGGAACGTAGCATATTGATCACTTACAAATTCGTAAAAATTCAAATTATTAAAAGTGTTTTCAATCGAAAAATAGGATTGATTTCCTGGAATAACACTCAACAAACCTAATGGTACTGTTCCAAAAGTTTTTCCAAATTCCATAATTATATTTGATCTTCCTAAAGGGCCAATGATAATAGGCTGTTTGTAATACAACTGAATTTTTTCATATTTAAAATCACTATCCAGCAAGCCTTTAAAACCGTGACTAAAATTGACATAAAATCGACTGAAAGGACTATCAACATTGCTTCTTTCTACTCCATAACCAATGGTTTTTCTATTTGGAGTAAACTCTACCTGGAAATTAACTTCCGATTGTTTTACCTCACTATTTGTAGTGGTTTGTGATGCATCTGTATAATAATCTAAACTAAATGTATTAGACGCCGATTCTAAAGTTCGATACGAAAATCCAGTTTGAAAAGTCAGGTTTTTAACAGGTTCGATTTCGACAGCTACATTTGTCAAATTAATATTGGTTAGTTTTCCATTACTTCCCGTAGAAAATAATGATGATGACGCAAAACTTCTACCCAAAACATCATTTGTAGTGGTTAAACTCGCTCCTATTTGCTCTACATCTCTCCTATTTCCTCCCGAAATGATCAATCGGTTTTTCTTATCGACCATCCATTTTCCAGAAAGCCCGTATTTGAATTTATTATCATCAAATCCATAAGCGGTATATCCCTGTAAACGCCAGGCATCATTAGGCCCAAAGTAAGTTCTTCCTCCTACTCGCAGTCTAATTCCTTCTACCTCATTAAAACCAAATGTCGAGAATATAGGACCAAAATCGAGATGACCAAATTGTATATAACCGCTTCCTAAAATAGAAACCAGATTATACAATTGCTTAAATTTCCTGACTGTTTGCAAAGTATCAAGCATTTTGTAAACACCTCTTTCGTCTTTGTTCAGGTTTTCAAAACGGTTTTCATCCCAATATCTATCCGATTTATTGTAAACTTCATTGTCAATATAATTTACCTCATCTCTATAAAAAGAAGCCGGTTGTTCGATATTGAACTTATGATTTTGATACAAAGTAGTTCGTTTTCCATAAACACCTTTAGATTCTTCTTTCTTATTTAAAGCAAAATCCGACATCATGTGATCACGCGTAAGCAGAAAAACAGAATCGTTTTCTACTTCAAATTCTTGTTCGATATAAATATCTTTTACCCAGTTAATATTAGCACTTTTAGTTACTGCCATATTAATTTTTTTGATCGCAAAAGTGGTATCGTTTACCCAAAAGTCTCCTTTAAAAGTCAACTCATTTTTACGTCTTGGATAAAATATAATATTGTAACACCATTTTTTATCAATAAAAGCACTATCCGTCAGTACATAATTATAGACATCAATTCCTGTTTTCGATAATGGACTGGTGAAACTTTTGTCAAAAAAAGTCAAGTGATTGTTATAGATATTATAATCGGAATAAAGATCTTTTACAAAAGATAATATTTGCTGATTATCACTAAATCCAGAATTTTTATTGGCTTTTAATTTCTCTTTTACTTTCTTCAGTTTGTTACTACCATAAACGTCTGATAAAGATTCATTGATAAAAATGGGCAAGTATGTTTTTCCAGTAACTCTTGAAGTATCCACATGCTTGAAAACAAACTCCATTCCTTTAAAAATCTTACTTTTCATAAAAGCACTATCAATAGTATTCATATCGAATTCTACTTTTTCATACTTTTCCATTTGGTATTGATCAAACTGGTAAAGACCATTTTTTCGTTTTCTTTCCCAAATTTTTCTCAGAATATCAAGTGCAGGATTGTTCTTTTTAGATGTTTTTCCAGCATAAATAACTACTTCTTTTAGTTCTTCAACCGGATTCAATTGTACCTTAAAATTATAATTAACTCCTTTGTCTAATGTAATTTCTCTATCTGAAAAACCTACTGAAGTAACTACTAAAGTATTAAGAGTAGTAGGCGATTCAATATAAAAACGACCGTCTTCATTTGACATCACACCTAAATTAGAACCTTTTAGAACAATATTTGCAAAAGGAACAGGCTGATTTGATTTATCTACTACTATTCCGCTCACTTTAGTTTGAGCAAAAAGCGTTGAAAATACAGACAATATAAAAAACAGAACTAAAAACAGGTACTTCTTATCCATATAGTAGATTTAACAAAAAAGCTTCATCAAACAAACGTAAGATGAAGCCTTAATAGTATTTGGTTATGTATTATTTATACATTACTTTTTTTACTGCCTTAACAACATCAGCTGCATTTGGCAACCAGTCTTTCAATAATACTGGAGAGTAAGGTGCTGGTGCATCTGCAGTTGTGATTCTTTGAATTGGTGCATCAAGGAAATCAAAAGCTTGCTCTTGTACAATATACGTAATCTCAGAAGAAATACTAGCAAATGGCCAAGCTTCTTCAAGAATTACTAAACGGTTTGTTTTCTTAACTGATTTTAAAATCGCTTCATTATCCATTGGACGAACCGTTCTTAAATCGATCACTTCACAAGAGATTCCTTCTTTTGCTAATTCATCAGCAGCAATAAAAGCTTCTTTAATGATTTTTCCAAAAGAAACAATAGTTACATCAGTTCCTTCTCTTTTAACATCAGCAACTCCTATTGGAATAGTATATTCACCTTCTGGAACTTCTCCTTTGTCACCATACATTTGCTCAGATTCCATAAAAATTACAGGATCATTATCACGAATAGCTGATTTTAAAAGTCCTTTAGCATCGTAAGGAGTTGAAGGAACGATAACTTTTAAACCTGGAGTATTAGCAAACCAGTTTTCTAAAGCCTGAGAGTGTGTAGCTCCTAATTGCCCTGCTGAAGCAGTTGGCCCACGAAAAACAATCGGCACATTAAATTGTCCTCCTGTCATTTGACGCATTTTAGCAGCGTTATTTATAATTTGATCAATACCAACTAAACAGAAGTTAAAAGTCATGTATTCTACAATAGGACGACATCCGTTCATTGCTGAACCTACTGCAATTCCTGTAAAACCAAGCTCAGCAATTGGAGTATCGATTACTCTTTTTTCGCCAAATTCAGCAAGCATTCCTTTTGAAGCTTTGTATGCTCCGTTGTATTCTGCAACTTCTTCGCCCATTAAATATATGGATTCATCGTGACGCATTTCTTCGCTCATCGCTTCACAAATGGCCTCTCTAAATTGTATTGTTCTCATATTTATATTGTATGTTGAATTTTCTGAAGAGCAAAAATAAATATTTTAAACCATTTAAAGCACAATTTAACTTAAATAATCCGCCCTAAATTCTAACATCTTATATTAGGTATGTGAATATCTCGCATTTATTCTGTTATTTTACAGGAATCAAACAAACAAAAACAATATTACGGTACTGGTATGTAGTTATTCATACCAAATTATTCGAAATATTGTTCTAATTTTGTAACTCAATTTTACCAATTCTATAAATATTCAAACATGAAAATACTAGTTTGCATCAGTCATGTTCCTGATACTACCTCAAAAATCAACTTTACAAACGCTGATACTGAATTTGACACCAATGGCGTACAATATGTAATCAATCCTAATGACGAATTTGGATTAACTCGTGCAATTTGGTTCCAAGAACAACAAGGAGCTACAGTAACTGTAGTAAACGTAGGCGGTCCGGAAACAGAACCTACATTAAGAAAAGCTTTAGCCATTGGAGCTAACGAAGCAATTCGTATCAATGCAACACCTACTGACGGATTTTTTGTTGCCAAACAATTAGCCGAAGTAATAAAATCAGGTGCTTACGATTTAGTAATTGCAGGAAAAGAATCTTTAGATTATAACGGAGGAATGGTTCCTGGAATGGTGGCTGGAATTTTAGATTACAATTTTCTAAATTCTTGCATTAACATTACTGTTGACGGAACTAACGTAAAAGCAGTTCGCGAAATTGACGGTGGAAAAGAAAGTATTTCTACTTCATTACCATTAATTATTGGTGGTCAAAAAGGAATTGTTGAAGAAAAAGATTTACGCATTCCAAACATGAGAGGAATTATGACTGCCAGAACAAAAGTGCTGAATGTTGTTGAACCAATTGATGTTGCGGCAAATACAAAAGCAGTAAAATTTGAAAAACCTGCTCCAAAATCAGCAGTAAAAATGATTGCTCCGGATAACTTAGACGAATTAATTAATTTATTACACAACGAAGCAAAGGTTATCTAGTATCAAGTAATTAGTTTTAGTTTTCAGTTTAAAAATCTGAAATCTAAAATCGTTAATCTAAAATCTAAAATCATCATGTCAATATTAATATATGCCGAATCAGCCGAAGGGAAATTTAAAAAAGTAGCATTTGAAATTACTTCTTACGCAAAAAAAGTTGCCGAATCTCTAGGAACTACTGTAACTGCCTTAACTGTAAACATCGAAAACGTTTCTGAATTATCTAAATACGGAGTCGATAAAGTATTAAAAGTAAACAACGATAAATTAGCTGAATTTAACGCCAAAGCCTATGCTGACGTTATCAAACAAGCAGCTCAACAAGAGAGCACCAAGCTAATTATCCTTTCTTCCAGCACCAATAGCATCTACCTTTCTTCATTATTAGCAGTAAGTTTAGAAGCAGGTTTTGCATCAAACGTAGTAGGATTACCAGTAAGCACAGCTCCTTTTCAGGTAAAAAGAAACGCTTTTTCTAACAAAGCATTCAACATAACAGAAATCAATACTGATGTAAAAGTAATTGGCTTAGCCAAAAACTCTTATGGTATTTTCGAAAGTGCATCAACTTTAACTGAAGAAACTTTCAGTCCAAACATTGGAGACCATGATTTTGGAATAAAAGTAGAATCAATTGAAAAAGCATCAGGAAAAGTATCTATTGCCGATGCTGATATTGTAGTATCTGGCGGACGCGGATTAAAAGGTCCTGAAAATTGGAATTTAATCGAAGATTTAGCTGCTGCTTTAGGAGCTGCAACAGCTTGTTCTAAACCAGTTTCTGACTTAGGCTGGAGACCACATGCAGAGCACGTTGGACAAACTGGAAAACCTGTTGCAACCAATTTATATATTGCAGTTGGAATTTCCGGAGCCATTCAGCACATTGCCGGAATCAATGCTTCTAAAGTAAAAGTAGTGATCAATAGTGATCCTGAAGCTCCTTTCTTTAAAGTTGCTGACTACGGAATTGTAGGCGATGCTTTCGACGTTGTTCCAAGATTAATCGAAAAATTAAAAGAATACAAGGCGCAAAACGCTTAAAGTAGCGACTCATTAAAATAATTCTGTCCAATAAAATAAGATAATCGTATCTTTGCTTATTGGCAGATTTTTTAATTAATATTGCAACCTAAAATTAGTCAAAAGAATTCAGAATTAAAAAAACCTAGATTTTTCATTTCAACAATTATGAGCTTAGTCAAATTATCCATAAAAGGAATTTCATACAGCCAAACACAAAATGGAGCCTATGCTTTGATTTTGAATGAAGTAGACGGCGAAAGAAAACTACCTATTGTAATAGGTGCTTTTGAAGCCCAATCTATTGCCATTGCTTTAGAAAAAGAAATAAAACCACCACGTCCACTAACTCATGATTTGTTTAAAAATTTTGCTGAACGATTTGATATCGTTGTAAAACAAGTTATTATTCACAAACTGGTTGATGGCGTATTTTACTCTAGCATTATTTGCGAAAGAGATAAAATTGAAGAAATAATTGACGCCAGAACTTCTGATGCTATCGCATTAGCCTTGCGTTTTAATGCTCCTATTTTTACTTATAAAAACATCCTGGACAAAGCGGGTATTTACCTAAAAACAAATCCAGCTGATGGCGATAAGGAAAATCAAATGGATGATATTATTTCCAATCCAGAATCTTTTACAGCAGAACCTGAAAGTAGTGGCCGGGCTTATATCAAATTTAGTCTTCAAGAATTAAACGATTTATTAATTCAGGCTGTGGAACAGGAAGACTACGAAAAAGCAGCAAACATAAGAGACGAAATTTCAAAAAGAGAATCGTAATTCAATCGTTAATTGGATTCATTAGGTAATTCGGCTCGAATCAACAAATAAACGCATAACCAAATTTAAAGCAATGAAGCAATATCTGGATTTAGTAAAACACGTTATGGAAAACGGCTGCCAAAAAGGCGACCGAACTGGAACTGGAACTAAAAGTGTTTTTGGTTACCAAATGCGTTTTGATTTAAGTGAAGGTTTCCCAATGGTTACCACTAAAAAGCTACATCTTAAATCTATTATTTACGAATTGCTTTGGTTTTTAAAAGGAGAAACTAATATTGGTTATCTAAAAGAGCATGGAGTAAAAATCTGGGATGCCTGGGCAGATGAAAACGGCGATTTAGGACCTGTTTATGGACACCAATGGCGCAACTGGAACAGTGAAGAAATCGATCAGATTTCTGATTTAATCCAAGAATTAAAAACCAATCCTAATAGCCGAAGAATGTTAGTTTCGGCATGGAATCCTTCGGTTTTACCAGATACAAAAAAGTCATTTGAAGAAAATGTAGCTAATAACAAAGCTGCATTACCTCCGTGTCATGCCTTCTTTCAATTTTATGTTGCTGACGGAAAATTGTCTTGCCAGCTTTATCAAAGAAGCGCCGACATCTTTTTAGGAGTTCCTTTTAACATTGCTTCTTATGCGCTATTAACTATGATGATTGCACAAGTATGCGACTTAGAAGCTGGAGATTTTATCCACACTTTTGGTGACGCACACATTTACAACAATCATTTTGAACAACTAGAATTACAATTATCCCGTGAGCCAAGACCATTACCAAAAATGATCTTAAATCCGGCTGTAAAAAACATCTTCGATTTTAATTATAGTGATTTCTCTCTTGTAGGTTATGAACCTCACGAGACGATAAAAGGAAGCGTAGCTGTTTAATAAAATAAAAAAGCGTTTTAGATTAAACCTCTAAAACGCTATTTTCTGTTCCTGCAAATTCATTCCACTTATAAGAATCCGCTTCACTCTCGTTGATATATTCTCCGTCAACTAAGTATTTGAATTCGTAAGCTGCATCTTTATTTAAATCAAAAGCCCCTTTAAAAGTTCCGTTTTTTAATTTACTCAAAGCACCTTCTTCTGGGTTCCAATTGTTGAAATCACCAACAACAGCAACCTGAGCCGCTTCTTTTGCCTCAATAGAAAATGTAACTTTACAAACTGGTTTTGACTTTATGAATTGTTTTTTTATTGACATAACTATTTCATTTTTAGAATTATGAAACAAAGTAAAACATTTTAATCGAAGTTTAGATACCCAAAAGTAAGTTTTAAGATAATGCTTAATAAAGTGTTAAAAACAAACCAATTCGGCAAATTTAAAAGGATTATATTTTTAAAAAACAAAAAAGCCGAGCAGTTAATTCTAAAAATCTTTGAGCACTAACCAGCATTTCCAAATTAAATTTTATCTTTATAACAAAAAGTTAAGCTATGAAATCCGAACAACATGAATTATACGAATATGCCCGAAAACGTATAAGACAAAAAAGAATCGTTTATTTTCATTTTGTTTTATTGTTTTTAGTGAGTCTATTTTTATTTGTTTCTACAAAAGTTTTTGACTTCAATGAAGGGGCAAATTGGCATATTTGGTTAATTACAGCCTGGTTTTTTGTTTTTATTTTACATTTTATAAAAGTTTTCATCACAGATCGTTTTATGAATAAAAACTGGGAGAGAGAACAAATTGACCGATTAGTGGCTTTACAAGAAAAGAAAATAGCCGAATTAAACAGTCAAATAAACGAAGAACCGCTACTAAATAAACAAGAATGATTACAATGATTGCTGCCGCTGCAGAAAACAGGGCACTCGGAAAAGACAACCAATTAGTTTGGCATTTGCCAAATGATTTTAAAAGATTTAAAAATTTAACTACTGCGCATCATATTATAATGGGAAGAAAAACTTTTGAAAGTTTCCCAAAACCATTACCCAATCGCACTCACATCATCATTACCCGCCAAGCTGATTATCAGGCAGAAGGTTGTATAGTAGTAGACAGTATCGAAAAAGCGATTGAAAAATGTCCCAAAGGAGAAGATTCCTTTATCATTGGCGGAGGCGAAATTTATCAATTAGCCATGCCTTTTTCAGATAAAATAGAACTTACCGTGGTCCATCATACTTTTGACGCTGATGCTTTTTTTCCTGAAATAAAGTTAGACGAATGGGAATTAGATAATAGTGATTTTCAAGCTAAAGACGAGAAACATCTTTATGATTACACTTTTGAAACCTATATTAGAAAACAAAAAACACCTCTTTAAAAGAGGTGTTTTTTTTAAAACTCAATTACAATACTAATTTAGAAAAATGTTCTATTCCTGAAAAATAATTTGACATAACAATACCAAATTTACTAGAAGCAAACTCATTCCTGAAATAAGAATAATATTGTTTGCTACTTTTTGAGAAAACATCTCAAAATAGCCTTTAATACCAAATACCACGAAGGTACTAAAAGCAAAGAAAATTAAAATTTCCAAAAATAAATTCAATCCTAAGAACGTATTTTGCGTTTTTCTTAAAGCGCAGTTTTTAATTAAAGCCGCACCGTCAAAACAAATTACAAGAACAAATGATAATATCAACGCAAAAAATAACCATTTGAGTTGAACTACTAATTCTTTATTAAATATTGTGTAAAAATTCATTTGGTAAATTTCGTTATTATAGTTCTGTCATACAATACCCACTTTTAGTGATTTTTCAAAAAAGAAAAAGTATAAATAAAAACTACTCCTAATTGAATTGAAACTCAATTTGAATACCAACTTTGAGGGCATTATAGTATATTTGTCAAAATTTAAAAAATGGCAGAAAATATCACCCCATATAAAGACTCTGAATTAGGCAAGAAAGAACAGGTTGCAAAAATGTTTGATACTATTTCAGGCAATTACGACAATTTAAATCGTGTTATTTCTTTTGGAATAGACGTAAAATGGAGAAAAAAAGTCTTAAAAATTGTTGCCGACACTAATCCGGAAACCATATTAGATATTGCTACAGGAACTGGAGATCTTGCAATTTTAATGGCAAATACTAATGCAAAAAAAATAACAGGTTTAGATATTTCAGCCGGAATGCTAGAAGTGGGAATAAAAAAAATTGCTGATAAAAATTTATCCAATAGAATTGAAATGATTTTAGGCGATTCGGAAAAAATTCCTTTTGCAGACAATCATTTTGACGCTATTACAGTTGCTTTTGGAGTTCGAAATTTTGAAAATTTAGAAAAAGGTTTAGGCGAAATTCTAAGAGTTTTAAAACCAAATGGAACTTTTGTAATTTTAGAAACTTCGGTTCCTGAAAAAACACCATACAAACAAGGTTATAACTTTTACAGTAAAAACATCCTTCCTATCATCGGTAAATTATTCTCAAAAGACAATGTTGCTTATGGTTATTTATCAGAATCTGCTGCCGCATTTCCTTATGGTGAAAGGTTAAACAATATTTTGAGAAAAATTGGGTTTATAGATGTAAAAGCAATGCCACAAACTTTTGGCGTAGCCACAATATATGCAGCGTCTAAAAAATAACCTAAGTTTCTTTTTCAAATGAAAAATACAATTGTCTTTATCTTATTCTTACTTTCTTTTGTGGGACATTCGCAGTCTAAAGGTATGTTTAGTAAAGACCCTATTATCAATTTAGAAAATTTCCAAAAACAGCGAGTGTATTTTGGATACTACTTAGGCTTTAACTCTTTCGATTTTAAAATTGATTACAAAAATTTAGCTCCGGACATACAGGTAAAAAAAACAACTGGTTTTAATGTGGGTGTTGTTGCCGATTTAAAACTTCAGGAATACGTTGACCTGCGTTTTGAACCGGGTTTGTATTATACTAAAAGAACATTGCATTTTCCAAACTTAGTTCGCGAAGTGGATGCGATACGAGATGTAAACAGTACTTATATTCACTTTCCGTTGTTGTTGAAATTTTCAGCCCTGCGTACTGGAAATATTCGCCCGTATCTTTTAGGAGGTTTATCAACTACGTTAAATTTATCTTCAAATGCAAAATCAGTTGATGATAATGTGCAACAAAAATTCAGAGTAAAATCATGGACCACCAATTATGAATTGGGTTTTGGAATTGATTTTTTCTCCGAATATTTTATATTTTCTCCGTCCATTCGAGGTGCTTTTGGACTTAAAGACGAACTTATTAGAGACAATGATCCTAATAGTCCCTGGACAAGTAATATAGAATCTATTAAAAACAGAGCAATTCTAATTAACTTTACCTTCCATTAAATCAAGCTAAATTTCGTTTAAATTCGCTCAGGATAATTCCTGTTGCAGTAGCCACATTTAAACTTTCTGCTTGCTGTAAATCACCAAAACGAGGAATTGAAAGTCTGCTTTGAGTTATTTCCTCAATGGCTTCCGAGATACCATTAGCTTCATTCCCCATAACAACAATAGCTTCCTGAGGTAAATTCGTTTTATAAATATTATCCCCATCCATAAAAGTCCCAAAAACAGGTAAATTAGTTTGAGTAATATATTCAGCCAAATCGACATAACTCACATTTACTCTCGTAATAGATCCCATAGTTGCCTGAACAACCTTTGGATTATAAATATCAACAGTTTCTTTAGAACAAATAACTTGTTTGATGCCAAACCAATCGCACAGTCTTAAAATAGTTCCAATATTTCCAGGATCTCTTACATCATCTAGTGCTATAATTAATCCTGAAGTTATAATAGGTTTTTCTTCTGGAATTTTAAAAACAGCCAAACAACTATTAGGTGTTGTTAAGACGCTGATTTTCTTTAAATCATTTTCGTGGATTAATGATTTTTTACTTTCTAAAACTTCTTCAAAATCATATTGCGTAGTATACAAATGTTCTAACTCAAAATTAGATCTCAAAAGCTCCTGAATGACTTTTACTCCTTCAGCAAAAAATAATTGATTAATTATTCTATACTTTTTTTGCTGTAAACTAGTTATAAGTTTTATTTGGTTTTTACTAACCATAAAAATATGTACTTTTGAATTAAATATTTTAGACCTCTTGAAAAAAATTTCAACAAAAATATCACTATTTATTCTAATAGGAATAATTATATCTGCCTGTAACGCCGAAAAAAGAGTTCCAGAAGGAAAACAACTCCTTGTAAGCAATCATATTTTAGTAAATGGCAAAAAAACCAATGACGAAGATGTCCATAATCAATTGTACCAACAACCCAATACTACGCTATTAGGTTATCGTTTACGATTGAATTTATACAATTTAGCCAATTTAAATCCAGATTCGACCTATCAGGCAAAATTTAAAAATAATCCTGGCAAATACGAGCGTCAGGCAAAATGGTTATCTGCAAAACAAGTAGACCGACTAGGAAAATCTTTTTTATATAGTGGAATTCATGAGTTTTTGAAGAAAACAGGAGAACCACCTGTAATTATTGATACAACAAGAACCCAAAAATCGCTTTCCAGACTTAGATATTATTATTTTAACAACGGCTATTTTGATGTAAAAGTAAATTCTGATCACGATACAATAAGCCTAAAAAGAGGTAAAATCAAATATGAAATTACTACTAACAACGCTTATATTATAGATTCTATAAGAGCTTCAATTGGTTCTCGTGAACTAGACTCTTTGTATGCCAACACTAAAGAAAATGCTTTAATTAAATCCGGAAAACAATACAAAACTGCTGATTTCTCCGATGAAAAAAACCGTCTTTCTACTTATTTTAGAAACCACGGTGCTTATTATTTCCAGCCCACTTCTATTGTTTTTGACATTGATACTATTGGCAAAAAAAACAAAGCCAATGTAAATATCAATATCACTGATTATAGCTCTACAGATTCTACAAAAACAAATGATTTTAAATTATACAAAATTAGCAGCGTAGATATCTATACTGATTATTTACCTAATACAAGCAAGCAAAATATTACTGATAGTATTTCATATCAAAATTTCAATCTTTATAGCCGCGAAAAGTTAAAGTACAAACCGCATGCTATAACAGATGCCATTTTTATCACCAAAGGAACTTCATTTGCTGATTTCAAAACCGTATTAACTTCAAGATATTTAACTAACCTTAAAGTATTTAACCCGCCAAGTATCCAATACGAGGTAGACAAAAAAGATACGCTTCATAATTCGCTTATTGCAAAAATTTATCTGACACCAAGAAAAAAGTATAGTTTTCAGGCATCATTTGACCTTACACACTCTAATATTCAGGACATCGGGATTTCGTTTAGTCCGTCGCTTAGTATTCGAAACATTTTTAATGGTGCCGAAACATTGGAAATTTCAACCCGTGCGAACATTGGTTCATCAAGAGATTTAGCCAATCCTAACAACCAATTTTTCAATGTATCAGAATATGGAATCGACTTTAAACTGAATTTTCCTAGAATATTCATGCCTTTTTCTACTGAAAAAATTATTCCAAAAAGCATGATTCCATCTACCTTAATTGGTGTGGGTTATGCTACGCAAAAGAATATTGGATTAGATAAAGAAAATTTCACTGGAACTTTTTCATACAACTGGAATCCAAAAAGATACAACACTGCACGTTTTGATCTTTTTAATATCCAATTTGTACGTAACTTAAATGCACCAAACTATTTCAACGTTTACAGTTCTTCTTATAATGCGTTAAATGAAATCGCAAAAAAATACCCTGTAAATCCAAACTATATTGAAGATGGTGATTTAATAATTGAAACAGGAACTAAAGGTTTCACCAGAGATATTCTGGAAGGGGGCCAAGGTTTGACGCCTTCTGACGATGATTTAAGAGAAGTAAGAAGTATTGAAGAAAGAAGAGTCCGATTGACTGAAAACGATTTTATTTTGGCAACCAACTTTTCATTTAGCAAAACAACAAAAACAGACTTAGCCGATAATAATTTCTATCTTTTTAAAACCAAAATAGAATCGGCAGGTTCTTTATTATCATTAATTGGAAATGCAACAAACTTAAAAACCAATCAAAATGGAAATCGCGAGTTGTTTAATTTAGAATATTCGGAATACATTAAAACCGAATTTGATTTTATTAAACACTGGGATTTAAGAAAAGAAAAAGTATTTGCTGTGAGAACTTTTTTTGGTATTGCTATTCCTTTTGGGAATTCTAATTACATTCCGTTTTCCCGAAGTTATTTCTCAGGAGGTTCAAATGATAACCGCGCATGGCAACCGTATAGCCTTGGCCCGGGACGCAGCGGCGCTACAAATGATTTTAATGAAGCCAACATGAAAATTGCGGCAAGTGCCGAATTCAGGTTTAAAATTTTAGGAGATTTAAAAGGAGCTGTATTTGCTGATGCAGGAAATATCTGGAATGTTTTTGACAACGTAATTGACGAAAAATCAACTTTTAACAATTTAGCCAGCTTAGAAGATATCGCTTTAGGTTCTGGATTTGGTCTTAGATATGATTTAAACTTCTTTGTTGTCCGATTTGATTTTGGTTTCAAAACCTATAATCCTGCGGATACATCAGGTAAAAAATGGTTTAGAGATTATAATTTTGGTCACAGTGTTTTAAATTTTGGAATAAATTATCCTTTCTAATGCTAATAAATTCTTATTTTTGCGAACTTAAACTAAAAACAAAAATCTAACACTAAAAACAAAAAACAAAATGGCACACAACATAAAAGCAGGTGTAGCAACGGGAGATCAAGTACAGGAAATTTTTAATTATGCAAAAGAAAAAGGATTTGCACTTCCTGCTGTAAACGTTACAGGATCAAACACTATCAATGGTGTTCTTGAAACAGCTGCAAAATTAAACGCACCAGTTATTATCCAATTCTCTAACGGAGGAGCACAATTTAATGCGGGAAAAGGACTTTCTAATGCGGGAGAAAAAGCGGCTATTGCAGGTGCAATTGCAGGTGCAAAAAGCATTCACGCTTTAGCAGAAGCTTACGGAGCAACTGTAATTTTACATACAGATCACTGCGCTAAAAAATTATTACCTTGGATTGATGGTTTATTAGATGCTTCAGAAGAGCATTTTGCAGCTACTGGAAAATCATTATTCAGTTCTCACATGATTGACTTATCTGAAGAGCCAATTGAAGAAAACATCGAAATTTGCAAAGCTTACCTAGAAAGAATGAGCAAAATTGGAATGACATTAGAAATCGAACTTGGAATTACAGGTGGAGAAGAAGATGGTGTTGACAATTCTGATGTTGATAGTTCAAAATTATACACACAACCAGAAGAAGTAGCTTACGCTTACGAAGAACTTTCTAAAGTAAGTCCAAAATTCACTATTGCTGCTGCTTTTGGAAACGTTCACGGTGTTTACAAACCAGGAAACGTAAAATTAACTCCAAAAATCTTGAAAAACTCTCAGGATTTCGTTCAAAATAAATTCAACACAGGACACAATCCAGTTGATTTTGTTTTCCACGGTGGATCAGGTTCTACTTTAGAAGAAATTAGAGAAGGAATTAGCTACGGAGTAATTAAAATGAATATTGATACTGATTTACAATTTGCTTTCACTGAAGGAATTCGTGATTTCATGGTAGACAACATCGATTATTTGAAAACTCAAATTGGTAACCCAACAGGTGCTGATGCTCCAAATAAAAAATACTACGATCCAAGAAAATGGTTGCGTGAAGGAGAAGTTACTTTCAACACAAGACTTGAGCAGGCTTTTGCTGACTTGAATAACGTAAATACACTATAAAAGTATACAGTATTTAGATTTTAGTGTTCAGTTTTTCTGAATACTAAAATCTAATTTAAAAAAACTGAATACTGAAATTTGATTACTGAACACTGAATACTAGAACAAATGGCTTGGTTTAAAAGACAACAAAAAGGGATCACAACTCCTACCGAACAGAAAATGGACGTTCCAAAAGGACTTTGGTACAAATCTCCTACTGGAAAAATTATTGATGCCGATGAACTAGAACGCAACTTATTTGTAAGCCCTGAAGATGGTTTCCACGTAAGGATAGGTAGTGCTACTTATTTTGAAATTTTATTCGACAACAATAAATTTACCGAATTAGATCCTAACATCACTTCAAAAGATCCTCTAAACTTTGTGGATACAAAGAAATACGCAGATCGTTTGAAAGACGTTATTGAAAAA
>Ga0247805_1000125_pt1 | contig 53246 bp, 50 predicted proteins | sample UWRJL044104R1_FD_180930 | JGI IMG/M metagenome (GOLD analysis project Ga0247805, IMG submission 180930) | Plant litter microbial communities from Arlington Agricultural Research Station in Wisconsin, United States - UWRJ-L044-104R-1 | ecosystem: Environmental > Terrestrial > Plant litter >...
CGACGTCGACGGCAAGATGTACACGCCGCAGGAGATCTCCGCGCGCATCCTCGCCAAGCTCAAGCGCGACGCTGAGCAGTACCTCGGCGAGCCCGTCACCGACGCGGTCATCACGGTTCCCGCGTACTTCAACGACGCTGAGCGCCAGGCGACGAAAGACGCCGGCGAGATCTCGGGCCTCAACGTTCTTCGCATCATCAACGAGCCAACCGCTGCAGCACTCGCGTACGGTCTCGACAAGGGCAAGGCCGACGAGCTCATCCTCGTCTTCGACCTCGGAGGCGGAACGTTCGACGTCAGCCTTCTCGAAGTAGGTAAAGACGACGACTTCTCGACGATTCAGGTTCGCTCGACCGCCGGTGACAACCGCTTGGGCGGCGACGACTGGGACGCCCGCGTTGTCGAGTGGCTCATCACGAAGTTCAAGGAGACCACCGGCGTCGACGTCTCGAACGACAAGATCGCCAAGCAGCGCCTCAAGGAAGCCGCAGAGCAGGCGAAGAAGGAACTCTCGAGCTCAACGAGCACGAGCATCCAGCTTCCCTACCTCTCGCTCACCGAGAACGGCCCCGCCAACCTCGACGAGACCCTCACGCGTGCCAAGTTCGAAGAGCTCACACAAGACCTCATCGAGCGCACCCGCAAGCCGTTCCAGGACGTCATCAAGGAAGCCGGAGTCAGCGTCGCGGATGTCGCGCACGTAGTGCTCGTCGGTGGATCCACTCGTATGCCGGCAGTCGTTGAGCTCGTCAAGAAGCTCACCGGTGGCAAGGAGCCCAACAAGGGCGTCAACCCTGACGAGGTCGTCGCCGTCGGCGCCGCACTTCAGGCCGGCGTTCTGCGCGGAGAGCGCAAGGACGTTCTGCTCATCGACGTCACCCCCCTGAGCCTCGGTATCGAGACAAAGGGCGGAATTATGACGAAGCTCATCGAGCGCAACACGGCTATTCCGACAAAGCGCAGCGAGACCTTCACAACGGCCGACGACAACCAGCCGTCTGTTGCGATCCAGGTCTTCCAGGGCGAGCGTGACTTCACGCGCGACAACAAGAACCTCGGAACGTTCGAGCTTCAGGGAATCGCACCCGCGCCCCGCGGCATCCCCCAGATCGAGGTGACCTTCGACATCGACGCCAACGGCATCGTGCAGGTTCACGCGAAAGACAAGGGAACCGGCAAGGAGCAGTCGATCACCATCACGGGTGGCTCGTCGCTCTCGAAGGACGACATCGAGCGCATGGTTCGCGAGGGTGAAGAGCACGCTGCAGAAGACAAGGCGCGTCGCGAGACCGCCGAGGTTCGCAACACCGCAGAGCAGCTCGCATACTCGACCGACAAGCTGCTTCTCGACAACGCCGACAAGCTGCCGGAAGACGTCAAGACGAGCGTTCAGACCGACATCGACGCACTCAAGACCGCGCTCGCCGGAGACGACGAAGCAGCAGTCAAGACCGCCTTCGACACTCTTGCCGAGAGCCAGCAGAAGATCGGTGAGGCCCTCTACGCGCAGAGCGAGACGGCCAACGCCGGAGCCGACGAGGCGCCTGCCGACGAGACACCCGCGAGCAACGACGAAGACATCGTCGACGCCGAGGTTGTTGAAGACGAGCCGGACAAGAAGTAACGATGGCAGACAAGAAGCGCCACAACGACGAGGAATCGGAGGCGGTCAACGCCGCCTCCGGCTCCCCGGAGCTGGATGACACAGACCTCGACGACGCCGAAGACTCGAAGGAGCGTGTCGTTCACGACCTCTCTTCTCACGAGGAACTCGAAGACGACGAGGTCGAGGAAGACGCGACTGACGTTTCCGAGGAGGAGCCCGAGATCGAGCTCCCCGCGGAAGAAGAAATCGAAGACGTGGATGACGCGGACCTGCAGATCAGCGAAGAAGATGCCGCGCTGCTCGAACAGGCTGCGGGCGACATCGTCGCCGAAATGCGCTCGGACATGCTTCGTGCGCAGGCCGAACTCGTCAACTTCCGTACGCGAGTGGAGCGCGACCGCGCCGCCAACCGCGAGGCAGTTATCGCCGAGGTCATTCGCTCACTCCTTCCCGCACTCGACGACCTGAGCCGTGCCGAAAAGCACGGCGACCTCGAGGGCAGTCCCCTCGAGCTCGTCGCACAGAAGATTCGTGGCGCCTTCGAGCGCTACGGCCTTCGCTCTGTCGGTGAAAAGGGCGAGGTCTTTGACCCGCACCTGCACGAGGCAGTTGTGCAGCTCCCGTCGAAGGATGTCTCTGTGAACACGGTCGCAGACGTCATCGACCCCGGGTACGCACTGGGTGAGCGCCTCATCCGCGCCGCCAAGGTCGCGGTCTCGGTTCCCGAGTAGGCGGCGCGCGAATGGCAAGCCAGGACTGGTTTGACAAGGACTTCTACAAGGTTCTCGGGGTGTCGAAAGACATCTCCGATGCCGACCTGAAGAAGACCTATCGCAAGCTCGCGCGTCAGTATCACCCCGACTCCAACCCGGGCGATGCGGCGGCCGAGGCACGCTTCAAGGAGATCAGCGAGGCCAACTCGGTGCTCTCCGACTCGGAGATGCGCAAGGAGTACGACCAGATTCGGGCAATGGGTTCCGGTGCGCGCTTTAGCGCGGGCGGGCGCCCCGGTCAGCCCGGCGGCTTTGAAGACGTCTTCGGCGGCCTCTTCGGGCAGCCGGCCGGCCGCGCGGGTGCTGGCGGTCAGGCGGGCAACTTCGAAGACCTGCTCGGCGGCATGTTCGGTGGCGGTGGCGGCTTCGGAAACTCGAGTGGCGGCTTTCGCGGAGCCGCCGGCCCGACAAAGGGTCGTGACTTCACGGCGACGACGACGCTCGACTTTCTCACCGCAATTCGTGGCGAGACGATCAAGCTGCAGCCGTCGAACGGCAAGGCGATCAACGTTAAGATTCCCGCGGGAGTCAGCGACGGCCAGAAGATTCGCCTCAAGGGCAAGGGTGAACCCAGCCCCGATGGTGGAACCGCTGGCGACCTCGTGCTCACGGTGACCGTTCGCAAGCACTCTGTGTTTGAGCGCGATGGTCTCAACCTGCGCGTCGACGTGCCCGTGACGTTCTCCGAGGCAACACTCGGGGCGACGATCGAGGTTCCGACACTCGGAGGCGAGCCGGTCAAACTGCGCGTTGCTGCCGGAACACCCAGCGGTCGCGTTCTGCGCGTCAAGGGCCGTGGCGTCACAACGGCGAAGGGCGTCGGCGATCTACTCGCGAGCGTTGTTGTCGCAGTGCCGACTCACCTGAGCGCGGAGGCGCAGACGCACCTCGAGGCATTTGCCGCGGCGATGCCTGACGAGAACCCGCGCGCCGACCTGCTCGACCGCGCGCGCAGCTAAACACAACCAATCAGAGGGAGAGGGGGCATACATGGATGAGAACTCACCGGTGCTGGCAATAGCCATCGCGGCCGAACTCGCCGGTATGCACCCTCAAACCCTGAGACAGTACGACCGCATCGGTCTGGTCTGCCCTCGCCGTACGGCGGGCAAGTCGCGCCGCTATTCGATGCGCGACGTTATGCAGTTGCGCGAGGTCGCGGCGCTGAGCGCCGAGGGCGTGAGCCTCGAAGGCATTCGCCGGGTGCTCGACCTCGAAAACCAGGTGGCAACTCTCGCCACCCGCGTGCGCGAACTCGAAACCGCGCTCGCCGACGAACTTCTCAACCGCCCCGGCCGCCGGGTCTTCGCCGCGGGCACAGAGGGCGACGTCATCTCCCTTCGCGCCGGAACGCGCAGCCGCAGGCAAAACGAACTTGAAATTTGGCACCCACCGTATGAGAACTGAACTCGACTTCACGGCGCTCCGCCGCTGGCCCGACATCGAAGCTGACAACCTCTTCGCGTATGACGCGAGCGACAAGCTCATCCTCGAGACTGCGGGCGAGCTTCTCGCCTCCGGCAACCTGGTCGTCATCGGCGACAACTACGGCGCGCTCACGCTGGGCGCCGCCGTGCGGTCGGGCGCGACATCCATTCGCGTGCACCAGGATTCGCTCGTCGGCGAGCACGCCCTCGCGGCCAATGCGCGCGAAGAAGGCTTGGATGGCGCGTACACAAACCATTCGTTGGGCGAAGAGCTGCTCACCGGCGCCACGCTCGTGTTGCTGCAGGTTCCGAAGTCGCTCGACGAGCTCGAAGAGATTCTCGAAAACATTGCGCGCTACGCCTCGGCTGACGTCATCGTTGTCGCTGGCGGGCGCATCAAGCACCTCACTCCGACGATGAACCCGCTGATGCTGCGATTCTTCGAGACGCTCGACGTCTCGCTCGCCCAGCAGAAGTCGCGCGCGTTCACGCTGCGCGGGCCGATCACTCCGGGCGAGAGCCGTTTTCCGGTTACCGAGTTTCATAAAGACATCGAGCTGACGATCGCTGCCCACGGCGCGGTATTTGCGGGGGCGAGTGTCGACATCGGCACGCGGCTGCTGCTCAATGCTGTGCGCAAGGCCGGTCCGATGTCGGGCGTCGCGATCGATCTCGGGTGCGGAACCGGGCTGCTCGCGGCATCCATCGCTCGTGCCCGACCCGGCCTCACGGTGATCGCGACCGACCAGTCGGCTGCGGCAGTCGCATCCGCGTCGGCGACGATGGAGGCCAACGGGCTCAGCGATCGCGTCACCGTTGTGCGCGACGACGGGCTGATGAGCCAGCCCGACAACTCGGCCGATCTCGTGCTGCTCAACCCGCCGTTCCACATTGGCGCCGTTGTGCACACCGGCCCGGCGCACCGACTGTTCGCCGACGCCGCACGCGTGCTGCGGCCGGGCGGCGAGCTGTGGACGGTCTTCAACTCGCACCTCGGCTATCGGCAGACGCTGCAACGCATCGTTGGCCCAAGCGAACTCGTCACCCACAATGACAAATTCACAGTCACCGTCTCAACAAAACCCACCTCGGCTGGGCGCCCGAAGCCCACTGAAAAGGACTAGTCATGGCAAACCTGCAGGGTGCCCCGGGCACCGACGAAGAACAGAAGACAGCGCTTCAGCGTTACGGCGTCGACCTCACCGAGGTTGCCCGCAGCGGCAAGCTCGATCCGGTGATCGGCCGCGACGCCGAGATTCGCCGCGTGAGCCAGGTGCTCACCCGTCGCACAAAGAACAACCCCGTGCTCATCGGTGAACCGGGCGTCGGCAAGACCGCCGTCGTCGAAGGACTCGCCCAGCGCATCGTCGCGGGCGACGTCGCCGACTCTCTCAAGGGCAAGCGACTCGTCTCGCTCGACATCGCGGCGCTCGTCGCGGGAGCCAAGTATCGCGGTGAGTTCGAGGAGCGCCTCAAGGCCGTGCTCACCGAGATCAACGAGGCCGACGGCGAGATCATCACCTTCATCGACGAGCTGCACACGCTCATGGGTGCCGGCGGTGGCGAAGGCTCTGTTGCCGCTGCCAACATGCTCAAGCCCATGCTCGCGCGCGGTGAACTTCGGCTCATCGGCGCGACGACCCTCGACGAATATCGCCTCTACATCGAGAAGGATGCAGCGCTCGAGCGTCGTTTTCAGCAGGTGCTCGTTGACGAGCCGACCGTCGAAGACACGATCGCGATTCTCCGCGGTCTGCGCGAGCGTTACGAAGCACACCACAAGGTGACGATCGCGGACTCCGCGCTCGTCGCCGCTGCCGCTCTCTCGAACCGGTACATCGCGGGCCGCCAGCTTCCGGATAAGGCGATCGACCTCGTCGACGAAGCTGCTTCACGCCTGAAGATGGAGATCGACTCGAGCCCGGTCGAGATCGACGAGCTCAAGCGCGCTGTTTCTCGACTGCGCATCGAAGAGCTTGCGCTCAAAAAAGAGAAGGACGCGGCATCCAAGGCACGCCTTGAAAAGTTGCGCGAAGATCTCGCCGAACGCCAGAAGGCTCTCGACGCGCTCGAACGACGCTGGCGCACCGAGAAGACCTCGCTCACCGGAATGGGTGAGCTCAAGACCCGGCTCAACGAGGCGCGCATCGACCTCGACCGCGCGATGCGTGAGCAGCGCTACCAGGACGCCTCGAAGCTCAACTACGAGACGATCCCATCGATCGAGACCGCCATCGCGGCCGCCGAAGCGCAGGAGCCCGTTGGCCCGCGAATGGTCAACGACCAGGTCACCGAAGAAGACATCGCGTCTGTTGTTGCTGCCTGGACGGGAATCCCGACAGACAAGCTCACGCAGGGCGAGACGGAGCGACTGCTCAACCTCGAGGGTGAGCTGGGCAAGCGGCTCATCGGCCAGAAGGATGCAGTGCGCGCCGTGTCTGAGGCCGTGCGTCGAACGCGTGCCGGCATCAGTGACCCCGATCGTCCGACGGGAACGTTTATGTTCCTCGGCCCGACCGGAGTCGGCAAGACCGAGCTCGCGAAGGCTCTCGCCGAATACCTCTTCGACGACGAGAAAGCCCTCGTGCGCATCGACATGAGCGAGTACGGCGAGAAGCACTCCGTCGCCCGCTTGCTCGGAGCCCCTCCCGGATACATCGGCTACGAACAGGGCGGACAACTCACCGAAGCCGTGCGCCGTCGCCCGTACTCGGTGATTTTGCTCGACGAGGTCGAGAAGGCGCACCCCGAGGTCTTTGACCTGCTGCTGCAGGTTCTCGATGACGGTCGCCTCACCGATGGACAGGGTCGCACCGTCGACTTCCGTAACGTGATTCTGATTCTGACGTCGAACCTCGGTGGGCAGTACCTCGTTGACCCCGGTCTCACCTGGGACCAGAAGACCGAAGCCGTCAACAACCTCGTGCGCCAGGCCTTCAAGCCCGAGTTCATCAACCGACTCGACGACATCGTCATCTTCTCGCCGCTCTCGACGACCGAGCTGGCGCAGATCGTGTCGCTCTACGTCGACCGCCTCGGGCGCCGCCTCGCCGACCGCCGCCTCGAGCTCGCCGTCACACCCGACGCGCGCACCTGGCTCGCCGAGCGCGGCTACGACCCGAACTACGGAGCGCGACCGCTGCGCCGCCTGATGCAGCGCGAGATCGACGACAAGCTCGCGCGCGCACTCATCGCCGGCGAGATCGCCGACGGAGACACCGTGCGCGTTGACCTCTTCGGCGACGGGCTCACAGTGTCGCGCATGAACGTCTAACTATTTTTCGGTGGTTGAGCTTGTCGAAACCAGGTCGAGCGAAGCCGAGACCTGCATTTGAGTGGATGTCGCGGCCTCGCGCCCGCGGAATTGTGAGTTGCGCACCCTCGGTGACTGCTGCGGCGTGCGCAACTCACAAATCTCGGCTTCGCTCGATCTGATCTCGACGAGCTCGATCACCGAGACGGGCTCGATCACCGGCGTCAGGCAAGGGCGGGGATGACCTCTTGCTCGAACAGCTCGAGGCCCGAGCGGTCGTACGCCGCCTCCGGGAAGTAGTGGATCGCATACCCGAGCCCCAGCGACTGCATCGCGCGGAGCTTGTCGATGATCTGCGCGGGGGTTCCGACGCCGAGCGCGGTGCCGCTGCGGTACTCGCTCATAAACTTCGTCGTCTCGTCTGCGCCGAGGTAAGGCAGCACGCGCGCCTCGATGGCATCGAGGCGGTCGGCGACCTCGGCCTCGGTCGACCCGATGACCGTGTTGTAGTTCGCGCTGCGCACGATGGCGTCGAACGAGGTTCCGACGGCTTCACAGTGCTCGCGCAGCAGGGCCGACTTGTGGGCAAACTCGTCGGGGGTTCCCGCGAAGTTTGTGTACTGCGCGTACTGCGCGGCGATGCGCAGCGTGACCTTCTCGCCGCCACCCGCGACCCAGATCGGAATGCCCCCACTTTGCAGCGGCTGCGGGTAGAAAAGCGCGCCATCCACCTGATAATGCTCGCCCTGCAACGTGGCGGTTCCGGTCTCCCAGGCCTGCTTCATGATCTGGATGCCCTCGTCGAGTCGCGACAGGCGCTCGCCGGCGCGCGGGAATCCGTACCCGTACGCCTCCCACTCGTGCTGGTACCAGCCGGCGCCGATGCCCATCTCGGCACGGCCGCCCGACACGATGTCGACTGTGGTCGCGACCTTCGCGAGGTAGGCGGGATTTCGGTAGCTCATGCAGGTGCACATCTGGCCGAGGCGAATACGCGAGGTGGATGCCGCGAACGCAGCCATCAGCGTCCACGCTTCGTGTGTCGCCTGATCGCTCGGCACCGGCACCGTGTGAAAGTGGTCGTAGACCCAGAGGGATTCCCACGGCCCCGCATCAGCGTGCTGGGCGAGGCCCTTCATCGCCTCCCATTGCTCGGCCGGCGCAATGCCGACCAGATCGTGACGCCAACCCTGGGGAACAAACATTCCGAATCGCATGGGGTCGAGCCTACTTGCGTCACTCAAAGAGCGGATTTCGGACGGATGCGCGGCATTAAACCCGCTCATTTGTCCGAAAAGCGATCATGGGGGTGGATGTCGCGGGGCTAGGTGAGCGACGCCTTCAGCTCGTCGCGCACAACGCGGCGCAGCACCTTGCCGATGAGCGAGCGGGGCAGCTCATCGCGCGCAACTATCGTCTTCGGCACCTTGTAGGCCGAGAGATGCTTGCGGCAGTGCTCGCGCAGGGCGGCAACGTCGAGCGTCGCACCCGTCGCGAGCACAACGACTGCCGCGACATCCTCACCGCCGCGTGAACTCGGGAGACCGACGACGGCGGCATCCGCGACAGAGGGGTGCGACAGAAGCGCGGTTTCGACTTCGGTGGGCGAGACGTTGAATCCGCCCGTGATGATGAGCTCTTTGCGGCGGTCGACGATTGTCACAAAGCCGTCGGCCGAAACCTTCGCGAGGTCGCCGGAGCGCAGCCAGCCGTCGGCGGTGAGGGTTTCGGCGGTCTCGTTGGGGCGGTTCCAGTAGCCGGAGAAGACCTGCGGGCCGCGAATGAGCAGCTCGCCTTCTTCGTCAACGCCGCGGTCGACCGAAACGTCGTCGGGGTCGACGATGCGCATGTCGGTGCTGGGGAAGGGCACGCCGACGGTTCCGGGTCGGCGCGTGGGCGCGATCGGGTTGCCGAGTGCGACGGGCGAGGTCTCGGTCATGCCGTAGCCCTCGACGAGGAGCCCGCCGGTTGCCTTCTCCCAGGTCGTGACGATCTCGATCGGCAGGCTCATAGCCCCGGAGATGGCGAATCGGATGCCGCTGAGGCTGATCTTGCGCTTGGCGGCGGCCTTTGCGAGCCGCTCATAGATCGGGGGCACGGCGGGCAGGAATGTCGCGGGGCTCTTGAGCATCGCATCGAGCACAAGCTTCTCGTCGAACTTCGGGAACAGCACAAGACGTGCGCCGATGCTCATTGCGAAGGTCAGGCAGAGCGTGAGCCCGTAGGCGTGGAACATGGGCAGCACGCCGTAGAAGACCTCTTCGCCCTTGCGCAGCCCGGGCACCCAGGCTTCGCCCTGCATCGCGTTCGCACGCAGGTTGCGGTGGGTGAGAATGGCGCCCTTGGGGGTTCCGGTCGTTCCGCTCGTGTACTGCAGCACTGCGATGTCGTCGAGTGTCGGCTTCGGAGCGTCATTGGGCAGGTACTTCGACTTGAGCAGGGTCTGCCAGTCGACGCCACCGGCGACGGGTTCTGTCACGGTCAGGGCGGCGCGTGATTCGCGCGCCTTTGTGATGGGAAGACGCAGTGCGAGGCGAGTTGTTGCCGGCATCGAGCGCGTGATGTCGACGTGCACGACGGTCTCGACCGCGACATCCGACGGAAAATTCAGGATGGTGCCGGCGACCTTGTTCCAGGCGATCGCTACCTTCGCGCCGTGGTCTTCAAACTGGTGACGCAGCTCGCGGTCGGTGTAGAGCGGGTTGTGCTCGACGACTATCGCACCGAGGCGCAGAACCGCGTAGAACGCGACAATGTGCTCGGGGCAGTTGGGCAGAACGATCGCGACACGATCGCCGTGGCCGACGCCGAGCTTGCTCAGGCCGTTGGCGACGCGCGCGATCTCTTCGCGAAGCTCGCCGTAGGTGGTCGTCGCACCGAAGAACTCGAGGGCGACGCCCTGCCGGTAGGTGCGCGTCGACGCCCAGATCATGTCGACGAGGGTCTCGGTGGGTTCGGCTATGTCGTGGGGAACACCCTCGCCGTAGCTTGAGAGCCAGGGACGGTCGGCAAAGTCACTCATGTGACCATCCTGACGCGTCTAGCTGGGATTAGTTGATCGTCTCGGGGATTCCGAGGTCAATCAGCAGGCGGCCGACGAAGAAAATGCCGAGCATTGCGGCCAGCCCGATGAGGGCGACCGTGACGCCGATACGCCGGCGGGCAACACGGGCGATGCTCCAAATGATGGCGATGAGCGCAATGACCGCCGGAGCCCAGAGCGAAATCTGGTGACCGATGCTGACGAGGTCGAGGTTGCAATTGGCCGCCTCATTCGAGCAGCCCGCGTTGAAGATGCCCCCGCTGAGCGCCGAGAGAAACAGCACAACCACGAGGATGAGCATCAGAACTACGACGAGCCCGGTGAGCAGAAAGTCCCACGTGCGTGGCGGCTGTTGTGGCTCAGCTCCATACCAGTCGGGCTCGGCGTCGGTCATTCCGTGAGCTTAGCGGTGATGGCCGCCACGAATGCGTCGATATCTGCCTCGGTTGTGTCGAACGAGGTCATCCAGCGAACCTCGCGTGCGGCGGCGTCCCAGTCGTAGAAACGGAACTCCTTGCGCAGCTCGTCGGCGACACCGGGCGGCAGGATCGCGAAGACGGCGTTTGCTTGGGTTGCGCGAGTAAATGACAGCCCCTCGAGCGCGGCCGACTCGAGTGAGCCCCGCAGCCGCGCCGCCATCGCGTTCGCGTGACCGGCAGAGCGCAGGTACAGGTCGTCGGCGAGCAGTGCAAGAAGCTGAGCCGAGACGAAGCGCATCTTTGAGGCGAGCTGCATGTTGAGCTTGCGCAAGAACAGCAGACCCTCGACGGCGTCGGGGTTGAGAACAACGATCGCCTCGCCATAGAGCACGCCGTTTTTTGTACCGCCGAAGCTCAGCACGTCAACGCCGGCGTCGGTGGTGAACTCGCGAAGCGGCACGCCGAGGGCTGCTGCCGCATTCGAGATGCGCGCGCCATCCATGTGCACTGTCATACCGAGGGAGTGCGCGTGATCGGTGATCGCACGAATCTCGTCGGGCGTGTAGAGGGTGCCGAGCTCGGTGGTCTGCGTGATGCTGACGACGAGCGGCTGCGCGCGGTGCTCGTCGCCCCAGCCCCAGGCCTCGAGGTCGATGAGCGCGGGGGTGAGCTTGCCGTCGGGGGTTTCGACGCTCAGCAGCTTGAGACCCGAGATGCGCTCTGGCGCCCCGCCCTCGTCGGTGTTGATGTGAGCGGTCTTTGCCGAGACGACGGCGCCCCAGCGCGGCAGCATCGAGGTGAGGGCAGTGACGTTTGCACCGGTTCCGTTGAACACCGGAAAGACCTCGGCGCGCTCGCCGAAGTGCTGCTTTATGACCTCGCCGAGGCGCGCCGTGTAGACGTCTTCGCCGTAGGCGACCTGGTGGCCGCCGTTGGCCTCGGCGATTGCGGCGAGAATTTCGGGATGCACGCCGGCGTAGTTGTCGGAGGCGAAACCGCGGTAGTTGGTGTCGTGGAGTTGGGTCACCCTCCTATCCTCGCGGATACCGGCGACCTTGCCCTGCGACAGACGCGTCTACCCCACAACTGAGGATTTTATTCAGTCGTCCAGAAAAGGTAGATTAACGTGAGCGCAGGTCATAGATTGCCCGGTCGCGCTCTGTCGGATTCGCTCCGGCCTCCCCACACTCTCCTGGACAGTCCCATTTCCATTTCAGATTCATCTTCCGACGACGTCGGTACGCTGCTCGACAAGTTCGTCGCCGTACCCGCAGCCACCCGCCACGGCGGAATTCCGGCCACCGGCTGGGCTCGTGTAGCAATGGCCCTGCTTGGCCTGCGCGGCGAGAGCGAGGCTCTTTTGCTCATCGACCTCGCGGACGACGCCCTCATCGTCGTCGACTGGGGTCGCAAAGACTACTGGTGGCAGGGCGGCACGGGAGTGTTCCCGGAGCAGCCGACTATCAGCAAGGTACGTGTTTACCGAGGGGATGGCGCGCGCCTGCCCTTTATGCTCGAGCAGCCGTCTGAGCTTCCGGCGCTGCTCTGGCTCGTCGGCATCCACGCCTTTCCGACCAGCCCGGCTTGGTGGCTCGGCGAATCGATGGCCTACCGGCTCACGCGCTGGCCCGACTTTGCCGCGCTCGCCGTCGACCCCGACGACGTGAGCATGACCGCGCTGCTCAGCAAAAGCGCTCTCACATCTCATGAGCTCGCGGCTGCCGCGGGTGTTGACCTCAACAAGGCGCAGCGACTCATCAACGCACTGAGCCTGATGCGACTCGTGCGCGAGACGCCTCCCGTTGTTCAGCGGGCACCCGTCGCGGTTGCAGCGCCGGCCGTCGAATCAAAGCGCGGCCTGTTCAGCCGGCTGCGCGCACGACTGGGGGTTTAGCCGTGGCCGAACACGTCATCCTGTTTGCCGGCCCGATGGGCGCGGGCAAGACCACAGCGATCCGCACGCTCAGCGACATCGAGATGGTCAATACCGAGGCTGCGAACTCCGAGCGCAACGTCGTTGACAAGGCGACGACGACCGTCGCCCTCGACTACGGCGAGATCACGATCGGCCTCGACGAGAAGGTGCGCCTGTACGGCGTTCCGGGCCAGAAGCGATTCGACTTTATGTGGTCGATCATCAAGGAGCGCGCGCGAGGAATGGTGCTGCTCGTCAACAACGACGCACCCGACGCTGTCGCCCTCGCAATTGATTACCTCGAGAACTTTCGTGAGCTCGTTGAATCCGGCAACGCCGTCGTGGGTGTTTCACGCCGCGACGTCGCCCGCTTTCCGAGTACCGACGACTATGCAGACGCGATCGCCGACGCGTACCCGGATGCGCTCATCCCGGTGTTCACCGTCGACCCCCGCAACCCCGACCAGATGAAAACAGTGCTTCTGACGCTCGTAGCGACGCTCGAGACCGACGAGGCCAGCAAGGAGCTCGTGCCGTGACATCCATTCATAGAGACCCGAGAGCGATCGCTAGTGGGCACGCCGCGCTCACCGAACTGCGCGAAATTGCGCCGTCACTCGTTCTCGCCTCGCTCGTCACCGACGATGGCTTCGAGGTTGTGCACGTTCCCGAGAGTGCTGCCAACGGCGGGCGCTTCGCGAGCATGACGAGCTCTGTTCAGGCCCTGAGCGAGGCCGTCTCGCGCGAGCTCAGCATCGGGGCGAGCGGCTACGTCGTCATCGCGGCAGAGAACGGTCACGTTCTTCAGTTGCGCGTGCCCGGCTACGAGCTCATTCTCGCCGCGCTCTTCGATACCCACGAGACCCTCGGCAAGGCCCTCTCGAGCTCACGCCGCTGTGTCGAACAGCTTGCGACGCTTCTCTCCCACCACAACTTCCAAGAGCCTCTTGGTAGCGACACTTACAACTAAAGGAACATCGAATGTCTAACATCAATCCTTCCCTTGAGGCGCTCGTCGCCGTCGATGGCGCAATGGTCGCCGCACTCGTTGACAGCTCGACGGGCATGCTGCTCGGCGAGGCCGGAAGCGGCATGGACCTCGAGACCGCCGCCGCGGGCAACACCGAGGTCGTTCGCGCCAAGCTGCGCACGGTCAAGTCGCTTGGACTCAACGACACGATCGATGACATCCTCATCACCCTGTCGAGCCAGTACCACATCATTCGCCCGCTGGCCAAGACGCCCGAGGTCTTCATCTACCTCGTTCTCGACCGTGCGAAGTCGAACCTCGCGCTCGCTCGTATGAAGGTCAAGGAGATCGACGGACAGCTCGAGCTGTAGTCAGTCTCGCCTGTAGGCACTAGAGCCGGTCTCCGAAGGGGCCGGCTCTTTCGTGTTTGTGACGACCACGTGTTCGCGACGACTACGTGTTTCCGACGACCACGTGTTCGCGACGACTACGTGTTTCCGACGACCGAGCGCAGTTCGTCCAGCGCGTCGCTGATGCAGTCGGCCAGGTCGAGCGTTGAGGTCGCGGTTGTCCAACGCTCGAATCCCGCGCTGAAGGCAGAAACCGCGGCCTCTGCTGCAAGTCGCGCGCTCAGCTGGGGAGTACCCCGCTCGACGAGGGCTGCGGCCACCGACGACGAGAGCCGCGCGAGTTTGAGCAGCTCGCGCTCGAGAAGTTCGGGGTTCGCCGCGATGGCGCGCATCCGACGGCCGGCCCACTCGCCGCGTTCCGCGAGAAAGCCGCTGCCCGCAATCAGTGCCTGGCCGGCGATATCGAGTGCCGGTGTTGAGGCCGGCGCCCCCGCGATCGCCGCGAGCACGCCGTTTTCGAGGGCATTTGTTCCGTCGAACAGCACCTCGCGCTTGTCGGTGAAGTGCCTGAAGAACGTGCGCTCTGTGACTCCGGCGCGCTCTGCGATGTCGGCGACGGTCGTCTGCTCGAAGCCACGCTCGAGGTAGAGGTCAAGCGCGGCGTTGGCGAGGCGTGCGCGTGCGTCCGGCTCCCAGCGTCCCATGAGTTCATTGTAGTGATGACAGGAGCTGACATGAGGCGTAGAGTCATGTCAGTGACTGACATAGAGAAGGAGTCGCAATGAAAGTATTTATGACCGGAGCGTCGGGCTGGATCGGCTCGGCTGCCGCGGCCGCACTGATTGCCGCGGGCCACGAAGTCGTTGGGTTGGCGCGATCGGCCGAGTCCGCGACATCCATCGCCGCTGCTGGGCTCACCCCGCACACGGGAAGCCTCGACGACCTCGACAGCCTGCGGGAGGGAGCCGCCGCCGCTGACGCCGTGGCGCACTTCGGCTTCAAGCACGACTTCAGCGACATGGCCGGGGCGGGGCGAACCGACCGCGCTGTCATTGAGGTCTTTGGCGAGACTCTCGCCGGTTCGGACCGGCCGCTGCTCATCGCCTCGGGGCTCGCCGGACTCACACCCGGTCGCCCGACGACCGAGAACGACAGAAATCCCGCAGAAGGCGAAGATTCGATGCGGGGCGGCGGTGAGAACCTCGCGCTCTCGTTCGCCGAACGCGGAGTTCGCTCAATCGCCGTGCGCTTCGCCCCGAGCGTTCACGGCGCGGGCGGCGACCACGGATTTATGGCAAACATTGCCGAGACGGCTGTGCGCACGGGCGTCGCGGGCTACATCGCTGACGGAAGCAACCGATGGCCGGCGGTCAACCGATCCGACGCTGCGCAGCTCATTGTGCTCGCACTCGAGTCTGCTTCCGCCGGGTCGGTTGTGCATGCAGCGGCCGAGAGCGGAGTCGCAGCTCGCGACATCGCCGCGGCCATTGGAGCGTCGCTCGACCTGCCCGTCGCCTCGATATCGCCCGAGGCAGCCCCGGAGCACTTCGGATGGATGGCGCGCTTCTTTGCCCTCGACACCCCGGCGTCGAGCGAGCTCACGCGCGAGCGCTTTGGCTGGACGCCCAGTGCCCCCGGTCTGCTCGACGACATCGCGGCGGGCTACTACCCCGGCCGCTGACCGAGAAGAGAACCCGCCGAGGCCCTGGGGGAGAGGCCTCGGCGGGTTCGGGTCTGGGCGTCTACGCGTTTACGCGCTACGCCTCTGCCGTGATGCCGGCCGTCGACTCGATGACGACCGCCATCTTCTTCGACAGTGCCTCGTAGAACATCGACAGCGGAAACTCGTCGTCGAGAACGGCGTCGGTGAGCCCCTTGGGTGGGCCGGAGAGAATCTCGTCGCTCAGTCCGCGCGCCCAGTTAGAGGCGGGGTGCGGGGTGAGGGTTGTGCGCACCATCTCGTAGGCCGCGAGCCAGTGGGCCATCTTCGGGCGGTCGATCGAGCGCCAATAGAGCTCTTCGATCTCGGCGCCGAGAGCCACGACAACGTCGGGCACGTTTGCCCAGTCGATGGTGAGCTGTGTGTCGGTCCAGTGCAGAACGTGGTGCTGGTGCATCCAGGCGAAGAGCAACTGGCCGCCGAGCCCGTCGTAGTTGCGGGTGCGGTTGCCGGTGATGGCAAACCGGAAAATGCGGTCGAAGATCACCGCGTACTGAACGAGCTTGGCGTGCTCTTTCGTCACGGGGTCGGTGTCATCTGCGCGCTCGAGCTTCACTGCCTCGCGGAATGCCGTGAGGTCGCAGCGCAGTTCTTCGAGCGAGTACAGGAAGAACGGCATGCGCTGCTTGATCATAAAAGGATCAAATGGCAGGTCGCCGCGCATGTGGGTGCGGTCGTGGATGAGGTCCCACATCACAAAGGTCTCTTCGGTGAGTGCCTGGTCGTCGAGCAATCTCGCGGCGTCGGCGGGCAAATCGAGTTTTGTGATGATGGATGCCTCGCGCACGACCCTGCGGAAGCGCGCGGCCTCGCGGTCGGCGAAGATCGCACCCCACGTGAATGTGGGGATTTCGCGCATCGCGACGGTCTCGGGAAACAGCACAGCAGAGTTGGTGTCGTAGCCCGCTGTGAAATCGATGAAGCGAATTGGCACAAACAGCGCGTTCGAGTACTCGCCGGCCTCAAGCTCGCCGATGAATTCCGGCCAGATGACCTCGATGAGAACCGCCTCGACGAGCTTAGACGCGCTGCCGTTCTGGGTGTTCATCGGAAAAACGACGAGGTGCTGAAGGCCGTCGACACGATCGAGCTGCGGCTGAAAAGCGTTGAGCGAGTCGAGAAAGTCGGGCACCCCGAAGCCGCCGTCGGCCCAGCGCTCGAAGTCGACGACGAGGGCCTCGAGGTACGCGGTGTCGTGGGCAAACCTCGGTGCCAAATGCAGGATCGATCGCGTGATCGTCTCTACGTTGGCTCGCGAAGCCGCGTGCAGCTCGGTGTCGGGGATCGAGCCGTCCTGCATTTGGCACAGTTGCAGCTCGCTCGCCGCGGCCTTGAGGTTCTGCCAGGCTGCGTCTTCGACGACCTCGGGTTCTCCGACAATCGCGTGCGTAACAGGTGCGTTGGACATGGCTAAACCTCCGATCCGGCTGAAATTGGGCGTTCATCCGAGGCTATCCGCACGATCGTGGCGTTTGGTTGTGATTCGCGCGGGATATTTGCGTGAAAACGGGGTCGGCCGGTTTTCTGTGCATCGACGGGTGATCCGGTGTGACAGCAGCCGGTAAGTGGGGCGAAGATCACGTCTTCGTCGGCTGCGGATTGCCGGCATCCGACACCTTCCGCAAGCCCTCACCGTCGAAAACTGCTCCAAAGTTCTGGTTATGGAGCAGTTTTCGACGATTGGGCGGGTCAGGGAGTGAGCGCCCCGAGCAGCGCGTCACGGATGATGTTCTCGGTCGGCAGGTCGGGGTCGATGATGCTCTCGAGGGTGAGCCCCGAGATGAGGGCGAGGATTGTCGCGGCGACCTGGTCAAAGTCGATGTTTTCGGCGAGGCCGAGCGAGGGTGCGCGAGTGCGCAGCCCGTCGGCGAGCTCCAACCGCTGGGCGCGACGCAGCTCGAGGTAAACCTCGGCGGCTTCCGGGTCGCGGCTCGCCTGCAGCGCGAACTCGATGACGAGTGCGTGAAGCGAGCCGAGGGCTCCGATGTGTCGCGCGAGCAGGGTCGCGGCCTGACCGACTGCGGCGCGCCATCCATCGCTCGTTGGCGTGATTCCCTCGAGAACCGCGAGGGACGTCTCTGAGAACCGCGCGCGCATAATCGCGCCAAACAGCTCTTGCTTCGAGTCGAAGTTCGAATAGACGGCGCCCTTTGTGAAGCCCGCTTCAGTCGCGATCTTCTGAATACTCGCAGCCCCGTAGCCCTCGCGATTGAAGACGATAATCGCCGCGTCGAGAATCTGTGCGCGCACGTCTTCGCGGCGGGGGCGCACTCTCGAAGCTGTCATTTCTCTATTCTTTCACAGATTCGATACCAACGGTATCGAAAAGGTGCATAATCGATACCGACGGTATTGAGTCGTCAGAACGAGGAAAGAAATGATCACCGCAAGTGCACTGACCGCGCGAGGCGTCTTCACCGACGTGAACTTCGATGTGCCCGCGGGCGGCATGCTCGTCATTGCGGGCGATCACCGCTCTGGCAAGACCGCTTTGCTGCTCACAATCGCGAGCCGCTTCTCGGCCAAGGGCACGCTCTCGACCGCCCCGCGGTCAAAGGTCGCGCTCGCCGAGCAGTCGACGATCAACGCGCTCGACGAGGCGCTCACGGTCGAGCAGCACTTCGCGCAGGCTGTCGCCCTCGTGCGCCCGTGGTTCAAGCCGTTCGTCAGCCGGTCCGCTGCCCGGGCAGCGGCGCACGTTCTGCCGATCGACCTTCCGCTCGGTTCGCGCATCGGCAAGCTCACCCCGGTTGAGCGCTTCGCGTGTGGCGTCGGTCTGGCGCTCGTCGCGAGTCCCGACATCCTCGCGGTTGATGACGTTGACGCACTGCGCGAGACCGCCGACCGCACCGCGGCGTGGAATCTTCTTCTCGACCTGCCGGCCGACCTGACTGTCGTCGCAACCTGTCAGGACCCCGGCGAACTCCCCACCGTCACCGAACGCCCCGTCACAACCATCTCTCTCTAAGGCACGTTATGGCTTCCACTCTTCCGGGCATCGAGCTCTCCCGTTTCAACCGCACGTTCATCACGCGCGCGGCGCTTGTGATCGTCGCGATCATCCCGGCGTTCTACGCGGGCATGTATCTCGCGAGCTCGCAGAATCCGGTCGAGCACCTCGACAACCTGCCAGCGGTCATCGTCAATCACGACGTGGCGGCTGATGCTGACGGCACGACCATCGACGCTGGCACAGAGCTCGTCGACGAACTTCTCGATTCCGACGACAGCTACGCGTGGGTCGTCGCCGACGAGAAAGACGCAAACGCCGGACTCATCGCCGGCGACTACTTCGCGATGATCGAGATTCCCGCCGACTTCTCCGCGTCGATCGCGACGGCAACGGGCGACGACCCCCAGCAGGCGAAGCTCACCGTCTACAGCGATGACGCGACGAGCTACATCATCGGCCAGGTGACGAACACCGTCACCAACGGAATCCAGAACGCCCTCAACGAGAAAATCACCGCAGAGTACCTCGACAACGTCTACGTCGGCTTCAACGAGATTCACTCCTCGGTTTCCGATGCCGCCGATGGCTCCGAGAAGCTGAATGACGGCCTCATTACGGCGATGGATGGCGCGGACGATCTCGTCGTCGGCCTCGGAGATCTGGATGCCGGTGCCTCAAAGCTCGCGGCAGGCTCGAACAAGCTCGCCGCGGGTGCCTCAGACCTCGCCGACGGTGCGTCAAACCTGTCGAGCGGCGTAAAGACGCTGCAGAAGAACACCGGCGAGCTCGCGACGGGAGCATCGACGCTCGCCAGTTCTGCAGAGCAGCTGGCGGCGATGGTTCCGTCGACGAGTCCGCTCGCTGCCCCGCTGGCGCAGCTGGCCGCGGGCGCTGACCAGGTGGCGACGGGGGCGACCGGTATCGACAAGGCTGTGGATGCCCAACTCGTTCCGGGTGCGTCGAAACTTGCGGGCGGAGCATCCACCCTTGCGTCGTCGACAAAGGAACTCTCGACAGGTGCCGCGACTCTTGCGAAGGGGACCGCAAAAGCGGAAGCCGGCGCATCACAGCTCGATGCGGGTCTCGTGAAACTTCAGGACGGCAGCGAGGAACTCGCGAGCGGTCTCGCCGATGGTGTTGAAGACATCCCGACCTATAGCGCCGCTCAGCGCACGGCACTCGCCGACGTTGTTGCGAAGCCCGTTGTTGCCGAGCGGGTTCATGCGAGCGCCGTTGACGAGTACGCGCAGGGTCTCGCGCCGTACTTCATCCCGCTCGCGCTCTGGATTGGTGGCATCGTCGCGTTCCTCGTGATGCGCCCGCTGTCGCCGCGCGCGATCGCGTCGAGCGCGAGCCCGCTCAGGGTCGCGTTCGCGGGCTACCTGCCCGGAGCATTCTTCGGTGCGCTTCAGGCGTCGATCGTCATTACAGTTCTCGAGCTGTGGGTCGGCCTCGATGCAGCGATGCCGTGGTGGACCCTCGCCTTCGGCGCGGTCGTTGGCATGACGTTTATGGCGATCCACCAGTCGTTCATCGCCCTCTTCGGCGGCGTTGGTCGACTCGTTGCGCTTGTGCTGCTGATGGTGCAACTGCCGTCGGCGAGCGGAACCTATCCGGTCGAGACGAGCCCCGAGTTCTTCCAGGCGATCAGCAACTGGCTGCCGATGACCTACGCGGTGCAGGGCTTTCGGCAGGTGATTGCCGGTGGCTCCGACGCCATTGCGTGGTCGGCCGCCGGTCACCTCGCGCTCTTCGGTCTCTTCGCGTTTGGCCTCACGGTGTTTGCCGCCTACCGCAACCGCACCTGGAGCGTCACGAGGTTGCACCCCGCGCTCGCGCTCTAGGCGTCTTTGAGCGACAGCCAGTAGAGAAGGTCGTCGGTGAACCGCTCGGGGTGCTCGACGCTCGGCAGGTGCGCGGCGTCGGGGTACCGCAGTCCCGACGCCTCGTGCACCGTCGCGAGCAGGTACTCGTACTGCGCGATGGCGGGGCCGATGTCGAAGATTCCGACGCCGAAGAGCGTCGGGATCTTCAGTTCGTCAAGCCGACCGTACGCCGGCGGGTCGAGGGGAATCGGCACGGGTGCCTCTTCGACGCGAGCGAGGTTCGCGAGGTTGAGCTCGTAAGCCTTCACAACGAACAGCGGGTCGAGATCGTCGGCGTTGCGGAGCGGGCCGAAGTCCCACAGCTCGGCCTCGAGGCGAAAAAGCTTCTCCCAGTCGCCCGACTCCTCGACCGTGTCGAGCTCGGCGAACAGCTCTTCTTCCCGGTCGGTGAGCTCGACCTCGGGGTGCCCGCTCGGGCCCGAGCCGATTGCCACGAGGCGTGCGACCCGCGACGGAAACTCGAGGGCCGTATCGATCGCGATTGAACCGCCGCGCGAAGCCCCAATGAGCGTGGCGCGCTCGATGCCGAGTTCGTCAAGCAGTGCGATCACGTCAGAGCGGTTGGAGAAGAGCACGTCGTCAGATTCGGTGAGACCGTAGCCGCGAGTGTCGAAGCGCACAACGAAGTGCTTCTCGGCGAGTGCGTCGACCTGGGGATCCCACATGCGCAGACTCGCAACACCGGCATGGATGAGTACGAGCGCAGGGTTCGACGACTCACCCGCCGTCTCGTAGTACAGGCGAGCTCCGGTCAGTTCGAGAAAGGGCATGGCTCAACGCTAGTCGCGACATCCAAGCCACTGCTAGCGGCGGTGGTCAGACCACGCGCGAAACGGGTGCAGGATGGAGGTATGAGTGGAGTGCTGATCGGGTTCGCGATCATTGGCACCGTCATTCTCATCGGTTACATCACCGGACGCAGCGGCGTGCTCGGCGAACACGCGCCGTTCGTCATCAGCCGGTTCACGTTCTTCGTTCTGTCGCCGTGCCTGCTGTTCACAGTGCTCGCCGACGCCGACGTTCACGAACTGTTCTCGTCGCTGCTGCTGGTGTCGGCAATTTCGGCGCTGCTCGTCTGCCTGATCTTTCTCGGCGTCGCGCTGCTGTTGTTCAAGCGCAAGCTGCCAGAGTCCATCATCGGCGCGCTCTCGTCTGGCTACGTCAACGCGAACAACATCGGCATTCCGGTCGCGGTCTACGTGCTCGGCAACACCGCGTACTCGGCGCCGGTCATCCTCTTTCAGCTGCTGGTGCTCGCGCCGATCGCGCTCACGGTGCTCGATATTTCGACGAACGGACGCGGATCGCTGTGGCGCACGCTGCTGTCGCCGTTCCGCAATCCGCTGATCATCGGGTCGGCTCTCGGCGCCGCCGTCGCGATCTCGGGGCTGCAGCTGCCCGACGCGGTTATGGAGCCGTTCCGCATTGTGGGGGCGGCGGCGGTACCGCTCGTTCTCATTGGCTTCGGGATGTCGCTGCACGGGCAGCGCGCACTCGCACCCGGCAGCAACCGACGTGACGTGGTGCTGGCGACAGTGCTCAAGCTCGCGATGATGCCGGCGATCGCGTGGGTGCTCGGCGCGTTCGTCTTCCATCTCGACGCAGAGCATCTCTTCGCCGTCGTTGTGCTGTCGACCCTGCCAACGGCGCAGAACATCTTCGTCTACGCGCAGCGCTACGGACGCGGCCAGGTCGTCGCGCGCGACACGATCCTCGTCACAACGATCGGCGCGGTGCCCGTGCTTGTGCTGGTGGCGGCGCTGCTGACGTAGCTGCCCGCGCTGGTTCTCGCTGGTTCTCGTTGGTTGAGTAGGCGCGCCAGCGCCGCCCTCGTTGGTTGAGTAGGCGCGCCAGCGCCGTATCGAAACCTGACGCTGGTTTCGATACGGCCCTGGGCGGCCTACTCAACCGCCAAGTACTACAGAAACATCGGCCGATCGTCGTCGTCTTCCGCGACATCCAAATCGACAACAACGGGAACGTGGTCGCTCGGCCCGTCGCCCTTGCGTTCGTCGCGATGGATGCCCGCGCCGACGACGAGGTCGGCGAACTCCTGATTGCCGAGGATGAAGTCGATGCGCACACCCTCGTTGCGCGGAAACCGCAGTTGCTTGTAGTCCCAGTACGTGTAGCCGGTGGGCACGAGCGGGCGCACCGTGTCGATGAGACCGATGTCGGCGAAGGCCGCGAACGACGCGCGCTCTTCGGGCGAGACGTGGGTCGACTGGCCGACGATGATCGTCGGGTCGCCGTTGTCTTCGTCGGTCGGGATGATGTTGAAGTCGCCCATCAGCGCGATCGGGGTGCCGGGGTTTGCTTTCATCCAGCTGGATGTCGCGGTGCGAAGCTTCTCGAGCCAGTCGAGTTTGTACGCAAGATGCGGGTCTCCGAGCGCGCGACCGTTGGGAACGTACAGGCTCCACAGCCGCACGCCATCCACTGTCACGCCGAGGGCGCGGGCTTCGGTCGGCAGGTCGGGGCCTTCTGACCCCTTGAGGAATCCCGGCTGCCCCGGAAATCCGATCTCGACGTCGCTCATCGGCAGACGGCTCGCGAAGGCGACGCCGTTCCACTGGTTGAGCCCGTGCGAAATGATCTCGTAGCCGGCCTCTTCGAAAGCTTCGAGCGGAAACTGCTCCGGCTTGCACTTGGTCTCCTGGAAGCCGACGACGTCGATGTCTTCGCGCACCATCCAGTCAATGGCGCGGGCATACCGGCTGCGGATCGAGTTGATGTTGTAGGTGGCAACGCGCATGCGACAACGGTACCCGCTGCACCGTTCACCCAGCTTCTATACAGGTTTGGTCACAGGCACCTAAACCGGTATAGGTTCGATGTGACCCCCGTTCGGGTGTCACTACTCGATGACGAGGAGGTAGTCGTGGGCAAGTCCAAAACGACGATCTCCGATGTTGCCCGTGCGGCCGGCGTCAGCAAGGGCCTCGTCTCGTTCGCCCTCAACGACCGGCCGGGTGTCGCGGCCGATACGCGAGAGCGCATCCTCAAGATCGCTGGCGAACTCGGGTGGGTGCCGAGCATGCGTGCCAGGGCGCTGAGCACCGATCGTGCCTACGCGCTCGGTCTCGTGATCGCGAGGGATCCCGCAATCATCGCGGGCGACCCCTTCTTTCCCGCCTTCATCTCCGGTCTCGAGCAGGTGCTCGCGCCGATCGGCCAGTCTCTTGTGCTCAGCATGGTTGCCGACGAGGTCGACGAGCGCGCGAGCTACGAACGGCTCGCCGAGAACGGCCGCGTCGACGGGGTCGTTCTCACCGACCTGCGTCACAACGACCCTCGGCTCGCGCTCATCTCCGGTCTCGGCCTACACGCGGTGACACTTGGATTTCCCGATGTCGAGTCGCCGTTCGGCGTTGTCTCGCTCGACGACGGTCCCGGCATCCGCAGCGTCGTTGCGCATCTCGCCGAGCTCGGCCACTCGCGCATCGCCCACGTGGCAGGGGCGTCGAGCTGGTTGCACGGCAAGCGCCGCCGCGATTCCTTTGCCGACGCCCTGCACGAGCGCGGGCTGAGCGAGGGCCTCATCGTCGAGACCGACTTCAGCGCGTCAGACGGCGCGCGAGCGACCGCCGAACTGCTCGCGCTCGACGAGCCGCCGACCGCGATCGTCTACGCGAACGATCCGATGGCCGTTGCGGGCGTCGGTATCGCCCAGCGGGCGGGGCTCCGCGTGCCCGACGACCTCTCGATTACTGGCTTCGACGGCAGCGACGTCGCCGAGTACATGTACCCGAGCCTCACGACGGTCTCCACATCTGTTACCGACTGGGGTCACGCCGCCGCGACCCTTCTGCTCACCGCGATCTCCGGGGACGACGTTGTCAACGTCGACCTCGAACCCGGCCGACTCGTGATTCGAGAGTCGTCCGCAGCACCACGTGACAGCACTCCCTAACGACAGCACTCACTAACGACAGCACTCCCTAAGAATGCGCGGCACCGTAGCCGCACCAATGAAAGGAACGCTCAATGAAGAAGCGAACAGCGACCGCAACGGCGGTCTTTATACTCGGCGCACTCGCGCTGACCGCCTGCGCCAACGGAGGCGGAGGAGGCACAACCAGCACGGAAGGTACCGGGCCGATCACGATCTGGTACTCGAACAACGAGCAGGAGGTTGCCTGGGGCAAGCAGATGGTCGAGGCCTGGAACGCCGAGAACCCCGACCAGCAGATCACCGGACAAGAAATCCCCGCAGGAAAGAGCAGTGAAGAAGTCATCGGGGCAGCGATCACCGCAGGCAATGCGCCGTGCCTCATCTACAACACCGCGCCATCCGCCGTTGGCCAGTTTGAAAAGCAGGGCGGTCTCGTTGACCTGAGCTCCTACGACGATGGGGTGAGCTACATCGAAGAGCGCTCGGGCGACCTCGCCAGCCAGTATCAGAACACCGAGGGCGATTACTTCCAGATGCCGTGGAAGTCGAACCCGGTTGTCGTCTTCTATAACAAAGACGTTTTCGAGAAGGCCGGTCTTGATCCAGAAGACCCCGCGCTCTCGACCTATGACGAGTTTCTCGCCGCGTCGAAGACCCTCGTAGAGAAGGGTGGCGTGGATTACGCGATCAACCCGGCCCCGACGAGCGAGTTCTTCCAGACGCAGTTCGACTTCTACCCGCTGTACGCGGCCGAGTCGGGCGGCAAGCAGATCGTCGAAGACGGCAAGGCAACCTTCGCCGATGAGGCCGGCTACAACGTTGTCGACTTCTGGGCACAGATGTACACCGACGGCTACTCGGGTCAGGAGCAGTACCAGGGTGACGCGTTCGCCGACGGCAAGTCGGCAATGGCGATCGTCGGACCGTGGGCTGTTTCGGTCTACAAAGACGTGAACTGGGGAGCCGTTCCGGTGCCCACAAGTGAGGGCAAGGACGCGAGCGAGATCTACACGTTCAGCGACGCAAAGAACATCGGCCTCTACTCGGCGTGCGAGAACCGCGCGACCGCGTGGGACGTTCTGAAGTTCTCGACGAGCGAGGAACAAGACGGCAAGCTACTCGAGCTGACCGGCCAGATGCCGCTTCGTGCCGACCTTCAAGACACCTACGCTGACTATTTCGAGGCGAACCCCGCCTACCAGCAGTTCGGTGACCAGGCCAGCCGTACAGTCGAGGTTCCCCCGGGACCGAACACCGTGCAGGAGCTCCAGGCTCTCCGCGACGCGTACTCCTCGTCGGTGATCTTCGGCAAGGACGACCCGCACACCGCCCTCGATGAGGCCGCCGCCAAGATCAACGAGATCGCAGCGCAGCCGTAATGACTACCGCTACCGCACGCCGGGCGGGGGCATCGCTTCCGCCCGGCTCCAGCCGCAGGCACAAGGTCTTTGGCAAAAATCCGCTCGGCCTGCTCTTCAGCGCGCCGTACCTGATCTTTGTCATCCTGATCTTCGCCTACCCACTCGTCTACGCGGTCTGGATCGCGTTCCACGACTTCTTCTTTGCCGCTCCCGGTGCGCAGGTCGACCGCCCGTTTGTTGGGCTCGACAACTTCGTGACGGCACTGACAGATCCCGCCGTGCTGCGATCATTCCTCAATGTCGGCATCTTCCTCATCATCAACGTGCCTCTTACGGTTGTGCTGTCGATCCTGCTCGCGACGGCGCTCAACCGTGTTGTGCACTTGAGGGCGTTCCTGCGGGTGGCGTTCTACGTGCCGTACGTGACAGCCTCGGTCGCGGTTGTCGCAGTGTGGTTGTTCCTCTTCAACGGAGGCGGGCTCGTGAACTCGATCCTTGGCCCGCTCGCGCCCGATCCCTCGTGGCTCATCAACAGCGCCTGGGCGATGCCAACCATCGCCATCTTCGTCACCTGGAAGCAGCTCGGGTTCTACATTCTGCTCTACCTGTCGGCGCTGCAGAATGTGCCCAAAGAGCTCTACGAGTCGGCATCGACCGACGGGGCGGGCGCCGTTCGCCAGTTCTTTTCGGTCACCGTTCCGGGGGTGCGACCGGCAACGGTGCTCGTGCTGCTTGTCGCGACGATCACGGGCGCAAACCTGTTCACGGAGCCCTACCTGCTGACCGGTGGTGGTGGGCCCGACGGCGCATCCGCGTCACCGGTGCTGATCATGTACCAAAAGGGACTGCAGCAGGGGCAACCGGATGTCGCGAGCGCGATCGGCGTTGTGCTCGTGATCGGCGTGCTGATCATCGCCTTCATTCAGAACCGCCTCGTTGGGAGGGAAGACTGATGTCGAGAACCCAAACAATCCTTCGCGGCGTTGTGCTCGGAATTGGCGCACTGGCCTTTTTGTTTCCGTTCTACTACATGGTGATCGGCTCGCTGCAGACGGCCCCGGATGCCACCGTGGCCGGTGCGTTCCCCGACCCGTCGAACATCACCGGCGAGAACTACGTCAACATCAATTCGCGCATCAACCTCATCACGGGGCTGATCAACTCGGGAATCTTCACGGGCGGCGTGCTGCTGTGCACACTCGTGTTCGGCATCCTCGTTGGCTATGCGCTTGCGGTGCTGCAGTGGCGCGGCCGTGGGATGACGTTCGCTCTCGTGATCCTCGTGCAGGTGGTTCCGTTCCAGCTGCTGATGATCCCGCTGTACGTGCTGATCGCCCGCGACTACGGACTGACCGACAACTACCTCGGCATGATCCTGCCCTTCGCTATCAATTCGACCGCGGTAGTGATCTTTCGGCAGTTCTTTTTGCAACTGCCGAAAGAGCTCTTCGAGGCGGCACGTATTGATGGTGCATCGGAACTTAAGTTGCTCTGGTCGATCGGCATCCCGCTCGCGCGGCCAGCGATCATCACGGGCGTGCTGCTGACCTTCATCGGCCCGTGGAACGAGTTTCTCTGGCCGTTCCTCATCACGAAGGATGCCGGCAAGCAACCGCTCGCCGTCTCCCTCGCCAACTACATCTCGAACGTCGCGGCCTCAACGGCCAACCCGTTCGGGGCGACCCTCGCGGGTGCTGTTGTGCTCGCGGTTCCCGTCGTAGTGCTGTTCATCGTGTTCCAGCGCTACTTCATCTCATCCGACCTCGGAAGCGGAGTGAAAGGCTAACAATGCAGTCCACAAACACAGGGGACTTCCCATACACACTGACCAGGCAGGGCGTCATTATGACGCCGGAGCCGGGCAACGAACTCGAAGCCGAGGGAGTGCTCAACCCCGCGACGGGGCACACGCCTGACGGTGCGCTCTACCTGTTGCCTCGCGTTGTCGCATCCGGCAACGTCTCTCGAGTGGGTCTCGGTCGCGTCGTCATCACCGACGGCGTGCCCACGGGTGTCGAGCGCGAGGGGATCGTGCTCGAGCCCGACCGAGGCTGGGAGCGCGGCGTCGGCAATTCCGGTGTCGAAGACCCGCGCGTGACCTTCATCGAGCGACTCGGGCTTCACGTGATGACCTACGTCGCGTACGGGCCGTTGGGGCCGCGAACGGCGGTGGCCGTGTCATCCGATCTCCGCTCGTGGAGGCGCCTCGGACCCGCGCTGTTCGAATACGACGACGCTCTCGACATGGATCTCAACCTCTTCCACAACAAAGACACGGTGTTCTTTCCTGAGCCCGTGACGTCGCCGTCGGGTGTCGAATCATTCGCCGTGCTGCACCGCCCCATGTGGGATCTCGGTGAGACCAAGGCCGGTCAGGGTGTGCGGGTTCCCGCCGGTGTTACCGACGAGCGCCAGAGCATCTGGATCGCCTACGTGCCGGTCGCACTCGTCGAGACCGACATCAGAAACCTTGTGCACTGGGGCGAGAACCGTATGCTCGCGCAGCCGGAGTTCGCCTTCGAGGAGCTCAAGATCGGCGGCGGACCGCCACCCGTGCGTGTTGCGGAAGGCTGGCTGCTGCTGCACCACGGTGTCACCGGCAAGATCGAGAGCGCTTTCGACCAGCAGCAGAAGGTCAACTATGCGGCGGGCGGCATGATTCTCGACGCGAGCGACCCGACGAAAATTCTCGCGCGCACGTCGGAACCGCTCCTGGCTGCCGAGACCGAAGACGAGAAGAGCGGCATTGTGCCGAACGTCGTCTTCCCAACGGCCATCGAAGAGATCGACGGGCAGCTGTTCGTCTTCTACGGAATGGCCGACTCCAAGATCGGCGTCGCGCGTATAGATCACGTCTAAACCTCGCTGGTTGAGTAGGCCGCCCGCGGCCGTATCGAAACCACACGGCTTGGTTTCGATACGGCGCTGGCGCGCCTACTCAACCAACACAAGAACGAAAGGAACAGTTCAATGAAGAACCTCTCCATCGTCGCGGCGCTCGCCGTGGCATCCATCACGCTGACGGCGGTTCCCGCCACAGCGGCGCCCGAAGCGGCAGCATCGCCGCCGACCGCGCTCAGCAATCCCGCGCCGGCAACCACGGCGCTCACCAACACCGCCCACCTCGACTTCCTGCTCGACACGGCAACACCCGCGGCGATCGACGGCCACACGACGTACCGTCTCGCCGAGGAACCCGAGCTCACAATGCCGTGGACCTACGCCGACGCCCGCGATGGCGGCACATTCGAGCGGGTCGGCGGCGGTCCCCTCGATGCCGAGACCGGGTACTGGGGCCAGGGTGCCTACAACTCCGACGACATTGCCCGCGCGGCGGTCGTCTACCTGCGCCACTGGAAGCAGACCGGTTCCACCGCATCGCGCGACAAGGCGTACGAACTGCTGCGTTCGGTCGCGTACCTGCAGACCGACTCCGGCCCGAACTCCGGCAACGTTGTGCTCTGGATGCAGCCGGATGGCACGCTCAACCCGTCGCCAGAACCGGTCGAGCTGCCCGATCCCTCTGACTCGGGCGCGAGCTACTGGCTTGCCCGCAGCCTCTGGGCGTTCGGTGAGGGGTACGCGGCGTTCAAGAACGACGACCCCGAGTTCGCGGCCTTCCTGCAGGATCGCCTGCAGCTCGGTGTCGGCGCCCTCGAGCGTCAGACGCTCGACAAGTACGGAAAGTACGTGATCGCCGACGGCGAGAGAGTGCCGGCCTGGCTCATCGTCAACGGTGCGGATGCCTCGTCAGAGGCCGTGCTCGGTCTGTCGGCGTACGTCGGCGTGGCCAAAGATAAGGCAGCGAAATCTGCGCTCAAGAAGCTCGCGCGCGGCATCGCGGAGATGGGCGCGGGCGACACCCGCCAGTGGCCGTACGGGGCGATACTTCCGTGGGCGGAGAGCCCGTCGATGTGGCACGCCTGGGCTTCGCAGATGCCTGCGGCATTGGCCGAGGCATCCATCGTTCTCAAAGATGACAAGCTGCTCGGGCCCGCGCTCGCCGACTCGGGCAGCTTCACGCCGACCTTGATTACGGCCGGCGGCCCGGACAACGCCTGGTACCCGACGCCGATCGAGACCGTGCAGATCGCCTACGGTGCCGACTCGCGGCTGCAGTCGCTGCTCGCGGTCGCGGACGCCTCTGGGCGCGGCGGCTTCGACGACCTCGCGGCGATTATGGGCGCGTGGTACTTCGGCAACAACAAGTCGGGTGCGCCCGTGTACGACCCAGCGACGGGAGTGACCTTCGACGGCGTGCAGGCCGACGGCAGCGTGAACAAGAACTCGGGCGCCGAGAGCACGATCCACGGTCTGCTCTCGATGCTCGCGCTCGATGCGCACCCCGCGGTCGCTGCACGGGCACAGTCGGTTGCCACAGTCGATTCGCGGTCGGGGCTCTCGGTGGTCGAGGCAGAAACCGCGACCGGTGGCACGATCGTGACTCCGGAGTCGGCCTGGACGGGCGAGTCGCAGTGGTCGGGCGGCGCGTACCTGTCGCTCGAGGCGGGCGAGTCGGCAACGATCGAAGCCGGCGCGGGCTCGATCGAGCCGGTGATCTACGAGCCGTATCCCGGCTCGGTCAGCTCCAAGTGGAACCTCGGCTCGCTGCGCTCGGGCGTCGGCAAGCCGGGCATCACTGAGGCGCCGGGTGCCCTGCTGCCGACTCCGCTCAAAAAGGCTTCGAACGGGGTGGATGTCGCGGTGACTGCCACAAAGGGAACGCTCCAGCTCGACGCACTGATCGTGCGCCCCACCGTGTCGCGCATTGTGCTCGAGGGCTCCGGCGGTCGCACCGAACTCGTGAACTCGGCCTCAAAGTCGGCCGTCAAGGCGAAGGTCGGTGCAACCGGAGAGCGCTCAGTCGTCAAGGTGTACTCGAAGACGGGCAAGCTCGTTGACACTGAGCGCCTGCGTGGCACCGGGTCGATCAGGTTGCCCTCAGGCGGTTTCGCGATCATTACCTCTTAACCGGGCCGCCGATGTGGTCGCGCCCCGCGTTCGGTGGGGCGCGACCGCTCGGTAGGCTTGACGGGTGACCACAGCGAAGCAGCAACTCATCGAGTACATCAAGGCCGACGCGGTCTTCCACGGAGACTTCACTCTCACGAGCGGCAAGAAGGCGACGTACTACGTCGACATGCGTCGTGTGAGCCTCGATCACCGCGTTGCTCCCCTCATCGGCCAGGTCATGGTCGACCTCATTGCCGACATTCCCGACGTTGTCGCGGTCGGAGGCCTCACGATGGGCGCCGACCCGATCGCCTCGGCGGTTATGCACCAGGGTGTCGCGCTCGGTCACACCTACGACGCCTTCGTAGTGCGCAAGGAGCCCAAAGACCACGGCCGCGGTCGCCAGGTCGAGGGCCCCGACCTCGAGGGCAAGCGCGTCATCGTGCTTGAAGACACCTCGACAACCGGCGGTTCGCCGCTCAAGGCGATCGAAGCCCTGCTCAAGGTAGGCGCAATCATCGCCGGAGTTGCCGTCGTCGTCGACCGCGCGACCGGCGCAAAAGAGATCATCGAAGCTGCCGGATACCCGTACTACTCCGCCATCGGCCTTGAGGACCTCGGGCTCGCCTAGTGCCTGACGACGGCCAGGCTTTTCCGTGGGGGCTCACCCCCGGGGGAACGCCCGAACAGGCGACGCCTGTGCGCCCCGTCGCGGCAGTGTCTCCCGTCGCGCCCGTGTCTCCCGTCGACCAGGGTCATTTCGTCGCCGTTCCCGATCCGCGCGCGCTGCCCGGGCAGGCGACACCAACGTCGGGGCACGTATCACTAGCGGGCATGGATGTCGCGGTCGCCTCGTTTTCGCCCGAACACCCCGCTCCGCTCCGATCTGAGCGGCCCGCTGCGCTGTCGCCTGAGCAGCCGCTCGCTGCTGCCCCCGTGCCGCCCGAGCAGCCGGATGCCCCTGCACCCGACCATTCAAACGCGCTCGACAACCTCTTCGGCGAGCAGCGGTTTCTTGAGTACCAGTCAGGGCGTGACGGCGAGAGCCCGTTCGAGAGACCCGTCGTTGAATCGGCGGGTGCGCCGACCGACCTGGTCGCGCAGTCCTCCGGGCCTCGCGCGCCTCAGCCCTCCGAGCCACTGCCATCCGCGCCGCGCACGCGCCTGCTCTCCGGGCCGCGCGCCCCGCTGCCGAAACTTCAGCGCACCCTCATCTGGGCCATCGCTGGGCTCGCGGCTGTGCTCGTCCTCGGCGGGCTCTTTTTACTGGGTAGAACGATTGCGCCAGCGTTCGCTGCTGCGCCGGTCATCGAGCCCGCGCCATCCACCGCGCCATCCGCGTCTCCTGAAGCAGTTCCGGAGATTCTCGGGCCGGTTGTTCCCGGAACCTACGATTGGGACGACCTGCTGGGCACGGAGTGCGTCGATCCGTGGGGCTCCGCGTGGGATCAGAACTTCACCGTCGTCGATTGTGGCGAGCCGCATGCCGCGCAGCTCGTCTATCGCGCAACCTTCGACGAATCCGCGATCGCCGCCTACCCCGGGTTCGACGTGCTGCAGTCGCGGATGAACCTGTTGTGTGCGTCGAGCAAGAACATCGACTATTCGGCAGCTAAGAAGTACGACGACATCCAGTTGAGCGCGAGCTTCGCGGCGATCGAGAGCGACTGGGTCGACGGCCAGCACGACTACTTCTGTTTTGTGAGCCGTTCGTCGGGCGAGCAGCTCACAACAGACGTCGCTAAGCCCGATCGACCTGCGCCGGTTGTTGTCGAGCCAGAACCCTAGTTTTCGGTCTCGAGCGGTTCGGTCGCGAGCAGGTCGGCGACGCTGTTGAGAATCTCGTCGGGGCGGAACGGATAACGGTCGATCTCGTTCTGATCGCTGATGCCCGTAAGCACGAGGATCGTGTGCAGGCCGGCTTCGATGCCCGCGACGATGTCGGTGTCCATGCGGTCGCCGATCATTCCGGTGTTCTCGGAGTGCGCGCCGATCTTGTTCATTGCCGAACGGAACATCATCGGGTTGGGCTTGCCAACGACGTAGGGCTCCATGCCGGTTGCTTTGGTGATGAGCGCGGCGACGGCGCCCGTGGCAGGCAGCGGGCCGTCGGCCGAGGGGCCGGTCGCGTCGGGGTTCGTGACGATGAAGCGTGAGCCCGCGCCGATGAGGCGGATTGCCTTGGTGATGGCCTCGAACGAGTAGTTGCGCGTCTCACCAATGACGACGTAGTCGGGGTTCGTCTCGGTCATGATGAAGCCCGCCTCATGCAGGGCCGTTGTGATGCCGGCCTCGCCGATGACGAATGCCGAACCGCCGGGCATTTGCGAGGCGAGAAAGTCTGCCGTTGCGAGCGCTGACGTCCAGATCGAGTCTTCCGGAACATCCAAGCCGCTTGCCTTGAGTCGCGCGCTGAGGTCGCGCGGCGTGAAGATCGAGTTGTTTGTGAGCACGAGGTAGGGCTTGCCCTCGTCACGCCACTGCTGAAGCAGTTCAGACGCCCCGGGAACGGGATGGTTCTCGTGCACGAGCACGCCGTCCATGTCAGTCAGCCAGCATTCGATCTCTGAACGGTTTCCCATGCGCCCATCGTAGCGATCGGAGTTAGCTGCGAAATGACGCGACCGAGTGCGGTCTCCGCGTTTACTCTCAGGCGAGTTGGGGCACACGCAACCTCCCTCCCCGGCGCGGGCGCCGAGTCGCGTCGACTGATGAGGGCGGGATGAACCACGGAACGTTGTCTCGCACCTCGACTGCCCACCCGTGATCGTGAATAGCATGATGGTGCTTCGAGCAGAGCAGCACCCCATTGCTGAGGTCGGTTGGTCCGGCATGTGCCTGCCACCAGCGGATATGGTGCGCCTGGGTGTAACTGGGCGGACGGTTGCAGTCGCCCCAGGCGCACCCTCCGTCACGCTCTGCAAGGGCAAGTCTCTGGGCCCGACTAAACAGGCGACGGCTGTATCCCCAATCGAGAACGTCGCTTGAGCCGCCGAGCACCGCGGGGATGATGTGGGCATCTGCGGCCATGCGTCGCGCGACATCCGCCGGGATCGTTGACAGAGAACCGTCGATCTCGGCCAGCCCGGTGCCCTGAAGCAGCGACTCAATGCTCATACGCACGACAACCGTCGCAGCCGGAATCGGCACAACCGTGTTGTCGCACGCAATGCCGTGCCGCGCGAGATCCACGATGGCGTCGGCGCCGAGCTGCGCGACCGACACGACCGGTTCTGGCAGCGCCGTGCTGTCGGAGGGATCGGGAGTGTCTTCGAACCGTGGCACCCGCAGCCCGGCGCCCACCGCGGAGTCGATGGCTGCGTCGAGGTAGGCGGCACCTTCTGGATCGAGGTCGAGCACAAACCGCTTGAGGCCCGACGCCATAAGCGTGCGCCGCAGCGAGCGCCGCTCGACGAGCTCTGCGGGTTCGAGCCCATCGGGGTCAAGGGCGTCGCGCCATTGAGCCGCAAGTCGTCGCACCGTGTCGGTGGGGTGCTCGCGCGCGAAGGCCACGAGCGCGGCCTCGGCGGCGATGAGGTCGTCGACCGCCGCTCGAGGTGAGGTGGACGACAGCGCCGTCACGATGGCCGATGCAGATTCTGCGCTGATCTGAAGATCACTGACTGCAGCGCCCACGAGTGGAAAGAGAGGTGGCGCCACGTCGCCAGACAGCATCACGCGCGATCGAATCTGCGCCGCCAGTCGCACCCAGCGTGCGGCCGTCGCCGGAGAGATGCCCCCGATCTGGGCGAACAGCGCCGCAGCGCTCGTGCACCCGTGGCGGTCAGCGAGTGCATCGGGTGTGTTAGAGCGGCGAGAGACTTCAGCAGCCAGTTGCACGATGCGCGCCTCGGCTTCGCGGTGAGCGACAAAAGCTCGCTCGACCTCGCCGAGCAGAGCCGGGTCGCTGAGCAGCTCAGGCGTGCTGAGCGCATCAGGAGCGTCGCGCGCTTCGACTGCGTCGCGCGCTTCGACTGCCTCGAGCGGTTCGACGGCGCCGAACAGGCCGCAGGCATCGCGCAGTTCGGCCGCGCTGACGCCCTCAGCAGCCTCCGACTTCGCGTCGCTCCGTGTCTCGTTCATGACTACAGAGTGACACCGGCCACCGACATTCGTTCCAACAATAGCGTGCCTGACCAGCACTTCCTGTGGACAAACGCTACCGCGCACGCCCTGTGGAGGAGAGGAGGGTCAGGCAGGACCAGCCCTAGTGAAACGCAGTCTCCTCGGGCAACCGCGCACGCATAACCTCGAGCGCCGCCGGGTTCTGATCGACGAGCACAAACCGACGCCCGAGCTTTGCGGCAACAGCGCCCGTTGTTCCGCTTCCGCCAAAGAAATCGAGCACCCAGTCGCCAGGCTTACTCGACGCTTGGATGACGCGGCGCAGGATTCCCTCCGGCTTCTGCGTCGCGTACCCGGTCTTTTCCTTGCCCGTGGGCGAAACAATCGTGTGCCACCAGACGTCGGTCGGGAGCTTCCCCAACGCGACCTTCTCCGGAGTTACGAGACCGGGAGCCATGTACGGCTCACGGTCGACCTCTTCGTTGTTGAAGTAGTAGGTCGCGGGGTTCTTGACGTAGACGAGAATCGTGTCGTGCTTCGCCGGCCACTTGCGCTTGGCGCGGGCGCCGTAGTCGTAGGCCCAGATGATCTCGTTGAGAAAGCTCTCGCGGCCAAAGAGGGCGTCGAGCACAACCTTCGCGTAGTGAACTTCGCGAAAGTCGAGGTGAAGGTAGAGGGTTCCCTCGTCGTCGAGCAGGCGCCAGGCCTCTTCGAGTCGGGGCTCGAGAAAGTCCCAGTAGTCGGCGAAAGCGTCGTCGTAGGCGTAGAGCAGACCCTTGATCGTGTCGTAGTTCTGGCCCTTGAAACCCTTGCGGGTTCCTTCGGCGCTGCGCACGGTTGTGAGCGTTTGACGGCTTTGAGTGCGCCCCGTGTTGAACGGCGGGTCAATGTAAATCAGCCGGAACGAGGCATCGGGAAGCGCCTCGAGCACCGAGAGGTTGTCGCCCTCGAAAACGACGTTCGGGCCATCGGGAGTCCACGTCGCATTGCTCACGCTCCCGACTTTAACAGGTGCAAAAGACGAGCCAGGTGCAAAGGGCGAGCCGTTCGCGAACGACGAGCAAGGCGCCGCCAGGTGCGAAGGACGCCCCAGGTGCAAAAGACGAGCCAGGTGCAAAGGGCGAGCCGTTCACAAAAGACGAGCCAGGTGCAAAGGACGAGCCAGAAGCGAAAACCGAGCCATTCGCCAATCCCGCGACGACTGGGCCAGCACGAAACCCGAAACCCACCGGCGCTGTACCCTCAAACAGTGACCGACAGCGAACCGAACCCGAGCGTCGAGCTCACCACGCACGGCGTCGGACCCTGGCAGGGTGACCTGCCCGACGACGACATCTACGACCCCGAGTTACTCGAGCGTGGAGACACCCGAAACGTCATCGACCGCTACCGGTACTGGCGCATGGACGCAATCATTGCCGACCTCGACGAGCACCGTCACGAGTTTCACGTCGCGATCGAAAACTGGCAGCACGACATGAACATCGGGTCGATCGTGCGAACGGCCAATGCCTTCGCGGCCGACACCGTGCACATCATCGGGCGCAAACGCTGGAACAAGCGTGGCGCGATGGTCACCGACCGCTACCAGCACGTTATGTACCATCCGGATGTCGCGGCCTTCACGTTATGGGCCGCCAATGAGAAGCTGCCAATCATCGCCATCGACAACGTGCCGGGCAGCGTCATCATCGAGACGTTCGACTTTCCGAAGCGCTGCGTGTTGCTCTTCGGTCAGGAAGGCCCGGGCCTCTCGCCAGAAGCGATCGAGGTCGCCGAGGCGATCGTAGAGATCAGTCAATTCGGCAGTACCCGCAGCCTCAACGCGTCAGCGGCCGCCGCTGTCGCTATGCACTCCTGGGTCACGCAGCACGTCTCCTTCTAGCGACTGCGACGCTGGCGATTTCTTGCGCGACGAGCGCAGGTAGACGGCGAGCAGCAGCAGCGCGAAGGCGATGGCAACGGCGGGTGCCGACGAGAATCCGGCGATGAGAATTATCGACACCCCGACGACGCTGAAGATCACCTTGATCGCGGCGAGAAACGGCCCGGTGTGCGAGGCCGCGGCGGGTTTGCGCGTGCGGTCGTAGTACGCGACGAGCAGCACTACCGGAATCAGCCCGACCGCGATCGCGCCGAGAAAGAGCGGTCGGGTCTCCCACCACAACTGGCTGAGCGGCTCAGGAAAAGGCACGCGCGCCGACATCATCGTCAATGCCACAAGAACAACAACGGGAACGTGCCACAGGTAGATCGTCATCGAATGGCTGTTGATGGCTTTCGATGCGCGCGCAATCGCGGGGCGCAGTGACCCGCGCAAGAGCCACGGGTGTGCCCAGCTGAACAGGGTGATCTGCCCGATTCCAAGCACAAGAATGCAGACCGTCGGCGGGTTCAGGTTGACGTACATGTCGATCGAATAGCCGACGACCATCGTCAAAAACACAAGCATTCCGAAGGATGCAACGGCAAGCCCTAAGAGCAGCCAGCGTGACCGGCGCAGAAACCACCCGTCGGCATACCAAAAGCCGAGCTGCTGCACGAAGAGCCACGCGATGAGCATGTTGATGTAGCCGATGCCCGGGTTGATGACCTGCGACGCGGTGTCGATCGCGATGGCGAGCCCGAGCAGAGTCAAAAGCGTCGTGAGCGGTCGCGCATCGTGCAGCTTGCTCATGAGTGGCACACAGCCAGCGCAGCCCAGATACACGGCCAAAAACCAGAGCGGCTGGCCCACCCGAAAGCCGACCTCGCGCACAACGTCGTTCGGCACACCGGCGAGGGCGACGGCAGCGAGGCAGCCGCCGACGAGACCGATCGGAAGCAGGGCCGGGTGAGCGAGGCGCTGCACACGTTGGCGGATGTAATCGCCGGCCGACGCGCCATCCATCTTCATTCGACGCCACTGCGTCACGCTCGAGAATCCCCCGAGCAAAAAGAACAGCGGCATCACCTGCACGGCCCAGGTTGCCCAGGCAAATATCGGGTGGTACTCGAGCGCGTTGGTGATCGCGAGGCCGCCGGATCCGACGGTGATCCCGGCCATCAGCGCGTGCAGGCCCACAACGATGAGCAGGCACGCGGCCTTGACGAAATCCACTGCTGTGTCGCGATGGATGACGCGTGCGGCAGCAGCGGGAGGATCAGCGTGCACAGCCCGACCTTTCCCCGTGGTGACTAACCCTGTGCACGTTACTAGAGCGCCGCGACCGGAGAAACAGGCGCGCGCGATAGAATCGGTTGTAATCCCGGTTTCAACGAGAGGTTCGCCATGCCAGCGATAGTAATCATCGGCGCCCAGTGGGGCGATGAGGGCAAGGGTAAGGCAACAGACCTCCTTGGAAGCCGCATCGACTACGTCGTCAAGTTCAACGGCGGAAACAATGCCGGTCACACCGTGGTTATCGGTGATGAGAAGTACGCGCTGCACCTGCTCCCTTCTGGCATTCTGAGCCCCGGAGTTGTGCCGGTTATTGCCAACGGCGTTGTCATCGACATCGAGGTGCTCTTCGAAGAGCTCGACGCGCTCATCGCGCGCGGCGTCGACGTCTCGCGACTTCTCGTCAGCGCCAACGCGCACGTTATTACCCAATACCACCGCACTCTCGACAAGGTCACAGAGCGTTTTCTCGGTAAGCGCCAGATCGGCACAACCGGTCGTGGCATCGGACCGGCCTACGCCGACAAGATCAACCGCGTCGGAATTCGTATTCAAGACCTCTTCGACGAGAACATTCTTCGTCAAAAGGTCGAGGGCGCCCTCCACCAGAAGAACCAGCTGCTCGTCAAGCTCTACAACCGTCGCTCGATCACCATCGACGAAATCGTTGCCGACCTGCTGTCGTACGCCGAGCGCCTTCGCCCGATGGTCGCCGACACCGGACTCATTCTCAACCAGGCTCTCGACGCCAACAAGATTGTGCTCTTCGAGGGCGGCCAGGCAACGATGCTTGACGTCGACCACGGCACCTACCCGTTCGTCACCTCGTCGAGCTCGACGTCGGGTGGAGCCTCAACCGGATCGGGAGTCGGCCCCGGCCGCCTCGAGCGCGTCATCGGCATCGTCAAGGCCTACACAACTCGCGTTGGCGCTGGCCCGTTCCCGACAGAGCTGCACGACGAGTCGGGCGAATGGCTGCGCCAGCAGGGCTTCGAGTTTGGAACAACCACCGGACGCCCCCGTCGCACCGGCTGGTACGACGCCCCGATCGCGCGCTACTCGGCTCGCATCAACGGCGTCACCGACTTCGTTATGACAAAGCTCGACGTGCTCACCGGCCTCGACAAGATTCCGGTCTGCGTCGCGTACGAGGTCGACGGCGTTCGCGTCGAAGAGGTTCCCGTTTCGCAGTCTGACTTTCACCACGCCGTGCCGATCTACGAAGAGTTCGACGGCTGGAGCGAAGACATCACGGGCGTGCGCAAGTTCGAAGACCTGCCCATCAAGGCGCAGGAATACGTGCTCGCGATCGAAGCCATCAGCGGCTCGCGCATCTCGGCGATCGGCGTTGGCCCCGGCCGCGACGCGATCGTTGTGCGTCACGACCTGATCGACTAACCCACACCGCGACGCCGTTTGACAACCACGACGCCCTCCGATCGGCGTCGTCGTTATCAAACGCCCTCGTGGTGTCGGAATACGTCTAGGCGACAGTCGTTGCATTAAGCATGACTTCACTTGACTTCGGACCAGTAGTACTCGGCGGCAATGTTTTCGGCTGGACGGCCGACAAGGCAGAGAGCTTCGCAGTTCTCGACGCCTTCGTCGCGGCGGGCGGTCGCTCGATCGACACCGCTGACGTCTACAGCAGCTGGGTTCCCGACAACTCCGGCGGCGACTCAGAGGCGATCATTGGCGAGTGGCTCGAGTCGCGGGGCAACCGCGACCAGGTTGTCATCGGCACAAAGGTCGCGATGTGGGACCAGCGCCCTGGCCTCGAGGCCGACAACATTCGCGCCGCCGTCGACGACTCGCTGCGTCGCCTGCGCACCGACTACATCGACCTTTACTACGCACACCAGGACGATTCGGATGTCGCGCAGGAGGAGTACGTGGCCGCCTTCGATGCCCTCGTGAAAGAGGGCAAGGTGCGTGAGCTGGGCGCCAGCAACTTCACCGCCGACCGCCTGCGCAGCGCCGTGTCAATCGCGAAGGATGCTGGCCTCACCCCGTTCACGGTCGCCCAGGACCGCTACAACCTCGTCGAGCGCGGCCTCGAAACCAGCAACGTGCCGACGCTGCTCGAACTCGGCATCACCGAGCTGCCCTTCTCCTCACTCGCGAGCGGATTCCTGAGCGGCAAGTACCGCGCCGGCGTGACCGTCGACTCGCCCCGCGCGGGTGGCGCATCCGCGTACCTCGAGTCGAACGGTGCACTTCTTGAGGTGCTCGACGATCTCGCCGCAGCGCACGGCGTCTCCGTCGCATCCATCTCGCTCGCCTGGCTTCGTGCGCAGCCCGTCGTCGGTGCTCCAATCGCGAGTGCCCGCAACCTTGAGCAGCTTCCTGCGCTGCTCGAGGTCGTCGAGCTCAGTGCTGACGAGCTCGCGCGCCTGAGCGCCTAGCTCTCACCAAGACGGGGTTTGCCAACCGCGACGCGCGTCGCGCGCCGTCATGGTTAGCAAACCCCGTCGCGGTAGCGGGAGAATGGCAGTATGACTGCCGTTCGCCCCGTTCCCGCTGACCTTGAGGGGCGCTTCATTCGTCTCACTCCGCTCACCCACAACGACCTGCCCGATCTGTTCACGGCGATCGGTCGTCCAGAGGTCTTCGCGGGTGGGTACGGCGGAGGCCCGGCGGGCTACCGTGCGACGGAGGCCGAGTTCGTGGCCTTCGCCGAAACGTATTACCAGTGGGGCGCGGGCAACGTCTACGCGGTGCGACTGCCCGACGGAACCCTCGTGGGCACCTCGACGATGGGCGACTTCGTCGAGGCCACAGAGACGACCCACATCGGCTGGACTGCCTTCGACCCGCGCGTCTGGGGCACAGCGGTGAACCCAGAGGCGAAGCTGCTGATGCTCGGCCTCGCCTTTGACTCGGGATTCGGTCGAGTGAAGATTCAAGCCGATGCGCTCAATGACCGCTCGCGCGCCGCGATTACAAAACTCGGCGCGACCTTCGAGGGAATCACCCGCCGTGACGCGCGCCGCGCCGACGGCAGCTGGCGCGATGCGGCGGTTTTCTCGGTCATCGTCGACGACTGGCCACACGTGAAGGCGGGCCTCGAGCAGCGGCTCGCACGATTCGGCGATGAGCCGGTCGCGCTCGCGAAGGCCTAGATTTAACCCATGAGCGAATCTGACTGGTCCAACGACCTCGCGAGCCTGCGCCAGAGCATCGACAACATCGATGCCGCGCTTGTGCACCTTCTCGCCGAGCGCTTCAAGTTCACCCAGTCGGTCGGCCGCCTCAAGGCGACGACGGGCCTGCCCGCGTCAGACCCCGACCGCGAGAAAATTCAGATCGCGCGCCTTCGTGCCCTCGCAGAAGAGTCGCACCTCGACCCGGCGTTCGCCGAGAAGTTCTTGAACTTCATCGTCGCCGAGGTGATTCACCACCACGAGGCGATCGCCTCGACCGGTTCTGTACCGACCCAGCAGAACTAGCTGACCTTGAGCGACCTCGACGCGGAGTCGTTGGGCAGAAACTGCGTGTCGCCCGAGTAGACCGCGCGCAGGTTCTGGGTGCCGCTCGACGTGGCGGCAATCGTCAGCGCGACGCGCTTTCCGGTGATCTTCTTTGTGGCAACGAGGGTGTCGCCGTCATAGATGTCGACGGTCCCGCTCGGTAACTTGCCGGCGGCCCCCGTGAACGTAACAGCCGCCGACACGGTCGACGCCGTCTTTGCCGACGACTTCGCGAGCGTGAGCGTCACCTTGGGCGTTTGGCGCGCGAGACTGAAGGTCAGTGGTGCCGACGCGGGTCGCCCCGAAGCGCGCGCGACAACCGTCTGCTTGCCGGCGCCAATCGTCCACGGCACAACAATCGCTGCCACACCGTCTTCGTCGTAACGTTTCACTCCGACGCTGCGCGAGACCGGCGCGGTCCAGCGAAGGGCAGCAGTGCCCGATTTCTTGCCCGAACCATTGAACACAACGACCGTCGCCTTTGTGCCGGGAGCGTCGGTGGCATTGGCGAGAATCGCAATAGCAGGCTGCTTGGATGCCGCGGCGAATGATCCGGAGCGCGGCACTGTCACGCTGTACGAGTCGACGCTCGCGCTGGTGAAACCTTCCATCGAACCGGTAATGCGAACCGACAGGGCGGCCGCGACATCCACTCTCGTGATTGTGTAGCTCGAGCGGGTCGCGCCCGAAATCGGCTCACCGTTGCGCAGCCACTGGTAGCTGCGGTCGACGCCGACCTGGCCGAAGAACTGCGTGCCGGCCGAGATCTTAGAGCCGACCTTGACGGTTCCGCCGAGGGTCATGCCGCGCTCTGACGCGACGAGTGTCGGCGCCGACTCGAGGTCGACGGTGACCGAGGCGTACGAGCTTGTTGTCCAGTTGACTGTGACGTGCACCCCGCCGCTCGCGCTCGAGAAGGTTTCGAGGGTGTCGAGGGCGAGGGTGCGCTTCTTGGTCGCGGCCGCCGCCGATGAAGGTGCGATGGCCAGGGCGAGGGTTTCGGTGCGCTTTGCTTCTTGCTTGAGGATGCGAACGCCGTCGCCGTAGGTGTAGCTGTAGCCCGATCCGCAGCCGCGGGCGCACATCGTGTAGGTGTCTTTGTTGGCGCGCAGCCCCTTGTCGACGCCGGCGACCGTGCGGTACTCGATCCAGTAGACCTCGCCGCTCACCGGGTCGGTGACATGAACGCCGCGGGCGCCGGAGCCCGACGCGATCGGCTTGATGACCTGGGTGAAGCTGCGCGTCGCTTCGTCGCTCGCGAGTGTGGCGGTGGTGATATCGCCGGCCGCGACGAAACCGAGTCGCTCTTTCGCCGGAAGCGAGAGGGCCGGAATCACCGTCTGCCCGACGACTGCGGCGCCCATGACGTCGTAGAGGTCGAGGTAAGCGTCGGTGCCGCACTTCGCGCTGTCGCCCTCGGCGACGGTCGTGCTCGCGCACGATGCGACGTTGGCGTGGCGCAGGCTCATGTTGTGGCCGAACTCGTGGGCCAGGGTTGCGCCGGCGATTGACGAGCCGACGGTCGTGTGGATGTATCCACCGCTGTTGCTGCCCTGGCCGACCGTGCCGAGTCCCGTGAAGCCGAGGCCGGCCGAACACTTGCCCGGGCCCGCGCTGCCGTCGGGCGTGAGCACAACGAGGTGACGGCTCGTGAGGCCGGAGAAGAAGGTGTTGGGCTTGTCGGTGAACTTTGCCGCGGCCTCTGACCACCACTTCTGCACCGACGTGCTGCCGTTCGCGCACGATGTCGCCGAGCTGTAGCGCACGATCTTGACGGCGACGATGCCGTCGACGAGTCCGCCTGACTGCGTCTTCCAGTATTTCGAGACCTTGGAGACGAGTGCGCGTACCTTGCTGTCGGTGAAGCTCTTCTGCGAAACCGAGCTGCCCTTGGGCTGAACGACCGCGATGTACAGCTCGTGGGTCGTCGGTGCGGCACCGGCCTTTGCGGCTGCCGCCGGCGTGATCGTTGCGGCGGCGACGGGCATCGCGGTCTGCTCGGTCGTTGCCGCGGCGAGAAGCTCCTGTGAGGCGGGGTCGTTCTCTTCGAGCGGGGCGTCGGATGCCGCAGCCGCAACCTCGGGCGTGACCTCAAGCTCGGCGCGCACACTCTTGCTCAGTGCAAGGGTGCCTTCGAAGGTCGAGCCGCTGACGGCCTCTTCGGGAAGGTCGCCCGTGATTTGAAACCTTTCACCGGATTCGGTGAGCAGAAATGTGAAGTGCTCGTGGGCGTGCTCCGCGAGAGCGGTGTCGTCGTGCGCCTCTTCTTCGGCTTCGACGATTTGTAACGTTCCACTGGCTTGCAGTTGAGGGGCGTCATCGAACTTAGCGTTGTCGACCTCGATCGTCGGCTCAGTCGCGACTGCGGCAGCGGGCGCGGCGACAACGGCGGGCGCGGACGACGCGGCGGGGGCTGCGGTTGCGGGTGCCGCAACGGCCGTAAGAAGACCCGCCACAAGGGCAGCGGGCAGCGCAAAGCGCAACAGCATGATGACTCCAGGGGTAAGCGACTGCTGTGGGGACAACAGGAAAAGGAGCCAAGACTTCGGGGTCTTCGGCTCCAGTGACGCTACCTTATTCGGAGCCCTCTAAAAAGGGGTTTGGTACCCCTGCATCCCAGTAATTTACTGGAATTGGGGTAGACAGATCGGTCGCTGTTCGCAATGCGAACGGCGCGTGCGAACGGCCGCTGGGTTACGCGCCGACGAGCGGGCCGAAGTGCGCCGGAAGCGTTCCGCGGTGCGCCTCGTTGAGCTGCTCAACCGTGAGCGTGAACTGGTCTTGCACCTCGAGGGCGCCGCCCGCGTCGGTGACACCAATGCGCAGCACCGGGTAGCCCCGACCCTCGCACAGGCCCTGGAACTTTACGTCGTCTTCACGCGGCACAGACACGATCACGCGACCGGTTGACTCCGAGAACAGGGCTGTCGCGACATCCACACCATCGCGTTCGGTTATTTCGCTGAGCCAGACGCGCGCGCCGACGCCGAACCGCAAAACCGACTCGGTGAGGGCCTGAATCAGGCCGCCGTCTGCGAGGTCGTGCGCGCTCGCGATGAGGCTCTGCTCTGCGCCCGCCGCGATGAGCTCAGAGAGCTGGATCTCGGCTGCGAGGTCAACGGTCGGGGGGAGTCCGCCGAGGTGGTCGTGAATCTCGCCGGCCCACGCCGAGGCGTCGAGCTCAAGCTTTGTTGTGCCGAGCAGGTAGATGTTGTTGCCCTCGTCTTGCCAGCCCGACGGGATGCGCTTCGCGACGTCTTGGATGACACCGAGCACGGCGATGACCGGGGTCGGGTGAATCGGCACATCGCCGGTCTGGTTGTAGAAGCTGACGTTGCCGCCGGTGACCGGAATCTCCATCTCGAGGCACGCGTCGCTCAGAGCCTCGACGGTCTGGGCGAACTGCCACATGACCTCGGGGTTCTCCGGGCTACCGAAGTTGAGGCAGTCGCTGACCGCGACGGGCGTTGCGCCCGTGACTGCAACGTTGCGGAACGCCTCGGCGAGCGCGAGTCGCGCACCCTGCGCGGGGTCGAGCTGGCAGTAGCGTCCGTTGGCGTCGGTTGCGACGGCGAAGCCCAGGCCACTCTCTTCGTCGATGCGCACCATGCCGCCGTCGTCGGGGAAGCTCAGGGCGGTGTTGCCCATCACGTAGCGGTCGTACTGGTTGGTGATCCAGCTCTTGTCGCTGAGGTTCGGGCTGCCGAGAACGCGCAGCACCTGCTCGCGAATGTCTTCTGGCGTCACCGGGCGCTGCAGCTTGGTTGCCGAGTCGGCCTGCAGGGCGTCGATCCAGGTCGGGTAAGCCACGGGGCGGTCGTACACCGGACCATCGACGGCAACCGTGCGGGGAAGAACGTTGACGATCTCCTCGCCGTTCCAGTTGATGATGAGGCGGCCGGTGTCGGTGACCTCGCCGAGAACGCTGGTCTCGACATCCCACTTCTGCACAACCTTGAGGAAGCCCTCGAGCTTGTCGGGAGTCACGATCGCCATCATGCGCTCCTGGCTCTCAGACATCAGAATCTCTTCGGCCGTCATGCTGGGGTCGCGCAGCAGAACCTTCTCGAGCTCGATGAACATACCGCCATCGCCATTCGACGCGAGCTCGGATGTCGCGCAGCTGATACCGGCAGCACCCAGGTCTTGGATGCCCTCGACGAGATCCTGTGCGAACAGCTCGAGGCAGCACTCGATGAGCACCTTCTCGGCGAAGGGGTCGCCGACCTGAACCGCGGGGCGCTTCGTGGGGCCGCCTTCTGCGAAGGTGTCGCTAGCAAGAATGGATGCTCCGCCAATGCCGTCAGCGCCCGTGCGAGCCCCGAACAGCACAACCTTGTTGCCGACACCGCGGGCGTTGGCAAGGTGCAGGTCTTCGTGGCGCAGAACGCCGACTGCGAGAGCGTTCACCAAAGGATTCGCCTGGTACACGCCGTCGAAGTACGTCTCTCCGCCGATATTGGGCAGGCCGAGGCTGTTGCCGTACGAGCTGATGCCGCTCACAACGCCGTGAACAACGCGTGCGGTGTCGGGGTGGTCAATGGCGCCGAAACGCAGTGCGTCCATAACGGCGACCGGGCGGGCGCCCATCGAGATGATGTCGCGAACGATGCCGCCAACGCCGGTCGCAGCGCCCTGAAAGGGCTCGATGAAGCTCGGGTGGTTGTGGCTCTCGATCTTGAAGGTGACCGCCCAGCCCTCACCGACATCCACAACTCCGGCGTTCTCGCCCATGCCCACCATGAGGTTCTTCTTCATGCCGGGGCTGACCTTCTGGCCGAACTGGCGCAGGTAGTTCTTGCTCGACTTGTACGAGCAGTGTTCGCTCCACATGACCGAGTACATCGCGAGCTCGCCGCTCGTGGGACGACGGCCGAGGATCTCGCGGATCTTCAGGTACTCGTCTTCCTTGAGTCCGAGAGCGCCGTACGGCTGCTCTTTGTCGGGGGTGATCGCCGCGTTAGCGACGGTATCTGCAACTGGAAGCGTGGGGGTGCTCACGAGGCTCCTGAAAGAAGGGGGCGGCCGGATGCTGCAATTCTACCTTTGGGGGCGGGGTGGGGTTGCGCGGGGTGTGTGGCCCGCCCTTTCGCATCGAGTGGACGCAAACTGCGGGAACACCCCCGCCTCAGCGACACTTTGGGTCCACTCGATGTCACGCGCGCTGCCGGAAAGCTCGCTCAACCCGAGCCACCTCGCCGGCGGGAGCCCGGAACAGGCCGTACTTGCGGATGCGCACCACCAGGTTGCCGGCCGCGATGAAGTCGTCGATGCGGATCAGATCCCTGTCGTAGGCGACGTCATCCGTGCGGTGGTGCTGTCCGTCGTACTCGACAACGATTTTCAGATCGGGCCAGTACAGGTCGGCGTAGCCAAGCAGTTTGCCAGCGTCGTCGAAGATCGGCGCCTGAAGCACTGGCTCCGGAAATCCGGCGCGAGCCAGAAGCAGCCGCACAAGTGTCTCGGGCCGCGACTCGGCGCCCTGCCGCAAAAGAAGCAGAGCCTCGTGTGCGAGACGCGCGCCTCGCCCGTGATAGCCAGCGAGCCGGGCCGCGAGTTCTTCAACAGTCACGTAGGGGCGCGAGTCGTGAGGGTTAAGCACCCTGGGATCGAGAATGAGATGGTCGCCAACCGCAACGAGATCGTCGAGTCCGAGAACCGAGGCGAGCGCGAGCCACGTGGATGCCGCGTCACTCACGGGATACCCAAAACGGCGATCCAGCGTTGGCGCAGCGCTGTGGTGGCCGACGACGCCCGCGCCTCGAGCGGCGCGCCCGGGCCGCGCGACGTGAAGCAGTTCGGTGATGTCGAACCATGTGGGGAGCGGGCAGCCCCACAGCCGAGCCGCAGTTTGGTGGCTGAAGTGTTCGCCCGGCGCGAGTTTCAATGAGTAGGCGGCACACTGGGCCAGCAAAAGACGCTGAGCACGTGCCGTGGCGGACTCGGGCGCGGCTGTCGCCAGCGCCGGTGCTCGTGTTCCGTGAAACGGGCGGTTCAGCGCAGGGTCGCGAAGGCGGGCCGCGCTTACTCCGGCGCTGATTGCATCGTGCACCGAGAACGGCCCGCGAGCGAGGTCGGGAGGGAGCGGGGTTCGGCGGCGCATGCTCAACGGTGCCCCAGGCGCACCCGCGACGGCGGAATTGATCCCCAACCGCCGCCGACTGGACGCAAAATGTCGAAATACGCGGCAATAACGACACTTTGCGTCCACTCGGCCCGCAGGCCGGGCGGCAGGTCGGCCCCAGGGCCGGCGGCAGGGCACGCTGCGGACCCCGAGCGCGCCCAGGCGCGCAACCCATGGAGGCGCTTGCCAGCCGTTTCCCCTACGGTGGGAGGCTTACCTCAGCGTCGAGGGCCTGACCCGCCCCACCTGAGGAGGAACCATGCCCGACTGGAACGCCCTGACCGACTGGGCCGACGGCAACGCCTGGATGCAGTTCGCCATCGTGCTCGGCATCGCGCTCGCCGCAGCGCTGCTTGTTGTGGTCATCGTTGGGTCTGCCGCGAGGATTGCCGCCCGGCGCCGCGAGTGGCCGAAGGCGCTGATCAGTCGCGCGCGCCATCCATTTCGCCTGTTTGCTCTGATCGTTGCGCTGTGGGCGGCGACAAGCGTCGCGTTTCCAGAGCGCGACTGGGTCGACACGATTACGCACGGCCTGTTGATCGCGGCGATCGCGATTGGCGCGTGGTTTGTTGGCGCGATCGTGAGTTTTGCAATTTCACTCGGGATGGCGCGCTATCGCATCGACATTCCCGACAACAAGGTTGCGAGGCGCATGCAGACCCAGCTCGCGATCGTTCGTCGTCTTGCGGTCGTGATCATCACGATTCTCGCAATCGGGGCGATTCTGTTGACCTTCCCGGGCGTGCAGGCGGTCGGTACGAGCGTGCTCGCGTCTGCCGGCCTGGTGAGCATCATCGCTGGTCTCGCGGCGCAGTCGACGCTCGCGAACGTCTTCGCGGGAATCCAACTCGCGTTCAGCGACGCGATTCGCGTCGACGACGTTGTCATCGTCGAGGGCGAGTGGGGAAAGATCGAGGAGATCACGCTCACGTACGTCGTTGTGCACATTTGGGACGACCGCCGTATGGTGCTTCCGTCGACCTGGTTCACGTCGAAGCCGTTTCAGAACTGGACGCGCAACACGTCTGAACTGCTCGGTTCCGTCGAGTTCGATCTCGATTGGTACGTGAGCATCGCCTCGATGCGCGACGAGCTCGACCGCATTCTCGAGCGCACGGCCATCTGGGACGGCAGGGCATCCGTGCTGCAGGTCACTGACGCGGTCGGCGGCATGGTGCGCGTGCGCATTCTCGTGACGGCGATCGACGCGCCGACGCTGTTCGACCTGCGCTGCGCCATTCGCGAAGAACTTGTCGAGTGGATCCAGCGCCAGTCGTCGGGCCTGCCGCGCCAGCGCGTCGAGATCGTCGAGGCGGCACCCAAACCGCGCGCCGCGACGCACACCGAGCCGATCGGGCTGTTCACCGGCACGATCGAGGCCGAGGAGCGCGCGACGGTCTTTACCTCGTCGATTCCGATTCAGAAGCTGCCAGAGAACTAGGCGCGCACCAACTGAGCAGATTTATGGATGTCGCCGCTCGCGTCGACGTAGGTCAGATGTAGCTCCTGCTCATCGTTACCCAGAATGCGGTACACGGGGCCGTCGGGCGCGGGGTTGTACTCGTCGCCCCACTGCACCATCGCGGCAATCACGAGTCGCAGGCCCTCACCGGCTTCGGTGAGGTGGTAGCTCGACCGCTCGCGGCTGCCGGGTTCGCGGTAGGCGCGCTTCTCAAGAACGCCGGCCGCGACGAGTGTGGCGAGTCGCGCCGTGAGAATGTCGCTCGGTGCCTTGAGGCTTTCGCGAAACTCGGAGAACCGCGTCTGCCCGCGCAGCGCGTTGCGGATGATCAGCAGCGACCACTTCTCTCCGATGATGTCGAGAGTGCGCACGACTTGGCAGTTGCTCATGCCGTAGATACTACCAGCTCAGTTGGACAAACCAACTTAGGGGTGTACGGTTGCCCGATGATTCGTTTCGGTCGCCGTGGCACCTTGTGGTCTTCAGCAGTTGTGCTCGCCCTCTCGCTCTGGGCCAGCGGTGCGCCGAGCGTGCTCTACCCGGCGTATGCGGCGTCGTGGAATCTGCCCCCTGTTGTCATCACCTCGGTCTTCGGCGCGTACCCGCTCGCGCTGCTCGTTGTGCTGTTCTTCTTCGGAAGCCTCTCTGACACGATCGGCCGACGTCGGTCGATGCTCATCGGTATCGCGCTCATCACGGTTGCGGCAATAGTCTTCGCCGTTGCGCCGAACGTCGGGTTTCTGTTTCTCGGTCGGGTGCTGCAGGGAATCGGCACAGGCTTCGCGATCGGTGCCGCCTCAGCCGCTCTCGTTGAGAACAACTACACAAAGAACCCGCGGCTTGCGAGCACCCTCGCCACGATCTCGACGGCGACCGGCCTCACCCTCGCGCTCGTCGTCTCGGGCGCTCTTGCCCAACTCGCTCCGCTGCCCCTCGTGCTGAGCTTCGCTGTGCTGTTTGTGCTGGGCATCGTGGCCTTCACTCTCGTTGCGCTCACCCCCGACGACCGATCCGGCAGCGTTCCGTTTGTCTTCCGCGTACCGAAGCTCGCGCCCGGCATCGGACGCCCCTTTGTGCTTGCCACCCTGTCGGTATCGCTCGCCTACGGTGTCGGAGCGCTCTTCCTGTCGCTCGGCGCGCAGATGGCGCGTGAACTCGTCGCGACGACCGACCTGCTCGTCGTCGGTCTCCTGCTCGGAACCTCGTCGTTCACGATCGGCTTCACTGCGCTGTTCTTGTCTAAAGTTCCCGCGCATATCGCGATCCTGATCGGCGGAATCCTGTCGATCGCCGGACTCGGGGTGATGGTCGCCACCGCGGCTGCCGGATCCGTTGCGCAGTTCGTGGTCTGGTGCATCGTCGGTGGCGTCGCATACTCGTTCGCGTTCTCGGGTGGCCTCGGCCTGCTCAATCGCGTGGCACCCGCGCATCACCGCGGAGCTACCCTGTCGCTGCTCTACCTGTTCAGCTACCTGCTGCAGGCCGCCATCGCGGTCGGAGCAGGAGCGCTCGCGACGGCACTCGGCCTGCGCGCCGCAGTAGACCTCGCCGCTCCCGTGCTCGCACTACTCTGCGTCGTCGCTGTGGTGCTCGCGCTCGTCGACCTCGCGGCTGCGCGGCGGGTTGCGCCGGTGGCTGCCTAAGCTCTCGACCAGGACGCCGTTTGACAACCAGGACGCCGAGCAATGGCGGTCACGGTTGGCAAACGCCGTCGCGGTCTGCCAGGGGCGCCTAAGACCCGGGCGGCCCCGCAACCAGCAGCACAACGAACACGATCACAACGGCCGCGACAACGATGCCGCCGAGCAGAAGAGGGTGGCGAAGCATCCATCGCACGAGAGAGTCGAACCACGTATCGTCGCGCGGATCGTCAGACTTCTGCGTGCGCCAGGCGCCGGTGAGGCGGCCGTGGCGCTCGAGCCACAGGTCAAACGGGATCGTCGCAAACGGCACAACCGCTGTCGCGACCGCGGCGATCGCCAGCGCGGGGTTCCAACGCTGGTTGATAGCGATCAGCAGGGCCGTCGCGGCGTAGGCGAGAAATACGAATCCGTGGATGCCGCCCGCCACCGTTACGACAAGGGCAATGCCCGTCGTCGCCCGTGTGATGAGCGCGGCAATAAGGAGGGTCCACGTGACGGTCTCGGCGATCGAGACGGCGCGGTAGACCGCGCGAGGTGACACGGCGGGAGCTACGCGCGAGCGAGCAGCGACGACTGGATAACGCTCGTGAAGAACGTGAGTCCGTCGGTTCCCGAGCGCATCGCGAGCGTTGTGTCGGGGCCGAAGCCCTCTTCGGTCGCGTGCTCGGGGTGCGGCATCAGGCCAACGACGTTGCCCGCGGCGTTCGAGATGCCCGCGATGTCGTTCATCGAGCCGTTGGGGTTGACCTCGAGGTAACGGAACGCGACCTGGCCTTCACCCTCGAGACGGTTGATTGTCTCCTGGTCGGCGATGAATCCGCCCTCACCGTTCTTCAACGGGATGGTGATCTCCTGGCCGGTCTGGAATCCGCTCGACCACGCCGTCGACGTGTTCTCGACGCGCAGCTTCTGGTCGCGGCAGATGAAGTCGCCGTGGTCGTTGCGCACGAGGCCGCCGGGCAGAAGGTGCGCCTCGACGAGAATCTGAAAGCCGTTGCAGATGCCGAGCACGGGCATACCCGCGTTCGCTGCGTCGATGATCTCGCTCATGATGGGCGAGTGCGCGGCGATTGCTCCGCAGCGCAGGTAGTCGCCGTAGCTGAAGCCACCCGGAAGAACGATTGCATCGACACCGTCGAGGCTGTGGTCGCCGTGCCAGAGGGCTACGGCCTCGCCACCGGCGAGACGCACGGCGCGCTGCGCGTCGCGGTCATCGAGCGAACCGGGAAAGGTGACAACACCAATGCGCATTAGAGTGCCGTCACCGAAACGACGTCTTCGATCACGAGGTTTGCGAAGATCTCTTCGCCAAGAATGCGAGCTTCTTCGAGCAGCTCGGGCGTGACCTCGTCAACTGTGAGCTCGAAGCGCTTACCGATGCGCACCTCGGAGATGTGCTCCTTGCCGAGGCGGTGGAGGGCGCCGGTGACGGCCTTGCCCTGAGGGTCAAGCAGAACGGCCTTCGGCATGACCTCTACGACGATTGTTGGCACCAGTAACTCCAGCGGTTTCGCGGCGGGGGAATGGGGCAAGTCTACTTCAGGTCGTTCTCTGTGATTGCGTCACCCTGCTCAAGCGACCAGAGGGCGACGCCAGCGAGTTCATATTCCCTCGCGAGCTGCACGCGAAGGTCAAACGATTGGATGTCGCTGAACCACACCTCGGTGCCGTCGGCGAGGGTGGCTGTCCACTCGCCGGCCGCGGCGTCGAAGGTCGCGTCGGGCGCGAGCCCGCGTGCCTGGGCGACGCTCAACTGCCCGTCGGGTGCCGATGGCCCCCACGCGTAGCCGTAACCCGCGACCCCGAGTTCGACCTGCTCGGCGGGCACACCCTCGAGCAGCGCCTCGAGCCCGGCGCGCTGCCAGTCGAGCGAGCCGACAGGCCCCGGAATGTCTTCCCACGGCCCGTGCTCGTCGTACGCCATCAGCACGAAACGGTCGATCACCGGTGTGAGCGCCGCAAAGTCGTAGCCCATCTCTGCGTAGGCGGGGCCGTCGGCGGCGACCATCAGAGCAATGCTGATGGATGGCGCGGGCCCGAGCCGCGCCCGCAGCTCCGTCGAGAATGCCGACAGTAGTTCGGTGTCGCGGCTCTCAAGTGATTCGAGGTCGATGCTGATGCCGTCCCAGCCCTGGGTCTCGACGATTGTGCCGAGCTCGTCGATGACCGCTGCCCGGGCACCGGACGAAGAGAGCGTGTCGTACGCGAGTGTTTCGCTGAAGTCGCCCAGGGTCGCGTCGAAGTTGCCGACCATCAGCTCGGCCGCGAGTCCCTTCGCGTGCGCGTGGTCGAGCAGCCCGCGCTGGGCGTCGCTCGACTCGGTGAGCCCAGCGCCGCCGGGCAGAAAGTTGAGCCCGTCGACGGCGAGCACGGTGATGGCGTCGGCCGAGGCATCCATCGTTTCTGGTGAAGACCACTCGCCCTGAAACGCCGTGAATGCGAGGGGGGTGTCTTCGGCGGGAGTTTCGGCGGGCGTCGTCGCGCAACCGGCCAGGAGGAGAACGGCGGCGAGGGCGAGGTAGCGCATTTATCGAGCGTACGGGCTTGTGTTCCGTGCCCGGGCAGGCGTATATTCCATCTGGAATAGTTCACGCCGAACAATCACATTGGAATACACGTGTCATACGAACTCATGCCGCTCGGAATGGCGGCGCTCGCGCTGCTCGCCGAGCGCCCCATGCATCCGTACGAGATGTATCAGGTGCTGCTGCTGCGCAAGGAAGACCGCATCGTCAAGGTGCGACCCGGCTCGCTGTATCACGCCATCAACAAGCTCGAAGAAGCCGGACTCGTGCGTG
>Ga0247805_1000126_pt1 | contig 52757 bp, 85 predicted proteins | sample UWRJL044104R1_FD_180930 | JGI IMG/M metagenome (GOLD analysis project Ga0247805, IMG submission 180930) | Plant litter microbial communities from Arlington Agricultural Research Station in Wisconsin, United States - UWRJ-L044-104R-1 | ecosystem: Environmental > Terrestrial > Plant litter >...
CACCACCGGTTCGAGCGCCAACACGCAAGCGCATTGTAAAGAGCGAGAAACCAGACAGCATCTTTTGGGCTTCACTGCGGTATTTCAGTGCCGGACCCTCAGTGGTAAAGGTTGCGACATCCCGGCCAGTCTGAAACACATAGGACGATTGGATATTGCCGCCACTTGTGGTTTGCGCCTGGAAGATTGCAGCACCTGCACCAGTTGTGTTGAAAATCTTGAATTCAACAACCAGCTGGAACGAATCCCCAACAGCCATCCCAGTAGGCACGTTGAACTGTTGCAGCAATTCATGGTAGTCGCCAGCGGTAGCGCCTGCAACGTCCATCGTCCACCAATCCATGCCGCCATCTGGATCAGGCTCAAACGTAGTCGTGCAAGTTTGAGTGCTGCCAGAGCGCGACAAGGTGTAGCTGTCTGGCGTAGTACCGGTGATGCCATTTGCAGCGGTGACCGTACCGCCAGAGCCTCGCAAGCAAGGATTCAGATTGTGCGATCCGATTTTAAGCGTTGGGTCCCACTCTGCAAGCGCATTGCGATAAGGCTGTGCAGTTTGATAGAAGCGCTTAATCTCATTGACGATTGGCAAAGCAAATTGATATGCGCCAAACGGCATGAAGTGGATATTATCGACTGTGTAATAAACACCTGTTTTACCGCCTGCATTTGCGCCGACAACAAGTGTATTTGCATTAACCATGCGGTCATAAGCACTTGAGAATGCGACGTTCTTAAGCGTTGCAATGTAAGCACGAACTTTTGCGCCTGCACGAGCCAAGAACTTATTGATAGTTGCCGATGCTGCGATATTTGGAGGCGCTTCCTGATATACCACGTGGCGAGCACGGGCGCGGGCTTGGTCGATCAGGTTGATAATGTTGTTGGCAAGTGCGGTTGCCGCAACGTCAGTTGCAGGAGAATCGTTAGTTCCGCCAACGATCACTACAACCTCGGCATCTTGCGCCAATGCTTGAGGTGCCCACTTCACCATGTCAGCAGTGGTAGCGCCGCTGATGCCATAAGCCTGATAGTCCGAGAATGTGTCGCCCAGCAAGCCAGCGACCCAAGCCACATAGCCCAACAGGTTGTATTCACTAATGGTGGCAAGGCCAGCAGTTGTCACGGTGCTCGTGCCATTTGCCACTGGTGCAGTTGCCCCACGGATAGCAACAAGAATGCCTTTATTTGGTGTGCCACTGTTCAGGTAGAACCAACCACCTTGTGATACATCTACATATTCGCCAGGGGTATCCCCCGTATACGTCCAGCGCATCCATGAGCGTGAATCTGTTTCTACTGTGCCGCCTGCGGTGCCTGCACGGCCATCAACCATGACATAGACCAGCCATGCACCACTTCCAAGGTTAGCAGGCGTGGTCACGGTGCTGCTGCCATAGTATGGGATGCCGCTGAAATAGCCAGGAGCACGACCAGGGGAGCCGCCGTAGGTCAACGAATCGCCGATGAATACGCAGCGCCCACGACTGGTTAGGGCAAGTGGGATGTTCCCAACGCCAGGGGCCATCAATCCATTCGTACCCGTCGTGAACGATGGTGCGTTGAGGGTCATGTTGGCGGTTGTTGCAAGGCCACCGAATGAACCATCCGTGTTGACCAATGCCCGAACTGGCGTAGGCGTTGGGATAAGGTATGCAGATGTTGGAGGTACGGAGCCAATCAATTTCAGGTCCGAAATACCCAAAATTTCATCATAATATGCATCCGGAACAGTTCTCTGTTCGCCCGGAGGGATGAATACTGATCCTAGTGAATAGCCGCGAGCGGTGGAGTTGTTCTGAATTAGCATGGTTGTAAATCCTTTATAGAGGTATGGCAATTATAGCCTTTAACTATCGGCGTGATAGTTACAACCAATGCATCATATTTAAAAAACATCCCACATACCAGTGCCAGATTCAGGAGCAAAGCACATCACCAAAGCATCGGCCAAGTTCGGAGACATCACGCCACGCTTTTTCATGGCGTCCTTGGATTCAACCTTGACTTTGCCATTCGTGAATTCACGGCGCGGTTGCGATAACTCGCCACACAGCTTGTCGATATGTGGCAAATTAAGATCAAGGCTGATTAGCTTTTCAGGATCGTATGGCTTTCCATTGATGGCGTCATAGGTGTTGCGAAAGCGGTCTGCCAATAGCCACCAAGCTTGGGCCTTGAGGTTCAAGAACATGTCTTCGTTTTTCTTTCCTGGCATGTACTCAGATTCCGGCCACATCACCTTAGCCGATGCCGTGAAGCCGTCGAAATTGGGCTGACGCACCTTGATCGAACAATTGGCTTGTTCTTCACGGATCGCGCCCTTAGCACCTGCGCCAACGCCGATATTGTCGTAACTCACGCGGTCCAGGCCCATGCGAATAGCCTCGCTGAATACGTGACGCGCTGCCGTGTTAGGGTCTTGGTCCTTCCATTCCTCGCAGTGATCCACAACGATGCCATGGCGCGCAATAAATGCATTGCTGTCTGGCCCCTCATCGGCCACGTCAAAGCCTGCCAAGCGCCCACCAGTTGGCGTGATGCCTAGCTTGATGTGAGCACCTCGTGCTGCCTCGATCCACATAGGTTTGATGATCGCCAGATCGCTATTGCCGACAGGCTCGCCCAAGTAGACGTGCCGGTATAGCTCAAAGTCATTAGCTTTCATCAACTCCATATCGTCCCGCAACTCTTGAGGGAAACGCGGATTGTCCGTGTAGTTGATTTGCTTGACGATGCAATATCGCTTGCCATGCAGGTAGTCTGGATACTTGCGATTTGTGACAAACATTTGATGCGTGGCGCTCAAAGGATCGTCCGGGTTATAGCTGACCCAAATCTCTGACCCATCTTTTCGCAATGTCGGAATAACGAACTTCCAAGAGTCCTTGGAGACATTCTCAGCTTCTTCCAGCCATGCGCAATCGAAGTTCGCATACCCCTTTAGCTTTTGAGTATTGCGTAACAGACCATCGAACTTAATGACACCGTTCGAGCGCAAGGCATGAATGGACGTTCCTAAAATCTTGAAATCAGCATCACGGCCAGTGCGGCTAATCTCTTCAACGAACTCGGCATACACCGAATCCTCGATTGACTTCATGACCTCGCGGAAACAAACAAGACGCCAGCCGTAGTAGTCAACGTTGTTAAGGAGTATCGAAACAAATGTGCGAGTCTTAGCGCTGCCTCGGCCACCGTGGGCGACCTTGATGCGGGCAGGCTGTAAGTATTCCTCGAAGGCAGGGAAAATTTCTGTGATGGTCATAGTTGTATTCTATCAGGTCGATAGTTACAACCAATTAGACCAAGGTGGGGAAAATCCGGATACTAACTACATCGGCTCCACAAACACTAAAAGGAAAATATCATGACTAAGTACATAGCAAAATTTGAAGGCGGCAAGATTGAATTTGAAAGCAAGCGCGTTATAACTCATGCAGTAGTGGTAAGTGGTAAATGCTTTGATAAGCACGGCGAGAATGCTGGCAAAGACGATGTAAAACCAGGCATCCTCTACACTGTTAGCCGTCCCGATTTGGTCGCGGCAGCCGTAAAAAAATCGCAAAAATCATACGGAACTGTAGTCGTTGTCGAAGTCGAAATTTCTGAAAAATTGGTTACAAAGAAATTTAAACGAGACCTTGCAATTCTTGTTGGATTTTAAAAAAAAGCCCCTCACGGGGCTTTTACTTATCCAGGCATAAAAAAAGCACCCGTAGGTGCTTTAGTGTCGTCATTTCTACGACTCGGGGTGTTATTTCAACCCATGCCCATTAGTGCTATTTATGCACAATATTATAAACCGGCGCAGTAGGTCGCATTGTGCCATCCGGATTGCTAATCTCGGTACGGTCCGTGAACAGCTTCAAATACTTCCCAAGCAATTCAGAGCCTTTCAAAACCGCCGTCGAATCAAACTTGTATTCGCCAGTAGGAACGCCGTCACGGTCCAAAACAGGTTCGGCCTGTGCACAGCGCTCAATCGTATTTTTAATCGTCTGTAGGACGTATTCAGCGCTGATATCGACCTTTGCGGCGCGAGCCTTGGTCCCCTCTGCAATGGCTGCTTGTATCAGAGGTTTTGAAAGGTTCTCAGAACCAATAACTTGAGCTGTCTTTTCCGAGTACCCAGCGCGAATAGCGGCCTGGGTCGCATTCAGATCGACTAGGTATTCTTTAACGAAAAGGGCTTGCTTAGGGGTTAGCATGGCTCACTTAATAACAACCAAAATAGTTTGCTTCTTTACAATATCCGAAACCGCTGCAATTGCTGCTAAATGGCACTTGGTATCGCAATGCCATTTGGAGAGAATGCCGTTTATTTTTGTGTAGACATTCATTTGACCAATTCCCCTTGAAGATAATTCGTGATGTGGTTTTTTAATTCGTTAAAGTCATTGGATACGATTGTACAGTATCCCTGTTCCGTTAGAAACTCCAAATACTCGCTCTGTTCTTTACTCGGAGCTAAACACTTACCACCTGGCCGTTTCAACTCCAACATGAGGCCATGGAAGCCCCCACGTGGCACAGGGAGGTGCAGGTCCAACACACCAGCCTTGACCCCCTCAGCAACCATCAACTGCGCCGTACGGCTATCACGCTTTCCACCGTTTGGCACACTGTGCAGCCACTTCAATTCTGGATGCACTTTCAGCTTGGTGCGCGACCAAGTGATGATTGCTTTTTGGAGATCGGATTCAAGCATAGAGTTTCCAAATAACCGCTAGCAAAATCACGAATGACACCACACAAAGAATCCATTCAATTTTGCTCATGATGAATTCTTTGTTGAAGTGTTTAACGGCTAGAAATCCCAATACCAAAAGTATTGGGATCAGAAACACGATAGTCAGGAAATGTTCATCAATCATAATCCCACCATGCTCAAAACTGCCATTACGCCATCAGCAATTGGATTGGCAAACAGGATCAGGCCAATGACGATGATGAGGTCTTTCATCATTCCACCTCGACAAACAATGGGCGATTGTCACCCACTGCCATTCTGGTATCTCGCTCAATGCGATAAAAAATCCTGCCTTCGATTTCACTTAAAGAGCCATCTTCATTTTGAACAAACAAACGCTTTGGAAACCTGAGTGGATTGTGATTAGCGATTGGAACGATTTTTCTATTTGAATAAATATCGGTCATATATTCTTTCGTGATGGGAAAGTGGTGCAAATAGTTGGACTTGAACCAACGATTCCACTGAGCCATATTCGGCCAAACAATGGCGGCTTAACCAACTTGCCTATATTTGCTTTGAGTGCCACTGGAAGGAATTGAACCTCCGACCCACTGCTTACAAGGCAGTCGCTCTACCAACTGAGCTACAGGGGCATAATCCCGGCTTCCACGGTTAGCCGCCAACGTGGCGTCTGCAAAATCACTAGCGGCGAAATCGAAAGGTTTGCTAGCTTTTACTGCCGGTGTTACCCACTACCGGCTTGGGGGCCGAACAACCACGCTAAAAAAACACAACTATAAACATGTACCGCCTATTACAGCGCTGATCGTGTCGAGCGATTCAGATGTTTGTAGCTGCAAAACTGGTTCGCAGAGCAGGATTTTAACCTGCATGTCCCGACTTCTTTTCATCATGGATTCATCAATCGTCATTGATTACTACCAATCTGGTACGCCGATTCCTTTGTCTTTTAAGGTATCTGAGAACTCTGGTACGCCCAACAGGAATTGAACCTGTAACCGCCGAATTATGAGTTCGGAGCACTAACCAATTGTGCTATAGGCGCAAAAAAACACAAGGATGATGACTGCACTACTGACTAGAATGTCGTTATCACACTCAATGCCCAGCAATCACCATCCGTGTGCCGCCTCTTGCGAAGCGGTAACGGTGGTCTTTGCCAACTGTCAAGGGGCCACTACTCATAGCCTTAACCACCCCCAGGGCGTACTCTTTTTGCCACTGTAATCCAGTGACCGTCTTTCCGGTCTGCCACCGCCCCGAATAAGGCATCGTTTAGATTTGATCACTACAAGCTGCCAAGGCTTGCTGCGGAATTTAATGCCTAAAACACGCCACGCAATCGGGTTTTGCCTAAGCTGTCCCAATCTAGCCAAACTATGCGCGAAACATGCGGCGCTCCATGTTCTCTCGTCACTACTACTGTTTCTTAGGTGGCCGGAGATGATCCCGGCTTGATTGTAAGTGGCGCAACCAACATCAGCGTTAAAGGTAAGACCGTTGCGCGGCTATATTCCTTTATTCCACTTGCGCATCATCACTGCGCATTCACCTAACGACTGCTGATTCAGGTTGAGCACGTCCACAGCAAAATGTATGGAATTCGGCGTTAGTATCAGCATGCGTTAGGTGACTGGTTAAGCCAGTCAGGCTACTCAATTTATTCGGCAAACACCCACTGAGCTAGGCGCTGAAAATTTCCCCTGTTGGCGCAAGGATAACTGCCTTATTAGCTGAAAACGAAACACTATGCAGGGAGTCCTTGCCTACCCATCGGCCATGCCGTCAGCTTGTTAGCTATTCGGGCTTACAGGGCGGAGCGGTAATTCTGTCGCACTTTGCAGGGAGTGTTTCGCTTCCATGTGTAGAACTATATCACCAACCAACCTCATCTACACCAAACTATTTTTCTATCGATACTTCTATGTCGATAGGCATTTCAAACGTGCGGCGTGGCCTGATCCAAAGCCACAGGAGGATAAGCCATGCCCACATGCTTAATCCGCCGTTACATCGACCGTGATAGCCGATGGTGCGTCATACATTTGCTCCACGTTGCCATCCACGGTGAAATTAGCCGTGATAACTCCACCAAGCTCAGCACCAGACGAGTCCAGACGTTGCGCAGTCACGGTGTACTGACCATCGTCAATGCGCTCGAATACGGCCTCTTTGCCGGTTACCTCTTCAAAGTCCAGAACCTCACCGCCTTGCAGCAGTGAAATGCGCAGCTTGCCAGGGGTACGGCCAGTTGGCAGGGCGACGGAAGTGGTGGCGATTTTTACAGTTACTTTGGACATGATGTCTCCTTAAAGAAAACACAATGTTACATCACGTCTCTACCCTGCGCGCCACAATATTTTATCGGTTTGTCAGCTTAACAACTGCATCCATGATCGGCACATTCTGATCGTACATGTAGCGTGCCGCATCACGATCCAGGCGTTGACCAGCCTTCTCAATCAACACTTCATACCAGACCTTAAACCGCTGGCGGTCTTCAAGGGCTTCGAGGGGATTCATAGGGCATCCTTAAAAAATATCAGAAGGTTCAATAACATGGCCAGAACTACACCAGCCTTTACGATAAAACGTCAAATATCCCTCCCGCTTATTGCGGCTTACAAGGTGGCGGAGGTTGGTCATAGCGCCTCCACATGACCCAAGGCCATCCTTGCTTCCCATTGCACCCTTGCTGCCAATACTTCGGCAGATGAGCAATTTTCAGCGCTCCCATCGGCATCCTTCATTACTTCCAGCGCATCCCGCATAATCATCGCCGCCTCAACCAACTTCCGATAAGTAATAGGGCTGACAATGATCCCGTTTTCAAGGTCTTTCTTTACTTGTTCGATGTTCATCCTGTCTATTCCTTATATGCTGATCCACAAACCTATCAGCCTTCCACTCTTCCATGCCTAAGTGAAAAGCCAAAACTCTTAACCATGACGCGTAGTTCGGCATGCATTCGCGCTTTGCTTTTGCGGCATCTCTTACCAATTGCAAAAGCTGATTTGAATTCATGTTGTTAAATTTCCTCCCCAGCATCACGCAATGCTTGTTGGATCAATGGAATTGTCATTGGATCGGTATCATTTTCAAGCCTTGCTAATGCATATTTTAACGCAGCAACAAGACGTGCATTGCCATTGATGATGACGTTAATTGTCGGCACATTAAAGAAATGAGCGGTGGTAAAAATAACGTCAGTCTCATCCCATCCAATAGCTGCCAATTCATCATGGCTTGTTTCAATGTTGATTTTCATGTTTACTCCACATAAAAAACTATGGTTGTGTTGCTTTGGCGATGGCGGCATCAATCTCATGAAGCACATGGTGATTGACGTGGTAATCGCGAATTTTTACCAAGACGCTTAACAGGTCCGGAGCGGCGGCGATTAGGCGATTATTAGCAGCAGACTCTTGGCCGCTTCGGCGACCCCCTAACCCATGAGCGCCTTTCAAGTTCTGCATCATTGCCACCCGACCAAGATCAGGCCCGGTTACGAAATATGCCTCTTCAAAATGGGCTACCCACGGCCCCGGCGTATGCTTACTCATGCTACATCCTCCAAATTAACTGCCTTCCAAGCAATCTGACGCATATCTTGCGCATCAATTTTTGTTGGATCATAGTAAAGTGAAATCAGATTAAGAGCCTCTTTATATCGATCTCTTTCCAATACCACATCCGCACAACGCTCTTGCAATTTTTCGATTCGCTCGAAGTTTTTAATTCGGTCAGTTATCGCGGCCAAAAAATAGTCAGCATCATCAGGATTGACAAACGCCGCAACGGTTTCATTTGTATCTTCGTTCTTTAGTGCCGAACCTGATTTGTAGAGTTTCATTGATGTCCTTTCGTTGTGCGCCGCCTGGGCAGCGCGGGGTTTTATGCAGGCAAGCGAGACGCCCGATATTTGTAACGATTAGCCAATTCTTGATTAGCTGGCGTCATGATGTCTTTATGGTCAAGCCATTTGCCCATGTACTCAAGAGCTTCACCGCTGAACAGTTCTGCAATCTCAACGTTGGTTCCACTTGAGCATACAGACTCAACCACATTCATTCCATCGCCGTCAATGTAGCCATACAAGTCCAATTGCAGTGCATCGGTATGCTGGTAATTCTTGTAAAGCAGTTCGCCGCTGACGGTTGGTTGTTGGTAAGCTGGTCCAATGCGATTCATGATGTTTCTCCTAGTAGGTTTGCGCTGCTGATGTATGAACTATAAACACTCAAACCCACTAGGTCTAATTGGTTGTAACTATGGTTGCTATAGTCAGAAACTATTGTTGAAAACATCCAAAGCCGCCCTCAATTTGGCGTGATCTTGATCTTGGTCCCAAGCCGCCACTGCCTTGCACAGTTCCTCCAGTAGCTTGCGGCTCGGTTTTGACCCCGCCACGGCCTTTTCAGTGGCGCGTCCACCTCCACGTACCACTGCATCCTTAATAATCGCTCCTGCGCCCTCTCCGTGCGTCCTGACCACCTTCATGGCAGTCGTGCTCGACACCTCACCGTTCTTAATCGCCAATTGGACGTCGGTGTTTGCCCCTGCCAAGCCCAAGCACTGCGAGATATGACCAAGCGACCGGCCAACACGGTCAGCGATCTGTTTGTTGGTCCAGCCGAAGCGAACCAGCTTGAGGTACTGAATGCCCGCTTCCAGCGGCGTCAACGGCATACCCTGCGAACTGGTCAGCAGGTGCGCAACGCGATCTGCATCATTGCCACGAAACTGCGTTGCCGCCATGCTCGGAATTTCCACACCCTCCGCCACCAACTCATTGACAGCGATCAAACGGTGTTCCCCATCGACCATTATGATTTCACCAGCTACCACGCGAACAAAGATTGGCGGGATGGTTGCGCCATTGCGAATCGATGTCTTGAACTGTTCCACGTTCTCGCGGCTGATTGGACGATTGAACCCTGGCTCGACCTTGACCAAGTGCGGGGCAACCTGAAAATTGGTTTCTTTGTTGATGCCTGGAACTTTTGCTTCTGCGGCTACCTTCAAGGATACGAATGGCTTGTTCATTTGTTGCTCTCTTGTGTGATGGGGTTTTAAATTTTACTTGCTGACCAGTTCGATCAATTCGAAATCATGATCTTCTCGTGAATCGTACCAATACTTGCCATTGGTAGTCATAGCATCCAACTCCCCAAGATAAAGAACTTTCAATGGGTATCTGGCCGAGTCATCAATGTCAATGACCGTAGCCACGCCACCTTTGTTTGTTTTCCACTTCTGCCCTACTGCGAAATCTTTTAGTTCCATGATGTTCTTCCTGTGAGTTGGTTGGCGTAGGAGAACTATAGCGACCACGGTCAAGCCTGACCAATTGATTGTAGCTATGGTTTTTACCAGTTCAATAGTGTTTGATTAAACTAAGATTCGCTCCAAAGATGTTTTGCTATAAAAATCAATAGCTTACGCCCATCTTCGAATGATAGATGACATAGAGATATAAAGACTGTTTTTGAATTTACCTACCACTACAGTAGTTTATAACTCTATCTATAGACGTGAAATTACACACCGATAATATATCTATAGTGTATGGGGAAAAACGTCTCTCTTGTCTAGCTTGCCGAAATTGTCGGCTAAGTTATTGATTCCAAAGAGAAATATTCTTAGATTTCATCCTTGGAAAACATCTTAGAGAGCCTTTCATCCTAAAAAGGAACTCAATAAAATCAACAACTTACATGCACTTTACGGCATTTTTTGTCCTGCGTCAAACATGTTCTGGAAAAAGAAAAACCCCGCACTTGGCGGGGCTTGGTCAGGTCTGTTTTCCGGTCGCCTTGTACCTGAGCACCGGCGCGTTGGCATACACCTTGCCGGTGTCGATTTTCTCCAAGTACCCGTTCGACCACAGCCCGTCCACGATATCGGCCAAGGATGTCTTGGTAATGGAGGAACTTTTGCACTGGCGATGCATAACGGCAATAGTTTCTCCGGAGTCAGTCGAGCAGATTTCGCAGATGCGGTGCGCAACAGCATCCATCTTTTCTGTGACGTTGCGGCTTTCCATGCCCTCCGTACTGTTCACCCGGCGAATCTTGCGGTCAATCTCCGAGCGCACCAGCTTGACGGCGTAGCGGGCCATTGGCAGGGTCAGGCGGCCTTCCTCTGCGGCCAGGGCCATGGAAACCTTGATCACACCATCCAGGCCGCGACGTGGCAGGGATTCCAAGCCTGATTCTTTCTGCGTCTCAGCAAGGTCAAAGAAGTAGTCAATGGCACGGTCGATGAACACTTGAGCGTCTTGGTCGATCTGGATTGGCACACGCTTTTGGTCAAAACTGTCAACTCGTCCAAATGGACATTCATCACGGTCAAACGACACAGCCTTAAGTGACATGGTGAGGCTTGCCGGGATGGGTGGCGACCCTGCCCAATCTGGCTTTGGACGTGGATTGGTTTCGTACTCATGGAAAACCATTGCGCGGGACAGAAAGCCGTTCTCCGTCGCCTCTCCACTGAATGCCAGTTCCATGGTGCGTGGCGTGGCAGTGGTGAACATGGACAAGAATGGATGCGGTAAGCCGACAGCGAAGCGCTCAATTAAAGCCTTGGCGCGGCTGATCTTCTTTTTCACAACGTCCAGATCGGGAGCGGAGCCGTCTCGCAATACCTTGCCTTGCTTTTCGATAATCTCGGCGTAGCGCTCCTTAATCATTTCCTTACGTGACAAATCGATATTGGCAATCTTGTCGCCCTTGGTGAACATCTCCATGGTCGTGTAAATGATGCCTTCAAGATACGATGCGCCACCCTTCTTATTGGCATTATTGATGCGCTGCAATGTTCCACCAAATTCATCAATGTAATAATTGGCGTATTGGTTGTGCTCCAAAGCGTCCACAAGGTCTTTGTCGGACTTGATGCGTCCATGCGTGGCGTGACTCAATCCGACAGCGCCTAGAAGCGCCTGAGCAGCCCCAAGCACACTGTCTTTGCCTACCGATGAACCGGCGATGCAGAGAATCAGTAGATTGGGCTGAATATTGGAGAAACGCCCCGGAAAAACATATTTCCGGCCAATGGCATTGGTCAAAACCGACAGCGCGCACGCGAGCGCCAGATTCCGATTCGGGAATACTGAGCATGCATACACATAGTCGTTGATCTTGCCAAGCAGCCCTGGCGGCTCGTGCAAACTTATGTCGGCATCATCTGCAATGGATGGGAGTGTGACGCGCTCTGCAACCTTCTGCGCCCACGAGTCCTTGATTTCCTGTAACTGGTCTGGTGTCAACGCCGTGGAATCTGCTTGTGGTTCCCAACCTGCGGCGCGTGCGATTTGGACAAGCGATCCAATGCCAACAGGACGATGCTGGTAACGCCCGAACGTGAACCATTTTTTCTGGCACAGCCCATCCTTGTAGGTTGTGCCAGGGCGGCTCCAATCGTCCCAAATCTTCAAGCCCACATCACTACCGTCCGTTGCGCTGTGAACGATCATGCCAATCTTGACCCACTCATCATGAGATAGGTTGCACGTAATGTAGGACAGCATGTCCTTAATTTCTTCAATGTCTGCTGTTCCGTCTTGCGCAATGCGGGCCTTGTGCTCGGCGTGCGTAGCCGCCAGCATGTCGGATAAAGCGTATGGCAGCTTGCGCATATCTTCCAAGTCGGACTTGGCGGCACTATGCCATTGATATTCATTGCCTGAGGCATGAAGCGATCCGGCAATGACCACAAAGCCGCCGCCTTGCTTGACGTCGATTCCTTTATAAGCCGCTGGCATTTTCCAGCCTAAGATCGAAGAATCTAACTTGCGAAAGTAAAAATGCAAGCCATTTCCACCGGTCTTTACAATCGCCGAACAGAGGTCAAACAGATCAATGCCAAGGTCAACTTGCAGCTTGGCTAGTGATTCAGTTCCTCCATTGCGCGGATCAATGTCGATCACGATGTGGTCTTGGTCCAATGCCCATCCAAGGCCATTACAACCGTAAACTTCGTGCCAGACTTCGTAAATTGTGGCGCTATCGGCAAGCCGTTGGTGCTGCCAATTAGATCGGAGGGGGTGTTTTCCTACTGCTGCACAATCAGCCTCACCACAGCCGCACTTGCCATTGATGATTGGGTAGAGCGGGATTAGGCGCAAGTGCGCATCAAGGTAGTCGTTCGCGATGGGGTAAAGGTCGGACATGGTTTCCTTCGTGATGGTTAAAAAATCCCCTTGCGGGGATTGTATTTTACTTGGTGTTCAATAACGCGAGACCAGCAGCAATCACGTTTCCTGGGTACAGGTCACACAGGTAGCCGCCGTCTCCTTTATCCAAGTGAGGGCGCATGATTGCCAAGATGTCTATTTCCGGCGCTAGCTCTGCTGCTACAGGGGCGGCGAGACTGGCGTTCAATGTTTTTTTCAAGTCGTGGCGAACCCTGTCGTACTTCGTGTGCATCTCCGCCGTTGGGTAGTCGAAATCACCGCAATTCGCGTTCACGAAGTCGAGCAACGCATTCGCGGCCTTCCACAAGTCGGCCGCCACCGGCGCCGCATGCCCTGCTGGCGCACCTGGCGCGCTGGCCTTCGGCGCGGGTGGGTGCTCGTCCTCGACCTCAAAAGCGCTGGCGATGATTCCGCGTAATTCCTTTGCGGTAACCAGCATCATTTCCGGCTTGTCTTCAGGACTGTCACGATCAGGAATTTCAGCCACCGACAGGACCACCCGATTGCTGAACTCGGCCCGGCGTGCGCCCGCCACTTCATCAGCGATGGGCGCAGGGGCAGCGTACCCGCTGTGCTTGTCGGCGTCATACGCCAGGATGTCTGGCTCTTCTGCCAGTTCGCCGATCAGGTGACGCATGCAGTCCGCTTCGTAGCGAACGCGGTCGGGGTATTCAGACACCTCGAATGTAAAATTGCGGCTGTCCATTAACGACCCGCCCTTGCGCATCAGCGTCGCCGTGAAATTGCTCTTGCCATTTGATTCCGGCATCGCGCCTGTCCAGACTGTCAGTGCTGGCGCATCAGCGCTGGCCGCACGCTGGGCGATGTGGGCGCGGGCTTCCTTGAAAAGCTGCGCCATATCGCAATTCAATCCAGACGATGGGCAAATACCGTCCTCGTCCGCGCAATCGCGGCACATCGGGCGCGGGCGCTTGTTGAGAATTTCGGCGCACTCGATCACACGGATCAACGCCGTATCAATGCTGCCCTGCGCTGGCGCGGCTTGGAGGGCGGCGAGAGCTTCGTTGACTTTCTGCGATACGCTCGTGTGCAGCGGTGCGTTACAGGTTTGCACGGCGGTCAGCGCCTCGATGGCGGCTTGAATAGGGGTGGTCATGGGGCGTCCTTATGGTCGGTTGTCTGCGCAGCAATGCGGGCAGTCTGAATATTGGGTCTTGAGGAATCTGCCGCAGCCGCAGCAGTTCACCTGTTCGCACCTCGGTTTGCGCGGTTTGATCAGTTCGATGCCGGTGCCGGCCAGGGCATCTGCGCGCTTCACGTACTGCATATCCACAGCCGGGCGCGTGCGCGCGTCAATGTAGTCCTTCGGCCACGGGATATCGGTCTCGCGAGCATGGTGTCGTGCCACTGCCTCTGCCTTCGTATAGACCTGGGCCTTGCGCATATCGGTGGTGTAGCCCTTGCCGTCGACCGCCCAGAACAGCATGTCGTTGCCGACGTAGGAGCGGCTGTCCTGCAGGTAGAACTGGTCGGCGCTCACGATGCACCTCCCGCCGGCTGGCCCTTGCTCCGCGCCTCGATAGCGCGGGCGAAGGGGCGCAAGTACATGGCGAAGCGCGAGCCGTGCAGCATTGATCCATCGAGGTTGTATTTGCGGGCAAGGGCGTCAATCTCATCATCCGTCAGCACAGCCGCCTCGACTTTCGCAGAACTCCAAGCATCCCAAGCAATTGCACGCATAACCATAGCCAAGCTAGAGTTTTCTACTGCACCATACTTTGATTGATAGTATTGTTCAAAATTCATCACTTATACCTCTCAACTTGAATTCGTTTAACTTCGTCAGGAACAGTAGGGTATGCCATCCAGGCGTCATATTCAAAAGCGCTGTTGCTGCGCCATACCGCCTCTACCAGCTTGCCTCCACGGGTCAGCGCTAGCACCTTGCTCCCCGCTGGCGGCTGTTCAATGTGGGCGTTGGTGAGGCTGACTACTTCGGCTGTTAGTCGCATACGGCCTCCCAATTGCCACGGCAATATCGACCGGACTCGCCATTGATTTTCATTAGCATGGTAGTTGGCTCATTCAAGTAAAGCGTGTGCCCATCCATTGGTCCTCCATAGCAATACCACGGCTCTTTGTGTACGCGCTTGCTGACAGTGGTCTTAGTTTTGATAGGCTTTGCCCCCACCTTTCCACTGTAGATCGTAGCTGGTTTATGTTTCATTGAAAAATGCTCCAAATGTAGCGCAGTGCGCGAATGATGAATGGGTCTGGCTCAACTGTCAGTTGGGAATAAGGCCCGAAAGCCTCATTCATGGTGCGTGGGACTCGGTAGTTTTTCATGTACTCCCCTGTGTAAGTGAGGCAAGTATGATGCGCGTCAACATCGTTGACCAATTGATTCTAACTATCGACCTCATAGTTATTATTCATTGGCACAGTTCGCTGCCGACGATCACAATGGCACCACGTTTTGAACAAAGCGAAACGCAACCAACAGAGGGTTACCATGACTTATATCAAAGGAACGCAAGAACAGCTTGACGCCGCGAAGGATGATACGACGTTGCTGCCGTTCGGGGTGGTGTTTTTGAGTGTTAATGACGCTACCAAAGGAAGAGAAGTTCAAAGACTTTCAAGTTATCTTGATCGCTTCGATTCAGTTAAATTTGTTTCTGATATTTATTCAGATTCAAACGATATTATGAATTATGACTATCTTTCTAGTAAAGATTTGGAGGTCATCAAATGACCAACCCCATCCAAGAACTGAAAGAAGTACGCGAAAAAATCGCTGTGCTTGAAATGAAAGAAGCCGCACTCGTGGCGCAGATCATTAAAGAAGCTGGACATACCAAAATCGGTGAAGCAACGTACACGCTCTACGGCGCAAAGGTAAAGATTGCAACCGGCGAGAACATCAAGCTTGACAAGGCTTTGCTTAACGCAGTGTGGAAAGACACGATGCCAATCAACCGCACGTATTCGTACACGCTGCGAACCAAAGAATATGCAGCCATGATGAAGTCTGGAACGCCAGCGCAAAAGAAAATGCTGGCTGAGATTGTGACCACATCGATGGCAAAACCAACTGTGAAGATTGAGGTGTAAGCATGGACCTTTCACTTCTAACCAAGCCACTCACCAAGGCTCCACAAATCACAATCGTTGGCCTTCCAGGCGTTGGCAAATCCAGTCTCGGCGCACTGTTTCCAAGTCCTGTATTCATCCAGGCCGAGGACGGATCAAGCGTGTTCGATAGCTGGCCTGATGAAATGAAGCCGGTTGTTTTCCCAGCTTTGCCAAGGGCAGATGCCAAGAACAAAGTAAGCACCATGGCAGTGCTCGAAGAACAGTTGTTCGCTCTTGGAAAGCAGGAGCACAATTTTAAGACGCTTGTGATTGATTCAGTGACTAGTTTGCACGCTCTGTTCGAGCATGAGGTATGCGAGGAATATGGCGCTGATAATATCGGTGAGGCGGCTGGCGGGTATGGCAAGGGTTATCTGGTAGTCAAAGAGAAGCACGCCCGAATCAAGGCTATCTGTGATCGTCTTCGCGAAAAGAAGGACATGACGATTATTTTTCTGGCGCATGCTGGCATCAAAAAGGTAAAGGGTCGCCCTGATTCCGATGAATACACAGTCTATTCGCTTGACATGCACGATGCCTCGATTCCGACCTATGTTGCACTGGTCGATGCCGTGTACTACCTTCGGCAAGATGAATTTATCAAAGGTGCTCAAACCGACAAAAAGGGACAGACAACCAAGTTTGGCAAGGTAGTTCAAACAGGGGACCGCATCTTGGTCACAGCAGGCGATGGACGTATCGGGTACGTGAATGCCAAATCGCGTTACCCTATGGACTCAGAACTGCCGATTCCAATTGGTGAAAATCCATTGCTAGAATTGATCCCGTACTTTCGCAATAACAAGTAAGATAACAACCCCATCATAAATAAAGGAAACAAATCATGTCGTTCTGGAAAACTAGCGCAGGAACAGAAGCAACCGGTGAAGTAAAAGAAAACAATCTGGACGCACTGCCAAAGGACTGGTACACCATGATGTTGGAGGAAGTTTCCAACAAAGAATGGGAAGATGATCGCTACATCAATATTAAGGCGCGTGTTATAGCTGGACCGATGCAGAACCGTGTTGTTTTTCTCAAGTTGAAAGTTTATGAGACAAACAATAAATTTTACAAAGAGTCGGCACGCGATAACGCATTGGAAAAATTGGTGCGCCTCTATCAAATTCTTTGCGTAAAGCTTCCAGCCGCCGAACCAGACGACCGTTCACTGTCTCAATTGTCAGATAAACCGCTTGATGTGTACTTGGACATTTGGAAAGATCAAGCTACGAAAGAGCCGAAAGGCAATTTCATTACCAATTTTGCGGCTAAGGGGGAGAAAGCGGGGACAGCTGAAACGGCTAAGAAGATGCCCAATAAGCCTGCACCTGGAAATTCAGGTGTAGACAGCGACATTCCTTTCTGATAAGCAACTATTCTAATAACAACCACCCGGCCCAGCGCCGGGTTTTTTAGGGGTAAAAAATGCCAGTCGCGCCAGAGAACAAATACCAAAAACAAATCATCGGCAAAACGGATGATTTATTCGGCAAGCCAATGACTGTGACAATTACTGTTGACGTTTATGATGTCTTGATGGCATGGGGCGTATCGAATCCCGCCATTCAACACGCCATCAAAAAGCTGTTGCAGCCAGGGTTGCGCGGCCATAAGTCCAAGGCGCAAGACTTGAAGGAGGCTATGCAAAGCCTGCAACGGGCTATTGAGCTTGAATCATGATTAAGCGCATAGTTTGCTGGTTTTCATGCGGTGCTGCCAGTGCAGTAGCAACAAAGCTTGCAATCATTGAAAACGCCGGAAAATTACCATTGGTTGTTGCTCGATGCATGATTGATGAAGAACACCCTGATAACGAACGCTTTGCTAAAGATTGCGAAGAATGGTTCGGTGTTCCGATCTTAAACTTATCAAGCAATGAGTATGGAAGTAGCATCTATGGGGTTTTTGGAAAGCGCAAATACATTTCCGGAATATCTGGCGCAGCTTGCACAAAATTTCTCAAGAAAGAAGTTCGCATTGAATTTCAATTGCCAACAGATCGGCATGTTTTCGGTTATTGCGCCGGTGAAGATGATCGATGGGATAATTTTCTAGATGCAAATAATATTGACGCGTGGTCGCCACTCATTGAAAAAGGGATTAGCCATCCTGAAGCATTGGCATTGATTGAGAATGCAAAAATTGCACTTCCAATCATGTACAAATTGGGCTATCAGCACAACAATTGCATCGGATGCGTAAAAGCGCAGGGGCAGGGCTATTGGAACAAAATACGTGAAGATTTTCCAAATCAATTTAACCGTATGGCTGTTTTCTCAAGGGGGCTGGGCGTGAGAATCATTAAAGTTGGAAAGGAGAGAATTTTTCTCGATGAGCTAATTCCAGGTACTGGCGACTATCAATCGGAACCTGAAATTCAATGTGGTATTTTTTGTGAAGCTATCAGCCGGGATATGGGAAATGATTGACCCTAACTCCATATTGGAAGCAATAGAAGCCTTGCCGCCAGTTCAGGATGAATCAGAGCGCGATTACTTAGGCGCTTCTATCCTTGGTGAAGCTTGCCAACGCAAACTTTGGCTTCAATTTCATAAGTACGTTGAACCGGAAAAATTCTCTTCACGTATGCTGCGACTCTTCTATCGAGGTCAGCGAGAAGAGGGAATGTTTGAAATGTATTTGCGTGAGACTAGCTTTAACATCATTGAAAACTGTATGTCTCAGGCGCGCTGGACTGATGGGTTTATGAGTGGCGCAGGCGATGGAGTAGTCGAAAAAAATGGCGAACGATATTGCGTGGAGTACAAAACTCATAGCCTTGCCCAATTCAAGAGCTTGGAAAGAGGCTATCTGGCAAACAGTCATCCAAAACATTTCACGCAATGTCAAGTCAATGCACTTAAATTTAATTGCGTTGGCTCGATTTACTTAGCCGTCAACAAGGACAATGATGAATTGTTTTGTGACGTAATCGCACTCGATAATGAGTTTGCCAATCAGGAATTGGCGAAAGGCGAATACGTGACGATGGCCGACAAACCACCTGAGCGAATTGCCAATAAGCCTACCGCCTTTGCCTGCAAATTCTGCCACGCCAAAGATGTCTGCTGGGGATTTGACGCGCCACGAGTCAATTGCCGCAACTGCACCTCAGCCACGAAACACCGCGAATACGGGACATTCGGCTGCGGCATGAAACAGGATAGCAATGATTTGACAAAACGCAATAGCAATAACCAATTGGACGAGTCCGGTTCTTGCGCGCATCATTCGTTTAACCCGTACGCAATACATGAGCTATTAGGCTGGGAGCCATTGGAATTTTTCCCATCACAGCGTGCGGTCAAATATAAAAAACCAGACGGATCAGAACTCACTAACGGTTTTGATTTTGTCCAATCTAAGGACTTGACAATATGACTCCATCACAGATTAACAAGGCCATCAGTCTCGCCGCTGACATTGCACGACCAAGCACTATGCCCATCATGTCCAATCTGCTGATTGGTAACGGCAAGGTGATTGCAAGCGACAGCGATAGCCAGATCACCATTGCAGCGCCATTAGATTTTGAGCCGTACACAGTGCCAGCGGCCAAGTTTAAAACGATCCTTGCGACTCTAGCGCCCGACGTGGCTCTGAAGCTCGACCACAAGGACGGCAAGCTTTCGGTGAAGTCAGGTCGCTCCAAGTTCACCGTACAAACGCTCCCAGCCGAAGACTATCCACAAATGGAAATTGGCGAATTGGTTTCCTCAATCGAAATTCATCAAGAGGTGTTGAAGTCGATGCTTCACGATGTCCAGCACGCTATTCCATCGCATGATGTACGCCAGTACATCAATGGCGCATTCCTATCTGTGCGCGATGGTCAGCTTACTGTTGTTGGTACGGATACATCACGCATGGCTGTTAAGTCGATTGAATTCGATAATGAGGAAGTATTGGAGGTAACGATTCCAAAGCTTGCCGTAGGACGTCTCATTAAGTTTCTAAATGACGGACCAATGACAATCAATTTTTATGATGATAAATTGGTTTTTGCAATGGGAGATATCGAGTTCACAACCAAGCTTGTTACTGGAAAGTATCCAGACTTCCGCCGAGTTATCCCGAAGAACCCAAACACAATCTTGATTGACCGCGAATTGATGCTTGAAACACTAAGCCGAGCAACAACCGTATTGGATAAGTCGCGCTCATCCAAGGTAACAATCGGTCCGAATATTGAGGTTTCTTGCTCCAATAACGGAGAGATCGCAGTTGACGACTTTCCATGTACATGGACCGGCGCACCGATTGAATTCGGTATGAATCCTGACTTCCTGCGCGAAGCGCTTCACGTCATGAGTGGTGACGAAGTGTCTTTGTCGTTTGGCGACTCTAAATCGGCATGGCTTTTGGAGGATGAAGAGGGATTGAAAGCAGTGGTTATTGGGCTGCGGAATTAATTGGTATAATTAATTGTCGGCTTGGAATCCGATATAAAATTTAGCAAGGCTTCACACACACTCTGGCGGGCGGCTAATGCCTGTTATTCCAACTTGCGAAAGCATGAGAGTGTGGGTGAAGCCTTTTTTATGGGCGAATGGAAAATGAAAGAGATACCGCTTACTAGAGGAAAAGTAGCTTTTGTAGATGATGAGGATTTTGATTTTTTGTCAAAATTTAAATGGTATTGCACATCTCATGGTTACGCTCAATTAAGAAAAAAAGAAAATGGAGTAACAATATCTATATCAATGCATAGAGCAGTTCTTGGATTGAGCAAGGGTGAAAAGGTTGATGTCGACCATATAAATGAAATAAAAACAGACAATAGAAAAGAAAATCTTAGAAAATGCAATAGGTCTGAGAACATGAGAAACATGGGAATGAAGGCAAGTAATACAAGTGGCTATAAGGGAGTAAATTTTCATAAAGCTTCAAAATTGTGGAGGTCACAAATTAGGCTAAATATGAAATCAATTCACCTTGGATATTTCAAAAATCCAGAAGATGCATACAATGCGTATTGCGAAGCATCAAAAAAATATCATGGTGAGTTTGCCAATAATGGAAATGGATGTGTTAAGGGAGTTGAAAAGTGTTAATTCCTAGACCATACCAGCAAATTTGTGGCGATAAAGCTATCGCCCACATGCGCGCAACTCCAGAGCCTGGGGTTGTTGTCGTAACCACGGCTGGCGGGAAATCGGTGATTACAACAATCGTCGCCAAGGTTGTTGCAAGCTCTGGCAAGCGCGTTCTTTGCCTTGCTCCAAATGGTGATTTGGTTTCGGAGAGTGCGAAAAAATACCGCGCCACCGGAGAATATTGCTCAATCTTTAGCGCTAGTTTGAATTCCAAAGCGACCGGCCATCATGTAGTCTTTGGCACGCCCGGAAGCGTTGTTAACGCACTGGAAGAGTTTGACGATGAATATGCGCTACTTATTATCGATGAGTGCGCAGGCGTCTCTGACGACGATCAGACCACCTATCAACGCATCATTGCTCATTTGCGAGGAAAGAATCCAAAACTTCGCATCCTTGGCCTTGATGCCGTACCGGTTCGAGGCAAAGAAAAATTGATTGGACCTAATCAGACGTTCAAGCATGTAATTTATGAATTACCTCACCATGTTTTGTCTGAACTAGGCTGGGTAGTTAAATACCGGCTTGGATTCACGAAGGAGCATTACGACCTCGCAAAGTTAAAAACTATTGGAGGCAAGTTCAAGCAGTCCGAAGTTGACGATGCCACCCTAAATAAAGAGCGTCTTAGCCGATCAATCATTGCTGACATGATTAAAATCATGTCAGACGACAATCGTAAATGCGCAATTATTTTTACTGCAAGTATCAAACACGCGCAAGAGGTTTTGTCATATCTGCCTGATGGTGAAGCCGTCCTAATTACTGGAAAGACCGGCAAGACTTTGCGCAAAGACAGCATCGAAGAAGCCAGGCGCGGAGAATGGCGGTATCTGGTAACGGTTAATGCACTTTCAGTAGGAACTGATATACCGATTGTTGATACCGTTGTGTTTCTTCGCGCAACCGAGTCGATTCGACTTTTACTCCAAGCAATGGGCCGTGGTTGTCGCCTATGGGATGAAAATTGGCCTTTGCCACCTGGGGAAATGAATTGGCAGCATAAGGAATATCGCGGAAAGCGTGATGCATTAATTCTTGATTTTGGGGAAAACATAGAGAGGTTTTCGCTTGATGATGACCTAACAATAACAGGGCTAGTTGCGTCAAAAAACGACCAAGCCGCCGACGAAGAGTATTTCGAGATTGATTGCCCCGACTGCAACACGGTAAATCGTCACACTGCACAAAGGTGCGTAGGGATCACGCAAACGGGCCGCTGTGATTATCGTTTTATTTTTAAGGAGTGTGGCTCGTGCCAAGCACAAAACAGCCCTAGCGCCCGCCATTGCTACAAGTGCGATGAGGAATTGATTGATCCAAACAAGCGATTGACACGCACTGCTGCTGTCGGCCCTGGCATACCGTTTCAAGTGGCCGTGATGGACATGACCATCCGCCCCCACTGGAAAGGCGAGTCGCAGACCTTGCGTGTGGACTATGGCGTGACGGACGGCTCCAAGTCGTGGGAAGTTTCGCAGTTCTTGAAGCCAGGGAACTACCTGTTTCACAAGTGGACGGAACGCGTAGGCGCATTGGGTAACACAGTGGACAATGTGATGCTTGAGGCCGCGCAGTTAAGAGCACCAACACGTTTGATGGTAAAGAAAAAAAAGGCTTCCAAGTATTACGACATAGTTACGATGTACCACGATCCGACTATTGATAGGAATAAGCAATTGGACCAAGCCCAGCCAAGTTGATACGATTAGGCATTAACCAAATAGGAAAGACATGCCACTACCGCCCCACCAAAAGCGGATAGCGTCAAAAATATGTGCAAGTGCTACTAAGAGCGAACGCGCAAAACTGGCCCACTATCTAGCGGAGATTCAGAGCGATGATGAGTTGTTTTGTAGATGCTTGCGCAAAGCAGTTGCAGCATTAGAGCGTTTTAACGATTCGGATTTGAAATGGCTACTTAAGTGGCTACCCATCATAGAGAGAGGTTTGGATAAATGAAAATCAAAATTAAAAAGCTACATCCGGATGCGATTGTTCCGATTTACGCCACAGCAGGGGCGGCGTGCTTTGATATTCATGCCGTGATTGACAACGATGAGCGCGCAGGCAGTTTGTTGGGCGGTCATGTTGCCTCCATCGGGACCGGCTTGGCTTTTGAAGTTCCTCCTGGATTTGCTCTCAAGCTGTTCAGCCGAAGTGGGCATGGACTTAAGGGAGTATCTCTCGCAAACGGTACCGGAATTATCGACAGTGATTACCGTGGAGAACTTAAAGTCCTGCTTATCAATCACAGCGACGATGACGTTGATATTAATCACGGCGACCGAATCGCCCAAGCAATGATTATTCCGTTTGAAAAAGTTGGCTTTGAGGTAGTCGAAGAACTCAGTGAAACTGAGCGCGGCAATGGCGGGTTTGGGAGTACGGGGAAATGAGCGAGCAAGTAAAACAATACCTAGACAGCCTCAGTGATGGTCAAGTGCTTGAATATTTAAAGGTTGCACACGATGATATTCATGCAATCCCTGACAATCAATTAAATGGAGAATGGCACGAAGCTTGTTTCGCGGGACTTTGCATGTTGGCGCAAGAGGCTAGCAAGCGTGGATTGAAGGTGGCAAAATGACCAAGCACAAACTAACGCCGTGGTTTCCGGCTGATGTGAAGCCGGTTAGGCATGGGATTTATGAAAGAAGTTACGGGTTCTTTAAATTAAAAGACTTATGGGATGGAAATTATTGGAGGTATCAAGTGAGCAAAAAAATTTGCTTTAATCAGAACAGAGATTGGCGAGGCATCCAAAAATGAAACCAGAAGAATACAGCCAGCAAACCGACAAGATGCGGTTTTATAGTTCTCGTAAAATTTGCACTAAATGCAAAGAAACGAAGCCGCAGCTTGGCGGAAAATCGATTGCAAAACCAAACTCAAGTCGTAAGGTTTGGGTTTGCAAAACATGTATTACATAAGGTCATTAGCTCGAACAAAACCTTGGCAAGCTCGACCAGCTGCAAACCCTTCTTCCACACGTAGCTCTAGCGCTCTAATATCTCGTTCAATGTCTTCACGAACCAACCCGCCTCCGGTATTGGCTTCAATGCTTCCGGGGGCGCTTTGGGGATTGGCCGGGCTGGAAGGTCTACCACAGATGGCGGTACCGACTCGCAGCCTGCGAGAAACAGCAAGATCAGACTTAACTTTAGACAGTTCTTCATTGTATTTATTTCCCAATACTTCGTTGTTATCCGAGAATTGCTTTCTCAAGTCTTCATTTTCTTTGTTTCGTTTTGCCACTGCCTTATCTTCTGCCGCTTTGATCTTGGCTTTGTCAGCATCCCAAAGTGCTTGCACCTCGGCACGACCCTTCTTGACATAGTGATTCGTGGCGGCGTAATACCCAGCACCAAGCGCGCCAGTTATCACCAACCCTGCAATGATTTTAATCAGTAGAGGCGACAGCTTTAGCATCTTTTTCCTTTTCCAAGGCGGGTGCTTGGATGAGTTTGGTAACGGTTGGGGCGATCCAGGCAGCAACATAAATAGCGAGATAGCCCTCACTCATTTTGCCACCAGCCGTGAGGTAAATCATCAGCCAAGTGGTGAGCATGAAAGCCCCGAGCATCACAACAGAGGCTTTGCTCATCCGGCCATCGTCACCAAGCAATAGGTCTTCGATGTTGATGCGACTTACAGGGTCACGGTTGCGTTTAATAACGGCGGCAATAAGCCACAGCACCACCAGCACTAAAACGCCGTACATGATGGCCTGAGCGGTTAAATACTGATCAACCATTGCGCATCATCTCTGCAAGGCGCACAGATCGATTGCCTACCTGTTTTGCCCATTTGCTTGCCAACATGTTTCTCGCGGCTTGTTCGTACTTTCCATTTTTGACGAACGTCAGTGTGTTGACAAAACCAAGTAAGCCTTGAAGGCCAAGATTGAAGCACATATTGACGATCACTCGTTGGCGCGCATAGCTTAGTGTTCGCCACCACGGCAAGCTGCGATCAAGATCATCAAACACATCTGCCAAATCACCAGCCAGGATTCTGTTTACTTGCGTGTCGTTTAATGGAAATTTCCACAAAGTGGGAAGTGGCTTTGCTTCCATATTGTGGCCGACGCCGACAGTCTGAACATTGACCGTATCAAAATATGGAGAATAGCGGACACCCTCATCACGGCGCAATTCTTCATTTAAGATGATATCGTCTGGTTTCATTTGTGCGCCCATTTAAGTACCCCGCCGTGATAAGAGCACGTTCCCATGCGTTTTGTTGAAAAACTAACCGTCATATCTTTGCAAGTGGCAGATGGGTTAGGGTTTATGTCAACAAAGTGCGTGATCGCAAAATACAATGCGATCAACAGCACAATTGCCAATACAGCATACTTCACGTTCGATCCTGCTTTTTTCCAATGGCCGACATAATTTCCTGCCTTTCGGTCCGCATTTCTGCTTTGATTTCATTAAAGATTTGTCGATTATCTTCTTTAAATTCTTTGAGAATTAATTGCATGTCGCCTTTCTTAACGCAATTTTCAGCGACATTTACCTCAAGGCTGGAAAAGTGGCGCTTCAACTCTTGAACGGAATCAAACAAGCGCCAGATAAAAGCACCGATGAATGTCATTCCAATGCCAATTGCTGATAGAAAGACACTCAGCGGTATTTTATCTTCCATTAAAATTCTTCCTCAATCGGTTTTTTAGGATCAATCCACTTATCGCCATCTTTGATAAAACCGTAGCTTACGTATTCCGGAATCTTGATAAATTCAGCAGCAATTGTTTCGTAAAACTCATTCCAAGGATCATACGAGATATCAACCACTTGGTTTTTAACCAATCTACCGTACTTTTGCTTCATATTACGACTCCACAATAATCAAACCAGCCGCCCCGAATCCAAAAGTAGTGCCAAAACCGCCGCCACCGCCTGGGAAGCCTCCATTCCCACCGACATTCCCAGTCCCACCGCCGCCGCCGTTAACTCCATTGGCTCCAAAATTACCGGCTGCGGTTCCAGATCCTGCGCCACCACCACCTGTCCCAATTCCATCTAAAGACAAATCCATTCCATGCATACCATTGCCGGCACTAGTAGCTAAGGCTGTTCCACCCTCACCAAAAACACCATTGCCGCCAGGGGCCAGGGCAGCACCGCCACCGCCACCAGCGTTGCCGTTTCGCGCCGCTTGCGTCGCATTACCGCCGTTTCCGCCGTTGCCAAAAACTCCCGCTGCACCACCGCCGCCACCTGCCGCCGCAGATGATCCGCCAACACGATTTATATCCCCATTAACACCAGTGCCGCCCGCCGTCCCGCCGCTAGCCCCGCCAGTCGCGGAAACAAGAGAGCCGAACGAACTAGTTTGACCTGCGCCAGCAGCTACAGTAGCCGTAACAGATGCGCCAGCAGTTTGACCAGTCAAAGTCTTAACCGCAAAACCGCCTCCTGCCCCTGCGCCGGTCGCCGTAGCATCACCGCCACCGCCCCAAACTCGCACACGAAAAGTGGTGGCGGGAAAAACAAAAGTTTGAGTGGCAGTGATGAATTGGACTTTGCCAGTCCCGAAAGAGCCTAGGACTAAATTGGCTGGCCGATTTGAAACAATGATGTCGCCAGATGGACCGGGTGTAACGTAGTGACCCATGGTGTGCCTTTAAGGAAGAATTGGAGATTCAAAGCCGTGAACGCGGATAGCAACTTGTGTGTTGCTTGCATAGGCATTCACAATTTCAGTTGGGCTGATTACCAATGCACTTTCCTCAACCACACCGCTTGGAGGAATAACAAAGTCTTTGGGCAGGATGTAATCCGCATTTGCCGCAGCGCCAGCGACGGGAGAAATTGCCAAACGCACAGAAACCGGATTTACCATATCACTATTTACCATTCGAATGTTAACAGTAGCCACTTTGCCATTTGGGACAGTATAGACACTTGTCCAAGTGTTGAGCAAAAGTGCCGCAGTGCCGAGTTTTCCAGAAGCCATTAGAATTGTCCGGTGTAATAAAATTTAGCGTCAGAAACAGCCGCCTCAATAACAGGAGTCAGCAAAGTGGAAAGGTAATCAGCCATCTGCTGCCAAGTGACTTTTACATCTGCGTTAGCCTGGGCGCAGTAAAAAACGTCAATAGGGTTAAGTGCGCCAGCAGGATTAAGGTCAACCACTCGAACATCGCCATAGGCGAGTGCATCGGTAATGGAAGGCTCAGATTCTACAAGATTTTCAAGGCTGCTAAAGCTGGCGAGCAATTCCTTTAGCTGCGCTTCCTGAACGGCTGTAAATGCCATTACGCCTCCCTAGCAGTGATCTGAACAGCAATGGTCGAAGCCGTTGCGCCAATTACCGGAATATTGTTTGCAGTTACAGTGCCAAGTGTCAAAGTAGCGTTACTCAGGACTTTAAACACTGGAACGCCAGTCCCAACCTTGTAGCCGATAGCGTGTAAATATTTTGTTGGATCGCCCTTTACGATTGCCGAAACCGTAATAAAGCAATCGTTCATTTTGATTGCATTAACACCATTGCCATCTGTTAGAAAATCACGATTGATTTTCCTGAAAACCTCACGGAAAAGCCAGTTCAACCAGTTTGCAGCCAGAGGCATACCGCGCTTGCCCTGCTGCTTTGGCTCCCAACCATTCATCATAATCGACTCAGGTGGAGGCTCAGTATTGTTTTGACCATCTGAATATGTGATCAGAGTTTCTGCAAATGTGGTCATTACTGGAATACTCCGGTCAATTTAAGGCTTGATTGCAAGATTGAATAGTTATTTTTTACGCGGATTCTACGTCCATCTAATGTAAGCAACCTTTTTCTAGCCATGGTCACAAACACGCCTAATTGTACACCAGCAAGCTCGGACTCGTTATCAGGCTCACTGCTATTCCGAGATAGCCTGAGCGCACTGGAACCAAAAGAAACAAGAATTGGAACATCTGAAATTGCGGCTGGCGCAACATCTTGAACGCCTGCCTGTGTTGCCTCATTTGCGCCATATCCATCGGTATATAAAATTGCAGTCGCGGGAAATGATTCCATGTACTGGACGTTATCCGCCTCAGTTGTTCCTCGCACCACATAAATCAAATCAGACGGACGGCCTTTGGATACATTGACAAAAACTCGAAACTTGATAGCCAGTCGATATACATCATCTGACCGGCCCAATCGAGGCTCGCCAACAGCAATTCCAATTTTGTCTAATTGAATTCCGATAGCAGTATCGACAGATCGTCCATCGCGAACTTGATCTGCTACCACTTCCAGCAATGAAAGCTGCTTTGGCAGAGCGCATACAACAGCTTCTATTGCCAACTTGCCTTGGAAAACACTAGTTAGACGACTCTTGGCGAGTCCCTCATAGTCCATCATAAACCCACCACCGTAATTCTATCCATTGAAAAAATTGGAAGTTCACTACGCCCAATGGCTTTATTCGTGGTGCTATAGGATGGGGTATCGCCAGGGGCGGCTGTTACGGCAGATTCAATTGTTACCATTCCCAAACCGCTCGTGTTCAAGTAGATAGGTCCAATAAAGCGTTGATTGATAACGTCTTCTCCCACGTCCAGTAAATTTCCCGTGTTGAAAACTGCATCTTTTATTGCTTGCACAGTTGCAATTGGAAGTTGTTCCTCTGGATAAAGCTGAGTGACGGTGACACGAATCCACACATAAATTGAGGCGGCACGAGAAAAATTAATTGGCTGCAAATCGCCATTGTCATCAGTCACATCAATGGAAATGTTGCCGTATGTTTCAATGCCAGCAGGTTTGTTTTCCCAAATATTTTTTGCCACTGCCTGATCATTACCACCACGCACAATAGCCTCAAAAGAATGAGGCGGGACCAGTCCTACAAATAAGTGCGTGCGATTCTCAAATACATTGACGGTGGTAACGCCCGGAACCTCTTGCAGCAACCGCGAACGAATGGCTGTAACAGTGGCAGAGCCAGCTACCCTAGAAACTGTGGAATGGCGCAAACGCAAGTCGGCATCACTTTCAATGTCGCGACTGCCAGAACCGGCAATCAAATTGCTAACCCCTGTCCACCCAAAAACAGGAGTGTCAATGTCCGCTAGCGCACCAATTGGAAGTTCGCGAGCGCCGCTGACGACTGAAACAAAAACCGCAGGCGATCCCATTTGAACGGTAGTGATATTGGCACTCTTCGCATATGAAAAAGGCGTTTGCCCGTCCAATGCAGATATGCGCAAAACGTCATCAGCAACCACCTTGACATAGCCTGTAATGGCTGCTGCCAAGGCCGTCAAAATGCTTGCATCAGTTGCACCAATGCCAGAATTAACGCTGTAAAGAACTCCATTAAGCGTCACGCTGTAAACTGTGGAATCAGCAAGTGTGGCGATTTCTACGCGCACATCAATTACACGCGATGCCGTGATAATTACATCGGAGGTGTTAAAGTATTGAACGTCGGCGTGCGTGACAGCATTTGCCGGAACAATAGAACCCTCATCCCCATAAGCAGCGGCAGTAACCACAACCGGCGCAGCAGGGATTCGCACAATACCCAAAAGTGATACTGCGCGATCCAGATTGATTCCCTCAGCCGTGGCTGGATAGGCGCTGTTGTAAACGTCATCCAGCATTTCCCAGCAGTCATCTAGTGCCGCAGCACTGATACCGTTAAGCTGGCCCAAGAACGCATCAGGAGACGTGTTAACAGGCCCCAGTGCACTAGTAACACTCTCGTCAAGCTGGGTCTTTAAATCGGCTAAGCGTGGGCGCTCAAGGCCAGTCGGGGTAAGTGCCATGTTCTCTTTTCTTAGAAATTATTGCTTCGCGAGCATTCAACCCATTTTACGCCATCGCAAATCAAAGTAAGAGAGTGGCCGCCAGCAGTTGAAAAGTTGCCAGCCAAAGTCAAATTCAATCCGTCCGTGACTACCAAACTCGCATTGAATTCCATTGTTATGCGCCGACCAGCAAAACTAGGCGTAATGCTGGTAATGGAAGTGCTGCCAGTGATGTAAAAATATTCGCCATCTGGTGGCAAAGTGAGAGTTGCTGCGCTAGCCACCTGTCGAGTGGTGTTGGTATCATTGTCATTGATGCGCGTAGTGACAGGAAACGTCGTTGCAATTTGACCCGCCGTATTGCTACGAATTTTATTATTGCTGATAATGTTGCGCGCCTCTGTGCCGCTTCTATTCACGCCAAATCCAGTGTTTTCGGCAAACACATTACCTACCACAACAGAATCCGTCATGTTGGCAAATTCAGCGCCATCGCCTACATTGCCGCGCGAAGTGTTTCCGGTGAACGTCAAATATGCACTTGCAGTTCCAGTCCGGAATCCGTCTTGGCTGTTGCCACGCGCCACATTCCCAGTAAATGCAACGCCATTACAAGCATCAATTGCATATCCGTTGCCTACATTATTGCGCGAGACATTCCCACTGACTGAGCCGCTATTGCAAGCCTCAATCCAAAATCCACTCACGCCATTGTTGTAAGCCACATTGTTAGCCATGATGCAGTCATCGCCTACACCGGTATCAGGCCGCATTACAATGCCGTATTGAGTAGCGCCATAAGCGATGTTGCCAACCAGAGTAATGCGCTGGCCGCCCATGTGAATGCCGTTATTTAAGCCCCCACGAGTTACATTCCCACTCACAACTACGTTATCAATACCAACGTTGTAACCGGTAATGTTGTCCGCTACTTCGATGCCTTGACCATTGTCCCATGCGGCATTACCAACAATTGCGCCATTAGTAGCGGCTCCAATCAAGCCAATGCCATGAGTTCCATTGAGCCAAGTTCGGTTATTTGAAAATACAAAATGATTTACACCATCGTTTGCAGTAATGCCGGCCAATCCGCAACCAGTAACGTTGTTGCCACTGATGTCGAAGCCTACAGACGAAGCTCCATTAAGGAAAATTCCGTTGGCAGCGCAATTGAAAATGTAGCAATCAAGGATTGCTACATTCGTGCAAGGACCAGTCGCAATCCCGTGACCACCTGTGTTGCTACCCTTCGTGCCATCAATCCGAAGGCCCATAATGCGAACGTTGTCTGCGCCATTTGCAAGTCGAAAAACGTGATTATTAACACCATTGGCAAGAACGATTTGAGCTCCATTTGACACCATGCGGGTACCGCTAGGTATCATCACAGTTGCTCCGATCAGATATTGCATCCCTGGCAAATTCGGGATGAAACAATCTTTGGCGGCAGCAAACATTTTAACGAATGCAGGGGCAACATTCATGGTCAAAGTGCCTGCCAAGACATCTGCGCGCTCAGCAGGCGTCATGAAATCTTGGGGCGTAACACTAGTGCGAAGCTTTTCATAAACATTTGATGCAACAGCTTGCAAATTAGGATGTTTATAGCCGACCAGCGCCGATCCGCCAACAGTAGTAAAGGCGGCAACTGTCGCTGCATCAGCAGATGCGGAATCGGCAGAAATATCCGCAGCAATGGCACTTGCTTCTGCAATATCTCGTGCAGCGTTTACCTGCGAAAGAATTGAGTCAACGCCTTCATTAATTTCGGCGTCTTTGTTTTTCAGAAACTTTCGAATTGATGGAACAAGAGGTCCGGTTGATGTTTGATAGTCTTGAGTGTCAGTTCCATTTACCCAAATTTCGACACGCTCGTCGTTACCTTGAAGTCGTTTAATTGCTTGGTCGAGTGGTACGGTTGCCATATTTAATATCCGTGACTAGGTATGGTGATGTTGACGAGAGTGTCTAGTAAATCTTCTACTTCAATAAACTGGGCAAAGGTTAGCCCCGAACCATCAATTGCATTAGCCGCCGGAGAATATCCAGAAGGACGACCGTTGAAATTGACAATGCCAAATCTTGTCGAGCAATTGAAGTCGTTTGTTAATTTGCGAGTGGGCCTGTCAAATGTGTATTCAAAGGAATCTATTTTGTCAACGTCTCGAACTTCCAATATTGACTTTTTTAATGCGCTAATGCCGCCAGTCAAAGACACTTGCTTCCCAAGAATCGATTCTAGATAAGGAGTGCCAAACTCAGTATCCAAAAACCATTCGCCTACCCACAATCCTAATTTGATTGATAATTGCTGCCTGACCCTATCAGCGCCCTTAACAATCGACAGATTTAAATTGTCGATTGCAAGGTCACCGGTTAGCGGGTCAATGTAAATGTCATCCATGCCTGATTATACAACGACACCACTTGTAGAGCCGACTTGCGCAGCGGTATCTTTATGGCGATGGCTTTCATCAATGCGCTTACCATTAGCAGTCACTTGACCTATGATATTCATATTGCCAGTGAAGTTTGCAGTGCCTCCGCCTGGGAGCGATCCAGTAATTGCCATGCCGCTCATGCCGGTAATGGTGCCTGTTACAGTCAAATATTTGGCAATGGTTTGATACCCTGCTACGGTTTGATTGCCTGTATATTCATTATTTGGCGATACAGTTTTGGTGCCACCTGGGGCATTAATCTCCATGCGACCATCCGCCGTAAGCTTGATGAATGCAGAGCCAAACCACATGACCATATCTTCATTATTAGCCCCCTGTAGCGATTGGCCGTTGCCACAGGGGATAGCGTAGGCGTCAGACAAGTCGAAACGCCTATCGTCATCTGTGCCGTCTAGTGCTTGCTGTGCGAAGACAATCAGCACCTTGTCCCCTGCACGAATCGGTCCTTTGATCCCGCACTTGCCGCCATTAAACGAAGGCCATCGCACAGGCACGTTTGGAATGTTTGGGAACTCAAGCACATCACCATCTGCAAAACGCTTACTTGCCAAAGGCTTGATTGTGGCAAGCCCATTCGAGTAACTTACCACCTCGCCATTTAATGAGGTATTCATTTCTGCCAATTCGCCCTGTACCAATGCGCGAATGGCAGATACCATGTCCGATTGTTCTGCCATTAGATGAACCTCACATTAATTTCGGTTTCCCATTCGCGACCATGGGTATCTCCTTGGTGCGTAACTTTTTCTATCTTGAAAAAATTGTTGATGCCTTCTGCCTCAACCTTAACAACCTCGCCCGGAATCAAAGTAGGCTGCAACTCAGAAATTACTTTGTAACCATGAACCTCTAAGCGATCTTTTGGTTCCTTGCCGCTAGCCAATAGCTTATCTGATTTCTTCACGATAACGCCGTCGCTTTTGGTGGTAATGCCTTGCTTTGCCGCCAATTTGTCGCTCATGGTTTTAGCTTCTAGCTCTGGCGATCCGATCATGCCAGTCTCAGGAGATAAAACAATTGCAGTTTTGGCGGTTGCACCACCCTTCTTTATGACTTGAATTTCTTGATTTTGAATCGACCATTCAAGACCAAGGTAATTGCATACTTTACCCATAGCATCACGTACACGCCCTACTGCTGGAAATCCATTTGGATAAATCTTTTGCGGAATATCATCAGGCATGCGCCGCACCGGAAGGCCGAATTGATCCGCAATAAAATTGAGTACGTCCATTGCCTTTGTTCCTGGCTTGAAACTGGTGGTTAGTTTTGTATCGCGGTAGGCTATAAGTCCGTCGTCAAGCTCCAATTCAGTAACCCAATCTGGACCCTCTCTAACGGTTATGGAGCGCCTCACTACGCCCACGAATATTGTCAATGGCCCTTTGTCCTGCGAATAGCCCGCCTTAAGTATCAGAGCGTTATTAGGCGTCTCCACTAGTTTGCGCGAAGACAAGGACAAGTTGTAAATTCGAACAGTGGAGGTGTTCAGCGTCTCGGTCAACGTCTTTTCAATGGAAAAGGAGAATCGCAAATCCTTAATCAGAATTCCATCTTTTCCTGATTGTCCAACGATAAGTTCCGCGACGCGGTTAAATAATGCCATTTCAGATTTCCGGTACTAATGGGAGTGGGTAGACAAGTGGAATTTCATCGTCATAATAGAACAAACCGTAAGTGTCTTTGCCAATATCATCAAATGTTGGTCGGTATTTCTTTCCTCCACGGTGCAAGAAATACAGATTCCCAGCAAATGGAAATGCGTATTCAGAGCGAATCAATGGGTAACCTGCGACCATCTTTGCATTGGTGATTATGTCCTCTCCGCCTTTTTCCGCAATCGACAATGAGAAATATTGGAACCTCTCGTTCCAAAGCACGCGAAAACTATAAGGAACATCCTCTATCACCAGATCAAGTGTCTGATCTGCTGAATCTGGCGTTAGTGGAATTTCAAAGAAAATCATATCAACCTTTAATAGAATTTGCGATTGATGCAGCGGCATTTTTAGCCGCCTCTAATGCCTTTGGCACAGTGTTTGAAAGAATGCTTCCATTGTCCGCCTTGCTTCCCGTAGTGCTGGTTCCACCTGTTGGTTGCTTTGCACCGCCCGTTTTCTGCGGATCAGTTTTTTTCTTCACCGCGTCAGTAGATTTCTTGTCTACTTTTTTACTGATCCCGGGCGGAACTTTTACAGTTTGTGTGCTTACAATCCTAATGTTGGTGAATTCCACTGAAAACTGGATGGAATCACCATTGGCCGATGATCGAGGAATGCCAATCGATGATATTGCCATGTCCGTATAAGTTCGGTACTTGGTATAAACGATCAACGTTTGACGGTCTTCGAACATATTGCGCAACAGATTAAACGTCAGTTGCGTGGTCGTCTCAGTTTGGGATTCCTGGGACTGATTGACAATGCGGCGCGTTACATTGTCATAGAATGATCCAGTTAGCGACGAGTCACTAACCATTGCTGTGACACGAAATCTGTCAGGGTTTAACAGAATGTGATCAGCAACAGGCGATCCCACTTCCACTGGATTGGTGGTGATATCAGCTGACCATTCGTGTGCCTCTTCTATCAATACGTCAAATTCCAAGGATGCAATTCCTTGAAACCTCACCGTAGGTCGCTTATCGTCGTACAGAATTCCCAAATTGATCATTGCAGTTGTCCCATTTGACGTGCCAGAGGACCAAACGACGAGTCCGCAGCTTTAGTTGTTGCATCCTTTGCTGCCTTAGCAGTTTCAGCAGTTGTTCCCGCTGGCAAGGTTTGGTACACATTAACGCTCATAGCAGGCTTGGGTACATTAAACATAGGTTGCGCAACCCCACCAGCCGACGTCGCAGCCCCGGCCACAGCCTGGGGGCTAATGGCAGGTGGAGGTGTAAATTTATTTAAAGGCTGAGTTTCATTATTTCCTATTCCCATGATTTTTTTCAAAGGCGGAGGAATAACCATTGTCGCCAATCCAATACTCGCATCAATAGCAAGATCAAGAGCGCCAGACAGTTTGCTTTTTAGGTAAGCCATACCCGCATCTGTGGCGGCGCTAAAAGCATTTGAAATTGATTCAACGATCACGTTTTTAACGTAGTCGAAATAAGCCTTAAACATAGTTCCTACGCTCATCAAGAACAGCAGAACGCCAGCCTTTACCGACGTCCATACACCCTCGAATACATCAACCAAACCCGAAACAATTTGCCCCAAGCCTTCATACATCATCTCAAAATCAGCAGTGAAAAAGCCAACAAGGATTTTAAAAGCGCCTGAGATAACGTCAAAAATTCCAAAGAAAATCTTGATGAGTCCAGAAAATATATTGCCAATTTGCTGGGCGATCCACGTAAATGGAGTTACATCGTAAAAATAATTGAAAAGCCTTTCAATCAATGCAATAAACTTGGTCATGACTCCACCATCGAAGGCGGCGACAATTCCGTTTTTCATTTCAATCAGCTTGCTGGTAAATTCTCCGATTGTTCCGGTGGTGAAAAACTCAATGGCAGAAGCTTTAAATTTATCAAACCGTTTTTGACCGTCTCCAAACGTACCAAAGAAGTCACCAATGATTGACTTGCCACCCTTCATCCAAGTATTAAAGTCGTCTAGCGCCAATCCTACGAGTGTCAGTCCAACAACCAAGAGGCCAATAGGCGACAAGATCAGGCCAATGATCCCAGCCACAGCTTTAAAGAGAATCGGCGTGAAAACAGCAGCGAGTGCAATTCCGAAAAACTTAATGGTGTTGGTTGCGCCTCCGAAGAAGTCCACCATGTTATCCATGCCAATTTCAATCTTCTTGAAACCGTCAACAAAAAATTGAGCAATAGCAGTTACAGCGCCAGATTCTCTATTCATTCGCGCAATGAATGTTGCAAATCGATTGCCGATAAGGGTGAATGCCTGCCCAATATTGATTGGCATCGACAAAAATTGCCTCTCCACGTCATCGTGGATTTTCTGGAAGCCCAAGATCAAATCTTGAGTAGTTACCTTGCCCTGTGAGGCAAGCTTCTTTAGTTGGTCACGTGGCTTACCCATTGCCACTGCCAAGGCGTCAAGCAACTGAGGCGCTCCCTCGGCCATGGAATTAAATTCCTGGCCCTGAAGGACCCCTGAGCCTAGCGCCTGTGACAACTGAGTCATTACCGACGATGATTCTTGCGCCGATGCGCCGCCTACAATCAGACCCTTTGCAATCGTATCGGTGATTCCTAAAACAGCATCTTGAGTTTTTAGGTAACCTTTTGCCGCATGTCCAATTCGGACATACAGCTTTGCATATTCTTTGATGGGTTGGCGAGCATCACTAGCATGCTGAGATACTTCATTAAAAGCCTCTCCAATGTCGCCAATGGTCTGAGGCAAAAGCTTAATTCGAGCCTCAAGATTCTGCATTTCATCGGCTATCTTGGTGATTCCACCTAGGGCCGCACCTGCTGCAACCAATGCAAACAAGCCTTGCATAGCATTGGAGGCTCTTTGTGCCGAATTATGAATATTGTTGATGGTCTGGTTATAGATAATGAGGTTTCCATTATCAATCCGAAATCCCAGCAGCGTAATTAATTCACGTACGATCATCTTGTTTCCTTGTAAAAAAAGCCGGTCATTTCCGGCTTTTTTCTTGTCCATATGCTTGGTACGCGTCTGACATATCCAAGAGTGCGTTTAGCTTCATTAATTGCTCAATCCCAACCAATCCACTTAACACACCCTCAATTGTACATTTACCCGCTAGAATCGGACGCCATATCCAAAGTTCATCTTCTAATTCTTTAGATATTTTTCCAGCGCTGCTGTAGTCTATTCCGTCAGTTTTGGCGCGCCAGCGGCCTGGAGTCCAAAGCGGCCCGCCAGCTTGGTAAAAAAACCGGCGAAGTTGTACTTCAGTACCTCAAAAATCAATTCGTACATGTCTGCCAAGCCATCGGCATCGCCAAATACCTTGTTGATTGCTTTATCTGAATCAATTTTGCAATCATGTTCTTTGCTTGAAACCACTGCTAACCTAAACATTGGAAGAATAATGTCAGTCATAACCGTTTCATCAAGCTTTTCAGAGATGACGGCAAACAAGTCCTTAACATCTTGATTCTGGTTCATCCCTCCAAGAACTGGCAAGATCAGCTTTTGCAGCTTCAGGATAATTCCATTTGCTGGAAATGCGGCAATCTTTGATGCGTAATACTCATTGCCGTTAATTACAAAAGTTTCTCGTTGAATTTCCATGTTTTTTCTCGTGATGGGTTAGTTAAATTAATACGACATCGAAATATCAGCTGCCTGGATTACCCAGGTATTCTCCGAAATATCTTTACCTCGGGTCCAATCTGGTGCAGTCTTAAGCCAGCACTTGCTAGCCGTCAAAAGGCCACGGCCAGAAAGATCAGCTACGCCAACCGGGATTGGGTTGTCCACTCCGCCAATGAGCGACAAATTAAACAGTGCGCTCAACTCAGAGTTTGCCAAGCTAGTGTGCGCTAATACAATCTCAATTGTCCCAGTGCGACTAGCAGTCTTGGTACGGCCTACCTCCCCATCTGCGCCCGTCATCATACCGTAACGGTCTTCGTCATATTTGGCGGTAATAAAATCGCCATCAGCAAATCCGCTCACGATCACACCGCCAACAGTCACAATTACCTGTTCGGCGGAATAAGTACCTTGGAAATCACCTGCACTCATTTAATATCTCCCTTAAGCCGCGATTGGATCATACGACAGCGAACCGGTAATGTCGGCCACATGAATAGCACCGGCTACACGCGCATTGAATTTGAAATACACAACACGGCTTGCTTTGGTGACCGAATCAACATCAGAGGCGCGAGGAACTTCAACGTTCCAGCCTGGATTCGGATCTCCATCAGCATTGGTTTCGTCCGGGGCAATGCCGCCAACACGCTGACCCTCGCGCAGAGAAGCGCGCAAGTTATTTGCCAGCAGTTGAATGCCGCCATCGGTGTAAGGAACTTTATCACGGTTGATCATCAATTGAACCATGCTGGTCTGAATGTAGTCCTTCAGCCAGTCACGGAAACGGATGATGTCGATCCACTCGCCCGAAACAACCTTGCCAGGATTGGTCAAGGCCAGGGTGTCGGAGTAGCGCTCAAAAGTGTTGCCGCCCTTGGCAAAAATGGTAGTGCGATCAGTTTCCGACAGATTGTCAGAAGTGATGCTTGCCAGCTTTTTGAGCGCCCACGTTTCGCCGCCCGGAGCAATCGACAAGCAACGTGCAGCCCATGCCACATCAGCAAATTCAGTCAGGGCCATGCTGTGATAAGCAATCGCGGTACGGAAATAACCAAGCGATTTAAGCGTGCTGATGATGTCCGTGGTGGTGGCCGAAACCAGAATTCCAGCCTCCGAAGAAGCGGTAACAAACAGCTTGTCCTGGGTTTCAATCCATTCGGCAGCGTCAAGCACGCGCTGCTTAGTGCGCTCGGTCATGTGCAAGACATACCAGCTACTATCAGCCGCCTGAATCGCCCCGAGATCGCTATCAACTATGCCAGTGGTAGCCGATGGGGTGATGACATCCCACTTGATTTTGGTGAAAGTCGTAACCGGGATAATCGCGCCTGGGAACGTCAACTCCACCGCGCCAGCTACAGCCGTGGCAGTAACGCCGACAGCAGCAGTGTTGATAGCCGTGGCAAGTTGAGTTGCAATGGTCGCGGTAGTTGGCGAAGCAGCAGCAGTAACGGTGATTAGCGTGGTGCCAAGCTTAAGCGAATACACAGCACTTGCAACGGCATCAACCGGAGCAATAGCCGCTTTCGCAATGGACAAGCGACCAACTTTTACGCGCGATGGCTTCGGAGTCTGCGCAAAAGCATCAGACAGGGCAACCATTACAGACGGCGGTAGATTGTCAGGATTGCTCGAATCATAGGCCGTATATGTACGGGTTCGCTCAGCAAACGATGCCAATGGACTTGCGATCAATGCAATGCCAATCGCTCGCGGAATCGAACTCGTGTTGAGACTGATTTTGACATTAACAATGTCGGCAAGAGTACCCATTTCTGGAATTCCTATAGGTGTTTTAGGTGGAACCAATTATACATGCAAAGTCTATAGCTATTGCCTGACGGAGATACAACATTCGAAATGCGGTTATTTATTTTGTGATCATGTTTGATACAATAACAACACACCAACAGAGGACTATTATGTCTGCCTACATCTTAATTCCTGCGCAAACAACCAGCGCAATTTCCCCTCAATTTACCGTCACGCCAAATGTCGAGGCGTTTATTACTGCAAATGGATTGGCTTCCACAGAAAACATTATGGTTCAAGTGTGGGATACCTGCCATGCAAATTGGTTTGATTTGATTTTGGACGGCGTAAAGCAAGCTTTGGACATGAACACGAATGTTCTTGGCGTAATGGGAAGCGGAGTTTATCGCTTAGTCAAATCTGTAACGGTTGCGCCCGTTGGCGCGGCATTGGAGCGATGATGAAACGCGGATATGGAATTACGAGCAAGGTGGATAGCGGTGGGTCTGGTACGGGTCCAGCGGGGCCGCAAGGACCAAAGGGCGATACTGGATCGTCTGGCACTCAAGGGACTCAGGGAGCTAAGGGCGACGCTGGCGCAACTGGATCAGTAGGTCCAACAGGGCCAATGGGAGCGACTGGTCAAAATGGATTGCAAGGATCAGTTGGCGCAACAGGGCCAGCTGGGGCGCAAGGAATCCAAGGAATCCAGGGTTTGGCCGGAGCAAATGGCGCAAATGGCGCAAACGGAGTAAAAGGCGACACTGGCGCAGTTGGTGCGCAAGGTAGCACTGGATTAACAGGTGCCACTGGCCCTGCTGGTCCAACCGGGCCGACTGGATTAACAGGGCCTACAGGTCCAACAGGCGCGCCAGGATTGGACGCCAAACGCATCGACACATACAATGGCGTGACAGATGCGAATGGCTTATTCACAGTGACTTACACCACTGCATTCCCTGTCACTCCATCCGTCCAGCCCGAGCCGCCGACTGCAAACAATCAAGTATGGGTAAAAGTTACATCTACCACTACAGGATTTAGTCTGCGCCTTGTTCAGCGCGGCTCGGTGACTCTACTCGCAACAGAAGTTCTCTTGGCTGCGGTCACTAATGTAGCTGGCGCCAATGCCAAGGTGGTTGTAGTAGCGGCCTAAACAGTAGCAATGATGACGTATTCAGGAGAGTTTCCGGCGTCATCTTTTCCTGTCATGTTGACCGTTTCAATCAGGCCCACATCATCCAATTGCGTAGAGCGATAACGCATCATCACATCTACCATTGCCCTATTTTCAATCTGCGTCGTGTCAAGTAGTCCGGAAATATTTTGGACTGCATGAGTCTGAAACGCCGCCAGCCCCTTTGAAAGAAGGCGATCAATATGTGAACGCAAACGAAGTTTGTCTACTACCGCCTGCAAGTGCTCAGTCACATCACTGGACGAGCTATAAGCCTGGAAGCGCTGAATGTTGAGGGTAAATTCCCTATCACCAGTTACAGTTTGAATGCCGCTGTTATCAACATCGGAATGGTGGTCCTGATTAACTGACTTGACACTCTGGATTCGCAAAACACTATAAGGGCGTGCGGGTGCGGGGCTTGACATGTCAGCCCATATCAACGTGTCAGGAAATAGCGGCTTCATGGCCGCGTACAAATTTTCTTTAAACGTTGACATCTAATTGCACCTTAGTCGCAAAATACTTGAAGTGCGGAATAACCCCAGATTGCCATGGAAACTTGGAGGACAACTCATAAGCTGTGCCACGCCATATCAACTTATCCGGCTGCTGGTTCTCACCCTTATCTTCCATGGTCACCAATTCAACCGCCGTGTAGATGCGCATCACGTCCGTCATAACTCGGCCCTGAGGCAAGTTCAACATCTTGATATCTGTGTTGCTTAACGGCTGAACCGAGGCTTGGATCATGATTGGCGTTTCCATCCCCGGGACCCAATTGCCATCAACATAAGCCCCTGGCATTTGACGGACGATGATTTGTGGACTTCTAAAACCACTCATTGTTACCCACCTCCCGACCTTGCGGAACATTCAAGCCATAGCGAGTCATGATGCCAGAACCAAACGATCCAAAGCCTAGCAAAGCTAGCTGATCGTCATAGATGTTCGTGCGCGTAGCCGAGGTGCCAGACGTTTCATACGTGCGCATGAGGTCGCCTTCGCGCTCACTTTTGAGCACTTGCGTGCCAGTTTCGCCACTTGTAGATTGCGCTTGTACGAACAGAATGCTGGCCGCCTTTAGGGCAAGCGCCAATGGCTGGCTTTCTACGGGGTAGGCGTCCACATTGATGTAGAGACGCGCCAGAGTGATGGCGAATTCCACATCAGCATCCGGAAGCGCGGAAAACTGCGGCGCGACAAAGCGGAAAATCTCAAGCGGCGTCGCCATTATTCGGCCTTCTCATCCTTGGCAGTGCGGGCCTTAGCTTTGACTACTTCCAGTTCATCGTTGCCCTTGATGTCAGCTTCGGAACATGCCACTTCAACGGCTTCCGCGCCAGGGATCAACTGTACGCCTGCGACGGTCCAAAGACGGCTTCCGGTGTTCTTAATCAGCATGTCAAACTCCATAGTTAAAATCAATTGGTGGTAAATCAATTATACATCCATACTTGCGGTACACCATCACTAGGAGATATACCATGACAACCGCCTCTAGCATTGCCTACCAAGCTTGCAACCTGTTTGACAAAAACCCGAAAGAAATTGAAGGCTCTTTCACCATGTATTCGCACGATCGCTTTGCTTCTTTAATCATCGCCGGTATTGCCGAACAAATGATCAAAGACGGATGCGGTGAGGCGCAAATTAAGATGGTTCTCGCATCCAAGTCCATTCGTTGGGGGCTTGATGCTCATGAGGATGAATTGATTCAGTGGGGTCAAAAGTTTGCCCGCGATTGCGGCTTTAAAGACGAATACAAGGATGCAAAATGATTGCCACGTACTCTGTAAATATGTATGACGGAAATTCAGGAACAAGTATCAAAATTTGTGAGGATGGGGACGGCCCTGGAATGTTAAGCGTAAAAGTAGATCAAGAACATTTCGGGGACATTGATTTCCACATGAATTTTAAAGACGCCAAAGACTTTGCCAATGGCATCCTTCGCGCTGTCGAACTGATAGAGGAATCGCAGAAATGAGCGCAATTCAAGTACTCGACCACGGCACAATCCGATTGGTAGACCACATGGGCAATGATCTGTCCGTAGTTCGATCAGCAAGGGTCAGCTACGATGCCGAATGGCGCGCTGGCGACGATGCTGGCAAAGATGCGAAGCTTATCAACTACTTGATGAAGAATCGCCACACAAGCCCGTTTGAGTCGGTCACGTTCACCTTCGAAGTCAAAGCGCCGATTTTCGTTTTTCGCCAATGGCATCGCCATCGCACTTGGTCGTTCAATGAAATTTCGGCGCGCTATGCAGAATTGCCGGAGGAGTTTTATGTGCCAGATGTGAGCAAGATTACGGCGCAGTCTGTAGGGAATAAGCAGCAACGGACGGATGAACAGTTGCAAAGCGCTGTACTGATTCAGACCATCATAGGAAGCCATTGCGAAGATGCATTCACAGCGTATCGTGACTTATTGGCGTTTGGCTGCCCCCGCGAACTCGCGCGCGGAGTCCTGCCTGTGAACACATACAGCAAGATGTTCGCCACGGTCGATCTGCACAACCTGCTGGGCTTCATTCGACTGCGCGACCACAGCCATGCGCAGTATGAAATCCAAGTGTATGCCCAAGCCATGCTTGACTTGATCCGTCCAATTGTGCCGGTGTCTGTTGCGGCGTTTGAGGAGTTTAAATGAAAAATATTGACTGGTTTGGCGTGTTTTTATTTGGTGCCACTGCGCTTTCTGTGCTAATGGTGCTAGGTCTTTTTTTTAGCCTTTTTTATATAAACAAAAACGCCGCCAAGTACATTCCAATTCACAATTGCGTTATTGTCAGCTATGCAGGAGAGGATGCAGAGCCAATCTACCAATGCGACACAGGCTTAAAACGTAAGCGCGATATGCTTGAGGAAAAAAAATGAACAAATACATTGCATTAATCATTGCAATTCTATTGATTGGCTGTGATCGCCCTAGAACCGGGGAGCACTCAGAGCTTGCGACTGATCCGGGTTTGTATAAAGATAGAGAAACGGGTTGCGAATACCTTGCCCGTGGAAACCAATACGGAGGATTAACACCTCGCATGGATTCTGACGGAAAGCATATTTGTCGTAAATAAAAAAAGGGGCCATCACTGGCCCCTTTCCGCATCCAAGGATGCTATCCCCATCACGAGATTCTTAAATGCCAGATGCAATCGCAAAAGCCATTGGACGTTCGATTGTCACGCCACCAAAGCGAGTCTCGCAAGGCACAATGAAGTACAGATTGCGCGACTGTGGCGAGTGCTGAGTAAATGGCATCGGGATATTCATCTGGTAGTTTTCCGAGCTATTTTCAGCAGCAACCATGATGTCCGTACCACCTGGACCTGCACCAGTCAATTCCAGAACTGGGACAACACGCTTGATAAACGGGTTGTTGGACAAGAAGAATTGCAGAATCGTGGTTGGGTCTTGTGCACCCGAGCGCTGCGAGTTGATCAGCGCGTACTGTGCCAGAGGCATCCAAATTTCATCAGGGCGATGAGTGCCATTGGTACTGGTGTAGACAGAATTCGCAATGCCATTCAAGTCACGGATGATTTGATCAGCAGTCTTGGTCGAAAAAGTCTTGGTGGCGCCAGTGCCGTCAGCAGGAACGACATAACCCGGAATATTTGCATTGGTCAGGAAGCCAGGCAGACCCGAAGCCGCATCGCCAGTCCATGCAAACCGGTTGATGGTTTGATCGCTGCTTTTGCGTGCAGCGACAGCAAGCTTGGAATCAAGCGGTACACCAGCCATTTGCGCATAGCGAATCTCCTGCACATCGTAGCGATAGCTATTGCCGATGCTCTTGATAGGCGTGGTCGTTTCCAGCGCAGAAATGCTGGAAGTTGGCAGATCATCAGCGTATGCGGCGATGATTTTTGCCGAACCAACCGAATCCCATTGACGCCAAGTGATAGTTTTAGCACCAGATGGAATCGAAGTATCAATTGGGAAAAGTTCCCACGCGGTCAGCCTTGGACGCTCAACGTCATAAGTCTTTGCACGAATGAATTCCAATTGCCGAGCAAAGAAGATCGACTCGCCAGCATCGGCGCGCAGCATGCCGGTGTTTTCGATGACGCGCAGGTCTTGTGCATCGTAGTACATAGTTTCGTCACTCATTAGTCAATCTCCACCACTGCGAGGCCCGATGCGGTCGTGCCGGTAATAAACGTTGCGCGGAATTGAGTAAATGCCTCAATACCTGCTGCAACGGCTTCATCTGTCACCAAGCCGGACGACAGTTTAAGGTTTGCGACAGCGCCAGCTACAACGGCATCATCGGTCATCATCCAGATACGACCACGCTTAAACACGGAAACCGAATCAGTTGCCGAGTACGCCGATACAGCACCAAGCGATGGATACACTTGCTCAGCAAACATACTTGCGGCAGCAATGCCAACTGCCAATGCAGCTTGGCCTGCGCCAGTGCCTACGGCCAGGACTTGTCGCTCTTTATTGGTGCCAAGCTTCACAGCAGCGCCAAAGGGAATTGTGCCTTCCGCCAGATAAGACATAGTGTCACCAAAGCCACTATCGTAAATCAGGCCGGTATAGCCCAAAGGCTGATACTGACCAAACGTGCTTTGTGGAATAGGCATTATTTTTTCTCCTTCATGCGTGCAATCATTTCATCGCGTTTCGATGCACTGGTAATTGGTGCTGCGCCATCAGTACGGGTATTGACTGCCGCACGCTGCGATGCCATGTTTTGAACGGGAGCCACTTCCACCGCCATATCGAAAGCAGCATCGACATAAACATCGGACTTATCGGTCAGATCGGCGTCTTTGCGAACCGACTTGATAACTAGCTCCTTAACTTCGCGGTCGGTTTTATCCTTTGCGTCCACCTTGAACTTGGTAGCGGTTGCTTCCAGGGTCAGGCGATTCAGAGCATCAATGCGGCCTTGTTCTTTTGCAGCAGCCAGGGCATCGGCTTGCGCGTCAACTTTAGCTTGCAGTACATCCTTGGCAGCGATAGCGGCATCGAGTTTGGTTTTGGCGTCGGATACGTCAACCCGGAGCTTGTCTAGCTCGCGGGAGACTTCCGGAGCCGCATCATACTCAAGGCCGTCAAGTTTTACTTTTACGGTCATGGTTTGTTGCTCCTGCTGGTTGAAAAAAGGGTCTTCGTCACTGTCCATATTCAGGCGCGCAACCGGTCCGGCGCGTCCCTTTTTTACAACAGACAGGTGGTTAATTCGGATGTTGCGCTGAATCGCGTCATAGCGGCCAAATACCGGATGCTCGCCCGGCGTCTCGTCCAAGTGCGCACTATAACCTAGTGATAGCTCACGCCTATCGCCAATAGCGTCAGGCGAATGAATGGTGATGTCGGTCCGGACATTATCGCCGTCTTGAGTGCCCGCGCTAAGGATAGTTCCAATGGTCACGCGGTGCGCGCTCTTGGCGTCTACACGGCCACTGGCAGGGTGATCGACGGTGATTGCCTTCCCTCGCATGGATGCGAGCGCATCGGCGTGGAAAACCTCTTCTGGCAGGCGCAATTCACGCTGAATCTTTCCGTCTGCGCGGCGGTACTCCTGAATGCCAACACGCGCCACGATGGGCGAATCAACCAAGAACCCTTCATCGGTCTTGGTCGCCTGGAAATCGCTGTAGTCGTATCGGGTAACGTTCATGTAGCTATTGTATATCAGAATCAAAATAGCGATAGAAAAAATCAATTGGCTAGAAGTTCGGCAAAGAAATATGATTTGGATACACCATCACGAAGGGGGATTGAAATGTCTTTAAGCCACATCAATGAAATGGCATACGTAAAAGCAGCAATTAAAAAGCTAGGCGATGTCCCGGAAAACTTTTTTATCTACAAACTTGCATGGATTGGGGAGGGAAATGCGGCAGTCATGCAGTTAACCGGCGCAGTATTTAGAGAGGCGAAAAAAGGGAAAAATAAAGGCGAAATGTGCATCGTAATCAAAGGGTCTGAGAAAGTTACCCATATGACTCATGAGGAAATTGATAGCGCGGAGGGACGGAAATGATCCCCCGCCGCAAACTCTTAATCGCTTTCGCCATCGCAGTAGGAATTGAAATCATCATCGTTGGCGTAACCACCTACGTAATTCACAAAATCGGATAAATAATGCACATCACACTTAAAAAGAATGGCCTTCGTCGCGAAGTCAAATCGGGATTCTCTTGGACTACTTTGTTTTTCGGAGCATGGGTTCCACTGTTGCGCGGCATGTGGGTTCAACTCTTCATCATGTTTGCAACGCTCGGCTTCGCCTACTTCTATTACATCTTCACTATCAATCGCATCTATGCGCGCAAGTTGATCGAGGATGGTTGGCAAGTTTCTGACGATGATTTGACTATGGCCCAAGTGGCGTGGGGGATGGTATGAATAACATTATTAATGAAGCAATTGCATTTAGAAAAGATGCAATAAAATATGGAAAAATTGAATACGCCATGAGCATTCAAAGTGATTTGCTTGAACTTGGAATTATCCTTGATGATCGTCCGGACGGATCAACAGGTTGGATTAAGTCGAGCGCGGCAAGGGATGCGGCGCTGGAAGAGGCGGCGGGTCTGTGTGATGAAGAGGCGCGCGACTACCCCGGCCCCGCGCCGCGCCGACTTGCCACCGCCATTCTCGCCCTCAAGTCCATCGCCGCGCCTGTGGCGAGCTGCGCTGAGAAGCCAGCTGGTATTAGCTGGCTGGAAAACGTATTTCATGGCGATCCGCCATTGCCGCATGCGTCTTGGAACGACTGGATGGCCGAGGCCACGCAGTCACGCGTCATCAGTGGCGTCACCATCAGGCAGGTGAGCATATCCGACTACAGCGCCAAAGCTCCCGCCCTGGTGCAGCAGGCAGCGCCGAGCGATGCAGCAGATAAGTGGCGCACACTTGCGCTGCAATACGATGGGCATCGCATGCAGGCTTTGGCTCACCTGAAATGCATGGTTGAAAACCCAGCAACGCATCGCAGTATAGCGGCTCAATTTTTGCGTGCCGCGCCCGCCCAGCCGGCCGGCCTGAGCGAGCAGGACAAGCTCGATGCGGCGCGGTATCGCTGGCTGCGCGCCAATCACGAAACCTACGTGCCGGACGGCGATCTCCCAGCGCTGTGGGAGCACAAAAAGCGCAACGACTACGGCATGAAGTCGTTCGTCGCGCTCGACTCCGCCATTGACGCCATTCTCGCAGCCAAGGCCGCGCCATGACTACCAAACTACAATGGCGCAAACCAATCGAATCAGACAAGGCGCGCAAATGCCGAGCACGTAATAAATTTGAAAAGAAGACGTATTTCGTCGAATGGAATCAAGAATATCAAGTTTGGGCAATTTTCGGAAAACCACATATTTTGGTTCGAGTTGATGAAATTTTTGCGGAGCGTGCCAAATGATCTTCCTAGACCCCATCATGATCGCCTGTCTAATTGGCTTCATTATTTGCGTAAGAATTACGGGTCAAGACATGATCCGCTTTGTTATGGCTGCATTTCGCATCGCATATCTTCCGAAGCTTGGCGTAAATTATTACTACTCCATGAGTGGTCCATTTGGTGATGTGCTGACGCCTACCAAAATCATCAACGGCTATGTCGAGTACGACGTAAGGTATGCGGATGGCAACAAGGCCAAATCATCGGCAACCTTCTACACTTGGGCATTCATGTGCAAGGAGATTAAAGAATGAAAACGCGCCACATCTTGTTTGCACTAATCGGAATTTAACTTTTCTCCATCATGATCGGATCAGCCATGTACCAATCAGAACTCTATGAACTCAGGGGCGCGCATTGCACGCCGATCAATCAATCTTATGTTTGTATCCAGGGTGCGAAATGAAAAAGCTAACAGCCGACAAAATTGATAGCCTTTGGTCGAAGACAAAGGAGCGCTCTGAATTTATGCAGAACATCTTGATCGAGGTTGAGGAAATGGCGGAGTTTGGTCCTACCTGTGCAAAGATCGTCAGCCAGGATATCGGCATCACAATTGAGGATGCGGAAAGCTGCATTCGTCGGTTGGTGATTAGTGGTGCATTGCAAAAATGCAAAAATAAAATGAGGATTGGAGGTGAAATGCAAACGATGTATCAGATTCCTAGCAATGAACCAAGGCAAGCAAAATTGATTGAAGACACGCCACCGCAACGAGATTGGCTCGTGGCTGCATTTTTTGGAGAGACAGCATGCGCTACACCTTGATCCAATGCCCCCAATGTGGTGGCGCACACTCCCTAAGTCATTGCCCAAGATGGCGTTGTTAAAAAAATAGGCCCATAATAGGGCCTATTTAACGTTTCGGAGGATCAAAATGCAATACGAATCAAGGTTTGCCATCGGCGATTACGCAATTATGGAGCAAGGTCGCGTAATCATTTTTGCTGTGACGTTCACCGTATCAAAAGTTACTTACCAAGTGATGAATATTGAGGGAAGCATGATGCACAATATTCCTTCTGAGTGGCTTACTCCTATCGAATCTTAGCATCAACGGCGCTGATCATTGCGCCGGTCCAGTTCAATGGATCATTTCTTAATTTGTACTTAATAGTACGTGGCGAGTTAGGTGGATCGCTCCACCCGATCATTTTTTGTTGTTGATAAACAGCGTGTTTTTTACCAACAATTAACATCTCTTCCAAAAAGAATCCGGTTGTCAATCCACGTGTAAAAGCTTTTTGGATGTTCGTCCATATATTTGCCCTGTTGTCATCGAATGACTCAGCGGTAAATGGCCTAGATGGAATGATAATTGGCGCTCCATCCAAAAACATCCTCTTTGCTCCGAACTCTTGGATTGCGCCAATTTGGGCATATGTCAGATGGTCCCTGTTATTTTCGCCAGGGTGAATTCCCAATGATGCATGCAAACCAATTGTTACTGACTTGCCGTTCAATGCTTTGAGTCCTTTGATTATTTTTAAATAACCATGATCACGTATTACAACAGTCATTAACTACCTCGACATCATCAGTTTATTAAGTGAATCTTGCGAAAGACGGCCACTGCTAAGCAAAGAATTAATTGCCTCTCTAGCAGATGACTTGTTTCTATTCAAAGCCAAAATTTCTCCTGGCGTCAACTTACCACTTCTTAATGCCGCTCCGTACTCTTTGGATCGTTCATCGCGCCCAGCTTGACCAACTCCGGGCCTGTACTGTACCAGTTCTATCCTTTTCATTGGATCAATAGGGAATTGATTCTCAAAATCAAAATCAAGAACAGGGGTCGCAACACACCGGCAGCGCGCAGGCATGCCGGGGTGGCCGTCACTCGGAACAACCTTCCAAGAAAAAACCTTTCCTTGTCTCTGCGCGTGCAGAGGGCGCACGCGCTCATCACGTTGAGTCGTCCATACATAAGACAGTGCAGTAATCCCCATAAGGCGACTACGCTGAAGCTGTGAATTCAATGAACCCGTCTCGTTAATTGCAGTAAAGTTGACTTGTCCACTAAATGCTTCTCGACGTTTTGCAATTATCTCTTTTGTGGTTTTTGCTTTGGACTGAATTGCAGCCTCATTGCGAACAATCGATTCCACAGATTTGATATATGCAGTAGCCTTATCAACAACCAATTGTTTTACTTTCGTAGACCATGAAGCTAGAACGCCGCCGAGATTTGACTCTGCCAGCGCTGGAACAACCTTCATTGCAGAATTAACTGCTAGCTTGAATTGATATTCGTTGTATGCCGCTATATTCCTAGCGTACGTGTAAATTGAGGATAAATCGTATGTGGATGCGCGAAGCAAAAGAAGTGCGATCAAAGCTAACAGTTCTTCGCTCCATGATTCCTCTTGATCCTCATCAGCGTCAAGCTTTGATTGCGTCAAAAAGTAATCAATGTTCGATATGATAAAAGAATCAACATCAGCAATTATTTCCTTGGCATATGCTTGCAAGAAACGATCAAGCTGCCTTTCTTGCGCATGGGGATAAAGCCATTTTCTAGACATTTGAGACATCCGTCTCAGTAGGTTCTGGCAACCCTGGTGCAGCACTGCCAGGAGCAATTTGATATTCCTCGGTCAACGTATCGCGCACTTCATCAACATCTAGCACGCCCCGATCAATGTAAGCAGAGTCAGCCTCAGAGCGAAACTTAAACGCATCCGCATTCATCTTGTTTACCTCGGCTTGCTCTTTATCGGACATCACCGACAGAGGGCGCATGCACAGCTTATAGTCTGGCACATCACCACGCTTTGCGCCAATGATCCAGCTAATCAACTTGTCCTGTGGCTTGCGCAGAATGTCGTTCCACATCGACCCGATGCGCGCATGCCAGCTTTCCATAACGTTTTTATCAGTGCCGGACAAGCCGCCTTGCGAACGCCCCATAAGGATAGAAACAGGGATGCCAGAGACGGCTGAAAGGGCTTCTGCGAAACGGTCGATTACTTCCGGATAGCCGGCCATCGACGTCGATTGAATCGTGTATTCGTCGTTGATATCAATTGCTACTGTGTTCAAATATCCACGCACCATATCCACAATATCCATGCGTTTCTGAATCATTTGTTCACCGCCAGGGCCGCGCAAAGTTGCAGCAAGCTCAGATATTTTGTGCACGGCCTGTTGACTACGCTCAAGCACAGACGACACGTTCTGATGGCCCATGCCTAATCGGATCAATTGATCGTAGCAAGATTGAAGGGCTGATGCGCCCCAACCCTGATTAGTTTCGCGCATGAGGTCAGGCACGCTATCGCCGTCGAACTGCCACAGGCGGGAATGATGAACACGATATGGATTGCCGCCCATGTGCGAACTAATGAGCCACATTTCAGGTTTGCCATAGTCGATGGATTGAGGGTCCATTACACGGTTTTGGATGGTCGCTTGATAGCGGTCGTACACGCGCAGGAACTCAACGTCGCGCACGCCTTCGGGATTGAGTGGAGTATCTAGCATTCCGCCATCGTTCAGACCGAAGATCATCACGGAGCCGCCAAACAGACGCGACCAGCGGACAGCATCATTGAAGTGCCTCATAGCGTCCAGTTCGTCGAGGCGCGACTCTACGTACTCCACAATCGATTCATCATCAAGGTCTTGAAGTTCGATGCCAGATCGGGTCATTTCCTCTGCCACGCTATCAACGATCTTGCGGCCAAACCCATCACCGATATAAAGGTTTTGAAGAGTGTTTTGATCTAGTAGGCGTGCAGAGCGTGGGCGTGCATAGCTGGATCGGTCACGGTTCGTTCCTGCCCCGCTAAAGGCTTCAAGGTAGCCGTCCGTTGTGATGGTAGGTGCTTTTGGTTTGTTCTTGCTTCCAACTGGACGGCTCATAGTTTTCTATCTGGTAAATTTATTTAGTCATAGTATAAATCAATTGGACCGGAGTGACATGAATGGGCGATGATGAATGCTCTAACCAAACACTATCAGGGGGAAAAAATGAAAAACTTATGGGAAATCGACCATCCTTATTACTGCAATGAAGGAAATTACTACAGCAATGATTGCGGTTCGGAATATGAATCGTGGGAAGACTTTTACAGCTATGAGGGAAAGCTTGATTTTGATATGAATTTGGTTTTCCGATTTGATTGGAGTGAGGTTGACGATGAATCAGGGGAAGATACTTTCAATGGCGATCCATCATTTAAGAATGGGAAGCTAAAAATCTTCTGGATTGGACAGCGCAAAGGTATTTACAGATATAGTATTGTTGATGTTTGTCGCAACGATCAGGATGATGTGAAGAATTTTCTGATTCCGCGTCTTGAGCATTTGAAAAAACTTTGGGAACCATTGATTTAATCAATTAGGAGCAATCATGCAACCAGACCTAGCCGCCGAACACGCCCGTTTAGTCGCAAAATTCAAAGCGTTGCATGATGCGTTGTTTAAGACGAAAGGATAAAAAAATGAAAAAAGATTACTTTGCAATGGGATGGAATGATTACGCCATAGGTCTAGCATTTATCACTTGCGAATGCTCAGATTGGAAAAACGGATGGTATGCAGCACATGCTAAGCATGTCCAACAAGGAAAACTTCCTAGCTTAATGTGTTAAAAAACAAACCCCGCCGTAGCGGGGTTTTTTGTTAGGTTGCTACACGTTCAAAAGCGAACGCACGCCAACCGACTTTAATGCCGCCACCACCGGTTCGAGCGCCAACACGCAAGCGCATTGTAAAGAGCGAGAAACCAGACAGCATCTTTTGGGCTTCACTGCGGTATTTCAGTGCCGGACCCTCAGTGGTAAAGGTTGCGACATCCCGGCC
>Ga0247805_1000127_pt1 | contig 52701 bp, 48 predicted proteins | sample UWRJL044104R1_FD_180930 | JGI IMG/M metagenome (GOLD analysis project Ga0247805, IMG submission 180930) | Plant litter microbial communities from Arlington Agricultural Research Station in Wisconsin, United States - UWRJ-L044-104R-1 | ecosystem: Environmental > Terrestrial > Plant litter >...
AGGGGTCAACGTACGCGGTTGTCACGTCGGGGATGAGCTGCATGTCCGACTCGTGGATCGACGCGAAACCGCGGATCGACGAACCGTCAAAGAGCTGTCCGACGGAGAAGAATTCCTCGTCGACAGTGGAGGCGGGAATGTTGAAGTGCTGCTGAACACCGGGAAGATCGGTGAAGCGAATATCAAGGAACTTGACGTCAGTGTCCTTGATGAACTTGAGCACCTCTGAAGAATCACTGAACATGTGAAGAACTCCAATATGAGCTTGGTACGGGGCGACTGCAGGTGCAGCCTCTCCCGAGGGTAGGCGTTAGGGGTTTCGCCTCAGTGACACAAATGTTTCGGGGATGTTACGGACTTGTGCCGGGCTACACTCAAACCCATGAGCGCGCCCGTTTCCAGCCCGAAGAAATGGCCGGGCGAGAGCCTCGGTCTTCCCAACACCGGACCACGATCGGTGGCCCGCCTCGGCCGCAGACTCGGTGCAATTGCCATCGATTGGGCCGTCGCATCCATCATCGCGTATTCGATTTTTGGTGAGGATGCCCGGCTCGAGATCCCGGCGATTTTTGCCGTTCTGCAGATAATTTTTATCGCAACCCTGAGTGGCAGCCTCGGGCATTTGCTGCTCGGGCTGCGCCTTGTGCCGCTCGTTCCCCGGTGGATTGGCGTCTGGCGCCCCGCCGTACGAACCATTCTTCTTGTGCTCGTGATCCCCGCTGTCATCTGGGACGCCGACCAGCGCGGCCTTCATGACACCGTCGCGGGAACAGTGCTCGTCAGGCGATAGTGCCTACAGCGCCGCGGGCTTGTTCCAGACGAGCGTGTAGCGCAAGTACAACCGGCGCTTAAAGACAGAACCGGGCAGGATGTCGCGGCTGACGTTGCGCACGCGCGACCAGGAGTCCCGCGGGTCTTCCATCGGTGCACCGTGGTCGTACCAACCGAGCATGGCTCGTGTGATGCGAACCATCGGGGCCGTCGCTGCAGTGAACAAGAAATCGCCGAACGTGCTGTCGACGGCGAGTCCGACAATGACGAGCGTTCCGCCCGGTGCGGTAAGCGCCTTAAGCCTTTCGAGCGCTGGCTCGAGTTCGAGGTGGTGGATTGCGGCGCTGATTGTCACGACGTCGAAGGGCGAGCCAGGGGGAGTCGTGTCGAGCAGATTGCCCTGCCGGAACTCGAGGCCGGGCACGGCGCCGTACGCCTCGGTTGCGGCATCCACCTGTGCCTGATCGAGATCAAGCCCGGTGACTGATGGAACGAGCGCAGCCAGGTGTGCCGCGAGCACACCATCGCCGGAGCCAACATCGAGGGCGTTACGCCGCGGTCTCTCGGCTGCCTCCCGAAGAATGAACGGAAAGTACGCGATGTTGTGATTCCACGGCGGGCGCGACACCGGCTAGCGCGGTCGGCTCGAGCGCACCTTGAACGGGTCAACGCCCTTGGGAATAGGCAGGCCGTTCTTGCCGAGCGAGTTGAGGCGGTTGTTCACGGCGTGAACCTCGGGCTTGCGCAGCGCCGACTTGAAGCCCGCGAGCTTCGTCGGGATCTTGTGCAGCGGCGTCGAGTCGGGGTCGGGGCCCACGTAGATGTAGTTGATCGGCACGTTGGGAACGATGCGGGCGACGGACTTCTTCTCGTCGTCGAGCATGCGCTGAGTGCGGCTCTTGGGGCCTTCGCCGATGAGAACGACGCCGCCTCTGCCGACCGCGCGGTACACGGCGTCCTGGGTCTTGGGGCTCACGGTGATGGGCATCTCGCTCGCTGTCCACGAGCGGCGCAGCGAGCTCTTGAGCACGGCGCCGACGGCACCGGGCTGGCCGGCGATCTGTCCGTAGGCCGCGCGCTCTGCACGACGCCCGAGCACGATGAGGGCGAGCAGAACGGCGCCGAGAACACCGGCAACGATCCAGATGATGAAGAAAACGGGGTCGCCGCTCGTGAACAGAATCGCGAGCACGATCGAGAGGCCGATCGGCGCGACAACCGCGAGTGCGAGGTACCAGACAACGAGCGAGTCGTAGCGGCGCGTCATCTGCAGCACCTGCCACATCTGTCGCAGTCGGCCTGGTTCTTTGTTGGGATCTTTCACGCGTGCCATGCACTAAGGATAACCGGTGAAAACACCTCTCCTTCCCCGCTGCGGGGTGCCGAAGTAGTGCACAGACGCATGCTGTGGGCGAACAGTAGCCGGGAGAGAAGATCACAATCGATGGATGCTACGCACGAGAGATTCTTCAACGCGCGCCGGCGACGTGGCCGGCGGGTATCCGCTTCTGCGCAAACTCGGTGAAGGCGAGCGCGCGGAGGTCTTTCTGGCATCGGCTGACGAGGGTGTTGCGGTCAAGGTGTATCGGCCGTCGACTCCGTTCGCGAGCATCGACGCAGAACTCGACTGTTTGAGCCGTGCGGAACACGCCCACGTTGTTCACGTGCGCGACGTGTCGACAACCTGTCTTGTGCTTGAGTGGCTCGAGCTGGGGAGTCTCGCGCACCTCCTTGCCGCGCGGCGGTCGATCGCTCTGGGCGAGGCGCTCACGATTCTCGCGCCGCTCGGTGCGGCGCTCGACGCTCTGCACACGAGCGGCGTTGTGCACTCGGCGGTGCGGGCGTCGAGTGTTTTGTTCCGGGCGTCGGGTGCGCCGGTGCTCGCCTGCTTCGGTCGCGCATCGTTGGCGGAGCCCGGCCGCACCCTTGCGGCTCTCGCTGGTGATCCTCTTGTGGTCGCCGACCGTGATGCGTTCGCGCGTATGGCACAGTCGGTTCTCGAGCGTGTGCCGTTCGACCGCAGGGTGCGGGCAATCGGCAACTGGCTCGATGAGCAGTCTCGCGCGGGTTCTCCCGATCCGGTGGGCGAAGAGCTCGCCGATCGGCTCTTCGATCTCATCGACCCGCAGCCCGTGCGGTTTGTGGCCGATGCCTCTGACCTATCCGATGCTTCCTCGCCGACGATACCGGCCCGAGCGGTTGCGCCCGCCGCGGTTGTCGCGCCGCACGAGCCTGCGCTCGGGCGAGGTATCGGGCTGCCGTCCTGGGTGGGGGAGGCGCTCGAGTCGTCGCCGCTCACCCTTCTGCGATCGCACCTCGCCGGAGTTCGCCGCCCCGTCTGGATGGCACTCGTGGTCGTGGCTGTGGCTCTTGGCACTGCGGTGCTGCTTGTGCCCGATGACGAGCCGGTCGGGGCGCCCCAGCCTGTCGCGAGCGCGTCGGTTGCTCCGGATGCGCCGGGTGCTTCGAGTGCTTCGGTTTCTCCGCCCTCGCCCGTTTCCGTCGATGACCCGCTCGAGGCGGTGCCGCTCTTGCTCGCAGCACGCGAGGGCTGTGTGCGCGAGCTGTCGATCCAGTGTCTCGACGCAGTCGATCAGGCCGGATCCGCAGCGATGTCGACCGATGCGGAACTCATCCAATCCATTGTCGACGGCACCGAACCGCCGATCGACGCGCTGTTCGCCACACCTGACGTCACGCTCGTTGATCGCCTCGGCGATTCCGCGCTCGTCTCCCTCGGAGACGTGCCAAAAACGCAACCGGCCTCGCTCCTTCTGGTGAAGGGCGAGGCCGGTTGGCGAATCAGGGGCTATATGTTCCCTGGTTAGTGACTAGATTCCGAGGTTCGCGGCGAAGTCGCCGTTCTCAAGGCGCTTCTTGATCGCAACGAGGAAGCCCGCTGCGTCAGCACCATCGATGATGCGGTGGTCGTACGACAGAGCGAGGTACACCATCGAGCGGATGGCGATTGCATCGCCCTCGACGACTACTGCGCGCTTCGTGACGATTCCCGTGCCGAGAATGGCGCTCTGCGGCAGGAACACAACGGGTGTGTCGAACAGTGCGCCACGCGAACCGGTGTTCGTCAGCGTGAACGTTCCGCCAGCGAGCTCGTCGGGCTTGAGCTTGTTGTTGCGGGTGCGGTCGGCGAGGTCGGCGATCTGCGCGGCAAAACCGGCGATGTCGAGCTCTGCAGCGTCACGAATGACCGGCGTGAGAAGTCCACGCTCTGTGTCGACGGCGATGCTGACGTTCTCCTGCGCCGGGTAGACGATTGTGTCGCCGTCTACCGTCGCGTTGATGATCGGGAACGTCTGCAGTGCCTCGGTCGCCGCGAGTGCGAAGAACGGAAGGAACGACAGCTTGTTGCCTGTCTTGGCGAGGAAGTCGTCTTTCACCTTCGTGCGGAATGCCGCAACCTTTGTGACGTCGACCTCGACTACGGAGGTGAGCTGAGCTGTCGACTGCATCGAGATAACGGCGCGCTCTGCAACTACCTTGCGCAGGCGTGTCATCGCAACCGATGTGCCACGGAGCGGCGATACCTCGAGCGGCGCGGGCGCTGCCGAGCCAGCCTCTGCTGCCGGAGCTGCGCTGCCGGCTGCGAGGATGTCCTGCTTGCGGATGCGTCCGCCGACGCCGGTGCCCTCGATCGATGTGAGGTCAACGCCGCGCTCGTTCGCGAGCTTGCGCACGAGCGGTGTGACGTAGCCAGCGTTGCCGGTGAGTGCTGCGGCTGCTGCGGGAGCGGCTACAGCAGGTGCGGCGGGCGCAGGCGCGGCGGGTGCAGGTGCTGCAGCGGGTGCCTCGGCCGCAGGTGCCGGAGCGGCGGGCGCGGCGGGTGCCTCGGCTGCGGGAGCCGGAGCGGCCTCAGCCTCGGGAGCCGGTGCGGCGTAGCCAGTGTTCTCGGCGGGAGCTGTCTCGGCGGGCGCTGCGGGTGCGGCCTGTGCCGGAGCGGCAGGTGCCTCTGCCGGGGCCGGAGCTTCGGTCGAAGGCGCGGTCTGCACTGCAGGAGCGGCGGGCTCTGCCGGCGCGGCAGGCGCCTCGGCAGCGGGGGCCTCGGCCGGTGCAGCCTCAGCAGCCGGCGCAGCTTCAGCAGCAGGCGCAGCCTCAGCGGCAGGCTCCTCAGCAGCCGGGGCAGCGGGTGCCTCAGCGGCAGGAGCTTCGCCCGATCCGATGCGCACGAGGGGTGCGCCGACCTCTACTGTTTCGTCTTCGGCAACGAGGATTTCCTCGATGACGCCGGCAATGGGCGACGGGATCTCGGTGTCGACCTTGTCGGTCGATACTTCAACAAGTGGCTCGTCGACCTCGACGCGGTCTCCCACGTTCTTCAACCAGCGGGTAACCGTGCCCTCGGTGACACTCTCTCCGAGTGCTGGGAGGTTGACGGATTCGCTCATCAGTGATGCTCCTTAGTAAAAAATCTGTGTCCAGCTTAGATCCGCGCCGCCGGATTTCCCCGGCGGCGCGGGGTAAATCACATCGCGTGCAGGGGCTTTCCAGCCAGGGCGAGGAATGCCTCGCCCATTGCCTCGTTCTGAGTAGGGTGTGCGTGGATGAGAGGAGCGATGTCCTCGGGGTACGCCTCCCAGTTCACGGCGAGCTGCGCTTCGCCGATGAGCTCACCGACGCGGTCGCCGATCATGTGCACTCCGACGACGGGGCCGTCGTTGACGCGCACAACCTTGACGGAGCCAGAGGTTCCGATGATGTGGCTCTTGCCGTTGCCGGCGAGGTTGTAGTCGTACGCCGTGATCTTGTCGGCGCCGTACTGCTCAGCGGCCTTGGCCTCCGAGAGTCCGACCGACGCAACCTCGGGGTGGCTGTAGGTGACCTTGGGAATGTTGACGTCGGAGACAACGATCGGGTTGAGGCCCGCGATCTCTTCAGCAACGAAGATTCCCTGCTGGAAGCCGCGGTGCGCGAGCTGCAGTCCGGGAACGATGTCGCCAACGGCGTAGACGCCGGGGATGTTGGTGGCAAGGCGCTCGTTGGTGATAACGAAGCCGCGGTCGATTGTGACGCCGACCTCTTCGAAACCAAGGTTCGCGGTCGACGGCCCACGACCGACGGCAACGAGAAGCAGGTCTGCCTCGATTGTCGCGCCGTTCTCGAGTGTGACAACGACACCCTGGTCGTTCTGGGTGACGCTCTGGAAGCGAACCCCGAGCGTGAACTCGATGCCGCGCTTGCGGTAGGCACGCTCGAACTGCTTGCTGATCGCTTCGTCTTCGTTGGGAACGAGGTGGGGGAGCGCCTCGATGATGTGCACCTCGGTGCCCCACGACTTCCAGACGCTTGCGAACTCGACGCCGATGACGCCGCCGCCGAGCACTGCAACCTTCTTGGGAATGAAGTCGAGCTCGAGAGCGTGCTCGCTCGTGATGACGCGGCCACCGATCTCGAGTCCGGGAAGCGAGCGTGAGTAAGAACCGGTGGCGAGAATGACGTTCTTGCCGATGATCAGGTCTTCGCCGACCTGAACCGTCGTGGGGGAGACGAGTCGTCCCTCGCCCTCGATGGTTGTGATCTTGCGGGCCTTGATGAGTCCCTGCAGTCCCTTGTACTTCGAGCTGATGACTTCCTGGCGGTACGCGGTGACAGCGGCGATGTCGACTCCACCGAACGTGGAGGTAACGCCGTACTTCGCTGACTCGCGGGTCACATCGGCAACCTCCGCAGAGTGAAGAAGGGCCTTCGTCGGAATACATCCGACGTGGAGGCAGGTGCCACCGACCTTGTTCTTCTCGATGAGACCGACGGTGAGGCCCAACTGGCTCGCGCGCAGCGCGGCTGCGTAGCCACCACTTCCGCCACCCAGAACGACGAGGTCAAAATTCTGTTCCGACACCCAGCAACTCCCTTGATGTATCAGGATTGGAGAACGACTCTTCGGCGTTATTCACCGATGGCCGAGATGGCAGGCTTAAACCCGCCCTAACGACTGTACTACGCGCGGCAAAAGTCCTCAGCCAGAGCGAGAAGTGCGCGCACTGTGATGCCCGTCGGGCCCTTCCCTGTGAAGCCGTAACCGCCGCCTTCGTTGTTCGCCGGCCCGGCGATATCGAGGTGCGCCCACGGAATCGTGCGCTTCTCATCGCCCTCGCCGGTCGAACCTACGAACTCGCGCAGAAAAACCGCCGCGATGAGCATGCCAGCGGCCGTGTTACCCGGCTTGATGTTGGCGATGTCTGCGATGTCGGAGTTGAGCATCGGGCGAAGTTCCGAGGGCAACGGCATGTACCAGAGGTCTTCACCGATCGATCCGGCGACATCGACAATGCGGCGCACAAGTGTTTCGTCGCCCATAGCGCCGACGTAGCGGTTGCCGAGGGCAACCCGTGCCGCACCCGTGAGGGTCGCGACATCCACTATTGCATCGGGCTCTTCTTCGCTTGCCGCGACGAGTCCGTCGGCGAGAACGATGCGACCCTCTGCGTCGGTGTTGAGGTACTCAACGGTGCGACCGCCGCGAATAGTGAGCACGTCGTTGGGGCGCGCGGCCGAGCCGGACGGCAGGTTTTCTGCGATACACATCCAGGCGGTGAGGCGAACGGGCAGCTCGAGCTTGGCCGCGGCGAGCACAACCGCGGCAACCGTCGCGGCTCCCGTCATGTCGTACTTCATGCCGATCATCGACGTCGGCGGCTTGAGCGAGAGTCCGCCGGAGTCGAACGTGATGCCCTTGCCCACGAGGGCGAGGTGCTTCGAGGCGCCGGCGGGGTTGTACGTGAGCTTGACGAGACGCGGGCCGCGGGTCGAGCCGTTACCCACCGCGAGAATTCCGCCGAACCCGCCCGCTTCGAGCTCGGCCTCGGCGAGAACCTCAACATCAACGCTCGTGGATGTCGCGAGTTCAACGACGGCGTCGGCGAGGGTCTGCGGATAGAGGTGCGACGGTGGCGCGTTGACAAGGTCTTTGACCGAGTGCACGGCGCTGACAACGGCCGTTGCGCGGTCGGCGAGATCTGCGGCGCCGCTCGCGATGACAGTGATCGTCGTCGCGGGGGTCTTTGTGCCGGCGAGTGAGGCCGAACGGTGCTCGGTGTAGGCGTAAGCGCCAAGCCCAGCTCCCTCGAGGATCGCGAGCGTCTCGTCATCGCTCGACGTCGGCAGCGCGAGAGCGATCGACTCGACGCCAACGAGCTGGCGGGCGGCAGAGCCCGCGGCGTAGCGCAGCTCGTTTGTTCCAATCGTGCCGGAGCCCAGACCGATGAGCGCGAGGCTCGATGCCGCGGCATCGGCAAACGGGAGGCGACGCAACTCGTCGGTCGAGCCGGACACGCCGATCTGGGCGAGTGACGACTCGAGCGCGAGGAGCGCGGGCTCTGTCGATGCGATGCGCGGCCCGTCTTCGGTGTTTCGTACACCGACGACGAGAACGTCGGCGGTGACTGTGAGTTCGGGGGCGGAAGAAAGGGCGAGCACTGGCGCTGTCATTGTTCAATCGTACCGAGGGTTGCCTGTTCGCTCTGGGCAGACCGGCACGACCCCCAACGCCCGGCGGCGCCCGAGCCGCGCGGATAGTGTTGAAGCATGCGCGACCCTGAAGCTTTGTACGTCCTCTCGGAGGAAGCCGCGAGTGTGCCCGCCGGCCTCAACCTCGTCGCCGGCCTCACCGGTTTTGCCGATGCTGGTTCGGCAGTCACCCAACTGACCGAGTTCTTTACCGACTCGCTCGAGACGACGGTGCTTGCGACCTTCGACAACGACGAGCTTCTCGACTATCGCGCTCGTCGCCCGATCATCTACTTCGATCAGGACCACCTCGAGAACTACGAACCGCCGGCTCTCGCTCTCTATCTGGCGCACGATGACCTTGGGCAGCCGTTTTTGATTCTCGCGGGCTACGAGCCCGACTTTCAGTGGGAGCGCTTCACCGCTGCAGTGCTTCAGCTCGTCGAGCACTTCCAGGTTGCGACAACCACATGGGTGCACGCGATCCCGATGCCGGTTCCACACACCCGGTCGATCGGCGTGACAGTGAGTGGCAACCGGGCAGAGCTCACCGACGCCATGTCGGTGTGGAAGCCTCACACCCAGGTTCCCGCGAACGCACTTCATCTCGTCGAGTACCGCCTTCAGCAGCTCGACCACCCCGTCGTGGGTTTTGTGCTTCTTGTTCCGCACTACCTTGCCGACACCGAGTACCCGATCGTCGCCGTTACGGCGCTCGAGAGCGTGAGTGCCGCCACCGGGCTCATCTTCCCGACCGACCGGCTCCGCGAAGATGGTCGTGAGTTCATAGCGAAGATCGATGGTCAGGTCGAGAACAACCAGGAGCTCGCGCGCCTCGTCGGCACCCTCGAAGAGCGTCACGACAGCTACATGCTCAACAACCCGGTGCGTTCTCCGCTCACCGACGAAGACGGTGAGCTGCCCACCGCCGACGCGATCGCTGCAGAACTCGAGAAGTTCCTCGCGATTCGCCGCCCCGGAGACGACGACTTCCGTCTGCCGTAATCACGCAGAGCTGGTCTGACCAACGTTGTAGGTTGGAACAGTGAATTCGAGACGCGCATGGCTGGTTGTCTCGATCGGCGTATTCGCCTACGTCATAGCGGTTATGCAGCGCACCTCGCTCGGTGTCGCGGGCATCGACGCGACCGAACGGTTCGAGGTTCAGGCGGCGCTGCTCTCGAGCCTCGCGGTTGTGCAGCTCATCGTTTATGCGGGCCTGCAGATTCCGGTCGGCGTGGTTCTCGACCGTGTTGGCCCACGACTTCTTATCGCTCTCGGTGCGATCCTGATGATGGCGGGGCAGCTTGCCCTCGCTCTCGCGCCCAGCATCGGCGTCGCAATCGTCGGGCGCATCCTCGTCGGCGCTGGCGACGCAATGACCTTTATCTCTGTGTCGCGCCTCATCGCGTCGTGGTTCAGCGGCCGCACCCTTCCGCTGCTCACACAAACAATGGGAACCGTCGGTCAACTCGGCCAGGTGCTCTCAGCGGTACCTCTTTCGCTCGCCCTGCACAGCTTCGGCTGGAGCCCGACGTTCATCGCGGCCGCGGCGCTGTCGATGCTCGCCGGTGTTCTCGTCATCGCGATTGTGCGTAACAGCCCGGCCGACGCTCCTCTCAGCACAGCGCAGATGGATGTCGCGTTGCTCAATGACCCACGCGGCGGTTGGACCATCGCGCTACACAACCTCAAAGAGTCGCTCGCCCGACCGGGAACCCAGCTCGGCTTCTGGTCGCACTTTGTTACCCAGTCATCGGGAAACATGTTCACGCTGCTCTGGGGTTTTCCGTTGCTGTCTGTCGGACTCGGCTACGGCCCCGCCGCGGCCGCGGGCCTGCTGACCCTCGTGACGGCGACGGCGGTTGTGAGCGGGCCGATCCTCGGCATTCTGAGTGCGCGCTACCCGTATCGCCGCAGCAACATCGTGCTCGGAATCGTTGTGGCAATGGCCATCGCCTGGACTCTCGTTCTCGCCTGGCCGGGGGAGCCGCCTGTGTGGCTCGTCGTTGTGCTCATTGTTGTTGTCGCTGTCGGCGGACCCGGCTCGCTTATCGGGTTCGACTTCGCACGCACGTTTAACCCCGCACGCAGCCTCGGTTCGGCGAGTGGTGTTGTCAACGTCGGCGGTTTCGCCGCGGCATTCATCATGATGCTTCTCGTCGGATTCGTTCTCGACCTCATCGATCGCTCTCACGGGGGTACGGGTGTGCCAGAGGAGCTGTACTCGTTCGAGGCGTTCCGCATCGCGCTTCTCGTTCAGTACCCGGTCATCGGCACGGGAGTTGTCTTTCTGCTGCTCGCTCGCCGCCGCACGCGTCGCCAGCTGCACGCGAGCGAGGGAATAACGGTTGCCCCTCTGTGGGTTGTAGTTGCCAGGGCGCTACGCAGAAAGCCCTGATCGATCTCCACTGGCAGCGTGGCGTTTGCTTTGCTGAACATGTGTGATAATTGACATAGGACCCGGTCTAGACCCTCAGTTCGCAACACGATTCGTCATGCTGCTCGCGAGGACTTGACATGGGTCTTAGTTATGCCCGAATACCCCTGGAAGGTGTTGATATGGCAACCCGGACAAAGGCTGCGACAACCGCAGTAGTTGAAAACGACGTAGTCGAAGAGGTCACTGGCGACCCCGAAGCTACACCCGTAAAGAAGGCCCCCGCCAAGAAGGCGGCGCCCAAGGCAGCGGCTACGAAGGCCGCGGCAACCAAGGCAGCGCCGAAGAAGCGCGCCACAAAAGCAAAAGACGGCGACGACGATGATGACGCCGAAGACGGCGAAGTTGTTGTGCCCGTTGCGGTAGTTGACGGCGACGCTGACGAGTCTGACGACGACACCGACGAAGAGGGCAAGGCGAAGAAAGACGCTGTTCTTCCCTCCGGTGCACTCGTGCTCTCGGTCGTAGATGACGAAGACGAAGTTCCCGTGTACTCGTCGGCGATCACGGGAGCTACGGCTGACCCGGTCAAGGACTACCTGAAGCAGATCGGTAAGGTCGCTCTACTCAACGCGGCCGAAGAGGTCGAGCTTGCAATGCGCATCGAGGCCGGCCTCTTCGCAGAAGACAAGCTCTCGCAGATGACCGACACAGAGAAGAAGTCGCAGCTCGGCCGCGAACTCACCTGGGTCGCGAAAGACGGCGCGCGCGCCAAGAGCCACCTGCTCGGCGCTAACCTTCGCCTCGTTGTTTCGCTCGCAAAGCGCTACACGGGTCGTGGAATGCAGTTCCTCGACCTCATCCAAGAGGGCAACCTCGGCCTCATCCGTGCGGTCGAGAAGTTCGACTACACAAAGGGCTTCAAGTTCTCGACCTACGCGACCTGGTGGATTCGCCAGGCGATCACCCGCGCAATGGCCGACCAGGCCCGCACGATCCGTATCCCGGTTCACATGGTCGAGGTCATCAACAAGCTCGCGCGCGTTCAGCGCCAGATGCTTCAAGACCTTGGTCGCGAGCCCACACCAGAAGAGCTCAGCCGCGAACTGGACATGACACCCGAGAAGGTCGTCGAGGTTCAGAAGTACGGTCGCGAGCCCATTTCGCTGCACACACCTCTCGGTGAAGACGGCGACAGCGAGTTCGGTGACCTCATCGAAGACACCGAAGCAGTTGTTCCCGCCGACGCCGTTGGCTTCACGATGCTGCAGAAGCAGCTCGAGTCGCTTCTCGACTCGCTCAGCGAGCGTGAGGCGGGCGTCATTCGTATGCGCTTTGGTCTCGGCGACGGAATGCCGAAGACCCTCGACCAGATCGGTGACACGTTCGGCGTAACGCGCGAGCGCATCCGCCAGATCGAGTCGAAGACGATGGCCAAGCTGCGTCACCCCTCGCGGTCGCAGTCCCTTCGCGACTACCTCGAGTAGGCCGCTGGTGCTGCGAGTTCTGCTCGCTATCTGGGCGGGCAAGCTCGCGGCTCTAGCGCTGCGAGCACTCGGACGCGCCGGCACTCATGTGCCGGGCATCGTCGCGCGCAAGATCCATCCCGGAATCATCGGGGCGATCCGTCATCCCGCGCGAGTCGTTGCTGTGACCGGCACAAACGGCAAGACCACCGTGTCGAACCTTCTTGCCGAGGCACTCACGCACCAGGGTCTTGTCGTCGCGAGCAACCGCAACGGGTCGAACCTGGCCGCCGGTGTCACCGCAACACTCATCGGTGCGGTCAGCTGGGCTGGCAAGCCCAAAGCCGACATCGGTGTCTTCGAGATGGATGAGCGCTCTGCCAAGCTTGTGCTCCCCGGCCTCGCTCCCGACATCCTTGTCGGAATGAACCTCACGCGCGACTCGATCAAACGCAATGCGCACCCCGCGTACATTGCCTGGATCGTTTCTTCGGCGCTGAGCGAGAAGACGACGCTGGTTCTCAACGCCGACGATCTCATCATCTCGTCGCTCGGAACCGAGAACAACCCGCGCGTGTTTTTCGCCGTTGACAAGCTTCCGACCGATGGCACGAGACCGCACGGAGCTGCGGTGGATGTCGCGATCTGCCCTGTGTGCGAGACAACCCTCGACTGGAACTACTGGCGCTTCAACCACATTGGCAAGGCCGTCTGCCCGACCGGTGACTTCCGTTCACCGGATGCGAGCTACCGCGCCCGCGACATTGATGCCGCGGCCGGCACGCTGAGCCTCGACCTCGACGGCGACGTGCGCTCCGCCCACCTCATCAATACGAACATCGTCAACGTCTACAACGAGATTGCTGTCGCCGCGACGCTCGATGTGCTCGGTGTCGACCGCGACAAGATAGTCGCCGTGTTTGACGAGATCGAGCCGCCGACGACGCGCTTCGACACCGAGCGCGTGGGTGACACTGCGATCGTTCGACTGCTGACAAAGGGACTCGTTGGGGTCGCGTGCTCGCGAGCCTTCGAATATCTCGCATCGTTTGCCGGTCGCAAGACCGCCGTGCTCAACATCGACGAGGTGAGCGAGCGCACGACCGATGTCGAAAACACCGCGTGGACCTACGACGCTGACTACGAATACCTCGCTGACGACACGCTCGAGCAGATCGTCGTCGGGGGAGTGCGCCGCCACGATCAGGCACTGCGCCTCGCGATAGCGGGCGTGGATACCTCGCGCATCGTGCTCGTCGAGTCTGAGGTCGATGCCGCCGACGCCGTCGAGCTCAAGGGTGCGTCGGGAGTTTTCAACCTGCACAGCGTTCACAACGCCGAGATCACCGGTAACCCGGTACAGAAGCGCCTTCGTGAGCGGTTGGGGGCTCGGTCATGAGCCTGACAATCGAGATGCTGTATCCCGAGATCGCCAACCTGCACGGCGACAACTTCAACATCACCTACCTCGCCCAGTGCCGCCCCGATGCGCGCATCGTGCGAACGAGCCTCACCGACACGCCCGCCTTTGTCAGCGGCGCCGTCGACCTCGTCTATCTCGGCCCCCTGACCGAGAAGGGCCAGATCGCCGCGATCGAGCGACTGCGTCCGCACCGTGACCGCATCGAAGCGCTCATTGAGTCGGGCACGCACTTTCTTTTTACGCACAACGCACTCGAGGTGCTCGGTCAGCGCATTCGCAACGACGAGATGGGCTACGACGTCTCAGGCGTCGGAGTCTTCGACCTCGAGTCGACGCTCAGCATGTTCGGTCGGTACAGCGGCAAGGTTATGGGTTCCGTGCCCGGGCTGGCAACGCCCGTGGTCGGGTACAAGTCGCAGTTCTCGATGGTCAGTGTTTCCGATACAGCTGCCGCGACATCCATCGCCCCGTTTTTGACGGCAGCGCGCGGAATCGGTCGCAATCGCGCAACTGCACTCGAGGGCGTTCGCCGCAATAACTTCGTCGGAACGTCGCTCATCGGGCCGATTCTTGTGAACAATCCGCACTTCACGCGCGATCTTCTCGCGCGACTCGACCCCAACACCGAACCGGTTCTCGCACACGAGAGCTTCGCGCTTGCCGCCTACGAGTCGAGGCTCGAGGGATTCCGTGACGAGAAGCGCTGGCATGCGCACGAGAGGCTGACGTAGCCTGAGACATGGCTATCTCATTGGGAAACTTCACGTTCTACGCCGATGATCCCGTCGCTCTTTCGCGCTTCTGGGCAGAGGTCTTTGGCTATCCACCCGCCGTCTTCGAAGGGGAGCTCAAAGAGCAGTTGCTCGCGAGCGGCCTCACAGAAGACGACCTGGCAAAACGCGGTCTTGCGCAAGACCCGGAAGGCAAGGGTCCGCGATTGTTCTTTCATCACGCCGACTCACCGAAGCACGGACGCAATCGCGTTCATTTCGACATCAACTCCAACGGGCAGCTTGAGTCCGAAAAAGATCGGATTGTTGGGCTTGGCGCCAGTGTCGTTCGTCTCGTCGAGCAGTCGTGGGGTCCGTGGCCGGAGCGTTACTACCAAATGCGCGACCCGGAGGGAAACGAATTCTGTCTGCAGGGCTAGCGCCGGGATAGGGTGGAAAGCCACGAATCAAAGGAGATACGCGTGGTATTCACGAGCCCCTTCCCGCCCGTTGATATTCCGGAGTCGTCGGTTTTCGACTACTTGTTTGGTGCGCTGAGCACCGAAGACAGAGAACGGGTAGCGCTCATCGACGGAGCGACGGGTGCTCAGACGACGTACGGTGAGCTCGTCGGGCAGATCGAACTCGTGGCCGGAGCCCTTGCCGCTCGTGGTGTGGGGCCGGGGGTTGTGGTGGCGGTTCATGCCCCCAACTCGCCGGCGTTTGCTTCTGTCTTTCACGGCATCCTGCGGGCGGGGGCAACCGCGACGACGATCAACGTGCTCTACACACCCGGTGAGATCGCGAGCCAGCTGACCGACTCGAAGGCGCGAGTGCTTTTCACCGTTTCACCGTTGCTGCAGCAGGCTCTCGACGCCGCGGCATCGACCGGTCTCGCGCGCGAGAGCATCGTTGTCATCGACGGAGCCGAGGGTTTCCGGTCACTCGCTGACCTCCTCGGCGAGGGCAATGCGGCTCCGGCTGTCGCAATTGACCCCGCGCAAACTGTCGCAGTTTTGCCCTACTCCTCTGGCACAACGGCTCGGCCGAAGGGCGTGATTCTGACGCACCGCAACCTCGTGGCCAATGTCGCGCAGTCGCAACTGCCGATCGCCACGAATGAGAACGACCGCATCCTCGCCGTGCTCCCGTTCTTTCACATCTACGGCATGACAGTCTTGCTCAACCTCGCATTCTCGACCCGGTCTGCACTCGTGACGATGCCGAAGTTCGAGCTACCCGAGTTTCTCCGCGAGATTCAAGACCACCGCATCACCTGGGTGTTTATAGCGCCCCCAATCGCTGTCGCTCTCGCCAAGCACCCGCTCGTTGATGAGTACGACCTGTCGAGCCTCTCCGTCGTCTTCTCGGGCGCGGCCCCGCTCGACGGCGCGCTTGGCGCTGCGGTAGCGAGCCGACTCGACTGCCTCGTTCGCCAGGGCTACGGAATGAGCGAGATGAGTCCGGTGTCGCATGCGATCCCGTTCGACCGCGACGACATCCCGCTGAGTTCTGTCGGTCTGACACTTCCGAATATGGAGTGCAAGCTCGTTGACCCGCAGACGGGCGACGAGATCGAGATTCCTGCGAGCGGCGTGAGCGAACCGGGTGAGCTTCTCTGCCGAGGGCCGAACATCATGCGCGGTTATCTCGCCAACGACGAGGCAACGGCACAGACCCTCGATGCCGACGGTTTTTTGCACACGGGAGACATCGCGACGGTCTCTGCCGAGGGCTACGTGACAATCGTCGATCGCCTCAAGGAACTCATCAAGTACAAGGGCTACCAGGTCGCCCCTGCAGAGCTCGAGGCACTCCTGCTCAGCCACGAGCTCATCGCTGACGCTGCGGTTATCGGGGCTCACGATAATGAAGGCGAAGAGGTGCCGAAGGCGTTCGTCGTCACGCAGCCGGGTGCAGAGTTGAGCGAAGACGACGTGATGAACTTCGTCGCCCAGCATGTCGCGCCGTACAAAAAGGTGCGCCAGGTCGAGTTCATCGAGACCGTGCCGAAGTCAGCATCGGGGAAGATCCTGCGCAAGGACCTGCGCGCTTAACGAAAGAAGGCCCCGCTTTTCGGCGGGGCCTTCTTTCGATAACGCCTACGCGTTTTCGAGAAGCTTCGACGATTCGTCGTGCCAGTTGAGCGCCGTGGCCGACAGCTTGTCTTTGAACTTCGCGCCGTGGTGAGCGCAGAAGAAGAGTTCACCGCTCGCCATTGTCACTCGCACGTAGGCCTGCGCACCGCAGCTGTCGCAGCGGTCAAGAGCGGAAAGCTCGTACGTTGGTGCAATTTCATCCGTAGGAATCTGAGACATGGTGTGCTCCTTCGGGCTCTGTCACGATCAAAAATCCGTTATAGCTATACAAGCACGCCTGTGTTTCCGACGTGCGACATTTGCCGGTGATTTCGCTCTACGCGCAAAGTCGCGCGTGCTGCTGGTGTGGCATCCGGGTCGGTGGCCTGTGCTTAAGTAGGCTGATCGATGGCCACGAGCCGAAACGTTTCCCGACCCCCAGGAGTACCCGCATGGCGAGTTCCGATTACTCAGCCAGGCACCTCTCGGTGCTTGAAGGCCTCGAGGCCGTCCGCAAGCGTCCCGGTATGTACATCGGTTCGACCGATTCGCGCGGCCTTATGCACTGCCTCTGGGAGATCATCGACAACTCGGTCGACGAGGCCCTCGGCGGCAGCGGCGACCAGATTTCGGTCGAGCTGCACCCCGACGGTTCTGTGGGCGTGACCGACCGTGCCCGCGGCATCCCGGTTGATATCGAGCCCAAGACGGGACTCTCGGGCGTCGAGGTAGTTTTTACGAAGCTTCACGCGGGTGGAAAGTTCGGCGGCGGCTCGTACGCGGCATCCGGCGGTCTTCACGGTGTTGGCGCCTCGGTTGTCAACGCCCTCTCGAGCCGGCTCGACGTTGAGGTCGATCGCAACGGCAAGACCTGGGCGATGTCGTTTCACCGCGGCGAGCCCGGCACGTTTGCCGACTCGGGCGCACCAAGCCCCGACGCACCATTCACCCCGTATGTCTCGAACAGCGAGCTGCGGGTGGTTGGCAAGGTCGCCAAGGGAGTCACCGGCACACGCATTCGTTACTGGGCCGACCCGCAGATCTTTACAAAGGGCGCGACCTTCCAGACAGAAGAGCTCTTCGCCCGTGCGCGCCAGACCGCGTTTCTCGTTCCCGGTCTGGGCATCGACATCAGTGACGCCCGCGGCGAAGAAACGACAGTCGAGCACTTCAAATTCGCGGGTGGCATCAGCGAGTACGTCGATTACCTCTCGACTGATGCTCCGCTCACCGACACCTGGCGAATGCAGGGCACCGGAACCTTTACTGAGACGGTTCCCGTTCTTCAGCCGACGGGCGCGATGGTGCCAACAGAGCTCGAGCGTGATTGCGAGGTCGACATCGCCCTGCGCTGGGGAACGGGCTACGAGACGACTTTCCGCAGCTATGTCAACATCATCGCGACGCCCAAGGGTGGAACCCACCAGGCGGGCTTCGAAGCCGGGCTGATGAAGTTCTTGCGCGCGCAGGTCGAGCTGAACGCTCGCCGGCTCAAGGTAGGCACCGACAAGCTCGAGAAAGACGACATTCTCGCCGGACTCACCGCCGTGCTCACGGTGCGCGTGCCAGAGCCGCAGTTCGAGGGCCAGACGAAAGAGATTCTCGGTACACCCGCCGTGCGCAACATCGTCGCGACGGTCGTCGCAAAAGAGATGGCCGCGCGATTCGGTTCGACAAAGCGTGAAGACAAGGCGCAGTCTGCTCTTGTTCTCGAGAAGATCGTCTCAGAGATGAAGTCGCGCATCTCGGCGCGCGCCCACAAAGAGACCCAGCGTCGCAAGAACGCGCTCGAGAGCTCGTCGCTTCCGGTCAAGCTCGTCGACTGTCGCTCGAACGACGTCGAGGGCACAGAGTTGTTTATCGTCGAGGGTGACTCCGCGCTCGGCACCGCGAAGCTCGCGCGCGACAGCGAGTTTCAGGCGCTGCTGCCGATTCGCGGCAAGATTCTCAACGTGCAGAAGGCATCGATCGCCGACATGCTCGCCAACGCTGAGTGCGCAGCGATCATTCAGGTCATCGGTGCCGGCTCCGGTCGCACGTTTGATATCTCGCAGGCGCGGTACGGCAAGGTCATCATCATGAGCGACGCTGACGTCGACGGCGCGCACATTCGCACCCTGCTTCTCACGCTGTTCTATCGCTACATGCCCGACATGATCAAAGAGGGGCGCATCTTCGCCGCGGTTCCTCCGCTGCACCGAGTTGTCGTTGTGAATCCCGGCGTGAAGAAGAACGACATTCTCTACACCTACTCCGAGAAGGAGTTGCAGGGTGTTCTCGCTGCGCTCAAGAAGTCGGGCAAAAAGTATCAAGACCCGATCCAGCGCTACAAGGGCCTCGGAGAGATGGACGCTGACCAACTCGCAGAGACCACGATGAACAAGGGCAATCGCATGCTGCGCAAGGTGCTCATCGGTGACGCCGACAACGCTTCGCGCGTCTTCGAGCTGCTGATGGGCAACGATGTCGCACCGCGCAAGGAGTTCATCATTGCGGGTGATGGTCTCAACCGGGACCGGATTGACATCTAGACCTCTCCACATCTAGGCGTCGGTACCGCGCGAGGTTCGACACAACTAGTTCAAATTGTCATACTTAGGTAATGCTTACCTACGCGCCGACCACCCCGATCGAGCGAGATGACCGACCGTCGTACCGCCCCTACGAGGCGACGGTGACGGCGATCAGACAGCTCACTCCGCACTTCACCCGCGTGACGTTCACCGGGCCGGACTTCGACACGTTCGGCACCGACGGCTTCGACCAGCGCATCAAAATTGTGCTTCCGCTGCCCGGCGTGGGCATCGCCGACCTCGGCCTCGATGGCGAGTGGTACACCCGCTGGCGCGACTTGCCCCACGAGCAGCGCAACCCGTTTCGCACCTACACGATCCGGGGCATCCGGCCAGAGCTGCGCGAGCTTGACGTTGATTTCGTCGCCCACGGACCCAGTGCAGACGGCACCCTTGGCCCCGCCGCCCAGTGGCTCGCGCAGGCGAGTGTTGGCGACGAGCTCGTTATCGTCGGCCCGGACGCGCGAAGCATCAACTCCGCCCTCGGCATCGACTGGCACCCTGGCACGGCCAAGCAGCTTCTGCTCGTCGGCGACGAAACCGCCGCACCCGCAATCACCGCGATTCTCGACCAGCTCGGCGCCGACGTCACGGCGCGCGCGTTCATCGAGGTGCCGACGTCCGACGACGTGCTGCCAACAACCGGCAATGTGACCTGGTTGTTCCGAGATTCTGGCACCGGCCTCGAGGCAGCCGTTCGCGCGTGGGCAGCTGCAGAGCCGCAGGTGCTCGAGAGCGCGATCGCGCTTCAGCGCCAGGAGCTCGAAGACATCGACGTCGATCGGGAGATGCTCTGGGACTCGCCTCAGGACTCGCCAGGGGAGTTCTATGCGTGGCTCGCGGGGGAGTCATCGATCATCAAGACACTGCGCCGCTTTCTTGTGTCGGAAACCGGAATTGACCGCAAGCGCGTTGCATTTATGGGTTATTGGCGACTCGGTAAGGCAGAAGCGCAGGAGTGACACGACGCTATCTCGGAGCTGTGGTTCTGCTGGCGGCGCTCGTGGGAGTCGTGCTGCTCAGCCTCGCTCTCGGCACCCGTCACGTCGCTCTCGACGAGGTCATCGCGGCGATCTTCGCGCCCGTCGCGGGCAATAACGATCACACGGTCATTCGTGACCTTCGTGTTCCGCGCACGATCATCGGCATCGTCGCGGGTGCCGCACTCGCTGTCGCGGGCACCGTTATGCAGGGGCTCACTCGTAATCCACTGGCCGACCCCGGGTTGCTCGGCGTCAACGCGGGGGCGTCGCTGTTTGTCGTCATCGGCATCACCTTTTTCGGCGTTTCGGCCGCGGGCGGATACATCTGGTTCGCTCTCGTCGGCGCGGCGGTAGCAACGGTCGTCGTCTACCTGATCGGCGCGGGTCGCGCACGCAATCCGACGCCCGTGACCCTCACTCTCGCCGGTGCAGCAGTAACCGCCGCGATCACCTCGCTGATAACTCTTCTCCTGCTCACAAATCTCGACACGCTCAACCAATTCCGATTCTGGGCGGTCGGCTCTCTCGTTGGCCGCGGACTCGAAGAAGTCACGGCGCTTGCCCCGTTCTTCATCGTCGGGCTCGCGCTCGCGATCGCCGTGGCCCGCATGCTCAATGTTCTTGCCCTTGGCGAGGATGTCGCGCGCGGCCTCGGTCAAAACGTCACCGTTGCGCGCGTGCTGTGCGCCATCGTCATCGTTGTGTTGTGTGGCAGTGCGACGGCTATCGCCGGACCGATCGTTTTCATTGGTCTCGTTATCCCGCACATCGCCCGGTGGATTGTTGGGCCGGACTACCGGTGGATCCTTGTGTACTCGCTGTTGCTCGGCCCGATTCTTCTCGTTCTCGCTGACGTGATCGGTCGACTCGTTGTGCAGCCGGCTGAGCTTGAGGCAGGCATCGTCGTCGCCTTCCTCGGTGCCCCGGTGATGGTCGCTCTCGTTCGCCGATCGAACGCGGGTGTTCTGTGAGTGTCGTAGAGCTGGCCAGGGCAGAGCGCCGCGGGCGAGAGTTGCTCGTTCTCAGCGTGCTCGCCGCTATCGCCGTCATCATCTGTGCGCTGAGCCTCGCGGTCGGCGACTACACCCTGAGCGTTCCCGACCTCGTCTCGACGCTTATCGGTCAGGGTGCGGGCAAAGACAACTTCGTTGTGCTGCAGTTGCGACTGCCGCGAATGACGATGGCCGTTGTCGCCGGGCTTGCGTTCGCGGTCGCCGGAGCGCTGTTTCAGGCTCTGCTCGGCAACCCGCTCGCGAGCCCCGACCTCATCGGCATCACGAGCGGTGCGAGCGTCGCCGCGGTCTTCGCGATTCTTATTCTCGGGTTGAGCGGCTTCGCCGTTTCGGGCTTCGCCTTCGGCGGCGCGCTTGTAGTTGCTTCGACGATCTACTTCTTCTCCTGGCGATCCGGCATCGCGGGCTATCGCTTTGTGCTCGTCGGCATTGCGATTGCCTTTATGGTTCAGGCGACTCTGAGCTACCTGCTCACGCGAGCAGACGTTCGCGACGCGCAGGGCGCACTCGTTTGGATGGTCGGCAGCCTCAGCGGCACCCGCTGGGTCGAGGTCGGAGCCGTCGCGGTCGCCGTGGCAATCCTTCTTCCCCTCGTCTGGGCTCTCGAGCCGCAACTTCGTATGCTGCAGCTCGGCGACGACACCGCGCGCGGTCTCGGAGTGCGGGTCAACCTTGCGCGGGTCGGACTTCTCGCTCTCGCCGTCGCCCTCGCCGCTGCAGCAACCGCTGCCGTCGGGCCGATCGCCTTCGTCGCCTTCGTCTCAGGGCCGATCGCTCGGCAGCTGACGCGCTCCGGCGGGGCCGCGCTTGTCGCGAGCGCGCTTGTGGGGATCGTGCTCGTTACAGCGGCCGACTTCGTCGCGCAGCACCTGTTGCCCGGCGGTGTGCAGGTTCCTGTCGGAATCATCACGGGCGCGATCGGTGCCCCTTATCTGCTCTGGCTGCTCGCAACCAGCCGAACTCGAGGAGAAGCATGACCGAACATTCGCTCACAGCGCGGGGTCTGACTCTTGGCTACGACGGCGACCCCATCGTTGACGGTCTCGACGTCTCGATACCGTCGGGCAAGATCACTGTCATCGTCGGCGCGAACGCGTGCGGCAAGTCGACGTTGCTGCGCGGGCTGGCACGGCTTCTCGCGCCACGCGGGGGAGTCGTCGAGCTCGATGGCCGCGACATCCATTCGTATCAGTCGAAGCAGCTTGCGCGCTTCGTCGGCCTGCTTCCGCAGCAGCCGGTGGCCCCCGCGGGCATCACCGTCGCCGACCTCGTTGGTCGCGGACGGTATCCGCACCAGGGCTGGTTTCGTCAGGCATCGTCGACGGATGACGCGGCTGTCGCCCACGCCCTCGAGGTCACGTCGACCGATTCGATTGCCGGTCGACGGGTCGAAGAACTCTCGGGCGGCCAGCGTCAGCGCGTCTGGATCGCCATGGCCCTCGCGCAAGAACCCGACATCCTGCTTCTCGATGAACCGACAACATTTTTGGATGTCACGCACCAGGTCGAGGTTCTCGACCTCTTGATGCAACTTAACAAGAACCGCGGCACAACAATCGTGATGGTTCTGCACGATCTCAACCTCGCCGCGCGGTACGCCGATCATCTTGTTGTGATGGCAGACGGCGCGATTGTGCGCGAGGGTTCGCCCGCTTCTGTTATCGATCCCGAAATTGTGCGCGAGGCGTTTGGTCTCGAGTCGCTCGTTATGGACGACCCCGTGTGCGGGTCGCCCATGGTGGTTCCCATTGGTCGTTTTCACTCGTTAGGGTAGGCTTACCTCAATCCCATTCCCCATCCCTGGAGTTTTTGTGCCCACAACACCCTTCAAGGCTCTCGCTATTGCGGGCCTTGCCGCCACACTCATCCTCTCCGGTTGCGCAAGCACAGCGCCGACCGACGAGGCAGAAACACCCGCGGGCGACAGCTTTCCCGTAACGATTGAGCACGCTTTCGGCTCGACCGAGATCACCGAAGAGCCTGAACGTGTTGTCACCTGGGGCTGGGGCAGTGCTGACGCGGCAATCGCCCTCGGCGTGACGCCCGTCGCTATCCCGTTCCAGGCGTACGGCGGAGACGAGAACGGCGTTCTGCCCTGGATCTCCGACGCCCTCGATGCAGCGGGTGAAGAGATTCCGACGATCCTGCCCGACTCCGCAGAAGAGCCGCCCTACGAGGCGATTGCAGAAGCCGACCCCGACATCATCATCGCCGCATACTCGGGAATCACCGAAGAGCAGTACGAATTGCTGACAGCCATCGCGCCGACAGTTGCCTACCCGGGCGAGGCGTGGTCAACTCCGTGGAAGGAACTCGTCACGATCGTTGGCGACTCGCTCGGCAAGAGCGCAGAGGCGACAGCTGTTCTCGACGACATCGACGCGTCGCTTGCGACGCAGGCCGAAGCTCACCCCGAGTTCGCAGGCAAGACAATCGCCGCTGTCTGGGATGTCGGCGGAGTCTTCTACGTCTACAAGCCGGCCGACCCGCGCGTCGAGTTCCTCTTCGACCTCGGCTTCGAAAACGCCCCGGCCGTCGACGAGCTGGCCAATGGTGACTCGACCTTCTACTACACACTCAGCTACGAAGAACTCGACAAGCTCGAGGCCGACGTTGTTGTCGCATACGCCGACACTCAGGCAGAGGCAGACGCGTTTGTCGCGTCGAGCCACGGTCAGACGATCCCTGCCGTGAAGGCCGGCAACGTCGCAACCGTCGTCGGAACCGAGTTCATCGCTTCGGTCTCGCCGCCCACAGCGCTCTCGCTGCCGTGGGGCCTCGACCAGTTCGTGACAGCGCTGGCTGCGGCGACCGCCGAGTAACACACTCATCGCTGGTTGAGTAGGCGCGCCAGAGCGCCCTACCTCTGTCGCTGGTTGAGTAGGCGCGCCAGCGCCGTATCGAAACCCATCACCGGTTTCGAAACGGCGCCAGCGCGCCCTACTCAACCAGCGTCGTGCGTTAAGCCCCGGCATGTACGATGCCGACCGTGCTCGAACGCTCTCACGAACTCACCATCGGCGTCACCGGCGGACTCGTGGGCGGCACCATGCGTCGCGAACTCCGAATGTGGCGCGGCATCCCGTACGCACAAGCAGAGCGACTGCGTGAGCCGGTCGCCCCAGAACCCTGGCTCGGTGTGCGCGACGCGAGTGCCTTCGGCCCGGTTGCGCCGCAGGATCGCGATGGCCAGTTTCTCGGCCCGAAGAAGCACGTTGCGATGTCGGAAGACTGCCTGACGATCAACGTCATTGCCCCGGGCGAGGGCGGTCGCGACCTGCCCGTGATGATCTTCATTCATGGGGGCGCGTACAGCGTTGGCTCGTCGCAGGAGATTCCGCGTCTCGGCGAGAACCTCGTCCGCCGCGGCGACGTGATCTTCGTCAACTTCAACTACCGGCTCGGCGCTCTCGGGTACATCGATCTGACGAGGTTTGCGACTCCAGAGCATCCAATTGCGAGCAACCTGGGGCTACGCGACCAGCTCGCCGCCCTTGAGTGGGTGCGCGACAACATCGAGGCGTTCGGAGGCGACCCCGGCAACGTCACCCTGTTCGGTGAGTCGGCGGGTGCCAATGCCGTGACAACGCTGATGACGGTTCCGCGCGCCGAGGGGCTCTTCGCGCGGGCCATCGCCCAGTCGCCACCGCCCAACGCGATCTACGGCACTGACCTCACAGCGGTGTGGGCTGCAGAGTACGTCGAACTGCTCGCAGAGCGCGTCGACGACTCGAGCACCGAGAGCACAACCGATGACGGCGCCGCCGAGATGCTGATGACGGCCGACCTTGACGCGATAATCGCAGCGACAACTCAGATGCAGCTGCGCTCACCAGACGCCTGGCCCGGCACCATCGCGCTGTGCCCCGTCATCGATGGCGATCTTCTGCCGGTGCGACCGCTCGATGCCTTCAAGGCAGGCACGGCGCATCCAATCGCATTGATTATCGGAACAAACGATCGCGAGGGTTCGCTGTTTCGTGGGCGCCTCGACATTCTCGCGACGACTCCGCCGCGAATCAGGGCGATCTTCGCGCGAACAAAGAAGAAGGCGCGCAAGGCCGTGAAGGCGCAGTATCCCGGTTTGCCTGCGCCGCGGGCAGCGGCAGACTTCGGGGGCGACTACGCTTTCTGGTTTCCAACGGTGAAAGTCGCCGAGCGCCATGCGCAGTTCGCTCCCGTGTACTTCTACCGCTTTGACATAGCTCCGCGACTCGTGCGGCTCGCGGGCTACGACGCCACTCACGGCCTCGAGCTCTTCGCCTTGTTCGACAGGATGGGCGGCTGGTTCGGCCGCGGCATGGGAGCGCTCGGCGGCCGGCGTGCCTTTATGCGCGCGGGGGAGCGCATGCAAGACGCCTGGATAGCTTTCGCGCGCGCCGGTTCGCCGGGCGAGAACTGGCCCCGGTACACCCGCCGCAAGCGCCGCACGCTCATCATCGATGTCGTCGACAGGGTCGAGCGTGACCCGCGGGCAGAGCGGCGCCTGGCGTGGCAGGACTTCGTGCCGCACGTCTAGTGTTTGGTGCCCGGGCACGGAACGAACCCTGTTACAGCGAGAACCCGATCGACCCGACAACACCCTCGAGCAGTGCGCCAGAGGCGTCGCGCTTCGCACCGGGCTCTGGCAGCACACGCGCAGCCCCGTCGGTGCCCACGGCGACGGCAGGTGCTGCACCGGCCCACGCGAGAGCGAGCACGTCTTCTCCCTTGAGGAAGCTGTGCGCGCGCACTCCACCCGTTGCGCGCCCCTTGCCGGGAAACTCCGAGAGGGCAGAGATCTTTGCGCGCCCCGGGTCGACACCCGCGATCGTCTCCGTCGAGGTCGAGACCGTCGCGACAACAACGTTAGACGCGGGGTCAACGGCACCGAAGAAGATCACGGAGGCCTTTGCCGACAGGTTGATGCCGGCCATGCCGCCCGCCGAGGCGCCCTGGGGGCGTACCGCAGTCGACGAGAAGTGCAGAAGCTGCGCGTCACTCGTGACGAACACAAGTTCGTCGGCATCGGTGCCTTGCGAGACTCCGACGACCTCGTCGCCGGGCTTGAGCGAGATGACCTCGAAGTCGGGCTTCGACGGGAAGCCGCCCAGCGCGACGCGTTTGACAACGCCCTGGCGGGTGCCGAGCGCGATGGGGTTCTCGCCGTCGAGCGAGACGAAGCCGAGCACGCGCTCTTTTTTGTTGCCGATCGCGAGGTAGTCGCCGATCTTGGCGCCGGCGCCGAGCTGGATCGAGTTCGCGGGAACGTTGGGCAGGTCAACCGCGGTAAAGCGAATGAGGCGACCGAGGTTCGTCACTGCACCGATCTCGGTGCGGCTCGTTGTGTCGAGGGTCGAAAGTATCGCGTCGTGCTTCGAACGTCGGCGCGCGGGTGCGGCCGCGGCATCCGAATCGTCTGAAATATCCACTCGGATGGCGCGCCCGGTTGTCGAGAGCACAACCCTGCATGCGGTGTCGGCGATCTCAAGTATCGGAACAACTTTCGATCGCGACGACGAACTCGTGGCAACACTCGCGCGGGCCTCGGTGAGTAGCGTGCGGCGCGGCGTGCCGAACCGGTCGGCGACGTCTTCGAGCTCGCTCGAGACGAGGGCGCGAACCCGGGCGGGGTCGCTCAGAATCGCCTGGAGCTCGGCGATCTGCGCGCGCAGCTCTTCCTGTTCTTTCTCGAGTTCGATGCGGCTGAACTTGGTGAGGCGGCGCAGTCGAAGCTCGAGAATGTACTCGGCCTGCAGCTCGCTCAGGTCGAAGACCTCACGCAGGCGTGTGCGTGCCTGCTCAGAATCTTCGCTCTGGCGAATGACCTGGATGACCTCGTCGATGTCGAGAATCGCAATGAGCAGACCCTCGACGAGGTGCAGCCGTTCAAGTCGACGCGCGAGGCGCCACTTGCTGCGACGGGTGACGACCTCGAGGCGGTGGTCGACGTAGACCTGAAGCAGCTCGCGAAGACCGAGGGTGCGCGGGCCACCGTTGACGAGTGCGACGGCGTTGATGTTGAACGAGTCTTCGAGCGGCGTGTAGCGGTATAGCTGCTCGAGGACGGCCTCCGGGCTGAACCCGGTCTTTATGCCGATGACGAGGCGCAACCCGCGCTTGCGGTCGGTGAGGTCGGTGACATCCGAAATGCCGTTGAGCTTTTTGGAGTTGACGCCATCTTTGATCTTCTCGATGACCTTTTCGGCACCGACCATGTAGGGCAGTTCCGTGACAACGAGACCCATCTTGCGCGCAGAGATCGACTCGACAGAGACGCGGGCGCGGGTCTTGAAGGCGCCGCGGCCAGTCGCATAGGCGTCTTTGATGCCGTCGAGCCCGCTGATGGTTCCGCCCGTGGGCAGGTCGGGCCCGGGCACAAATGCCATCAGGTCTTCGAGCGTCGCGCGCGGGTTGTCGAGCAGGTGGCGAGCGGCGCCGACGACCTCGATGAGGTTGTGCGGGGCCATGTTTGTTGCCATGCCGACCGCGATGCCCGACGCACCGTTGACAAGAAGGTTCGGGAACGCGGCGGGCAGAACCGCCGGCTGCGTGAGCTGGTTGTCGTAGTTGGGAACGAAGTCGACGACGTCTTCGTCGAGGTTCTCGGTCAGGGCGAGAGCTGTCGCGTGAAGACGTGCCTCTGTGTAGCGCGGTGCGGCGGGTCCGTCGTCGAGCGAACCGAAGTTTCCGTGGCCGTCGATGAGCGGCACGCGCAGAATGAAGTCCTGCGTGAGGCGAACCATCGCGTCATAGATTGAGGCGTCACCGTGTGGGTGAAGCTTTCCCATCACCTCGCCGACGACGCGCGCGCTTTTGACGTGGCCGCGCTCCGGGCGAAGGCCCATTTCGGTCATCTGGTACAGGATGCGTCGCTGCACCGGCTTGAGTCCGTCACGAGCGTCGGGCAGGGCGCGCGAGTAGATAACGGAGTAGGCGTATTCGAGGAACGAGCCTTGCATCTCGGCAGAAACATCGACGTCTTCGATGCGCTCGCCAGTGGGCTCAGCTGTAGGGGACCCTGCGGTCGGGTTAGCGGGAGTAGTCATAAGATTGCCACCATGTTACCGGCGCTCATTCCAGACCGTTTGAGCCTTGCCGACGTGTTGCCATCTGCGTTGAGCGCAATCTTTGGCGACGAGAACCGCCTTGCCCTCCCGCGCGCCGATCGCGTCGTGGTGATGCTTGTCGACGGGCTCGGTGCTGTGCCGCTCAAGGCGCGCGCCGGCCACGCCCGCACGCTGATGAGCGCTCTAACAAAGGCTGGGGTGATCGACTCAGGTTTTCCGACGACGACGGCCTCGGCCCTCGCGACCCTGACAACGGGTGAGCGCCCCGGCCAGCACGGACTCGTCGGCTACTCCGTGCTCGACACCGTTAACGACCGGCTGCTCAAGCAGCTCTCCGGCTGGGACGCGGCGCTTGACCCCGCGATCTGGCAGCCCGTTCCCACGGTGTTCGAGACCGCCGTCGCGCGCGGAGTCCAGGCGATAGCGATCGGCCCCGAGCGCTATCGTTCGACCGGATTCAGTGCGGGTGTTCTGCGCGGCGCCGAGTATCGCTCCGGTTCGTCGATTTCAGACCGGGTGGATGTCGCGCTGGAGTGGTTGCGCTCAGGCGCAACCGGCATCGCTTACGTCTATGTGCCCGAGCTCGACATGACCGGGCACGCGAGTGGGTGGGAGTCGGCCGAGTGGACCCAGCGGCTCGAAACCATCGACGGTGCGGTGCGTGATCTTTCAACGGCCCTTGGCGCGGGAGATGCCCTCGTAGTCACTGCCGACCACGGAGTTCTCGACATTGCCGAGCACTCCCACATTTTCGTCGATGGCGTGCCCGAGCTGCTCGACGGCGTGAGGTTTCTCGCGGGGGAGCCGCGTTGCCTCCAGGTGCACTTCGAGGCAGATGCGTCTGCAGAGCAGCGCGCGCGGGTTCTCGATGCCTGGCGAACACACGAATCGAGCCGCGCCTGGATCGCGACGCGCGAAGAGGCAATCGCTGCCGGCTGGTTTGGCGACGTGCGCGCCGACGTTGCACCGCGCATTGGCGACATCCTCGTTGCGGCGCGCAAAGATGTCGCGTACTACGACTCTCGCGAGATCAAACCGGGCGTACACGGCATGATCGGCCAGCACGGTTCGTGGTCGCCAGCGGAGGTCAAGATCCCGCTGTTGAAGTTCTTCGGTTAGCTCGTTGCTAGGCCAGGTCGTCGTCTGGCCGGGCGCCGAAAACGATGTCGTCCCAGCTCGGCATTGACGCGCGACCCTTGCGTGCCTTGGGAATGGACGGCTGCGGCAGGGTGGGCTGCGGCTGTGTCTCTTGCGGCTGTGTCTCTTGCGGCCGTGTCTGCTGTGGCCGTGTCTGCTGAGGCCGTACCTCGTCGACCGGTACCTCGATCGGAACGTCGACGAGTCGGATTCCGTTCGATGCGGGATGCGACAGAACCGTGTCGTCTTCTGCGAAACTTGCTGCCTCTCGTTCACCACGGCGGCGACGAAGGGCATCGAGAAGATCGGCAGTCTGGTTGTGGTCAGTCGGCGTCTCGGGAGCGAATCGCGAGACCGGCTCTGCGCTGGCGGGCGAGGTCGGGCCAGCAATCGAGTCGCCGAGATCGAACGCTCCGCTGTCAAAGCGCGAGCTGTCGGGTTGCTTGGGGCCACCGCTGACGGCACGAAGGCGTGGAACGAGACCCGCTGGTGCCTCGCCCTGCTGAGAGAGCGTCACCGCCTCGTTATTGATCGGCGAGAGCGACAGCTTGCGCGCGTCGAAACTCCAGCGTGCGTCGTGATCGATCTGCTCGGCGGTGAAGGCAAGCTTCACGACCCAACCGGCTCCCGGGTCTTTCCAGCTCGCCCAGTGCTCGTTGATCGCACCGAGTGAATGAAGGCGAGAACGGATAGCTGTTCCGAATGTGGCGCCCTGGCCGACAAGGTCGACATCTGTCGAGTGAACGGCGACGCCGAGAGCCGTCTCGATGACGAACTCGCGCTCGGCGAGTACCGGCCCCTCGAACTTTTGGATGTACTCAAGCGGCACACCTGTGACCGAGGAGACGTCTTGCGCGCTCATTCCCGATCGGATGTGCGACTGAATTTCCTTTGGCGAAAGTTTGCGGCCGACGCCCGGATCCGGCGTGCTTTGCCGGAGTTTTGACTGAAGTACTTCGTCAATGGGGATTCGGAAGCGCTCACCGTCGTCAGAGACGACGAGGAGTGCCCCGTTCTCTACTCCGATAACTCGCAGGTCTTGCATGCCGGTTGTCCTCCAGCGCTCGATATTCCCGCTAAGGATGCCACGCTTTGTTCGCTACATCGGGGAATAACACGGGCGTGCCGCAAGTTGACCTGCAAGCACGCACGCGAAGACGATTCGACGGTTTGCTATTCGATAACCAATCATGCAAACTGTGCGCGCCGAATTCGTTAGACAAGGCACAAAAAAGAAGTGGATGGGCATGGCAACCGATTACGACGCACCCCGTAAGACCGACGACGACACAGAATCGATCGAGGCTCTCAAGGAACGCGTCCCGGACAAGATGTCGGGCTCCGTTGGCGACGATGACGCTGACAACCCGGGCAGCTTCGAGCTCGAAGGCGGAGACCTCTCTGACCTCGACCTCGACGTTGTAGTGCTCCCGCCGCAGGCAGACGAGTTCACCTGCGTGAATTGCTTCCTCGTGAAGCACCGTTCGCAGATCGACCACCAGTCAAAGCTTGGGCCGATCTGCCTGGAGTGCGCAGCTTAGTTCTGCGTCGCTTTCGCTATTGCTGCGGCAATAGCTTCGGGGTGCCGTGAGCTCAGAAGCCAATATGGCGTCGGATCTTCGGCATCCCGTACTTCAATCTTCACTACCGGCGTGATCCAGCCGCGCAGCAAAAGCCACGCGCGCGCATCGAGCCGACGACCACGCTCGAGCGTTGCCTCGTCGCCTGCGAACGACGTCACGTCGCCGATTACTTCGAGCGGAAGTCGTGCGCGACCCGCGACGAGCTCGGTTTCTGTCACTTCGATCGACGCAGAACCGAAAACGAGCGCTGCGGTGATTCCGAGGTAAAACACGACCGCGACGACGACCCCAACTGTGAAGTTGATGGGAACGAAGACGAGAAGCGTCGCGGGAATGATGAGTGCGGTGGCGAGGTACAGCCATGGGGCGGGCCAGAGTCGCTCGCGATAGGTGGTCATGTACCTATTCGATCATCTTTCTTGCCACTCGAATGTTCTGCACTACCCTCGTCTCGTGGCAGATAGCGTCGACGTACTCATTTCAGCGGGGGAGACACCCGTTTATTCGCACCCCGGTGACGCCGGGGCCGACCTGATCACGACCGAAGCCGTGACTCTAGAACCGGGAGCGCGTGCGACGGTCGGCACCGGCGTGGCGATTGCCCTGCCCGACGGTTATGCGGCATTTGTGATGCCGCGCAGCGGTCTCGCGGCCAAGCACGGCATCACCATTGTCAACGCGCCCGGCACCGTCGATGCCGGATACCGCGGCGAGATTCGCGTCACCCTGCTGAACACTGACACGTCGGTGGCGTATTCTGTCGCGGTCGGCGATCGCATTGCGCAACTCGTCATCATGCCGGTGTCCCGCGCGAGATTCATTCCCGTTGAGACCCTGCCGGGAAGCCATCGCGGCGAATCCGGATTCGGTTCTACCGGCTATACAGCAACCCAAGGAGCACAGGCGTGACTGATGAAGCATTCGGCGAGGTCGCCGCGGAAGACGCAAAGTCTGCCCCGGGGGATCGCTCAACCGCTGGCCCTCTCGACGAGAGCGAAGCAAATGCGGTGAGGCCCTATGTCGACCTCGGTGGTGTCAAGATCGTTCCCCGTGCCGACCTTCAGCTGCGACTCGAGGTAGAAGAGGGCAGCAAGCGCGTCGTCGCAGTCGGCCTCGACTATGCAGGCTCGAGCCTGCAGGTCTCGCCGTTCGCTGCTCCTCGCGGCAGCGGGCTCTGGCATGAGATCCGCGCCCAGATCATCGAGCAGATCCATAAGCAGGGTGGCCAGACGCGGGTCAACGACGGCCCGTTCGGCCCCGAGGTGCTCGCACAGATTCCCGTAACTGCCGGGCCACAGGCCGGCCAGATCAGCCTCGCCCGCTTCGTCGGTGTCGATGGACCGCGCTGGTTCCTTCGCGGCCGCATTTCTGGTGAGGGTGCAGTCAACCCTGAGGCAGCCGCACAGATCGAAGACCTCTTCCGCAGCATCGTTGTCGTTCGTGGCAACACACCGATGCCGCCGCGTGACCTCATTCCGTTGCACATGCCGGCCTCGGTAAACCCCGCGGGTTCGTAATGTCAGAGCCAGAAGACAAGAGCGCTCTCAACGACGCACTCAGCGCCGCCGCAAAGAACTCGTCGCTTGGCAAGGTAACGGCGTCTGACGTCATCGACGGCCGCGCGATCATCGCGGCGATCGGCGGCGTACGTGGTCTCGTCGAGTCGATAGTTCCGAGTTTCCTCTTTCTCGTCGTGTACCTGATCAGTAAAGACGTTCTTATCTCGTCGCTCGTGCCTGTCGCGCTCGCCCTGATCTTCATCGTCGTTCGCGTTGCGCAGAAGAAGCCGGTTGCCCCCGCTATCAGCGGTGCCGTAATCGTGGGCGTGACAGCTTTTCTCGCGATCAGCACGGGTCGTGCCGAAAACAACTTCGTCGTCGGAATTCTTCTTAATGTCGCGTACCTCATCGCGATGGTCGTCAGCATCATCGCGCGTCGCCCACTCATCGGACTCGTCGTCGGGCTTCTTATGGGTGAAGACGGCAAGAACTGGCGCGACGACCCCCGCAAGTTCCGCATCCTCACCCTCGCTACCTGGCTGTGGACCGCAATGTTCGCGCTGCGGGTCGTCATCGAACTTCCGATGTACCTCGCGTCGAATACCGCGGGTCTCGCCGTCGCGAAACTCATTCTCGGTGTTCCCCTCTACGCGGTTGTGCTCTGGGTGACCTGGCTGCTCGTGCGTTCCGTCTTTCCGCCCAAGTCGGCGGAGCCCGCCGCACAGTAGAGGCGCGTGCAAAAGTATCTTGATATCAAGATATATAGTTGGCTGTACAGCAGTCCTCTCCCGCTGAGATTTCGTCGCCCGGGCTTAGGCTTGCCTTGCTAGCCCTGACGCTGGCTGGCAGCGAGGATTGTTCCAGGTCAGCAAGGGAGACGGCACAATGTCGGCAGTAAACAGCTTCGGGTCCAAAGACACACTCTCGGTCGGTTCTACCGACTACGAGGTCTACCGCATTGATGCAGTGCCCGGCCACGAGAAGCTGCCCTTCTCCCTCAAGGTTCTTCTCGAGAACCTGCTCCGCACCGAAGATGGCGCGAACGTCACGAAGGAGCAGATCGAGGCACTCGGATCGTGGGATGCCGCGGCCGAACCCGATACCGAGATCCAGTTCTCGCCTGCACGTGTTGTTATGCAGGACTTCACCGGCGTTCCCTGCATCGTCGACCTCGCCACGATGCGCGAAGCAGTCGTCGAGCTCGGGGGAGACCCCAAGAAGATCAACCCGCTATCGCCGGCAGAGATGGTCATCGACCACTCGGTGATCGCCGACCTCTTCGGCTCTGAGAACGCCCTCGAGCGCAACGTCGAACTCGAGTACGAGCGCAACGGTGAGCGCTACCAGTTCCTCCGTTGGGGCCAGACCGCCTTCGACGACTTCAAGGTCGTTCCGCCCGGAACCGGCATCGTGCACCAGGTCAACATCGAGTACCTGGCTCAGGTCACCTTCACCCGCACCGCCGGCGGTGTGCTGCGCGCCTACCCCGACACCTGCGTCGGCACCGACTCGCACACAACGATGGTCAACGGCCTCGGCGTGCTCGGTTGGGGCGTCGGCGGCATCGAGGCCGAGGCCGCAATGCTCGGCCAGCCCGTCTCCATGCTCATCCCCAAGGTCGTCGGCTTCAAGCTCGCCGGTGCCATCCCGACCGGTGTCACGGCAACCGACGTTGTTCTCACAATCACCCAGATGCTGCGCAAGCACGGCGTTGTGGGAAAGTTCGTCGAGTTCTACGGCGAGGGTGTCGCGCAGGTTCCGCTCGCGAACCGCGCAACCATCGGCAACATGAGCCCCGAGTTCGGCTCGACGGCTGCAATGTTCCCGATCGACGACGTGACCCTCGACTACCTGCGCCTGACCGGCCGCAGCGAAGAGCAGGTCGCACTCGTCGAGGCCTACTCGAAGCTTCAGAAGCTGTGGCATGACGCAAGCGTCGAGCCGAGCTTCAGCGAGTACATCGAGCTCGACCTCGCAACTGTTGTTCCGTCGATCGCCGGACCGAAGCGTCCCCAAGACCGCGTCGAGCTCAGCCGCGCGAAAGACCAGTTCATTCTCGACCTGGATGCCTACGCGACATCCACTCACTCGCTCGTCGACGAGGCCATCGAGGGAACCTTCCCGGCGTCCGACCCGGTCGGCTTTACGCCCCAGGACGAAGACTCGGCTCACGTGCACGTTGCGAAGCGACACTCGAGCCACGCGCCATCCACCGTCTCGCACCCGACTCAGGTGACGCTTGACGATGGTTCCGGCTTTACTCTCGACCACGGGGCCGTGGCGATCGCGGCGATCACAAGCTGCACAAACACGTCGAACCCGAGCGTTATGCTCGCGGCCGGCCTGCTCGCGCGCAACGCCTCGAAGAAGGGCCTCAAGGCCAAGCCGTGGGTTAAGACCACCCTTGCTCCCGGCTCGAAGGTCGTCACCGACTACTACGCGAAGGCCGGACTCACCGAGTACCTCGAAGACCTCGGTTTCTACACGGTTGGCTACGGCTGCACCACCTGTATCGGTAACTCGGGACCCCTGCAGGACGAGATCTCGGCAGCGGTCAACCAGAACGACCTCGCCGTCACAGCTGTGCTCTCGGGCAACCGCAACTTCGAGGGTCGCATCAACCCCGACGTCAAGATGAATTACCTCGCTTCGCCTCCGCTGGTCATCGCCTACGCGCTTGCCGGTTCGATGAACTTCGACTTCGAGGCTGACGCTCTTGGCACAGACCAGGACGGCAAGGATGTCTTCCTCGCCGACATTTGGCCGGATGCCGCAGAGGTCCAGTCGACAATCGACTCGTCGATTGACACCGAGATGTTCACCCACGAGTACGCGGGCGTCTTCGACGGCGACGAGCGCTGGCAGAACCTGCCGACGCCGACCGGTGCCACCTTCGAGTGGGATGCGGAGTCGACCTACGTACGCAAGCCCCCGTACTTCGATGGCATGACGATGGAACTCACGCCCGTGACATCCATCTCGCGTGCTCGTGTTCTTGCCAAGCTCGGCGACTCGGTCACAACCGACCACATCAGCCCCGCCGGAAACATCAAGGGCGACACCCCCGCGGGCAAGTACCTCGACGCTCACGGTGTCGCGCGCAAGGACTACAACTCGTACGGCTCGCGTCGTGGAAACCACGAGATCATGATTCGCGGAACCTTCGCGAATATCCGCCTGCGCAATCAGCTTCTCGACAACGTCGAGGGCGGCTACACGCGTGACTTCACGCAGCCTGACGCACCGCAGTCGTTCATCTACGACGCATCGCAGAACTACCAGGAGCAGGGCATCCCGCTCGTTATCCTCGGCGGCAAGGAATACGGCTCCGGATCGAGCCGTGACTGGGCAGCCAAGGGAACAAGCCTTCTCGGTGTCAAGGCGGTTATCACCGAGAGCTTCGAGCGCATTCACCGCTCGAACCTCATCGGAATGGGCGTACTGCCGCTGCAGTTCCCCGCCGGTGAGAGCTGGGAGACCCTCGGTCTCGACGGCACAGAGGTCATCTCGATCTCGGGCGTCGAAGAGCTCAATGAGGGCCGCACTCCCAAGACGCTGCACGTTGTTGCCGAGCCGAGCGAGAACTCGCCCGAGGGCAAGGCGACAGTCGAGTTCGACGCTGTGCTGCGCATCGACACCCCGGGTGAGGCCGACTACTACCGCAACGGCGGCATCCTGCAGTACGTGCTGAGGTCGCTCGTCTAGGCTTGCGTTATGGGCCTGCTCGAGAACATCAACGGCCCTCGCGATCTCGATTCGCTCAGCAATGAGCAGCTTGTCGAGCTCGCGGGGGAGATCCGTCAATTCCTTGTGACGGAGGTCTCAAAGACGGGCGGCCACCTCGGCCCCAACCTCGGTGTCGTAGAGCTCACGCTCGCGATTCACCGCGTCTTTGACTCACCGCGCGACTCCGTGATCTTTGATACCGGTCACCAGAGCTATGTGCACAAACTGGTCACCGGACGTCAGGATTTCTCGAAACTCCGCCAGTCGGGCGGACTCGCGGGATACCCACAGCGTTCCGAATCGCCGCACGACATCGTCGAGTCGTCGCACGCCTCGAGCTCGCTCAGCTGGGCCGACGGCATCTCTCGTGCCTTCACAATGACGGGTCAGGGCGACCGTCACGTTGTGGCAGTCGTCGGCGACGGAGCGCTCACGGGCGGAATGACCTGGGAAGCGCTCAACAACATCAGCGACGACAACTCGCGCAACCTCGTGATCGTCGTCAACGACAACGGCCGCTCGTACGCTCCGACGATCGGTGGCATGGCGCACTTCCTCAACGATGTGCGCACGCGCCGCTCGTACCGCAACCTTCACCGCTCGAGCGAAAAGCTCTTCGCGCGCTTTGGTGGCCCCGGACGGGCTTTCTATCGCGGCATCCGCGGTGGAACCCACGGGTTTCTCAGCCGCTTCACAAACAACGAGGCGCTGTACTCGAACCTCGACATCAAGTACATCGGCCCGGTTCACGGCCACGACCAGCGCGCTCTCGAAGAGGCGCTCACCCAGGCGAAGAACTACGGCGCTCCGGTTATCGTTCACGCGATCACCGAAAAGGGTCACGGTTACGAGCCAGCTGTCGCCGACGCCGCCGACCAGTTTCACGCCGTCGGGCAGATCGACTCCGAGACCGGTGAGCCGATCGAGGTCGCCTCGAAGCCGAGCTGGACAAGCGTCTTTGCCGACGAGATCGTCGAGCTCGCCGATCGTGACCCCAAGATCGTTGGAATCACAGCTGCCATGCTGCGCCCGACCGGCCTTCACCGCTTTGCAGAGAAGTACCCCAACCGGGTTCTCGACGTGGGTATCGCAGAGCAGCACGCCGTAACGAGCGCCGCTGGTCTCGCCTTCGGTGGGCTGCATCCAGTCATTGCGATGTACGCGACTTTTGTGAACCGTGCCTTCGATCAAATACTGATGGATGTCGCGCTGCACAAGGCCGGCGTCACCTTCGTGCTCGACCGAGCCGGGGTCACCGGCCCTGACGGCCCGAGTCACCACGGCATGTGGGATCTCGCGTTGCTCCAGGTCGTTCCGCACATCCGTCTCGCTGCTCCTCGTGACGCAACGCGACTGCGCGAAGAACTCGGCGAGGCCGTTATCGTCGACGATGCCCCGACCGTTCTGCGTTTCTCGAAGGGCACGGTCGGCACTGAGTTCGATGCTGTGCGCCGCACCTCCGATGGCGTCGACGTGTTGCGCGAGGCCGCACACAAAGACGTGCTGATCGTCACCGTCGGACCGATGGCGAAGATCGGGCTACAGGTTGCCGAGCGCCTCGCGGCGCAGGGTATCGGGGCGACGGTTGTCGACCCGCGCTGGGTCGTTCCCGTTCCCGAGAGCATCATCGACTTCTCGCGCGATCACCGCATCGTCATCACTATCGAAGACGGTATTCGTGTCGGCGGCATTGGCACACGCATTCGGCAAGACCTGCGCGCGGCCGGCGTTGACACCCCGCTGACCGAGCTCGGACTGCCTGACGAGTTTCTCGATCACGGGTCTCGCGAAGAGATTCTCGAGAGCGTCGGGCTCACCCCGCAAGACATCGCGCGCGATGTTGTCTCGCAGGTTCTGGGCAGCAAGATCCCCGTTGCGCGACCGCTTCCCGAAGAGACCGACGCAGAGATTCGCCAGGGCAACTAAGTAGTCAGCGCAGCGCGTACGGTACCGGGGGAGCGGGCTGCTGACCCTGTCGACGCCGCTGCCGGAGAAGAATAGCGAGCCAACCGGAGCTCGCGCTCAATCCGGCGAGCACAACGAGCCCGATGACTAGTGGATGCCCCATGCGCTGCGTCTCGGCCACGAAGTAGTACATCTCAAGACCGACGAACAGTGGGGCGACCGCGATGGTCAACGTTGCCGCAAGGGCTCCCGCGAGGCCGACAGCGATTGCGTGCAGCTTCCAGTTGGCAACGCGTCGAAGCAAAAACTCGGCCATGGCGGCGAGTGGCAAGCCTACGACCACGGTTGCGAGAACCCCGACGACGGCGAGGATAGGAATCGCGAAGAATAGTGCGACTGTCGACCAGATGAAAGCAAACGGGAGGCTGCTCAGGTCGGCAGTCAGCGTTGTCGACGTGTAACCGAAGACGATTGCGACATACGGGGAACCCAGCGCAACAAATGCCGCGAGCCCGATTCCGGCGCCGGCGAGAGCACGTGGAGCGGTGAGCGGCAGCGGCGCGCTCATGGCAGATCCGTTGCCGTGAACGGGTCGTAGCGTGGGCGCCGCGCCTTCTTTCGTGCGGCGTGCAGGGCCGAGTGCCAGCCGGCCAGGCTCGCGAGGCCGGTGACGAGCGTCAGGATTCCGAGGTAGAGCGTGTAGTAATCCCAGCCGAGGCCAAGTGCGGCGAGAATGACGCTCACTATTGCTCCAGTCAGGAGGCCGGCTGCGAACATCGCGAGGGACCGGACGGCACGTGAACCAGCACCGCGGGTCAGGTGCTTGGCGAAGAGCGCAAGTGGCGCACCGATGAGCATCATGCCGAAGAATCCGACGATGCTCGAGATGAAGAAGGCATAGAAGAACGCGATGAGCACCGCGCCGTAGCCGATGAAGAACAGGCCCGTGATGATGGAGACGGCGAGCACAAACCAGAGCAGAGTGAACAGACTTCCGACAACCAGGCTGGGCTCCAGCTCGTCACGCTCTTCGGCGGCGTTGCTCACGAGCGCGCCTCTGCGACTATGTCGAGAAGCTCGTTGAGCGGCCCCTTGACGAAGGGGAGACGCGCAAGCGGGAGAACCGTTCCGAAGAGTTTCGTCGCGCGGCTCACGAGCCGACGGCTCTTTCGCTGGTCGGGAGTGTTGTCGTACACCCAGAACAGCGCGAGCGCCATGTAAGCGAGCCAGAGCAGTTCTGGCAGGCGTTCGCGAAGGTCGGCCGGGATGTTTGTTGTCGACTCCTCGACGACGAGGCGGAAGACGCTCACGGCGATTTCTCGCGGGCCAGAGGCATCTTCACCGAACGGACTCACGGGCGACTGCGGTGAGATCGCGGCCGAGAGAAAGCCCGGAGCGCTGTCGTGGTACGGCGCGAGCCCGTCGAGGCCCGTGTGCATCGCAATCTCGAGTCGCTCCGCGATATCGGTCTTTCCTGCGAGTGCCACCTCCGCGTTGCTGAGGTGTGTCTCTTGCACGCGAGCGTAGAGCTCCTGCACGAGGTGGTTCTTCGTCGGAAAGTAGTAATACGCGTTGCCGACCGAGATTCCGGCTTCTGCGGCGATCAGGCGGAGCGTCGTTTGCTCGAAGCCGCGCTCCTGAAACGACGCGAGAGCTATCTCGCTGATCTTGCGGCGGGTGTCTTCACTTTTGCCCATGCGCCCATTATTGAACACGTTCGAAAAACGCGCAAGCTCCGAGTTCGCCCCGGTGTCGTTGCGAACCAGCGCGCGAGCGCCCCGAGTTCTAGCCTTGGACAATGAAGACAATTACCCTCGGCACAAGCGGACCAGAGATCGGCCGTATCGGCCTCGGACTGATGGGAATGAGCGCCTTTTACACCGGCGCCGGTCAGGATGACGCGCAGTCGATCGCAACAATCCACCGCGCGATCGAACTCGGTGTCACACTGCTCGACACTGCCGAGATGTACGGCCCGCACCTCAACGAACAGTTGCTCGCGCGGGCCATTCACGACCGTCGCGATCAGGTTGTTATCGCTACGAAGTTCGGCACGTACAAGAACAGCACCGACGGCAGCTACGGCATCGACGGAACTGCCGCGAACGTGCGCGCCTCTGTCGAGGGCTCGCTGACCCGCCTCGGCACCGACTACATCGACCTCTATTACCAGCACCGCATGGACCCGAACACGCCCATCGAAGAGACCGTCGGCGCGCTGGCCGAGCTCATTGCCGAAGGCAAGATTCGCGGCTACGGACTTTCGGAAGCCGCGCCCGACACAATCCGTCGCGCGCACGCAGTGCACCCCGTGACGGCGCTGCAGACCGAGTACTCGCTCTGGTCGCGAGACCCGGAGAAAGAGATCCTGCCGGTCGTTCGCGAACTCGGCATCGGCTTTGTGCCCTACTCGCCGCTCGGTCGCGGATTTCTCACCGGCTCGATCCGCTCACTCGACCAGCTCGACGACAACGATTTCCGGCGCAGCAACCCACGGTTCGCGGGAGACAATCTCGAGGCCAACATCAGCATCGTTGAAAAGGTGGATGCCGTGGCCTCCGACCTAGGCGTCAAGCCTGGCCAGGTGGCCCTCGCTTGGCTCCTTGCGCAGGGTGACGACATTGCGCCGATTCCGGGAACCAAGCGCATCAGCTACCTCGAAGAGAACGTTGCTGCTGATGCAATCGTTCTGACACCCGAGCAGCTTGAGACCCTCGGCTCAATCGGCGAGGCAGCGGGGGAGCGCTACGCCGACATGAGCTCCGTGAACCGCTAGCCACGCGCGTGCTGGTTGAGTGGGCCGTTCACTGCCGGCGATCCCACTCAACCAGCGACACCGTCACCGCAACCGACGCACGAGGTCAGCGACACCATCCGACCACGAGTCGTCTCGCGCCTCGTCCCACAGGTCTTTGAGTTCTGAGTACAGCATCACGCGCTCGACGGCTCCGCTAGCCAGTGCGAGCCAACTTCGGTCGATCCTGCTCGCGTGCGCGTTGATCCAGACGATCGCTTCGTCGGGCAGGCTTTCGCTGCGCGGCCCGCGGGCGGATGCCACAACCTCCGCCGCGGCGAGAGCGTTGTTGCACTCCGTAACCTCGGGCTGTTCGTCAATATCCGTGTCGACGACGATACTGAGCGCCTCGATGACGACCGAACCGTCATCGTCGGTCTCGAGATCCCATATCCAGTCGGAGGCGTCGTCATTCTGGAACGCTCCAGGTCCCCATGCGCCCACGCTGCTAGCCCCTCGATCGTTGAGTTGGCGCTTTAGCGCCGTATCGCAACTTACAGGTGTAGGTGCACGTAGCACCAACGCCCACCAAGTTCGTTGCGCACCTCGGTCAGCAGCGTCGTCTTGACGATCTCGAAGTCGACGTGCTGAAACGACAGCGCGACGGATCCGAATACAACGCCACGCTCGTTGTCCATGTCTCCGACGAGAGCGGTGGCCGCGCAACCGTGGCAGGTCAGAGACGGCTCCGATCGCGTCTCGAACCAATCGTTGAGTGCCGACATCCATTCGTCTTCGTCTGCGGGGGTCGCGCAGATCGTGCACACCGCAACGTCTGTGCCCTCGCCAGGGTCGAAAGCCTGAAACCCCGAGACAACGGCGACCTGCGAGTCGCCCGAGGCGGGCCGGTAGGTCGGAGCTTTATCGAGCCAATCCTGCTCGGTCTGAGACCAGCCGCGATGCTCAAGCCAGGCGACGAGTTGCGCCACGCGCGCCGGCGCGTCAACCTCGAGAGTATCGAGGTCGACGAGCCGGTCACGGTGGTCGCTCACTGCCTGATCAATCGCCGCTATGCAACGCCGCCGCTATGCGACGCCGCGGATGGGCGGGTTGTGGAAGGTGCCGCCGAACGCACGTTCCGACGCGCCTGAGCGGTCGAGATACGGAGTGACGCCGCCCATCTGGAACGGGTAGCCGGCGCCGAGAATGAGGCACAGGTCGATGTCTTCGGCGGCCGAAACCACTGAGTCGTCGAGCATGCGCTTGATCTCGTCAGCGAGACCGTCTTCGATGCGCGTCTGCAGCTCTTTCGCGGTGAGCGGCGTTGTGCCGCCCGCGACGATCGCTCGTGCCTCTTTGTCGATGCCCTTGATCTTGCCCTTTGCGTCACGCTCGAAGATACGACCGAGGTCGGCGAGCTTGTGCAGGTTCGCGCTCTCAAAGAAGCGCTCTGGGAACGCCGCGTGGTGCGTGTCGAGCACGTGAGCACCGACCTTGAGTCCAACGAGTTCGAGAAGTTCGAACGGTGTCATGGGCAGTCCGAACGGGCGTGTCGATTCTTCGACGACCTCGAACGGGGTTCCCGTGTCGACGGCGTGCATGGCCTCGCCAAGCACCTTCGCGAGAATGCGGTTCACGACGAAACCGGGGGTGTCGCGCGTGATGACCGCGTTTTTGTAGAGCTTCGCGGCGGTGACCATCGCTGTCGAGAGCGTCTCGTCGTTTGTGGCAGGAGTCTTCACAACCTCGATGAGCGGCATTACCGCGACGGGGTTGAAGAAGTGAAAGCCGACGAGGCGTTCCGGGTGCTTGAGCTGTGAGCCGATCTGCTCGACCGAGAGTGACGAGGTGTTCGTCGCGAGAATCGCTTCGGGCGAGATGTACTGCTCGACATCGGCAAAGACCTCTTGCTTGACTCCCAGCTCTTCGAAGACGGCCTCGATGACCCAGTCGCAATCGGCGAAGTCGGCCTTGTTGGTCGTTCCCGTGACGAGCGCCTGAAGCTGGTTCGCGTCATCCTGCTTGATGCGGCCCTTATCGAGAAGCTTCTGAATCTCGTCGTGAATGTACGCAACGCCCTTGTCGACGCGTGCCTGGTCGAGGTCGGTGATAACAACTGGCACTTTAAGGCGACGAACGAAGAGCAGCGCGAATTGTGAGGCCATAAGCCCTGCGCCGATGACGCCGACCTTTGTGACCTTGCGAGCGAGCGCCTTGTCTGGGGCTCCGGCCGGGCGCTTCGCGCGCTTCTGCACGAGGTTGAAGGCGTAGATCGATGCCTTGAACTGGTCGCCGGCGATGAGGTCGGCAAGCGCCTCGTCTTCTGCCCGGAAACCCTCGTGCTTTGTGCTGCCCTTGGCCTTTTTGATCAACTCGATCGCGGCGTAGGGCGACTGCGCGATCTTGCCGATCTTGTCTTCGAGCGACTTCGTTGCGATGTTGATGGCGATGGGCCACTTTGCGGCGTCAGCGAGGCCGAGCTTCTTGCGCTTGACCTTTGTGGTGCCGGCGATGACGCCAGCGCTCCACTTGATCGAGTCTTCGAGAAAGTTTGCCGGGCCGAAGATCGCGTCGGCGATGCCAAGGTCAAATACGTCTTGCCCCTTGAGTACGCGGTTGTTCTTGAGCGGGTTCTCGACGATGACCTTGAGCGCGTTCTCGATGCCGATCAGGTTCGGCAGCAGCCACGAGCCTCCCCAACCGGGGATGATGCCCAGGAACACCTCGGGCAGGCCGAGGCCGCCGATCGAGCTGTCGACGGTGCGGTAGTCGGCGTTGAGCGGAAGCTCTGTTCCACCACCGAGCGCGAGACCGTTGATGTAGACGAACGATGGAACACCGAGAGTCGACAGTTTGTCGAGCGTCCAGTGACCGAGTTCTGCCATCTGCTTCGCAAACGCACGGCTCGGAATGTCGCTGACCTTCGACAGGTCGGCGCCAGCCGCGAGAATAAACGGTTTACCGGTGACTGCGAGACCGTGGATCTCGCCGGCGGCAGCACGCGACTTCTGCGCGTCAAGTACCGCGGCGAGCTCGAGCAGGCCCGCTGGTCCGAAGGTATTCGGGCGGGTGTGGTCACGACCGTTGTCGAGAGTCACGAGAGCGAGGGTCTTGCCATCAAGAATCGGGATGTCGCGCACGTAAGCGTGCGTCACAACCTCATCGTCGGACAGAGCAAGAAGGCCGTCGAAGTCTGATGCGGCGAATTCGTAGGTCATTACTTTGTGCCCTTTCCGTTGTAGTGCGGGTTCTCCCAGATGACAGAGCCACCCTGGCCGAGACCGACACACATTGCGGTGAGGCCGTAGCGAACCTCGGGGTGCTCTTCGAACTGGCGAGCGAGCTGAATCATGAGGCGCACACCGGACGAGGCGAGCGGGTGACCGATGGCGATCGCGCCGCCCCACATGTTGACGCGGGGGTCGTCGTCGGCGATGCCGAAGTGATCGAGCAGCGACAGCACCTGAATGGCGAAAGCCTCGTTGAGCTCGAAGAGTCCGATGTCGTTGATCGTGAGGCCGGCCTTCCGCAGGGCCTTCTCGGTCGACGGGACCGGGCCGATGCCCATGATCTCAGGCTCAACACCGGCGAAGGCGAAGCTCACCATTCGCATCTTTGTGGTGAGGCCGAGTTCCTTCGCCGCATCGGCACTGGCGATGAGCGACGCGGTTGCGCCGTCGTTGAGGCCGGATGCGTTACCGGCCGTCACGCGGCCGTGCGGGCGGAACGGTGTCTTGAGAGCAGCGAGGCCCTCGAGGGTCGTTTCGGGGCGGAGCGCCTCGTCGCGGGTCGCGAGCCCCCAGCCACCGTCGCTCTTGATCGCTACGGGAACGAGGTCGGGCTGGATTTTGCCGTTCTCGTAAGCAGCAAAAGCCTTCTGCTGGCTGGCGAGAGCGAAGCGGTCAGCACGTTCCTTTGTCAGGTGCGGAAAGCGGTCGTGAATGCGCTCTGCCGTGTTACCCATGTTGAGGGCGTCGGGGTTGACGAGCTTCTCCGCGAGAAAACGCGGGTTCGGGTCGGCGCCAAAACCCATCGGGTGGCGACCCATGTGCTCGACTCCTCCGGCGATACCGATGTCGTAGGCACCGAAGGCGATGCCGCCGGCGATTGCCGTTACCGAGGTCATTGCTCCCGCGCACATACGGTCGATCGCATAGCCGGGAACCGACTTGGGGAGTCCGGCGAGAATGGCGGCGGTGCGGCCAAGGGTGAGTCCCTGGTCACCGGTCTGCGTTGTGGCGGCAATCGCCACCTCGTCTACGCGTTCTTTGGGAAGGTTCGGGTTGCGCTCGAGCAGGCCGATCATTGCCTTGACAACGAGGTCGTCGGCGCGGGTCTGCCAGTACATTCCTTTTTCGCCGGCTCGACCGAATGGGGTACGGACCCCATCGACGAATACGACTTCAGCTTTTTCGGCCACTTTGCCTCCAGAATTGAGCGAACTCTTCCAACCCTAGGCAGCCACTCGCGGGCCAAACAATCCTTTGACTGTTCCTACGAAGCTGGTTGCTGCGGGTCTTCGATCGTTTGGCTGGCTTCCACAAAGGCATCGACGATTATCTGTGCGGTTGCGTCAATCTGCCACGGGCGAGCCGCGAGTGCCTCGAGTGCCTCAGACACCGTGTCGACCGAAAGCTCGGCGGGCGGCGTCCAGGCAACACGGCGAAGAGTTTCTGGCGTGAGAATGTTCTCGACCGGGATGGCGAGCTGCTCAGAGAGCACGGTGATCGCGGCACGCGCGGCCTTGAGTCGCTTGTCTGCCGCGGGGTTCTTGTCGGCCCACACGCGGGGCGGCGGAACGGCCTCGCCCTGCGCGCGAACAGCGGGAAGATCTGTGCTGGCGAGACCTGTTTCAATCGCTGCCCACCAGCGGTCGAGCTGTGATCGACTCGCGCGACCGGTGAACTCCTTGAGAGCGGCGAGATCACGCTTCGTCGCGGGAAGAACGCGGGCGGCCGCGGTCATAGCGGCGTCGGGCACGAGTCGGCCGGGAGCCGTGTCGATCTCGCGTGCGTAGGCGTCACGGGCCTGCCACAGCTCACGGGCGACGGCGAGGTTGCGCTGGCCACGAATCGAGTGCACACCACTCAGGCGGCGCCACGGCTCGTGGCGAACAACGGTGAAATCGCGGGCGAGCACGGATGCAAACTCTTCGTCGGCAATGTGCGTCTTGCCAGCGGCCTCGAGCAGCTCGCCCATCTTCTCGCGAAGGTCAACAAGCAGCTCAACGTCGAGCGCGGCGTAGACAAGCCACGCCTGGGGCAGAGGGCGCGTCGACCAGTCTGCTGCGGAGTGCTCTTTCGCGAGGTGGATTCCGAGAAGTTCTTCGACGACCGTGCCGAGGCCGACGCGGGGGAGACCGGCGAGCCGTGCTGCGAGTTCGGTGTCGTAAATGCGCGTGGGGTCGAGCCCGACTTCGCGCAGGCAGGTGAGGTCCTGGCTCGCCGCGTGCAGCAGCCATTCCTCGCCGGCGATTGCATCGTTGAGCTCGCTGAACGATCCGATCGCGGGCGGGTCAAAGAGAAAAGTGCCGGCACCGCGGCGGTAAATCTGAATGAGATACGCGCGCTGTGAGTAGCGATAGCCCGACGCGCGCTCGGCGTCGATGGCAATCGGACCGTGACCGGCGGCGATGGTTGCCGTCGCCTCGAGATACTCTTCGCGGGTCTCGATGACGTGCACGTGGACATGCGGAGCCTGCGCGGCGGGTTCCTCTGGAACGGGCAGCGCTGTGCTTTCCACTTCGCTATTCACGTCCGACTCGACGGGCTGACAACACGCTCACTCCCTCAACGGCTGGCGGGAATCCGGCCAGCATGCACAAAAGCTCACTCCAGCCTTCTACATGAGACGTTACATCGTGGTTGAGGGGTGTCCATGACGCACGAAGCTCGATCTGGGCTCCGTCGCCCTGCGATTCGAGCTCGCCGAACCCGGTCGAGAGAATGCGAGTCGCGGTTCCCGAAGCGGCAATGTACTGAGCTCCACGCGAGTTGAGAGCGTCGACGAGCCATGACCAGCTCACGCTGGCGAGAAATGGGTCGAGCCCGATTTCCGTCTCGAGAGGCGCCTGCGCGTAGCAAACGACTCGGAATTCTCCACCCCAGGCCTCGGGAGACGAGGGGTCGTAGAGCAGAACAAAACGGCCGGTGCCGATTTCAGAGTCGCTGTCGTGGCGTGCGGGCGTGACATCCGCCGCAAGAGCAATGGAGTATGGGGCGAGTCCAGTGGGGGCCGCTATTTCGGTCACAACGAGTTCTGGACGCGTCGCAGCCTTGCGCACCGCGTCTAACGCGGCCGCAAACGGGGCGGGAACATCCATTCCTACATCTGTGTCGGGCACAGGTGAAGACTAGGCTTCTTTGCTATTTTGCACAGTGAGGCACGCCGTTACCCGGCGGCGCGGCAACCCGGCGGCAGAAGGCGACATTTATGGCGAACGACAAGCACCCCGATTCCGTCGGCGGAACCATCGCGACGGCGATAACCCTCGGGGTGGTCGGGCTCGCAGCCGTTGCCTCGATCGCGTCGGCAGCCCTCGCGGTCGTCGTCGCGCGTTCGGTCGTGACCCCGCCTCGCACCCGCGATGAAGACATCCGAATTCTTGGGTCGACAGAAACGTCTGTGACACTCTCGCGAACGCTCGACTCGCTGACGCCCGGTCAGTACAGCCTTTGGTTTGATCAAGACCGGGGTCACGCGCGCCTCGGTGAAATCATTGCGATGGATGTCGCGAGCGTCACCCGCGAACTCATCGCTGTCGACTTTGGTGAACTTTCAACCGCCTCGCGTGGCAGGTTCAGCGGATGGTTCTACCTCGGCCCGACCGAGCTCGGCTTTGACTACACCGACGTGCACATCGGCACGGCGCTCGGCGACGCACCGGCATGGCTCATCCCCGCTGAAGAAGTTGCTGGCGAAGAGAGCTCTGGCCGCTGGGTCATTCAGGTTCACGGCCGTGCTGTGCGCCGGCAGGAGACGCTGCGTGCGGTGCCCGTGTTCCGTGCGGCCGGCTACACCTCTCTGCTTGTGTCGTACCGCAACGACGGCGACGCACCTCGCAGCGCCGACAATCGCTACGGTCTCGGCGACTCAGAGTGGAGCGACATCGACGCCGCGATCGATTACGCGGCCGAGCACGGTGCCACCGAGATCGTGCTGATGGGCTGGTCGATGGGCGGCGCAACCGTGCTGCAGGCAGCGACTCGAACTGCCCACCCGGAGTTGATCAGCGGCATCGTTCTCGACTCGCCGGTCGTCGACTGGGTCGGAGTGCTCGAGTTTCAGGGAACGTCGATGCGCATTCCGCGCCCGATTCGCCGCGTCGCCCTCGAGGTCATCAGCCGCAAGTGGGGTTCGCGCCTCACGGGCCAGGCAGAGCCGATCAACCTCGCTCGCCTCGACTGGGTCGCTCGTTCGGCAGACCTCGACCTGCCGATTCTGTTGCTGCACAGCGCGGATGACGGCTACGTGCCCGCCGATGGTTCCAAGGCTCTCGCTGCTGCGCGCCCCGACATCATCACTTACGACGAGTTCACAACCGCGCGCCACACAAAGCTGTGGAACTTCGATGCCCCGCGCTGGAACGAGGCTATTTCGCGCTGGCTGCGGGTATTGCCCAGCGCGCATACAGGCCGCTCGACTCGTCGATCATCAGCGAGCTGAGTTCGAGCGCTATCGGTGCGAGCTCCGACCCGAGCAGGGGGAGTGACGGGCCACCGAGCGACGGGCTTGTCGAGAGGCACACCTCGTCGAGCAGGCCGGCGGCGGCGAACTGGGCCGCCAGGTTGGGTCCACCCTCGCAGACGATCGACTCGAGGCCGTGAGAATAGAGAGCGTCGAGAATTGCGTCGGCGCTGAGCGAGCCATCTGCTGAGTCGACGACGATGATCTCGGCTCCGGCAAGGGACGCGGCATTCTCAGCGGCAGCCGCCGGGCAGAGCACAAACAGCCGCCCCGGTTCGATCGGCCCCGCGATGCGGTGTCCGCTCAGGTCTCCGCTGCGCGTCACTATCGCGAGTCGCGCCTTGCGCGGCAGGGAGAATCCCTCTGCGCGCACACTCTGGGCGCCGATCAGAACGACGTCAGCGAGTTCGCGGATAACCCCGAGAATCTTACGATCGGCCGGATTGGTCAGGGTTTCTGACGTGCCGTCACTTCCGGCAGCGCTGCCGCTCACGCTCGTTATGAGGTTGAGGCGCAGCCACCGGGTCAAGGGTGGACGGTACAGCTCGAGCAGGCGGTCGCGCGAGTCCGCGACATCCAAATCTATCTCTTCTGAAGGCCCCGGGTGCACCCGCGTGAGTCTCACGCGGCGATCTTCTCGCGGATCTGTCGCTTTGTGCGGCCGAGCAGCGCCGTCATTCCGCGAATGCGCAGCGGCGAGACCGCCTCGGTGAGTCCGATGGTATTCGGAAAGTCGTCGGGCACAGCGAGAACCTCGTCGACGGTGAGCCCGGCGAGGCCCTGAACCAGAATTGACGCGAAACCGCGGGTCGTCGGCGCTTCTTTCGGCGCCATCGCGTAGAGGTGCACGATGGTGGCGTCATCGATGTCAACGAAGATAAAAACGGGCGACTGGCACTCTTCGACCCGCTCGAACAGGTCGGGGTGATCGGCGTAGTGCGCGGGCAGCTCGGGAAGCTCGTTCGAGAACTCAAGAAGGAGCTGAAGGCGATCCTTCAGCCCCAACTCGAGAAAGTCTTCACGGATCTGCGCGAGCGCTTCAGGCAGCTGGTAAGTCACAATTCGAGCTTAGCGAACGGGCACAGCTCCCGGCTCGGCACCCTGAACGATCGGTACGCGTACGGCCGAACCCCATTCGGTCCACGAGCCGTCGTAGTTGCGAACGCCCTCGAATCCGAGCAGGTGGGTGAGCACAAACCAGGTGTGGCTCGAGCGCTCACCGATGCGGCAGTACGCAACGACGCTGTCGCCGTCTGTGAGGCCGGCCCCGTCGCGGTAGAGGGCGTTGAGCTCGTCGACGCGGCGGAACGTTCCGTCTTCTGCGGCGGCCTTGCCCCACGGAACGCTCTTCGCGCTCGGGATGTGGCCGGCACGCAGCGCACCCTCTTCTGGGTAAGCGGGAGCGGTTGTGCGCTCACCGCTGTACTCCTCGGGGGAGCGCACGTCGATCAATGGGTTGCCGAGGTGAGCGAGCACGTCGTCTTTATAGGCACGAATCTTGGAGTCATCGCGCTCGACTACGGGATAGTCAACGGTCTCGGCCGACTCTGCGTCGGTTGTGTAGGCGCGCCCGTCGAGCTCCCACTTGGCGCGACCGCCATCGAGAAGACGCACGTCTTCATGGCCGAAGAGTGTGAAGACCCAGAGTGCGTACGCGGCCCACCAGTTGTTCTTGTCGCCGTAGATGACGATTGTTGTGTCGCGCGAAATGCCCTTCGAGCCGAGCAGGGCGGCGAACTGCTCGCCGTTGATGTAGTCGCGCTCGACCGGGTCATTGAGGTCGGTGTGCCAGTCGACCTTGACAGCGCCCTCGATGTGGCCGGTCTCGTAGAGAAGAACGTCTTCGTCAGACTCCACAACAACAAGGCCGGGAGTGCCGAGGTTGGCTTCGAGCCACTCGCCGCTGACGAGGCGCTCGGGGTGGGCGTAGCCCGTGAACTCTTCTGACGTGTCGACCGCTACGGCCATGGTGTCCTCCTGAGGGGCGAAAATTCGGGATCAATCACCGGGCTAGGCTTGAACACGCCCGACTCAACGACCATACGCATTCGTGGTGTTGCGCCGCTGGCAAACCGTAAGACTTCGACATAGTCCCGATACGCACTTCATAGAAACACTGGCGGCCTTTGTGACCACACCTCAGCGCGATCACCTCGTTGACCGAAAGCCGACACTCAGCGGTGAGCAGATCATCGCGCACCTTGTGCCGCCGCGTCAGTTCACGAACGCGACGATCGAGACGTACCGGCCCGACCATGACTACCCGTCGCAGGGTGAGGCAGTCGCGGCCGTGCAGGCGTTCACCGCGGCCTGGCGTCCGTCGGGTGGGCTCTTTCGCAAGCGTGCTCCCGAGACCAAGCCCGGCATCTACCTCGACGGCGGATTCGGCGTTGGCAAGACTCACCTTCTCGCATCGCTCTGGCACGCTGCACCCGGTCGCAAGTACTTCGGCACGTTCATTGAGTACACAGCCCTCGTCGGCGCCCTCGGGTACGCGGAGGCCGTGAAGCTGCTCAAGGGTGCGTCACTCGTCTGCATCGACGAGTTCGAGCTCGACGACCCGGGCGACACCCGGCTGATGTCACGTCTGCTCTCAGAACTCGTCGCCTCTGGATCACGGATTGCCGCGACATCCAACACCCCGCCTAATGCTCTCGGAGAGGGCCGATTCGCGGCCCAGGACTTTCTGCGCGAGATCGATGCACTTGCGGCGCGGTTCGAGACGATCCGCATTGACGGACTCGACTACAGGCGTCGTGACGTCGAAGGTCATGCGATTTCGGTAACGCCAGAAGAGTTGGATGTCGCGGTCGACAAGTTCTCGGGCACCCTCACCGTCGACCGCTTCGGTGACATCATCACGCACCTCGCGACGGTTCACCCCTCGCGCTACGTGCGACTGATCGACGGTCTCGACGCGATAGCGATTCGCGACGTTCACGTTCTGACCGGCCAGACGGATGCCCTGCGTCTCGTCGCTTTCGTTGACCGTCTCTATGACGCGCAGATTCCGATCGTCGCGTCGGGCACACCTCTCGATCAGGTGTTCGCGCCCGACATGCTCGAGGGCGGCTACCGAAAGAAGTACCTGCGTGCGATCTCGCGGCTTATCGCGTTGACGACGGGTGATCTCGTTTAGTTCGGTACCAGTGGGATCGTGCGGCGGCGAAGGTTCCGCCGACGATAACCGCGATGACCGAGCCCACGAGCACACCGAGTGTTCCGTCGGTGATGGCGCTCGGGTTGCCCTCGAACGCGAGCTCGTTCATCAGAAGCGAGACCGTAAAGCCGACGCCGCCGAGAGCCGCGATCGTAAGCAGGTCGCCGATCGGGGTCTTGTCGCCGGGGTTGAGGGCGTTGGCGATGAGCGCGCCGCCCGTGATGCCGATGATCTTGCCGACCGGCAGGGCAATGACTATCGCCCAGAACACAATGCCGAGACCACCCGCGTCGGGAATCACAACGAGAGTCGCCACGAACGCAAACAGCGGCAGGATTATTGCGTTTGACCACGGCTCGATGGCATGCCGGGTTTTTGTGCCGACCCGGCTGGCAAGTATGAGCCCGAGCGAGACCCCGGCAATTGTCGGATGGATGCCGCTCAGAGCGACGAGCCACCAGGCGATGAGTGCGAGCGCGACCATCGCCGCTATTCTCGCGGGGCCGTTGGCGCGGTAGCTCAGCCAGCCGAAAAGAAGAATCACCGGTACTGCCGCGATCAGTGCGAGCGGGTTGAGATCATCGGTGAAGAAGAAGGCGATGATGACTATCGCAATGAGGTCGTCAATGACGGCCAGGGCGAGAAGCAGCGCTCTGACGCGGCTGGGAAGCCCGCGACCGACGAGGGCGAGAACTCCGAGCGCGAATGCGATGTCGGTCGCTGTCGGGATGGGCCAGCCGTCTGACAGGCCGGGCTGCCGCACAAGAAGAAGGAAGATCGCCGCCGGCACGATCACGCCTCCCACAGCGGCAGCGGCGGGAACCAGTGCTTTGCGCGCCGAGTTCAACTCGCCGTGTCGCAGCTCGTGCTTGAGCTCGACGGCCGCGAGAAAAAAGAAGATCGCGAGCAGGCCGTCGGTCACCCAGTGGCCGAGGCTCAGGTCGAGTCCGAGAACGGTGCCGGGGTGGGTATCCCTGATCGCTGTCGCGGAACCGCCTAGCGGGCTATTGGCGACGATGAGCCCGAGCGCGGCAGCGATGACGAGAGATATTGCCGAAAACTGGGGGTTACGAAGAATGTGCATCTCTCTGATTATGGGGTGACTCATGGTGCCGCGAAACACGATGTTTACATTCGCACCTGTCGCGTAACTCTCTCGAAACACGACGACACAGCGGTCGAAACCTCACAGCGCCACACTGAGGGCGTACCCGAGGAACCTAGAACGCGTGCGTGACCGGCCCCCGACGGTGCATCCTTTGCAAACGTAAGAGAGGTTTTACAATGGAACTGGATCAGGGCAACACAGCCTTCCTCCTCATCGCCGCTGCTCTCGTCCTGCTGATGACCCCTGGTCTCGCGTT